>Ga0307516_10002612_pt1 | contig 23918 bp, 24 predicted proteins | sample 19_EM_MG_FD_203310 | JGI IMG/M metagenome (GOLD analysis project Ga0307516, IMG submission 203310) | Populus trichocarpa ectomycorrhiza microbial communities from riparian zone in the Pacific Northwest, United States - 19_EM | ecosystem: Host-associated > Plants > Roots > Unclassified | place...
AGTGGTAAGTCATACCCGCGCAAATAGACACGTGATGAGCACTGGGGAGTGCAATCGGCGGCATGGGAGGAGTGTGAACGTCAACCTCCACGCCATGTCGAACACCGGATGGAATCTTTATATTGGGCATCCTCTAGACAGTAGTCACAGCAAAACTTAGAAACTAACACCCAAGCTATAACCATTTCGGACCCTCACTAATCTTTTTTTCCCACGGCAGCAATCGACCAAAGCAATGATGCACATCACAAGTGGGTATCAACAGCCTTCAAACCCCCCAGCTCCTCCCGAGCCAATCACGCTGCGCGTGGGGCATCTCGGCGCACCATGGCTCCTCCTTATCCGTGTACTTCTGGACGGGCAGTCCGTACGGCATCCTCAGACCGACCACCTTTCCCGCCGCGGAATCTGCTTTGTCCTTTCTGAACACCGGCAGCATCTTAACGTCCTGTCCCCAAAGGCCGGGGTGAATCAGTACACCGGCTTCGTAGCTGCAGATGCGGATCAACCCGTCCTTCTCCGCAGCACCCCAAGCTTGCGTGGAAAGATTAGCCGAGGTGACGAGGGCCCAGTCGATGGGCGTCGTGGCGGCGGGGGATGATGCGAAGCGGATGTACGTCTTTACGTGGGGGGCGGCTAGGTCCCTTCCTGCCAAGGTGGACGGGGAGGTGGAAGATCCAGCGGCGGGCGGCGAGGACCAGCGGTGGAGGAAGGGGCGGAGGTACGATAGCTGCTTCTGCTGGGCTGGGGAGCTGAGGCGGAGGTGGATGGAGCTCCCGGAGGCGTAGCCGTTGATCGAGTCGCGGATTTCCTGTGCAGTGGGGAAGACGATTCCGTACCCTGGTTTGGTCGCGTCCTTGGTGGCAGAAGCCGACATAGCTCCGAAGAGCACGGGGGTGAGCCAGGTATCCCTCACGCCGAGAGTCGCGATCGAAGAACACTGGGCGAATATGTGGGGTGTGCTATCTGGCTCCGACGAACTGGGGATGGCCGAGAGAACCCTGCGCACCTTAGCCCAACCCCACTTACCCTCGTGCATCTTGTGGCGACCGGGGACTGAGCCTATGAAGATCGCTTTGATGGCGGAGAAGGAGTGCTTCTTCAGTTGCTCGACCAGCGCTCCGGTACGCGATTTGCCGTAGGCAGCAAAGTAGTCAAGGATGTCATTCTTGAAGGCTTCACCGATCGGCGAGGAAGACGCGGGTTCTTCGAGGGGCAAGAGTGGCGAAATCCAGGCAGCCTGGGTCATGTTCTCCCAGTCGAAGGCGATCATGTTGGCGGTGTGGACGATGACCCTAGTCGGCTCGTCAGTACACGGACGCGGGGAGTAGGTCACGAGCATACTGAGCGGTGTCGTCTCCTCTGAACAGCACCATTATCTTCGTGTGGTGTGTTCCGAAAGCTTCCGGCATGTAGGCGGCGACAAGCCTCGCATTGGCAAACCGCCGAGCTTGCTCCTCCATCCTCTTCCTGCCCGGGTCATCGGACTTCCAGTTTCCATGCACAAAGACCACCTTGACATGCCCCGCGACATCCTCATCGAGCTGCCGCATGACCCACTGGATGTCGTGCATGTAGTTGAACAGCCACACCTCGCGAAGCATCACGTCGCCAAGCATGTCGTCGATGCCGAACGTGTCTTTATTCTCCGAGCCGGGAAGCCCGCGGATACGGGTGAGTCGGAAGGGCGAGGGGACGGTCCGCGTCGCCGACTCGGCGGCGGCGGTAGCGGTGGAGAATTCCGGCTCGCCGCGGGGGAAGCCGGCACCATTTGCATCCTTAGCGTCGGGCGTATCGACAATGAGATCGATCACTGCTTCTGGTGCTCCCTTTTCGCCGCCGGACTGAGGGCGAAGGAAGTCGCAAAGCCTGTCATCCTTGTCGTCGCACGTAGGAGTTGCGGTCGGACCACAGCCGTCACCGAGCAGCGGCGGGGAGATTTCGCGATCGTACGAAGCGAGCGAACGGGGAGCAGGCGTGCTATCGACCTTGCGGCGCTTAGAGCGAGAGGGAGAGGACATTGTGGCGCAGTCGGTGGGAGAGCGAGCGGGACGTGCGGATGGCGATTGTGTCGCGGTGTTGATGGTGACTAGGGAGCGCCAGGATGGTAAAAAGGTCGCTCGCAGAGCCGCAAGCCGCCGTGCAATGACGCACTGCAATTGCAAATGCGTACAACCAGGCGACATGGTCATTGTTCGTACAACGTAACTTACAGGCCGAAAGAAAGAGAATTTTTTTTATTTATCCATCAATCACATGCGGCCAATCGAGATCCTGGCGATGTACACACTTCTCCGCTTCCTGTTAAATTTATGCGATGTGGATACATACTCTACATGCACCGGTTCCCGTCCAGATGTAAGTACTAGCTCCTGGCGAGGAAGCACATCGCAGCACTTCGGAGGGCCAGACCAGACATCGCCATCGAGAGCCGGTGGTGTCCGGCACACAGGACCGTCCCAGGGAACGAAGGCCGACGAGGACGCCCACCTCGCGGCGTCGGGGTGGAATAGCTAGGTTACTCGGACTGGACGGAGACGCGGGCGACCAGATCCCTTGCACAATTCAAGCGAGATCTCCAAGCCAATGGGCTGGAGACCGGGCTTCCAGGAAGAAATACAAGATGCCAGACAGGCAGAAGCCGGAGCGGATAACTAGCGCCAAGAGGCTCGCCTCTAGGTTTTACCAGCCGAAGACAGGTGTCGGAAATATGTACTTCTCGCAGTTCAGGGATGGTGCCGGCGGAGGATTAGGTGAGGCCAGAGTAGGGCGACGCCGGCGGCTAGATAGAGTTAGGAAGGGTGCCCGATTAGGAATAGTAAGCGCCATGCAGCAGCTTCTTGCTTAATCACCTTTCGCCTGTGACGTGTACATAGATCATGGCGAGATTATGTACAGTCCGTTTCCTGTCCGCAGTCCGCGCATGGCGGCTCGTTGCAAGCTCCCCTGTGCCCTCCCGCCCAGGCCTGTCCCAAGAAATAGTAGACGCGCACCAAGGAATATTACAAAGGAAACACAAAAAAAAAAAAAGAAAGAAGCGTTATCCACCCCCTCTCCTGGTCCGCCGATGCCGTGAACGAGGGGGTGGGAAGGAGCGGCGGTAGTCCCTCCCCAGCATCGACCGATGAGAGATGCAGCCGGGCGGCGCTGGATATCCTTTCCTCTACGGATGTGGGGAGGCGGGTGCCTGCCGAGGAGGAGGACGCAGTGAGCGAGGTGTCAGAGGCGGAGCTGCGAGAGTGGGAGGAGGGAGCGGAGGCCGGGGAGCTGGGCGCCAGGAGGGAGGCACCACTCTTCCTGCCCACGCCGGACTTCATGGCGTCTGCGGGAGGGGGGTAGAGGGTCGCGCTTTCATTCGTCTCTTTCCTTTGTTCCTCACGCCTGCTCGGCTTCTTTTCCTTTGTAATTTCCTTGGTGCGCGTCTGCTATTTCTTGGGACAGGCCTGGGCGGAGGGCAAAGGGGAGCTTGCAACGAGCCGCCGAGCGCGGACTGCAGACAGGAAACGGACTGTACATAATCTCGCGGTGATCTAGATAGGTTGCATGCGAGTAATGAATAAACAAAAAACATCTCCTTGACTAGCGCTTGCCCCGCCATCTTGTTCGGCACCTTGAACACATCCGTGGCCTTCCCTAGCGGGAGCCGAGGGCGGCATTGTCCTGATGGGCAGCGGCGTACCCTCCGCGACGGCCATTCTCCTGCTCCCGTGGTCAGCGTGACCGGGATCGGGGTCGGGGTTACCCACCTGGCCGGTGAGGGCGGGGGTGGTCAGCCCATCAGAGGTGGACACAACGCTTATCGCTCCTTCATCCGGGTTGTCTCCCTCCGTCCGCCAACCGTCTTCCGCCACATTCATTCCTTCCACCTCCTTGCTTCCCTCCATTCCCGCCTCTCCTTCCCCCACTGGCTGGGCGCCGCTCAGCGTCTCCGCCGATCCCACCTGCTGTGGGCTGCTCGCTGCCGCTGAGAGGGAGCGCGCGAGTGCTCCCTTCATGACTGGCTTTCCGGGCGTGGCGAAGACGCCATCGTCGCCACTGTCCTCTGTGCAGTGCATGCTGCGGTTTCCGTTGCCGCGCCAAAAGAAGTCCTGGGGTGCTCTGCTGCTTTTCGGCCCTGAGAGCGGCGCGCTTGAACTCCGGTCTTCCCGTTCCCTTCTCCCTCTCTTTGGCATCTCCGCCTCGCTCTCCTCCACCTCCATCCTCTCTTCCTGCTACTCCACTCCCCTCTGGGCCCCCTCCGTATCTCCTATCAGCTCCCTAAGGAGGAGGCTATCGTTTCGTTCGGTGCTGGCGGCTACCACCAGGGCCACCGGTCCCCTCACCACGCATCGTGAGGCCTGTGAAGTCGAAGTGCACGAATTTTTTTGGTCAGGCGGAAAGCTTGGCGTTTTCGTGGGGCTGGGCGTTTCGCATGATGAGGAAGGGGTTCAATGCATACTGTGGTTGCTGCGACTTAAAAATCCGAATCACCAAGACATTTGCTTAGGTACCGTAGATAGTAGGTATACTGCCGAATCATGGAATTAAAAAGTCCCTTTTGTTTTTACAAGGGTAGCATATGGTGTACTGAAAGACGATAAAGGACCACGGGCGGAACGAAAGTGATGACCTACAGTTGATTACTAACATAACAGTAGAGTACAAGAACATTAATGATTAAACAAAAAAAAGAAAACCTCCGGCACATGCTAAAGTATGATAGACTATGTACGATGATGTCAAATTTCGTCATCTGCTATGATATGTAATGTAGCCGACCTGAAACTTCGTGCAAATGGAAGAAAGCGAAAGAAAGTACTGGAATACTCAAGTTGCATCGGATAGGCTGGTTATGACAAATACTGCATCATAAAAAGGGAGCCGCGCTACTGGGAGGAGGGCGGGGTGGTGGCGGCAGTGAGCAGCCGGATCAGTGCCTCGTGCCCGTTCGTGGCCGCCTCGCGCAGCGGTGTCCACCCGTAGTTGTCGGTCGTCGAGACGTCGGCGCCTCGATCCAACAGCAGCCGTGCCACCGCCTCGTGCCCGTTCGTGGCCGCAGCGTGCAGCGGTGTCCCCCCGTAGTTGTCGGTCGTCGAGACGTCGGCGCCTCGATCCAACAGCAGCCGTGCCACCGCCTCGTGCCCGTTCTTGGCCGCAGCGTCCAGCGGTGTCCGCCCGTAGTTGGTCGTCGAGACGTCGGCGCCTCGATCCAACAGCAGCCGTGCCACCGCCTCGTGCCCGTTCGCGGCCGCAGCGTGCAGCGGTGTCCGCCCGTAGTTGTCGGTCGTCGAGACGTCGGCGCCTCGATCCAACAGCAGCCGTGCCACCACCTCGTGCCCGTTCGCGGCCGCAGCGTACAGCGGTGTCCGCCCGTAGTTGGTCGTCGAGACGTCGGCGCCTCGATCCAACAGCAGCCGTGCCACCGCCTCGTGCCCGTTCGCGGCCGCAGCGTACAGCGGTGTCCGCCCGACGTAGTCGGTCGTCGAGACGTCGGCGCCTCGATCCAACAGCAGCCGTGCCACCGCCTCGTGCCCGTTCGCGGCCGCAGCGTCCAGCGGTGTCGACCCGAAGTTGTCGGTCGTCGAGACGTCGGCGCCTCGATCCAACAGCAGCCGTGCCACCGCCTCGTGCCCGTTGGCGGCCGCAGCGTCCAGCGGTGTCCGCCCGAAGTTGTCGGTCGTCGAGACGTCGGCGCCCGCGTCAAGCAGATGCTGAGCAATATCCAGGTCTCCAAACTTGGATGCGCAGAGTAGCAATCGGCCTACGTAGTCCCTCTGTACAGTCTCGGATATGAATGCTGTCGGGAACTTCAATTTTATACTGGCCGTCCATCCATATTGGGATTTGGATATGCTGGCAAGCTTCCGCCCTAATCCGTACACGCACACCGTGGAAAAACGGTCCTTCCCCCCTTCCTGCAGAGCTCGTGATCGATTCCAAAAATTATCTCCTGTGTACCTCGGGAATTGAACACGCAGGCGATGATAGTCGATCCAGCGCTGGAATGCAGCTTCAGACATGAAAGCTTCCCAAAGGGCATCCAAGATTTGACTGGCCTCTTCGCAACGACTCAAGTGCCATGGCCAAAATACTGCCGAGTACAGCAAGAGGTGGCGATCGTGGTAACGTCCTTCTTGTGTTTCAAGGGTTATGTCATAGTCTGTCCAAGACCTCGAAGAGCAAACCAGTGAGAGGCAGATTTTGGCGATTTCGGTATGAGAATCGACCTTGAATAGCTGAGTCTCCAAGTATTCTTCCACCGAAAGGTGGGCAAACCGGAAAACATTCAGGCGTTTGTCCAAAATGAGGAGGTTTTGGCAGGCTTTCAACAAATCCGTCGCCCTTAGAGGTGTATGTTGATGGGAAAATTCCCCCGAGTCGTCAATTTTGACAGTAACCGCATCGAGCAACGTTTCTGATCGCAATGGTTCGTAAGAGCACTGGACCCATCGGAAGGCGTTTAGTGCTAGTTGGGAACCACGGCGACCCTGCTTCTGAATGCGGTTGTATATTTCGCCGTACGCACCTGTTAAGGTTTCTGGTAGGACCATCAGACAGCCCCTTATATCATCGGGATGAACCATGTCGCAGAGCAAGGTAACCTGAAGAGCAGCAAGTTGAAACCTGCATCCAGCCGTTAGCTGTGGCCATTGTCTATCAGTAGTTCAGGTGAACTTACATTCCCTTGGATCGCTCACAGAGAACTTGGCATATTTCGCCTTTGAGCGCATTTGGGACATTGCCGTGGAGCAGTTGCTTCTGTTCGATCATCTCCTGTACCTTCTCCTTCACAAACCGGTTGATGTCATCGACATTGTCATCAGGGTCCAATTCAATCCTGGGAAACATCTCGAACTGCATGAGGATATCGGTGTCCATTCGAGTAGTTGCAAATATCTTGACCAGAGTTTTTGATCTTTCCACGATGTGCTTGAGTGCCCGTAGTAATCCCAACCGCAATTTGTGATCGACTTCGTCAAGGGCATCGATGCAGATTGTCGTCTGAGGATGTTCGGCCATGAGCTGAACAAGGAGGTCCTGGCATTCTTTAAGGGTCAATCGCGAAGAGAGTTGCCCCACCTCCTCGCGCTCCTTGTAAATATTGAGGACCGGCGTTAGGAGCTTGTCTTCCACTGGAGTTTGCGCAAGTTGCTGAATAAGCGTGCGCAGAATGCTCTCTGGATCTCGGCGGCTTTCTTCGGCTCGATTGCAGTAGAAGTACGCCAGCTTTGATTCGGCTGTTGGATTCGAAAGGAACCAGTCAATGACCTGTGATGCAATGTACGTTTTGCCGGCTCCAGCTAGACGAACTGATCAGAAGAGTGCGCCTTCCGGTTGAGGATAACGGAGACTTACGGATTCCCCGCAACAGCAACAGCATCGACTTGGATGATGCTCTCCAAGTGTGGTACTTCTCCTTCTTCAAGATCCACTCTCCTGTGCCTTCTAGACGGTCATCGCTGATACGCTTGTGGTGATTCGTGTACGGGACTGTGGATATCCATTCCAGGATCTCGGTTCTTCCTAGTTCCAGAGTCAGTCGGTGCCGCAGATATCGGGAGGCTAAGCAGGTTTCTAATCGAGAGGTGCTGCTGCTTACTCTTGCATCTGCCAGAGAGTCCTCGTCAGCAAGCCGTAAGATCCTGTCAAATCGCTCTTCACCGGATTTCAGGTACTTACCCGAAGTTGACCTCACCATGAAACACTCCTCCTCGTAAATCGTTATGCGTGGAACCATGGTAGCCCTGTTGGTTCTCCGTGCTCTCACTAGTCTCCATATTAGACCGTGGAAGTGAAGGGCTGATCGTTGCGAGCAATCGGTCTGTGGTTTGCTTGTGACTGCCGCCGGGTCGATGAAGAGGAGTTGGAGAGTAGGGAAGTTCGTTCCACTGAAAGAAGCTTGAGTGCCTAGATGTAGTCCGCGGTCGGCGATATTGCTGCGAAAGGTTCGCGTGCTCAATAATTGTTCAGTTCTCAGGTGGAGTGGGTGGTAATCGAGTTTCCAAGTTCCCCAACCGCCCCGCTTTCTCCTCACTGGAGTCTGTTCGCCCCACCCCGCCCTGCCGTCGAAACACGTAGAGGTGCGGTAGATAACATGCGAGCAAAAATTTCACATTGTTCTGTTTCTTTATTGGCTGATAGACCCAAGTGGTGTGTGCAGGTGCAGCAGCCCTGCAGCTGAGGCAGATAAACGCACCAGTCCAATAGAGTGCGAGGGAGGGAGCCGCACAATTCCACTTCGGGAGGAAGCAGCAGCCAGACGAAGCATAGGCACCCAACCATCAAATGGGCACTGGAAACAGCTCAGCAGGGTCACGGTCTACACGGATGCCCTGGTAGCCAATGCTAAGGATAGCCCGGATCTGGCCAAGAAGCACGTCGCCACGCTGCACCGGAAGGCATCTGCGAAAGCGATCGCGATCCAATGGCGCATAGCGTTCCCGGAAGTGGGGAGGCTGATGGAGAGCAGACTGCCTTGGTGCACTACGGGGCGGGATGTCGCGGCTACGGAGACCGGTACGCAAGCAATCGCCACCCCAGATCCTTCGTTCACCAGGAACGAGCGGCCACAGAAGCCAGCTGGAAGGAAGCGAAGGGATGGTCCGGGAAATGCTAGGGCGGAGCCACAACAAGTCGCCCGCGGACCGACCGAGTTCGGGGGACGGGGACCGGCGAAGGGCCGGAATCGTTGCGGCGCTCTAAGTGGGATAGGCTTTTGTCCGCTGTTGGGTACATGCACGAGGGGCTGTCCATTAACCTCATTTAAGACCATTTTCCCCGGCGCTGCAGGTTTTTAGTGACCTTCTCTCGATACCCCAACGGCAACGCTGTTCTGCACTATTTTGTGTGCCCCCGGCAGCTTACGGTTCCAAGTATCCAGTATCGTCTCTCCGCGACCACCAGTAGCAGACACCGTTTTGCCGCGTCCTCCTCCCGTCTTGCCACAATGCCATCAGCGTTCGAACCCATCCAGTATCGCCGGTCTTGCGTACAGCGCTGCCAGCACCGCCCCCGAGATTTACCCCCGTTGAGCAAGCATCCAAGCGGAACACCATGTTGAGTGGGCTGCGGCCACGGGATGCCATTCGCAGCGACCCACCTGGTTGCTGGGCAGACCAGTGCTGAGTATACCTCGTACATTCCCTCGGGAAGTAGGTTGACCGCGCCGGGGCGGGATGTCGCGAGCTACTCGAGGCTGGCCAAATCCCCGTAGTTGCTGTAAATTGCTAGACGAACACCCCAACACAAACCCGCGCTGTCCAGTTCCGCGCCACGGTCGCCGCCCCGTGGTCCATAGCGCACCGTCGCCATTGCGTCTGGCGGATGACTTCGGAGAGAAGCTCTGTTGGAACCGACGGCCTACCGGACTGTCAGCGATCACTCGATTACCACGCACGCAGACCCTGCTCAACCAGCAACTTCTGGCGTTGGGGTGAGGGTGTGCATTTGCCGGCTGTCTCTCCGGCGATGCACGAGACCGCGCTCAGCGACTGTGGGCGGCTTCGGCAGCCGCCACCGCTGCCGTATACCATAGAGCCATGCATGCCAGTCAAGTATCAGCGGCAATAATATCTAGACGATGGGATCGAAGACCACGAGGACCGCCCCGGTTCGTCCGGCCTCCCACATCCAGCAAGCGGCCAGGGACGCAGCCGCCGCCGCCCACAACCGCTCCCACCGGCGGAGGGATATCTCCACAACCATGCCGTGTGCGCCCTCTCCGCGTGTGCACCAGTCTCACCGTGATACGCGCCGGTGCATCACTCATCATTCCGCGACAACAGCAGCATCGAGGGCGAGCTCTGTCCTACTCGCCGGCACTGACGGAGACGTACTGTAGCTAGCACAGGCGATGTGCATATATTACCATAAGCATAATTGCAAGTTATGCAAATAATAGTCTCGGATGCATGTGGTTTTACCAACAGTGGACCACGACGTAAAAAAAAACTAAAAAAACATCCCCTTGCACTGAAGCCAGGGAAGATGATGTTTCTTTGTTTCTTTTTTCGGCATGGAGGAAAACACCCCGAAGGTCGTAAATAAAAACCCCCCTGCGTGTTCCGCGTCGTTATGGGAGACGGCTCTGAGATGCTTGGAGTATCTGTCTGCTCGTCTTCTTCGCCGCCCTGCTAAATGAAGTCCATCGGTGAGTGATGTCGGCCTTCGGCACTGGCCCGCTGGACGTTGATGGTCAGCGTCGCGCCGGCTGCTGGTCTTCGGAGTCGGTCTGCTGTGAGTGTGGAGTCAGCCGGCGCGATGTGGCCTGGCTGCCGGGTCCGTCGGCGGTGGCGAGTGTTCGGCCCTATCGGGTAGCAGTGGGGGTCGAGGCTGCGATGGTTGTGGACGGAGAGGGAAGAAAAGAGCGGAAGGGGAGCGAGTCTATCCACGCTAACTGTCGCAATATCTCACTCGCTCTGCTTTGTCATGTATAGAAGCACGTCATATACGTGTATTCAGCCTTTCCACTTTTTCAGCCTTTCTCTCTAAGACAAATGCAATACACACAAGACTTCATCGTTGCATCAAACTCCCATCATAATCTTGACACTGACTCGCGTCTAGCAGAACGAGTGACTGGCGGGCATACAGTAGAGCGTTTTTGAACCCGATGCCATCACGCTAACCGACAATATCTAGCATCTCTCTTGACACCGTTCAGCGCACAACCGTTGTAATAATACTTCAAACCCAAAGAGGAGTACTTGCGACCGCGACAAACTGGAAACACCGCTCCAGCCACTTCTCGGCTCACTGTACGGAGCGAGCGTCGAAGCCGGGGAACCACTGAGAAGGCGCCAGCTGCTTCGCGACGGAGACCGCAGCACTGCCTGGGACACATCGTGCCCATACATGTTCCAGTCACCGCTGCAGGGACGATAGACGGCGAGATCATCGTCACGGCAACGAGTTGCCGGCGGTGTTGTTCGTCCGACGAGTAACACAAACAGCTTAGCCCATGGTGTCAGGTGCAGGGCGCCTAAAAGGTTGCGGCGAAGAAGTTGACGATGAAGATGTCCATTCTATCAACTATCACGAGAAAAACGGGATCGCCTAGTCCTATTCGTAGCGCGCCCCGTGACCTTCGTCAGCCGTCTTGGCGGCCTCCGACCCCCTCATATTATACATGACGCATTGAGACTGTCCGCAGCTGACTGGAACTGGAGGTCGCTAGAGTTGAACTACCGCGAGTGGAGTTGGGTGAGCACTACATATCTGTCTTGTCCCCGACTTCCCCCACGGAGATGGAATTGGCATCGTTTGCACTAGTAATAGAGTATTTGCATCGTCAGTGACACGCCGCGGCGCCACAACCCGCAGCTCGCGTCCGCAGCCGTGTCCGACCGCTCCAATGGGCCGGATGGGGCGAAACCTAACCCCCCGCATGGCAGATCGCTCGGTGCGGGGAAATCTTCGCAGCGTGGCGTACGGCAGCTTGCCGACATCCGAGCCGACGAGCAAGCGCTTATCTGTTCGATCGCACGCACTCGCATCGCCAGACTGTGTAGATGGCGGCTATCCTCCCTCCGAGTGGGCTGCCTGCACGACGTCGCCGCGCCTCCGATGCCGGGAGAGAAGATGCCGCTGTTCCACAGTGCAGGGGGCCACGTCGCTCCCGCCTGCCGTATTTTCTATCTATAGATATACATATACGCCCTGCAGCTTGTTCCTGTTCCGTCCCGCCCATTTCTCCGCACGATCCCCTGAACGGGATCGGGGGCGGCGCTGCTGCAGGGGTGTCCACTCGTACTACTTTCTGCATTCGTTAAGCTACAGCCAGACATATTACATAATTGTTAGGTAAATAGAATTAAAAATACAAAGTGAACCCCGTCACGTGCACGGAATGAGTAGATACATACCGGCGAGGCAACCTCATGTCAAACGAAACAAACATTTGAAGCCAACCAGACAGGAGAACTGCTATACAATCGCGACGAGAACAGCTACACGTGCGCGGCGTGAACGACTACTAATCAGGAAAAAAAAAACTCTCACCAACGGTTCGGAGGCACGGTGGTAAGTTGTGCTGCGCCAAGACCAAACTTACCAGAGCAACCAGCGTGCTACCGGTGCAGTTTTACACATTCGATTCTCGCGCAGTTGGCGCTGTTCTCACAGGAGTCGACTACGCCATTCGGAAAATCGCACTCACGTCACTTTTAGTTGACGGAGGCCGTCTTGAATCGCGTCGCAAAGTACAGAGACCTTACCTTAGAACATCGCTATTGCCGTCACGTTAGTCCCCAATGGAGAGTCAAGAAGTGCCTCGTCATCGCCGTTGCCGTCGAGTTGTCCCGAATCACGCAGAGAAGTGCCACCCTGTTCCTGTCGAGTCGCCGAAAATCGCGTCTCGGAATGTAGAGAACTTTACCGTAGAACCGTGTCCGTAGAAGTGTGTGAAGTGCACCGTTACTGACGCCGTGTCGCGTCGGGACGGCCATCGTCTCCCGTCGCGAAGACAGCCATTATCGCCGCCGGGTCGCGTCGGGTGCGTCGTGGTCGCCGTCGTCTCGGATCGCGAAGAGCACCGCAATAGGTAGCACCCGCAGGAACGGGGATTGATGCTGTCGTCATGGTGATGGATATGGAGGTGATAGTAGGAGGCTGGTAATTCTTGTCGGCTATTGGTACACTATTACGTTAGTATGTACAGAGGAATACAATTACTGTGGCGCCGCTCTTGTCCGAGTTCGGCTAGAGAACCAGTGGCTGCGTTGCCCCGATCCTCCTGTTACAAGTTGTCTAGGTATCACGTAATCTCCGCCGGCAAGCAGGAATGCCAAGCGACGACTTTCGCTTCGCTTCGTTTCGCCTTCACCTCGACAGCTGCATCCGAGATCCTTTTCTCTTTTTTTTCTCTTCTTTCTTTCCTTCTTCTCGCCGGTCGATGAGATTTGCGAGATGCAAGATGCGCGATGCCCCGCCCGTGACGGCGAATTCTCGCTCGCCGACTCGAAGCGGAACATCCAGGTAACTAGTCGGAGATGTGCTCGCGATGCTCCACTCGACTCCGCTCCGCACGCGCACCGGCGCTGACGCTGGCGCTGCGCTCGAGCGCGTATCTGCAGCTGCTCCGGATCGATAGGAACTGTGTGCGGCTTCGCGATGCCGTTTGTTGCTTCCAGTACCACGCGACGCACGCGATGGCGGCGTTAGCGTATATACTTCCATCGCCTGTGGCCAGCGCAGCAGACGGGTGGCGGCCGCGGACATCCGTGGCGCGGCAGTATGAATAGGTGAGAGGACAATCGATCTCCGTACCGACGTGGAGTACTCTACGCTGGGCTGACTGCATCGCCAGAGTTCTCGTTCGTTCCGCTCGCGCCGGCCGCTGAGGCTGCTGCTGCCTGCCTGCGACCATCGGGAGATTGCCCGCAAGAGGGCTTTGTTGCGAGGTTCATTTGGGTCATTTCCTCGCAACCTGAGCGAGCCGGGGTGCAGTCCGAGCCTTGCAGCGCGACACGAACGGACCGACCAGGGAGGATGCAGGAACGCGTTGCTGGCGACGGTTCTAGTGCCAATTGGCAGGTCCCGTTGGCGCCGTCTCTCAGGGGTGCTGGCTGTGCGCCGTCAGGAACGGGACACCCCCCCCTGAGCACTGGCTCCGCGCGACGCAACGTCTGGCATCGATCCAGCGGCCACTTGCTCGGACACGGACTGCTCGGCCGAGGCGGACTGCGCTGCGATCCGAAATGTGCCGTCGCAGTCGTGCACCGCGAACCGAGGACGAGACCGAGAACGGGAACAGCTCAGGAGGCGCCCCGCGGACGCGGATGTCCAGCCTCGGGAGCGCAGCTGGTCTCCGCAGTCTTCGGAAGGAGCCCAGCGCGAGGCGCATCGTCGGCTTCGCTCCAAACCAGCGCCGTCCATCGAGGGAGGCGTCGTCAGCCACGGATCGTGTATAGTTAGCACAGATCAAGAAGCTTCAACGCATGCAGAGCAAGTGAAAGTACTGCGCAGAGTGCTGTCGTCGACGACCATTCGGGGCTTGCGCGCGCAGAGATTGCGGTCGCATCGAGACTAGCACCGCCCATGTCCCTTTTGTTGCGCCGCTGCTGCAGCTGCGGAATTGGCTGGCGCTTTCACCCCATGCAGGTACCGCCCCCTTTTCCTCTCGTCGTCCCGCCGCCGTCCCCCTTATTAATCGCCGGCTTCCCTCCTCGCTCCTGCTCTTCCTCTTCTTCTCCCTCTCTTCTCCCCCCCCACCCGACCGCAAAAAAAATTACAACTTTTCCTGAGAAGCGTATCTTTTTTGCCCATCTCTCCTAATCGAACCACCGCTTCACTCGTTCAGCGGCATTCCTTCATTATATAAATCCTAATAGCATATCGCCGCCACGCCTCCGTCTTTGGCTATGTACGTTGTTCGCTGCCGATGATTGCCGTCGCTTTGGCGCTGCTGGCGACTGACTGGCTCGTGCGCGCAGACACCGAACCATGAAGTACTCGCTCATCGCCCTCGCGGCGACCGCCATCTGTGGCGCCTCCGCTGCCAGCCACCACCACCGCCGCCACAACCACGACGGCATCTTCAAGCGCTACGAGCAGCAGGCCGAGAACTGCAAGTGCAGCACCTACGTGACGTCCTACGTCGTGCCCGTCACCAGTACGTTGCCCCTCCAGTGACAATTCTTTGAAGCACTGCTCTAATGCTCCCGCAGTCTACCCCTCGACGACTGTCACGGTCGTGCCCGTCTACGAGAGCGAGACCCCGACCTACGGAGCCGACTCGCCTGAGGAAACTCCCGCGTGCGGAAACGGCGTCGACTGCCCGGACACGCCCGTCTACAACTCGCCCGAGGAAACTCCCGCGTGTGGAAACGGCGTCGACTGTCCGGAGACGCCCGTGTACAACTCGCCCGAGGAGATCACCACGACTCCCGCCGGCTATCCGCAGGTCACCACCACATACGTGACTTCCTACCAGACTTCCACCACTGTCGAGTACGTGACGGCGACCGAATACGAGCTTGTGCCCACCCCCGAGGTCGTCACCTACCCGCAACCCGGCACCTACACGATCCCCGCCAAGACCAAGGTCATCACCGCCACCGAGACCGCCGTCTACCCGGAGACCACCGTACTGGTTCCCGGAAAGACCGAGACGTACGGAGGAATCACCACCGTTGTCGAGACCGAGACCGTCGTCACCTGCCCCTACGTCGCTGTCGAGACCAGCGGGGGTGTCACCGTCTCCAAGGTCTACGAGACCGTGTACGAGTGCCCGACTGCTGGAACCTACACGATCGGCGCCCACACCACCGTCCCGACCGAGACCACCACCATCGAGTACGGCGTCCCGACCGAGTACGCTCCTGGTACCTACGTCCAGCCCGAGATCACCACGACCGTCACCAAGACCGATGTCGTCGTGACCTGCCCGTACGAGACCATCCACCCCACCCCGGTCTACGAGGAGCCCAAGGAGACCCCGGTCTATGAGAAGCCTGCTGTCGAGGAGCCCGTCTACACGCCCAAGGAGACCCCCGTCAAGCCTAAGGAGACCCCTGTGTACACGCCCAAGGAGACGCCCGTCAAGACTCCCGAATACGATGAGACCGTCAAGAAGGAGCCCAAGGAGGAGCCCACCTACACGCCCAAGCCCACCACTGCCCAGAAGAAGCCGACCAAGTCCGCTGAGGTTCCCAAGAAGACGGCGACCCCCAAGACTCCCACCGGCGGTAGTGGCAAGTACTGGGCGATCACCTACTCTCCATTCTCTGACGATCATGGCTGCAAGAGTGCCGAAGACATCGCCAGCGACATTGCCGACATCGCCAGCAAGGGCTTCTCCAACGTGCGCATCTACTCGACTGAGTGCTACGGTCTCAAGAACATTGGCAAGGCCTGCCGCGAGAACGGCATCGGTATGATCGTCGGTCTCTTCATCAAGGACGGTGGTATCTCGACTAGCGCGCAGGATCTCAAGGACCTCATCGCATGGAACGGCTGGGACCTGGTCAAGGCGGTCATTGTCGGCAACGAGGCCATCTTCAACAACTACGTCACGGCCGGCGGACTCGTGGAGTACATCTCGACCGTGCGCCAGGCGCTCAAGGACGGCCCCGGCTACACGGGTCCCATCTCGACGGCCGAGACGGTCGGCGCCCTCGAGAGCCACCCGGAGCTCTGCGCCGCGGTGGACTTCGTCGGAGTCAACATTCAGCCCTACTTCGATGGCGGCCGCACCTCCAGCGAGGCCGGCGCCTTCCTCAAGTCGCAGCTGCAGGCGGCCGAGAAGGTCTGTGGTGGCAAGGAGGGCTACATCCTCGAGGCTGGCTGGCCGTCCGCCGGCAAGTCCAACGGCAAGGCGATCGCGTCGCCCGAGGACCAGAAGATCGCCGTCACGTCGTACGAGAAGAACGCGCCCGGCCACGTCTCGTACTTCACCTACCGCAACGACGGCTGGAAGTCGCCCGGCATCGAGCAGAACTTTGGCTGCGCCGCGGTCTTGTAAACGTCGGTAGTGGTAGTTTAGCATGAGGACGGGGGGGAGTAGAATGGAAGCGGAGGTGTTTTTTTTTTTGGCCGAGTGAGTGTGTGTGTGTGTGCGTGTAGTTTTGTACATGAAATGTGATGTTCTGGGGGAGCGATGTTGCTTTTTTCTTTTTGGTTGGAGCGCGTGATAGAACCAGAATTAATACGTTGAGACCTTGTCTTTGGTGTCATCTGGCGGGCGTCAGGATGTGGCCACTTTAATCATAATCCGATTGCGACCTGTCCGGACTCTGCCGGCGGCGCTCATGCTACTTGTGGTGAATATCCTTCATCCACCGTTCGCAGGCGACCCGATCGGATCACGGCGATATTTTGTAGACCTTTCCCGTTCGCCGTCTGCCGCGACCTCTCACCGTCCGCCGGCGGCCCGTGGTGACTCCCGCTGCCCCCGCCTTGTCTTTCCATAGGACGGAAACGAGAGAGCAGGAAACTGCCCCTTACTTCTCCGTGTCCTCATCCCCTCGTTCTTCACCCTCTCTTAGGCCCGAGTCCTCGCCCTCCTTTCTGCGCTCCTCGTCCCGCATGTCGTTCGAGCATGTGGCATGCCCGTGGTCCTATCCTGCTTACCGCCCTCGTGGTGCGTAGGAAGCCTAGTACCGGCCGGGGGCATCTTGTACCGGCACCGTCCGCACTCCGCCGTGTCCGCGTTCTCGGTCCATTTCAGGTACTGTCCGGCGCGGCAACTGTCCTGTCCTGAGCTGGTGGATCCGACCCTGCTGCATACTCTCTTCGGCCCCCCGGCCACCAGTCCGGGCATCCATCCCGTACTTCTTTCTCTTGCCTCTGTCGTTCGACCAGGTCCGTGCTTCCTCCCACTTATCCGCAATTTCTCGTCTGGCGTTGGCCCCAACTGCTGCCCCACTTGGCAGCCGCATTGATTCAGCGAGTGCGAGACCGTGACTTGCTCGCGGCGGCCGGCGGCGTCGATGTGTATCCGCAGCAGCAGCGATCGCGTCTGCACTGCCGTCGCTACATGAGCACCTTTACTTCTCTGCGCTCACTGTTTCTCCGTACCGGAAGTGAGATCGACATGCAACATCACGGAGACTCCGGCGCTGTCTGGGATCTTTGGCGGGGTGGAAGCTGCAGTACCAGGCGTCCGAGGCCTATCCTTTGTGGACGACATCGGTTGATGGGCGGATGGGGCGGGTGATGAGGCGGTGGCGGCATCCATCGACTGGGCAGCGGGCAATGGAGTGGCCTTCGACCATGGGAAGACTGAGGCGGCAATCTTCCGGAGAAGGAAGACGCCATCCACGGCAACGGCGAAGGTTGGTGCCAACACTGGCCCGCTCAACAAGGAGGCGACGCGGTGGCTCGGAGTCTGCCAACACAGCTGGAGATCAGGCAGCGGCGCTTTGGGCTACGGTTGATTAGTCTGCCACATGGGGGCCAGGCGCGGGAGATAGTGGGAGCACCGACTGCGATCGGACGGACGCTCACAAACGCCCTTACCTACGCGGGAAGGATGGAGAGCATAGTTCTGCTAGAGGAGCCTGAAACCGTCGACGCGGAGCTGCTGCAGGAGGAGGAAACCGAGGCCAAGGCCGAGGCAGAGAAGGCTCGGCCTGGGCTCACCATGTCCACGGACGGGTCGCGACTAGACGATGGGGCTGCCGGTTACGCGGTGTTGGGGAAGAACGGCCAATCCTAGGTAGGCATCAAAACTCACATGGGCTACAACCAGGAGGCCTACGATGCAGAGTGCGCCGCTCTCCAGAGCGGGTCACGATCTTTAGAGACGCCCAAGTTACCATCAAGGGGGTGGCCTCGGAGGAGCCTGGCCACGGCCAGCAGTATGCACTCCTGGCAAGGAACACATCGCTGCACTGCGGCGTGCCAGGCCGGTTATCATCATTGAGATCAGATGGTGTCCGGCGCACAAAAGGGTGGAGGGCCGCGAGAAGGCGGACGAGTGGGCAAAAGTTGCAGCGGAAGAGCCAGACTCATGAGGGGTGGAATGGCTGAACTACTCGGATCGGACCGAGGTAGTACACCCCATGTCGCTCCCGCGATCCCCTTGCTGGTGGTGCCAGTGCCCCTCACAAACAAGAGGCCACCTTTTCAAGGTGTGTACGGAATGGAGGATGCAGCATAGGATCCTGTGGGCCGAGACGCAGAAGGAGACTGGGAGGTGGAAGAGCCGGTGGAAGATCCGGGACCTCCTGGCAGATGGGCGGTGCTGGATTTCCTTTCGTCTACGGGTGTGGGAAGGCCAGTGCCATCTGAGGAAGAGATGGACGCGGAAGCGAGGCGTCAGAGTGGGAGCTCCAGGAGCGCCGGGAGCGGGAAGAATTGGGGGAGGCGGAGGCGGAGGCGGAGGTGCTGGATGCCGAGGGCGAGCTGGGCGGCAGGGCCGAACCCCCGTTGTTCGTACCCACCCCCTCCTTCATGACATCGGCAGAGGAGTGAGGACGGATCACGCTTTTCCTTTTGTCATTCCTTTTGTCGCCTTTCCCGTTGTCATTTCCTTGGTGCGCATCGTATCTTCTTGAGACAGGCTTGGGCGGCGGGTATAGGGGAGCTTGCAACGTGCCGCCACCGTGCTGACAGCGGACGGGAAGGTCGGACAAGATGTACACCGCCATAACTAGTCTAAAAAAAAAACCTCACGGAAACTCCAAAAACCAATCCCCCGCCCTTATCCGCAAGGTTTTTTCTTCCCTCATCGGGCCAAATAGGTGAGGGAGTCGGGCGCTGGGCACAATCGCACCGCAATTGTGGCGCTATGTCCCCGCCCCGTCTCGCCCCGCGCTGCGGATAGCAATCGCTCTGCTCGCCTTTCCCGTCCACTCAGCGCTCTTCGTTAGGCTGTCCTCGGCAGCGGCGGCTGTGGACACTCTGAACGAGGCAATACAGTCTCGCAGCCTACAGCATCGCGGAAACTGCGCGACCGCAACAGACACCGCCGCCCTGGAACGGACATCGTCGCCCTGGAAACACACACCGGTGCATGCTGGTGTGCCCCTTATCCGCGAGGTGCAGGAGTGTGAGTGCGCTGGCACAGTTGGCGTATGATATCTAGATACGCTGGTGCGGCTCCCTCGTACTCTATTATTGGAGGGATGCGAGAACCACTCGGACCGCCGCAGCTGCAGGGTCGACGCACTTTCCTGGCTACACCAACCAATGGGGCAGCGAGGCAGCACACATATCGCACGGCTACGTGTTTAGTATCAGCAGAAGGGGGAGGTTGAAGCGGGGCGAGTGAGGAGAAAGCCGGGTGTTGGGGAAATCTATATATACTTGCCATGCCCTCGGTTACCACTCACCCTACACAAGAACCGGACAACCACCAAGCAAGCGCACCTTTTTGCAGCAATACCGCCAGGCGATCTATGTACATCTACTCCAAGCATCTCTCAGTCGGACGAAAATCCCAAGCCAACTCCGTTTCATCGCCCCAGCGGCAGTTGCAACCGGAGAGTAGACCGATAACGCGCAACGGTCACCTCATCGCTTCCGCCAGTCCGACATGGAGAGTAGTGAGAGAACGGAGAACAAACGGAACTACCATGATTCCATGCATAATGAGTTCCAAGGAGGAGTGTTACTTGGTACGACGATGACCTTCACCGTTGACGGGCAAGTACCGGAAATTTGTCGGAAAGGACTTCGACAGGATCTTTCAGTTGGCTAACGAGAACTCACTGGTAGATCCAAGAGTAAGCGACACCTCTCCATCTCGGAAACACGCTTAGCCTACCGATATTTCCCGACGCAGAATCGCAGACTGACTCAGGAACTAGAAAGAACCGAGATCCTGGAATGGATATCCACGGTCCCGTACACGAATCACCACAAGCGTATTAGTGATGACCGTCTAGAAGGCACAGGAGAGTGGATCTTGAAGAATGAGAAGTACCGCACTTGGAGAGTATCATCCGACTCGATGCTGTTGCTGTTGCGGGGAATCCGTAAGTCTCCGTATTCCTCAGCCGGAAGAAGTGCAGTTCTGACCAGTTCGTCTAGCTGGAGCCGGCAAAACGTACATTGAATCACAGGTCATTGACTGGTTCGTTTCCAATCCAACAGACGAATCAAAGTTGGCGTACTTCTACTGCAATCGAGCCGAGGAAAGTCGCCGGGATCCCGAGAGCATTCTTCGCACGGTTATCCAGCAACTTGCGCAGACCCCATCCAAAGACAACCTCCTGACACCGGTCCTCGATGTGTACAAGGTCCGGGAGGAGACGGGGCAACGCTCTTCACGGTTGACCCTAAAGGAATGCCAGGATCTCCTCGTTCAGCTCACGGCTGTATATCCTCAGACGACAATCTGCATCGATGCCCTTGACGAAGTCGATCACCAATTGCGGTTAGGATTACTACGGGCACTCAAGCACGTCGTGGAAAGATCAAATACTCGGGTCAAGATTTTTGCAACCACACGGATGGACGCCGATATCCTCATGCAGTTCGAGATGTTTCCCAGGATCGAGTTGGAACCCAATGACAATGTCGATGACATCAACCAGTTTGTGAAGGAGAAGGAGCAGAAGATGATCGAACAGAAGCAACTGCTCCACAGCAATGTCCCAGGTCCTCTGAAAGACGAAATATGTCAAGTTCTTTGTGAGCGATCCAAGGGAATGTAAGCTCACCTGAACTGTTGATAATCATGTGCTGCTGCTAACGGCTGGATGAAGGTTTCAACTTGCTGCTCTTCAGATTACCTTGCTCTGCGACATGGTCAGCGCAGACGACGTAAGAAACAGTCTGAAGATCCTTCTGGAAACCTTAACAGACGCGTACGGCGAAATATACAGCCGCGTTCGGAAGCAGAAAGGTAGTGCTCCACAACTAGCACTCAACGCCTTTCGGTGGGTACAGTGCTCGTACTAACCATTGCGATCGAAAACGTTGCTCGATGCGGTCACGGTCGAAGTTGTTGGCTCAGGGGAATTTTCCCGCAAATGTACCTCTATAAGGTCGACGGATTTGTTGAAAGCCTGTCAAAACCTCCTCATTTTGGACGAACGCCAGAACGTTTTCCGGTTTGCCCACCTTTCGGTGGAAGAATTCTTGCAGACCCAGCTACTCAAGGTCAATTCTCATACCAAAATCGCCAAAATCTGCCTTTCGCTGGTTTGCTCTTCGAGGTATTGGATGGACTATGACATAACCCTTGAAACAGCAGAGGGACGTTACCAAGATCATCACCTCTTACTGTACTCGGCAGTATTTTGGCCATGGCACTTGAATCGTTGCGAAGATGGCTGTCAAATCTTGGATGCCCTTGGGAAGCTTTCATATCTGAAGCTACATTCCAGCGCTGGATCGACTATCATTGCCTGCGTGTTCAATTCCCGAGGTACACGGGAGATAATTTTTGGCTTGGATCAGAAGTGCTGCAGAAAGAGGAAAGAAATCGATTTTCCACAGTGTGCGTGTTCGGATTACAGCGGAAGCTTGCCAGCATATCCAAATCCCAATATGGATGGACGGCCAGTATAAAATTGAAGTTCCCCACAGCATTCATATCCGAGACTGTACAGAGGGACTGCGTAGGCCGATCGCTACTCTGCGCGTCCAAGTTTGGAGACCTGGATATTGCTCAGACACTGCTTGACACGAGCGTCGGCGTCTCGACGACCGACCTTTACGAGACGACACCACTGCGCGCAGGGGCCGGATACAAGCAGTGGCCAACGTCTTCTTCCACGTTCCAAACTCCACCTTCGTATCCATTGCACCATCTGTATCCTCGTGCCCTTCGTAGTTGACTCTGAGTGGGTTAAGGTACCCGGTACATACCATTGGCATGACCGGCTGCATTTCTTCTCCCGCGACCGATCGCCAAAGCTCGTGCGCATTCAGGTAGTCACACATTTCTGTAGCCCATGTACGCTAGGTATCCTCAATCAGTTTCTCCAACTAGAGCAAGAACAACTTGTTTTCGATCTTCTCAGGGTCACACGTTGGTGCGCCCGACTTCGTATTCGTATCAGTAACGATGTTGCAAACGCCGGTGTGCTTTTTTTTTTTGTTTTATCATACTCGCATGAAGCCTATCTAGACTATGGCGGCGTACATTTTTGACCATTTCCCCGCCGCTGTCCGCGCGATGGCGGCACGTTGCAAGCTTTCCTTTGCCATCCGCCCAGGCCTGTCCCAAGAAGATAGAAGGCGCCCCAACGAAATCACAAAAGAGAGACAGGAAGGAAACACACTGCATTCTCACTCCTCTTCCGCAGATGCCAGGAAGGCGGGCGTGGGGAGGAACAGGTGTTCCTCGACCTCGGCCCCCAGCCTCTCAGTTTCTGCTTCCCTCTCCTCCTCTCGTTCTCTTCTCTCCCGAACTTCCCACTCTGACGCCTCACTCTGCGCGTCCTCCTCAACCGGGGCCGGAGCCAGCCTCCCTACATCCGTGGTGGATAGGAAGTCCAGCACCGCCCTGCTGCACCTGTCGTCGGCAAGGAGGTCCCGGATCGGAAACCGGCTCCTCCCTCTCCCCATCTCCTTCCACACCTCCTTCCACAGCACCTTCTGCTGTTCCTTCCATTGTCCGCAGTTTTTGAAGACGTGCTCCCTTGTCTGCTCCTTGCACCTACACCACCAGCACTCCCGGGGCAGGCGAAACGGCACAGCCCACGCGGAAACAGCGAAGCCGACGCCCCCAGCAGCAACCTGCAGCTCTGGCGGATCAGCCCGGCTGAACTGGGTCCCAGGAGGTGAGCCAGCAGAGACTTCTCCAGACTGGACAGAAGATGGAATGGAGGTAACGGCAACTGGAATGAAACCAAGTGGTACCGTCCCACCCGTAGCTGTCTGATGGCGGGCTTACAGGCTCCCAAGCTGGTGGCGCTCCAGCATAACTGCGCCAGGGGGGGACAAGTATTGGAGGCGGTGTTGGAGACGGCAGTGCAGAAGGGAGCAGATCTGGTCCTGATCCAGGAACCACGCGGGGAGACAGAGAAGGACAGCACAAGGTCGCACCCTAGCTTCCGATTTATCAGAGGGAAGGAGGGCGAGGCGGCCAAGTGCTGGGTGGCAATCAACCGGGAGTCTCAGTGCCAGGTGACGGAGCTGAAGGACCTGACCCGGGACTGCGCAAACTATGCGCAGGCCCTGGAGGTCAAGCCTCCGGGCGGTGCCTCGATCATCATTGTTAATGTGTATGATCGCGGGCGGCAGGGGGGAAGTGGAGAGCGGCTAGCCCAGCGGGCAAACTGGGAGGCCATCACAAGGCACAGCCAGGTGATCATCGCGGGGGACATGAATGCCCACAGCCAGATGTGGAACGGGAGGGCAACATCGAGACGGAATGCGCCATTTTGGGAGAACCTCATAAGCGACCACTCCCTGGTAGTGTGGAACTCCGAGGAGGCGACCCGGGTGGGCGGTGACAACCACTCAATCATCGACCTCACGCTCTCCTCACCTGGTGTCGAGCTGAACTGGAGTATCGACAGCGAAGCAGCGACCGGCTCGGA
>Ga0307516_10002614_pt1 | contig 23894 bp, 34 predicted proteins | sample 19_EM_MG_FD_203310 | JGI IMG/M metagenome (GOLD analysis project Ga0307516, IMG submission 203310) | Populus trichocarpa ectomycorrhiza microbial communities from riparian zone in the Pacific Northwest, United States - 19_EM | ecosystem: Host-associated > Plants > Roots > Unclassified | place...
AGCATAACTTCCAGTCCCACCATGAGATCGTCCGTGCTTTTGGCCAGCCCGATTCTCCGACCTGTTCCAAGGTTGGGCAAGAGAGGAGGGGAAGAAGAACGAGAGGTGGATGGTGCCGGGGAAGCTGTGGGCGGACTGACCCTTGCATGACCTCCTTGGCCCTGGTTGCTGAGACTCCTCCGGCATGTAGGGTCTTGGTCTCTCGGTATTTTTATTTTATCTATTCAAAGCATTTCATTCTAATCTTTGCGCTTTCACATATAGTCGACCATCCTCAGCTGTCCCCTTGATTGGGAGTTTTCTGTTGCTTATTAGCTTGTACCTTTCGCCGTTTCTAGAATCGTTGCTGTCCTTGAATTAAACTACTTGAATAGGATATCTTTCCCTATAATCTTTTAAGTTTACTTAAATTCCTCCTAGTATTGTCGAGGGCATATCGAATCAACCACACTGAAATCTACAAACTAATATTTTCAGTATTCAGTATCAGTATCCGACACAGACATGGGTAACGAGCCAAACGAACCAGAGTTACTCCCGATATCCATCACGTGCACTCATCGACGTGAATTCAGTCTGATCTGGGGAACTTCACGTCGAACTGGCATCTATGAGTGCTTCAACGAAACTCACCAAAAAGCAGAAGAAAGGGCTCGCATTTCGAGAAAAGAAGACACGAAAACGGACGGGAAAAGATGACCTCCTTGCTGAGGACAATGCCGTACCTGTCATGGAAGATCAGGATGCCCTTGACGAGGGTGCTGACACGGAGGGAAAGCCAACCATTTACAAGACGCGGTCAACAGCTGAGATCGTGGATGACGGTGGAAAGAGAAAAGCTCCCGGGGAAAAGACGACAGAAATTCAAGGGGGTGAAGGTCAACAGAAAAAGAGGAAGCGGGCTGCTACCTTGGATGCCGAGGACGTAAAACAAACGGCGAAACGGAAGAGAAATATGGACGATGGCGTAGAAAAGGGTGAAAAGGACAGCACGAAACCCACACAGCGGTTCATCCTGTTCGTCGGTATGCTGCCTGCTGCCAACATATGACCAATTCCTTTGACTGACTGATGAGGACCAGGGAATCTAAAGTACACGACGCCGTTAGAGGCTATAAAAGCGCATTTTGCGGGATGTGGTGAGCGCATAGAGACGTCGATGTCCTGACCCCTCATTTCGTGGACTCAGATCCACCTCCTACAATCCGCCTCCTGGCACCAAAACCATCCTCTTCAGCCAAGCCTACACAAAAGTCAAAGGGGTGTGCTTTTCTCGAATTCACGCATCGAAATGCTCTACAGCAAGCGCTCAAATTGCACCAATCAAGCATAGACGGTCGGATGATCAACGTAGAACTGACAGCCGGAGGAGGCGGAAAGAGCGAAAACAGGTTAGCAAAGGTCAAAGCTCGCAACAAACAACTGCTCGGCCAAAGGGTCGGTGTTTTGCAATTTAGTTCGTGATGCTGAACTTGACACCTTAGTCCCAACAGAAAGAACGATCGGAGAAGACAACTTTGGACGGAAATATAACACCGATAATACCGGACAGACCGCAACGATTCTCAGCCACGTCTGGCATAGAGCAGACCTCTCCAAAACAAAAAACTTGGACAGTCGGGGATGTCGATGATGGAGACACGCATCGTGGTGGTAAGCGGCACGCAAAAGACTCGAGAGGTCGATCGAGGGCGAAGGTCTTGGGAACAGGTGTGAATGCAATACCTCTAGGTTGATTTCACGAGGCAGTTCAATGTATATGCGGTATAATTATGAATCAATGATGGAAGTAACGTCCGATAAATATACGTGGACCAGCACAATAATCATGAAACCAGAATGAAGACGAGGAACTGTTCGGAGCGTGAGTTGACCAGAAAAGACAGGAGGCAGGGATACATACGAAAACGATGAGGACACCGAACATTTTGAGCATCAACCACCGATTGCTGGCCATGTTACCAAAGTATTTGAGGAGCTCCCGCTGTCCGTCCATGACGTTTGATGCAATGTCGAGGGTATCGGCATCAATACGCTGTACTGTTTCCCGCTGTTCTGCGACCATGTTGGCGAGTTGGGTGAATATTTGACCTAGTTCGGCAATAGTTGACTCTATTGATTCTATAGCGGTGGATCGCGACTGAATGTATGAGTCCTGGAGATACGTGAGTATAGCGAGTGGAAAGACGGATGAGGGACACGTGCCTGTTGCTCGACCATCTGCATCTGCATAAAGGCGCCTTGCGCGCCAGCTCCTTCCTCGGCAGAATTGAGGTCCAAAGCCAGGATATCCCCGTTCTGGACAGCGCGACCCTTTCCTTTTGAATCAAAGATCGTTGAACTCCCGTCACCCATGGGGTCATTCTTGGAGGGATTGTAGAGCAAGCCTGCAAGTAAATTGTCAGCTGCGAGGGGAAGTGAAAACAGGTACACGCACTTGAAGGGGCATGATTGGCAGCGGTGGCTGTGGAGTACATGAATTGCTCGGTGCGATCTTTTGATTGCTTCATGTTCTGAGAGGGATCTCAAGGGAATGCTTGCACAAGGATATGGAAGCCTACCTGTGTGCGCACTTCCAACACATCCTTAAAAGTCATGCTGGTGCTGACTAGTTTGCTTTGCAGCAGCATGACAACATTGTTGTTGTGCTCGTCTATTTGTTTGCCTTCGACGGATTTCGAAGAGGCCTGTGCGTTGCGTTGTTTGACATACGTCTGAAGAGTTGCAATCTGCTTGTTGATGTGTGCAATGTCTTGCTTAATGATAAAAGTCAATTCCTGCGGGAGGTTGTCCAGGTGACGGTCATCGGAATTGGACGGGGCAACTCACGCTGATCTCAACTGGGCGGTCGTCGAATAGGGTCTTGCGTTTGGCGACTGGAGTGGATGAGTTAAGTGAGATGTTGAGTGGGAAAAGACTGACGCTGGGCGAGCTTGGTGAGCTTGATTGTGGTGCTGCTGATGTCCTTTGCAATGGCGGAGGCCATGCGCGAGAACTCAGACTTTGAGGAGGGGAGTTTTGAGGAGGGCCGGATGAGGCGGTGGGTGACATCCGGGGTGGCTGCTCTGGCGCGGATGGACTGGATGCAGGCCCTGAACTCGTTCGTCCGGTCTTGCACAGGCATGTCGATGTAGCGGTGTAACGTGGCGTGGCACGTGATCCGGAGAGTGATATCATGTTCTAAAAATAAAATATTGGGGTGATGCTACGCCTCTTCGCCAGGTCCATGTCGTCCAAGGTGCTTGTGCTCGGGGCTGGTAACTTTGGCTCATGCCTCGCCTCCCATCTCGGTGACTCCAACCACCATGTATTCATGTGGGCACGCGAATCCTCCATCGTCGACCACTTCAACAAATTCCACCGCAACCCCATCTATCTCACCCACCACCAGTTCCCTACCAATGTCACCGCCGTTGGCCCAGAGCTGCCCGACAAAGATTTTACAGACGCAATGGACGTCATCCTTTTTGCGATACCCACTCAGTTCCTAAGGTGCAGCTCTCGTTCTCTCCCGTCGACCCGTCATTTTTTTTAAATGTCCAAGGCAAAATCTCGTCAAACTTCATCCTCAGTTCGACCCCAAGAAAATGCCTCTCTTAATCTTTGTCAATAAAGGAATAGAGATCGGCACACATGCTTTGACCTTGGAAATAGTCGCTGATACCTGTGGTCCTGAGGTCGCCAAAGCAGCCAGCTTCATCGTGCGTTGCCCTCTCTTTCACGATCCACATATCTTCTCAGTCCGCGCTCAGTCTGGCCCGTCATTCGCTAAAGAGAGTGGGCATCATTTTTGAAGGCGCATATATCCGGTTTTTGACCATTTCTCCCAGTCGTTGAGAGGCAACCGACTTCGGTCTCCGTTGCCTCGTTCACAGAGTCACAGGCGAACAAGGCTGCAGCCCTCTTCCACCAACCCCACTTCCGATGGTATGTGCCATCTCGACGCGTCCAAGTCGGGGAGTTACTAACCAGACCTTCTAGTTATACCGGAGCGGATCCTATCGGTATCGAGCTATCAGGCGCCTTGAAAAACGTGTATGCTATCGCATCGGGCATGTCCGATGGCCTCGGGTTCCAAAATAATACCAGAGCTAGTCCGTCGCTGCACTTCTGCGCTCGCGGAACACTCCTTGACCCTAGGCACACAGTGATCATTACAAGGGGTTTAGCTGAGATGACATGTATTGGGACCGCGTATGGCGCCTCGCCTTTGACTTTCCTCGGTCTGGCGGGAGTGGGAGATCTGTTTCTGACCTGCAGTTCTTCAAACAGCCGCAACTATACCGTGGGTTATCGGCTCGGCAGGGGTGAGTCTCTCAATACCATCATGCAGACGTTGGGCAGTGTGGCAGAAGGTGTTTCCACCACCAAGGGGGTTAAAATGATCGTTGATGAACTGGGGGTCAAGGCACCCATTGCCAATGGCGTACGTCGCCTTTGTCGATCCGCCACCCAAACCACTGACTTGGTTGATGCAGGTATATGATGTTTTGTACAATGGTCAGTTGCAGTTTTGGCTCATGAGGGGGAATGTTGATGTTGATGTTGAGTGTCTCCGCCAGGCAAGGACACGCGGGCGGCTGTTCGAGAGCTGATGGAGTTGCCGCCTTCCAAGGAACTTGACTTGCCGCCCACGGTAGGTGGACCTGCGCGACAGTTGCTGCGCAAGTTGGGACTGGAGAAATAGACTGTACACGTAGTACGTAAGACGATCCAGAATCTAGAATGCCCACGGTAATTTTTTTGCTCGACGCCCTGGTTTCAGCCCGTCTTTCTCTCACACTGCTTCGACGGTCTCCCTGCTTTCCATTCAAGTCATCTGTATCTCATCTGAACTCTTTCTCCTCCCCATAAATTTCTAATGGTCTCGCCCTTGTGGAAAGCCTGCTCCGAAGGCAACCTTCAAAATGTTCAGGACCTATTGTACGATGCCACGACAGCTGTCGATATCGAGATTAAAGGTACTCCACACGTATCTCTCTCGCTGCTGTTTTGCATTAAAAAATGCAGTCGAGACCAATCCGACATCGACTAATATCTTCCTTCTGGTCTGCCAGATCACACCGGCGCTACCCCCCTCATCGAAGCAGTCAAGAATGGCCACCTTGAGATCGTCAGATCACTTTTGGATAATGGTATTCGTGTCAACTTTTTGCTCTCCTCGTCAATTCACCCGTTTTCCAGGCGCGGATCCTGCAAATGCGTCTAGTCAAGGCCGACCTGAGCTTTACACATCGGACCCCGCCATTTTGGAGTTGCTCAACTTCGCACAAAACAAAAACCTAGCCAACGGTATTCCTTCTCACGAACCGGTCTACACACCGGAGCCCATCGATGGCCAGGAGAAGCGTTATGCATATGGACCTCCCCCGCCCGTCATGTACCCATACTATCCCGGCGTCAGCCATGCACCTCCCCCATCTGATGGCGGGGCTTACTATCCTCGACCTTCAGCCCTTCAAAATCCAGGGGAAAACCCCCCCTCGGCGGGCCTCAACAATGGCCACCTACCCCCGCTAGAAGTGGCAAGGCTCATCCCTTGCAGATACTTTCCCGCCTGTCGTTACGGAGCCACCTGCATTTTCGCACACCCACAAACACCCTATTATCAAGGGCCTGTCCCTCCCCCAGCCCAATATGCTCCTCCTTACGACCCCATGAGTGTCCAGCCTTATCGGCCCACTTACTACCCACCACCTCCTTTCCAACCACCAACCAATCCCCCTCATATAGCACCCCATCCATCCACCGTCGTTCCCCACCCAGGTCACACGCATTCACCGTCAGAGGCTGTTTTACCTGTCCAAGCGCCTCCATTTAGTCCCAATGGCGTTCAACCGACGGTGCCATATGGTCCTATTTCACCTTCCGCCTACCCTCATCCAGGACATCCGCCTGTCCCAATGTCAATATCGCCTCTCCCTTCTCTCCCCCCTCGATCTGCACTTCCTACACCATCACCCTCTAATATGTATAATACAATTCCTGCACCCGTCCCTCCCTTTGTACCACGCGATGTTGCTGTTCCCTATCCTGTTCCTCAACCATCGCACCCCAATATCGGACTTCAAGATGTCATTGACGATACCACCCCTCCTGTCACCGCACCGCCAGAGGTCCCCACCCCTAGTCACCCTCCACAACGCGATGGATTAGCCCATCATCGTAGGGGTGGGCCTCGCCGTGCGTCGTTCGGTGGACGTAAACCACCATGTCTATTCTTCCCTGCTGGGAGATGCAAAAATGGGTAGGCTCACTTCAATCCTCCTCAGTGCTCCTCCCATATCCTGAATGCGTCCCGCTAGTGACGATTGTCGTTTCCCACATGTCATTTTGGACGCGCCTGGACCCCATCAACCGTTTTTCCCTGGGAGAGGTGGGCGACCCCGTCATGCAAACGGAAATGGGTTTGCCGGCATCAATGAAAAGCTTGCAGGCATGACTATTCGAGGTGTAAGTTATTTTTTTAATTCTGCGGCGACAGAGTTCGTTATAATAGTACAACCAGGATCATTCCGATCGAGAGGATGCAGGTCACCCTTCCTCAGGCTCGACGCGCAATCGTTATCCCAATGGCCATAAAAATAATCATCAGCCGAACGGCGTCCGACCCGATAGAAAACCCCTATCGACAAAACAAAGAGTTCCCAATGCAGATGAGTTCCCGGTGCTCGCTGGATCTGTCACACCTCCGTCACGCAACCCTGGAACAAACGGCGTGCTGTTAAATGGAAATGGTCCTACTGCGGCACAGGTGCTGCAAGCGCCTCCACCATTGCGGAAAGACAGCTCGAAAGAGTTCACTTCCCGAGTTTCCACACCTGATTCAGGAAAGCCTGAGGCAACCACGGTGAGAATCTACTTGTATTGTCCGGTGTGCCCACTTGGCTGATTGGGCCTCAGGTCGAACCCAACGGAGTCATACCTCCCGCACAGACGCACGATCCTTTAATCAATAGACTCCCTGTCTCCTTTGCAGCAGCGGCGGCATCCGAGATTCCAAAGGAGATTGTTATGGCGGCTTAAAGTGTGAACGAGAACTAGACCTTCATTGCTCCCCTTTGCCCCCTTTGTTGTCTTGTTTGTTTCTTGTCGTCCCATTTTTAGGACATCCCTTTTTTTATGGGTTATGTACTCACTCTTTTTTCTTTACAGTCTGCGATTATCTCACTGACCACCATACATACGACTATCAGTTCACTGTCCTCTGCATCAAGTTTTTTTCTTCTCTTTGGGTGTAGTTACTTGATTATTGCGCATTTCGCTTTACATTCATCTATATATTTTACATTTGTGTAGGTTGGACTCCGTGATTTTGTGCCATAATCCACTCTGTCTCCTCACTTCTATGATTTTACGACCAAACCTGCAAGTTCCTCATCTCCACCCCTGATTTTGCAGTTACTTCACCTATCCTGTAGACACCACTGTGTCCCTTCTCTAGAGCACCAATAACCAGTTCGACGTCACGGGGAGCCACGATAATCACCATCCCAATGCCGTTGTTGAATGTCCTCGCCATCTCCAGGGGATTAATGCTTCCATGCTTCATCACGAACCTGAAGACTGGGGGAAGAGACCATGCTTGGGCATCGACATAACATCCTAGGCCGGCTGGCAGCACTCTTGGTATATTCTCGATAAAGCCTCCACCGGTTATGTGGGACATGCCTTTAAGCACACCGCTCTTGGCAAGTGGGAGTAATTGCGATACGTATATTGTTGTGGGTTCCAGAAGTGCCCTCCCAAGGGTCAATTTGTCGTCCCAAGGACAGGGAGAGGTGTAGTCCAATCCAGATACCGATATAATCTTGCGAACCAACGAAAACCCATTCGAATGCAAGCCTGACGACGCGACTCCTAGTAGCACATCCCCTGCAACGATATCGCTCTTTGGAAGAATTAGGTGCCGTTCAACAGCACCCACGGCAAAACCAGCAAGGTCATAATCACCTCATAATCACTGAGCATATCAAGAGCGAGAGGATAAAAGTAGTTCGCCTACCGTTGCTGTACATGCCCGGCATCTCTGCCGTTTCTCCTCCAATCAAGGCACACCCAGCTTGCCGACACCCTTCAGCGATGCCTTTGACTACCTGCGCAGCGACGCTGACGTCCAGTTTGCTGCACCCGTAATAGTCCAGGAAATACAGCGGCTCAGCACCTTGGACCAGCAAATCGTTTACAGACATGGCCACAAGGTCGATACCTAGAATGAATGACTTTTGAAAAAACCCGTGAATCAGTGTGAACCTCGATTGTCACTGACCGACGAGGTCATGGATGCCGACATCGAACGCGACCCGCAATTTTGTTCCAACGCCATCCGTGCCACTGACCAATATAGGATCTGTGTAATTTATGGCCTTCAAGTCAAAGACGCCGCCAAATCCCCCGATTTCGGCGTCGGCACCTAGTCGGCGTGTGGACCGCACATAAGGCTTGATGCTCTCAACAAGTTCATTTCCAGCGTCGACGGATACTCCCGCTTGGGCATAAGTCCAGCCAGTGTCTTTTGTGTCCGTTGATTTGAGAGCTCTAACGCGCATTCGATTGATGGGATGGGTAGCGGGGTAGGGAACCTACCGATGGCCTATATCCCGCCTGAACGTTTTGCCTTCGAAGGCGACAGCATCAACACCAACATAGGCTGCGTCTAGTGCCTCTTGAACCGTACGTGCGTAAGCTGTAACGGCTAATACACGCCCACCCGAAGTCAGGATTGCGTCTCCTGATTTCGTCGTACCTGCGTGGAAAACTACGACGTCTGCCCACCGTGAATCAGCTCATATACTATATTGCAATCGTCAGGATAGGGAACATACTTGAAGGGACGGGTTTGAAATTTATGTGCTTTCCTTTGGAGTAAGTACCGGGATAGCCTTCGGAGGCAAGAATCACGGAAATGGCGAATCCATTTCGAAATGGTATTTGAACAGAGTCTAGATGGCGCTCCGAACAGGCCTGACGGGGCTTTAGACAATATTTGGGCAAGCCGAGCACTTGACTCACAAGCAACACAGAGACAAGATCTACATCTTCATGAAGTAGAAGCATGAGAGCTTCAGTTTCGGGGTCTCCAAACCTGACATTATATTCAAGTACTTTGGGACCAGACGGAGTCAACATCAAGCCAGTGAAGAGTATTCCTACGAAGGGATATCCTTTGCAATGTCGTTGGTAGCCAGTCGAGGAGATAAAACAAGAACGTACCTTCCTTCCGCATACCATCAATTGTAGGCCTCAAGACTTCCTTCATGATCTGATCCATGATTTGATGCGTCGCAACGGACGCAGGAGCATAAGCACCCATCCCACCCGTGTTTAGTCCAACATCACCTTCACCAATCCGCTTGTGATCTTGAGCAGGAGGTAGAGGGACAATGGAATAGCCATCAGAAAAAGCGAGAACAGAGATCTCAGGCCCGGAAAGCATTTCCTCGATTACTACCTCGTCTCCTAGCGAATTTTGGATTAACTACATATCTGGGCATAGGAGTGAAATTGCGGACCTGCGCTTCCAAAGACATGAGCCTCCATCATGTCTTTCAGGCCGATGATGGCTTCTTCGAGTGATTCTGGGATGAGGACACCTTTCCCCCCCGCTAAACCGCTCGCCTTCAGGACGATTTTATGTCCACATGTTTGCACATATTGCATCGCCTCTTGGAGTTGGTGGGACTTGAAAACTCTGAAGGCAGCGGTTGGAATATTGTGTCTGTCCATGAAGGCTTTCGAAAACGCTTTCGAGCCTTCCATCCTTGCCGCCAGGGCACTTGGTCCAAAGACAGGGATGCCAACTAAAGAAGAGATGTTAAATTCGTTGCTATGCAATTCGAATTCTGGGGAACGTACCTTTGCGGAAATAACTTTCGATCCCGTCGACGAGAGGTTGCTCTGGGCCAGGAACGACGAGGTCAACCTGTTTGAACTGCGCTCAGCCCCTCTGATTAGTTTTCTACTGATATTGTATACCTTGTTTTGGAGAGCAAACTCGACCAGGCCAGGGAAATAGGTTGGAGAGAGATCCACATTGACGGTCTTTGGCTCCTGAGCAGTTCCGCCGTTTCCGGGGCATACAAAAAGGCGATCCAATAGTTGAGATCTGGATAGTTTCCATGCCAGGGCATGTTCCCTGCCTCCGCTTCCTAGCAGGAGGATACGAATCGACATGTGAGGCGACGAGGGAGGAAAATGGAGAACATCCGGATCGATAACAAATTTCTTGATCACGAGACTCGCTGAGTCGACTGTAGTGGAAACTGGACGTGGTCTCGACAAAGGCCAGTATTAGTATGTACATAACGTCGTCGGCATCGGTTTCTGGTCACTATCTTTCAGCGATTGACATCATGTTGAACGAGGCAGTGCATCGATGCCTGCCCGAGGGCACGTGTTCGGTCGGAGCAACGGAACGCGCTCTCCCCGATTGTTGTCTGCCACTTCAAGCAACTCACATTCTGCGACCCCAATTCTCTCAGTTCCCAATCAAAGCATACATATCTGGCTCCAGAAGTCACTGAGAGGCGAGTAGCCTGTCGTAGAATCAAGTCGGTCCTCACATATTTCCTCCCAGCAGACGCGTCTCATACACTGGCTGCGTTTCGTAAGGAAGCTGAGGGAGAAAGAGCAGGGGAAACCGGGATATCTCAAGGAAAATCACGGCCTGATTCCTCGATATGGTCCAGAAAATCCTTTAGGCGGTCGGCAACGGAACCACCTGCCCTGCCACGTTCCCAAATATCCCATCGGCCTCAGTCGTCAGAAGGCGCCGGAAACGATCAGAGCCGCAGGGACGAGGAGATAGACAGGCAGGCCACGCACCAGAAGGTGCCTCAAATGAATTCGCCCCGGTCCATCATACCTGAATCGATGAAGGAACTACCTTCCTGGTACCACAAGGATGTCTGGGCCAGCGTCCCCCTCCCCGCAAGCAGGATGAAGTATAAACTTCATAATCCTATTGGCCCGCGTTGGTACAAGAACCATCATCTTATACCACTCTCTCAAACGAGACCGGCCGCCCGACCTCCTACAGTCTTTTCGACTTCCTTCCCTCCAATAACCGCATCGACTTCACAAGAACGTTTAGAAGACCCTACCATTTTGCCAGGAAGTAGAACTCCTTCGAACTCACCGCTACCGACCCCTGCCTCTTCACAAACGCGCGTCGTTGACCCCAACGGCAAGCCACGGTCACGCAAAACTTCCGAAACCGCTCACGATACTGTGGATCTTATGGATGTTACCGATCCGTGGGGTACCAACTGGCATCATTCATCCCCTTATGACGTTGGCCTTGGGAATGAGCCTATTTCCATCGATGTACAGGACGTGAGTACAATGGGACGAAATGACTTTCCGATTTGGCGTTTATCTCATCCATCAGGTATTGTACACTCGCTCAAGACGTGCAAGCTTATCCACCCAGGAACGACGGAAGACTATCATCCCCTCTCCCCTGTCACAATCGACGTCTGCGATTAATCTCAGCGCACCTCCCAACTTCGTTGTCCATATGCCTCGCAAACTCAGTAAGCGCCGCCCGCCTGCAGTTGACACTATTTTTCCAGGCCCGCAGGAGCGAAAGACAACCTCCTTACCCGCTACTCCAGCCGAACCTTCCAGATCCTCAAACCCAGCTGTTATCCCCTCCTCACTTCCCGTGTCATCGTATCCGGCTAGCACATCGAAGAAGGATAAGAGAGGGAGTATACTTGACCGTCTTGTCAAGAAATTCGGTATGCTGAGGAAGTCTAGTCCTGACGATGAGTTAAGCTCCGGGAAGGAAGACGGCTGGCAACATATCGGCACGCTTGATGCTGCGAGCGATCTTACCCGGCGCCATGGCTTTTCTGTGGATATCCCATATGCACTAAAACGAACAGGTTCAGAGGTTATGAATCGTGTGGCTCCTCCCCAGATAGATGTTTTCGTTGGAAAGCCGAAGTCTCCAGCTATTGCTACGAATGCCGCAGATGCTGAATACTCTTCTATCATCTCGTTTGAAGCACCTTTCTCCATCGGAAGGCTAACAGTAGCTAACCCTGACACGCCCACCTCAGATGACACTACGCCTAGTCCACACAAGATTGCTTTCCCGCGTGACAAAACGGATGTTGCCGATAACCATACTTATTCCGGTGGCCAGTTTTCTTCCGTTCCGCGAACTATACCACAAGAGATGGAGGTCCCGGGTGACGCATCACCACAACCCCCTCCAGTCCCGTTGAAGGGAAATGATTCGGATATCTCTACAGTTGGACCGGTCATTGTCACCAAGCGCTCTCCGGATTCTGACGGTCCCTTACCTCCAGAAAAAGGCGGGAGCAAGACCTCGAATCGTCTGGCCTCTATCCGTAGTCACCCAGACCGAGATGTGGGTGCTCAGCTCCCGAACATTCATGAAGAAAAAGGCTCGAGCAAGACCTTGAATCATCGGGCTTCTATACGTAGTCATCCAGACCGAGATGTAGGTATTCACCCCCCGAGCATTCATGAAGACAACCAAAGCGAATTCGTGCAATCGATTACATCTTCAAAACAACCAGAAAACCGTATTCCTCGTTTGGCTCGCAAACGACCACCGGCACCCCTACCTGCAGAAACGGTCAGACCGGTGTCTATTGTCCCTTCCATACCTTTTCCCACTTCAGAGTCTGCCGGTACCACCTCGTACGGAACACCTAACCTCACCCCCAGCCGACCGCAGTCTTCGCTTTTCCACAACTCATCCCCATATTCTGCGGCATCCATACTTGCAAACCCACCTACACCATGCTCTTCAGATACCGCCACAACACCTTTACCCAAACAACCTCAATCTTATGACTATTCTCCGCTTTCTGCATCTTCGGTGCTGGTCAACCCGCCTACCCCTCATGCTCCACCCGAAGGATCCCAACCGCTTCCACCTCTCAGGCCATCGCATGAAAAATTTTACTCCGATGAACCTCCAAGTAGTAAAATCAGTCGACAAACGGAGACTTTCAAGCTCGTCCGAAGTCCATCCGGGCACGTTTATTCGACTAACGAAAGGATTGTTGCGGGAGGTCACCAATGGGAACTCGTGGGAACTTCTGAAAGAAAAGGCAGAAGCAAGACATCCAAGGACAGGGATTACAGGGATTCCATAGGAAGATCATCCCGGGATCGGCACTCGAGCGAACTGCGGGAAAGAAAGCAAGAAAGCCGAACTCCAGCTGAACTGGAGGCTGATACTGATCATCATCATCGTCCTCGAAGCCAATGGGATGAGAAAATGAGCTCTGGAGAAAGAAGGTCCAAGCGGTTCACTTCTCCGTCCTCTCCCCATGATGGACCAGGCTCAGTCTCGGTGCACATACGGAAGGAATCTCGAAAAAATACTCGCAGAATGGATGATGAGCGAGATCGAACATCGGAGCGTAAAGTGCGCGAAAGCTCGTCTTTTAACATTAACAAACCGCAACCCCCGCCTCCTCCTTCAACCAACGGTCCTCTCCTTGAAAGACGCCCATCATTGTCAGTTCGACCCACCTCTCAGCTTCCCTCTGCCGCCGAGATGACTGCCCTTCGAGCTAAGGAGGCTTGGGATATGGAGCGCCTCTGGAAGGCTCGCAGTATAAGTGGCGACAAACCAACTGGATATACTGCGTTCCCCTCCATCAGTACTCCATCAATGACAGAAGACAACGATATTCCAGGCTTCCAACGAGCCATTCACGGTTCGAGTCATACAGCCTTTGTTGTACAGGCCCCTTTCCAACCTCAGCATTCTATCTACCACTCTATGCCTGCCGCTCCACCCCCGATAATATATTCCCCGCAGTATTCTCTTCCTCAAACAATGACCAGCACCCATTATCAACCAAAGCGGTCACTGTATTCTACCTCTATCGCATCTAACCCAAAGTCCCTCGCTTCCCCCGTGATGAATCCACTCCCCGAACCTCCGCGAGAGTCTCCATACGAGCCTGCACCATTGCCTTTGCCAGGTAGCCATGGGCGATCAAGTGATTATTGGGCCAGGCTTGCTGGTGTTACCGCTTCACGTTGACATTGATACCCTGCAGTAACTTATATGTGAGAAGGACACAGGACTTGTCTTTGGGATTTAAGTGACTCACATACCACCTGCACTGACCTTTTTCCCTACATCTCTGGATACATATCGGATGTCATTAAGTAGGACTTTAGTGCTCCATAATTTCCATGTACATGAACAACAACTGTGTAATGATGTATAGAGAAAGCCAAAAAGGAAGCATAAGTATACGTAGTGATGAAATTTATGATTAACGAGCTTGATCTTGGGACGGGTGTAGCGGGAAATGCGGTACTGGATAGTCCTCCCAGACGCCATCGCCATCTAAAAAACGTCGCAATCGATTCACTTGTGAGGAAAGGTACATCACGATGATCTGCATCCCGATGTCCAATTTCAGCCCCAACAGTTCTGAGCAAGTACTCAAGGCTTGCGTTCGAGTCGTGACAAACATATTCCCCGAGGAACCCAGCTCCTTCAAACCGTCTATCAATTCACCAAACTCGGAACACCAACCCAGAACACCGAGCTGCTCAAAATGTCAAGGACGAGACGCACAGCACAGCACATTTTTCTCACCTGGCCATATTGCTTGTATCGTGCGTAGAGGACATTTGGAGCTGAGCTGAGTGCATACTCGAATGCGTGGTTCTGATTGATCACTTCTGGGGCTGGAATGTAGTCTGGTTGACTTGATTGCTGTGGCTTCACACGGAAAATCAGCATGGAACACAAAGGTTGAGAATACATACCTGAGACCTTGCTGGGACGTCTTGAAACCATTGGTAATTGGAGTAGTCAATTTCTCCCCCAATATCTACAACGTCAGCTCGTTTCCCGGTGTAATCCATATTAGAAGTGTGTCAGGTGTCGTGTCGATGTCGAGGAAAGGTCTTGTGGTAGCGCAAAAGTCAGTGGAGATTATGTGTTGTTCTAGATGAACGTGTTTGCAGACGTTCGTAAGATGGGTGCAAATTCACCCGAGAGCGTAGGGTGTAGGTTGAGATGGTGGCACGCGGCGATGCTAGATGGAGCCCTCCTGTGGAAGTGGAACGATTTGGACGGTAATGCCGGGGCGAGGGTAGCTTTCGGGACGTTTTGACTTGGTGATTCTCGCCAAGAACGATGCTGACCTTCCTACCGCCGATGGCTCCAGAGACGTGCGTACAAATCTCGTCAATCCTTTGAAGCGGTTGATGAAGGGATTAGGCCCGGGTGTTCCAAGACTGGAAGATGCAATGTCGGCTGTGCAATGGGACGATGGTCCACGTGTACTTCCCGGATCAATACTATTGCTGTGGACGACTGGCGCACAAGTGGGGTGTGTCGGGATATGTGTTGGAGGTTGTGGAAAGTTGAGTGTAAGATCGACAAGGTCTGTCTGTCGAGGAGGACGTCGTCTGGTATGTGGATCGGTGGAAGATATTGGGGAAGTCTCTACAAAGTCAGGATCTGAGTCGTTGGCGTAGAATGTCGGGTCAATATGGTCAATTCGGATGGCTAGATCTTCGCGCGAAACGAGCTGGAAATCCTCAAGAGAATCGTCCGCAACGATCCCTCTCGCCGTGGTGTCCCTTCTTCCACGGGCCCAGGCGAAAGCAGCCCCAGCTGACGGCTTGAGTGTCGAGGGCCGAAGGGAGCGACGGAGGCTACGGGCGAATCTCGACGGGAGAGTATTCCTGAACGACGTGGTATCCTTGACAAGTCTCTTCTGCTGGACCTGTCCGGGGGAGAGGGAACGACCTTAGGGCAGTTATGTAGGTCGAGTTGGACGAAGTCGTGGAGGGGGCGTGGTTGCCGCACCAATGACTTGTGACACACTAAGTACATAATCGATTTGGGCACACATACAAAAATCATCAATACAGCGTAAGTAACGGTTATTCGAGCCTTTTTACGGCGGGGCGAGCTAATCCAACAGATGGCCGCCATTGCTTTGTGCGCTATCTCGACCCAGGATAGCTCGGAGACGTCGAATCCCTCCGGCAGGCCCCCAATGCATCCGATTCAAGTAAACACGGCTTCCAAGAAGTGTTCCAAGCACGACCGCCCAAGGGAGAAAGAGCGTATAGTGCCCGAGGAAGGCGTATGGCGTACGGCTTTCATTGAAAGGGTACTGGACACCAATAGTCTTCACCCAAGAGCCGCGCCCCACCTGACTGAATTCATGAGACCCCCCTCCCGCTATCCCACTCACCCCACCATCACCTCCGTCACACCATAAGACCATACTTCCTATTTCCTCGGCACGTTGTCTTGCTTGTTGCCACATGGCAGAGCCGATAGAGGTGTCCCATGTATTGGCAGGTCCCAGAATCAGCGCTGGCCGTGACTCGAGATTCACAAATGGGAATGGGTCAGTGAAATCGAGGCAGATCGAGGCACTTATGGGAATCGGGCGGGTGTAGTTCGGAGCAGGTGCCCATTCCGTTTTTGGGGTGTCTTTGGGGTGAATTAAATCCACAGTGTACATGCCCGGGGGTTGTGTCGAGTGCCTAAATGAGAAGGATTCGGCAACTGAATTTGAATGTTAGTCGGACCACCAATGATACCCACTATGCACATACTTGGAACCAAGTGTCGTTTATAGTAAACGAGGTGTGGAGTGGGAGACCATTGCGAGACGATGGCTATGCCGTTACGCCTGGCACTTGACCGTCCAGATCCATCGTCGGGCTTGAAGACCTCTTCGAAAGAGACCCCAACATAGGAGCCATTGACAAGGTGTTGCACTTTCGCGAATGCAGCATCTCGCTCAGATTCACTAGTAAACACCACCGCTCCTTCAGGCCAAAGGAGTACTTTTGCCATGCCAGCCTTTGTCTGTGTCTCTTTAATGTAATTCTCAAGAGTCAAAGAATGTCGCTTGTAGCGATGAAAGGGGGGTAAGATGCAACCCACACTGAGTGGGGTCGTCACGGGCGACAGGGTCGGCAGGGGGAAGTCCTGGAGGAAGAAAGATGGGACGGAAAGCGAGACCAGGAGAGCTACAAGAACGAGATTACTGGAGACAGACAATGCCCTGGTCTGTGGATTTGCATGGGCATTCTGTATTATCAAAGGCTGTTCATCCTCCTCTTCGCCCGCACCCATGTACCACGCCCCGATTGCCTGAGAGAATACAGCTGCCCATGCAGCCACGGCCCAGTCATTGGCTGCTGGTCCTAAGAAGGGGACCATCCAACCATAGAAGCCTCCTCCCTCTACAGGGCTCCAGGCAGAAAGTCGACCAATAGGACTCACATATGCCACAGCGGACCAAAGGGTGACCCACAACGCGGGGAAAAGAGTGATTTGGGACCAGTCACTCTTGATACGTGTACCAAGTCTGGTGTCGAGGTAGACGACAGAGAGGGTGAGGATGGATGTAACCGTGGAAAATGCGAAAAGAACAACGACTGAGAGTGCGGACGACGAAAGGGCATCTAGAGATGGGGATAGCCTGGACAGGCTTCCTCCTACCGCGATTGCAGCGACAAGGGCCGCGGAGTTCCCCAGGCAATTTTGTTGATTGAACAAGATGCGCGAGTAAACAAGCAGAATGGTGAGCGTAAGAACGATGGGCGCAGGGGATGGCGTCAAGCTCAGGGCGAAGAACGACGAGACCCCCGCCGCTAAGATGAAGATGCAGTTGGGATGGGTGCGGAAGACCAGTGCTCGAAGATCCATTGCTGGATGGAGGTTCATGATAAACAGCCTTATATAGAACAATATGGGCTGCGCATCACGCCGTGCGCAGCCCTCACAAGATCAACTTATTACGGTAATTCTATAGTGCCACCGTTCCAATATTACGATGCTGAGACACGCACCTATTCCCTATGCAAGTCCAAGTGCAAAGAGCCCGTGTCCTTCACGTCTGTCATCATTAAAACTCCAGCCGCATTTCCTGCCCTCCCACAAGTGCATCGGGTTCCTCCAGATTCAAGCCATCAGGTCCTAGGCCAGACAAATCCAACTCCATCCCATCTCCAGCATGGACTGTTTCGAGGTCCATCCCAACGTCTACACTGCCATCCAGAGGTTTGAGAGACGCGTCTAGGACATCCACCGCAGGATCGATGCCAAGGTCGGCAGGATCAAGCAGGGACATCGACAGCTGGGGTTTAGGCGAAGGTGGTTTTGACAGATCATCCTGTGTTGTCGCGAGGTTGGTGCTTTCCGTCGCGTCTGGAACAGCTTCGAGAGCTTCGTCCTGATCCAGATCCTCGTCTACCTCTGGTTCGTCTGGTAGAGGTACCAAGGGCTCGTCAGCCTCGCCTTCATCGTCGCTGAATTGCTGAAAGACGTGGGCAAAGAATAATACGACAATGCCATTGCCATACCTGTGTTTTTTCGGTCTTCACCCAACGGTATACCCTGAGCGTCGAGCCAGCAGGTGCATTGTCGGGAACGGCCCAAATCTTCTCCCAGCACTGTACAGGTTGCATAAGCTGCCGCCGGGCAGCCTCTGTAGTGGCGGCACTGACGCCTATCCTACGTCGTGTGGCCATTTGTCGTGATGGACGTGCTTCAGCGGTGTTTGCACTTGATTGCTTCTTATTACTGACACGGTGACAAGATTATTTTCATTCATCAAGTGTCTCTAGACTGGTAATCGGTCCCTTCCATGGGATAAACTTCATAAACAAACCCGCGAGGGACCGCGCTTGCTCATCTCACGTACGAGGGAGTGGTCATGAGTCTAGCCTCTCTAGGTTTACCCTACCTCTTCGGCCCAGCGCAGAACGTCATTTTGAGTTATCAAGGAACCAGTGGCGGTCTGTAAGCAAAGCTTCATCAATTCAAAGTAGAATAAATGAAGGATGGTGAGTACATTGCCAAGGATGCGGTTTCCAATAATTTCCGTCTGGGCAGGGTAGGTCTGGATATGTATATGAGATTTCGTGATACCAATGATTTAGTTGGTTTGCTGACCTGGGAATAAGGAGAAGATCCGCTCTGCAAAGACCGGCGTAAGTCGGACAACTTGGCCTCTAGGGCGTCACATTTCCTAGACGGGTGTGAGAATCGCCACGACTTGCGACAAGGAGACTCACGCATGTAATGCCTCTGTTTCGCTCTTGCGGAGTTCAAGTTGACGTCTCATCAGGGATTCTAGATTGCCCCTTGCCTAGGGGGATGATGGGGGGAAGGTCAATATAAGTGTAGGTTGCATACCTGAACTGGCCGCAAGTCATTGGCCGCGGCCATGATATTTTGGCTGAGGACTGTGATCCACTCGGTGTATCTCTGCCAATCTGGAGGGGCTGTGGAGGTGGCGGGTGGAGGCGGCGCAAGGAGAGAAGATGTCAAGGATGCAAAAGTGACGAGGAGTGATCGTAGGACAGAGAGGAGAGCAGGGCGGCGGTCTGGGACGGACGTAATGGAGAAACGTTAATCAAGGACAAGGCTTATGGCGTACCGACACTGGGATCGACAGGGTACAGTTGGTTGCCGCCGAGTTCTGCAAGGGATGGAATTTTTTCCTTGACCTGAGACGGGTGAATGTGTCGCGAGAATGACGAGTGAATATGGGACGCACAAACCATCTGTCGCCGAAGACGTCATAAAAGGCGTCTGGCTCTTCGAGGATCCAATCTACACGGGGTTTCTCGAGGATCGCCAAAGGCCACTCGGGGACATCGGGCTGGTCGGCGAGGAGTTCGTATTGGTTGACATCGGATAAGGGAAGAGATGTGCGTTCTTGAAGGAGTGCGAGGAGGGCGAGGTTGTGGGCGGAGTACTTTGTGTAGTGGGACGGGGGCGATGGGAACGGGTTGCGGAGTTCAGCCTCCTCCGCGTCCTCGTCCATGAGGTTGTTTGTTTGTCCCTGTTGTTCTCCCAATCTGACGGGGGAATCTCATCAAATTGTCATAATCTCTCAGACAAAAATTGACCACAACGCCGTCAACGATAGTAAGTAGATGGTCGCAAACGCCTCTCCAATCACTTCCTTCCTTTTTGGGAAACTTTCTTTTTCTTTTCTTTTTACCCACCAACATCGGTATCCGGCCCAAACCCTGCAACAGGTTGACAATTTGCTCAAGGAAATTCTCTGAGAATCCACTTTGCATGTAAATTAATGGGTTTGGTTGCGGATCCGTCCTCCCCGATTGTTTGTCCCTGTTGTTCTCCCTCGCCCTCCAGCCATGATATGATTGAATGCACCCGGACCTCGTCCCGTCCCTCTTCCCATGACCGAGTTTCACTCCATCTCCGCCGCCCTCCCCCCCATCCCAGACGACCTCTCCATCCCCCAGTTCATCTTCGACTCCCCTCCCTCCCCCCTCCGCCCCACCCGTCCCGCCGACACCCCGTGGCTCGTCCAGGACCACACGAGACACGCTGTCCACCATGCCGAGGTCCGTCTCTGCCCTCACCTCAATCTCTACCTGACCCCAGTTCCCCAGATCACGCAACGTACCCGTGCTCTCGCGAATGCCCTTAGTATCAAGTGGAATATCAGTTCGTCCACCCCTCTTTATCTCTCCCACGTGGCATCTCATTTGTTATTCCAGCGGCGAAGGACGTCGGTGCGTAGCCTTCGAATGATTTAGTCAGACCTTGACGCAGCGCTTGCCAGTCTGCATTTTTAGCCCAAACAACATAGGTACCTTCTTTTCCCTCTGTTCCCGCTCGAACATGAACCTACACAGGCAACCAGACTATCCCGTGTCCATCTGGGCCGTACACCAACTCGGCGCAGTAGTCACGTATGCCTTCTAGACCTTTGCCGTCGGGCACGCTGAATGCATCCTTACATACACAGACCTGCGAATCCGGGTTACACAACAGAGGAGTTGGCTCATCAGCTTTCTGTAACGAAGGCTGCACTTTTGATCCTTCATCCCGCTTTCCTCAAGACTGCCAAGTCAGCCATGCAGCAAGCCGGGATGCCGCAGGACCGCATTGTCCTCGTGGAATCCCCTCCCAGCCAGACCTCCTACAGTACGGTCGATGAACTCGTTCAATTTGGCATGCAAAATCCTCCCAATTTCAACGAAATTCATTTCAAAGCTGGACAGGCCAAGACAACGTTGGCTTTCCTCTCATTCTCTAGCGGCACGACAGGTATATCATAAGTTTTGGGCTTTATGCAGTTGATCGATATCTTCATCACAGGCAAACCCAAAGTTAGTCATTTTCGCCGTTGTAGTTTCGTCACACCAACCTTTTCAAGGCGGTTGCAATATCACATTATAATGTCATCGCAAACGTTATCCAAATGGCTGCACATTACGGGATTTGTGATCCTTCCATGAAAGATAAACCCATCTCTCCAGGAGATGTGGCTCTCGCCGGTTCGTTTTCTCGTCCTACTTTTTTCTTTCATCACTTCATTCCTTTCTCTTCAGTGCTTCCATTTTTCCGTGAGTTTATATCTCCAATTCGTCTTCCACATCCGTTTAGCCTGTGATCTGTCAGATATATATGGGCTCGTTGTTAATGTACGCAATATCCTTCTCCGCGACTAAGTTCAGGTCTCAATTACCTCTCGAAAGTTGCATTTCCTTCTTTTCGCTGGCGTAAGTCATGTCTTTTTCAGGACATGCAGAACCAACAACTCAAAGTGTTATAGCTATCCGTCGTCGTCGTTCCCAAGTTCCACTTTCCGTCGTTCCTAAAGAGCATCGTTCGACATCGAATCACCCATTTGCTGTATGTTCAAGTCCTTATGTCTGATGATCTTTTGACATTTCCCCAGTCTTGTTCCCCCACAAGTCGTTCTTCTGTGCAAGGTGCGGTACTGAACTTTCTTCAGATCTTCAACTAACCCCTGGGACAAATAATAGAATCAAGCTGCAAAAGATTGTGATTTCAGCAACATCAAGTTTTGTGTGTCTGGCGCTGCACCTCTCAGCGGAGAACTCATGCATGATCTGCATAAGATAATGCCGAACGCTTGTATTGGACAGGGTTATGGTCAGTTGTGTTCACCTCCGTCTCGTTATTCCCCGACTCTCAATGTCACAGGCCTTACCGAGACATGCACAACGGTAGCAATTATTCCCCCAAGCCAAAGGTTTGGTCTGGTAGGGAGTGCAGGTCAGCTTCTCCCTGGCATAATTGCGCGGGTAGTCAAACCCGATGGGTCGTTGGCAAAGGAAGGAGAACCAGGAGAACTCGTTGTTACCGGCCCCTCAATGGCTATGGGTTACATGGACAGTGAGGCTGCGTAGGTCTGAAACATATCCTGTTTTTTCTGCTATCTGATTTATTGGGCTAGTACCAAGGAAACTTTTCTCAGCGGCTGGGTTCGCACCGGGGACGAAGTCATCATGAAAAACGGCGATCTTTTCATTGTGGACCGTCTCAAGGTAAAGGATATTCGTACTCTTTTTCAGACCACCGACTCACTTCTTCGACAGGAAATCATGAAAGTCAGGGGGTATCAAGTGGCTCCTGCAGAACTCGAAGGTCATCTTCTCATGCACCCCGATGTGCTGGATGCATGCGTGGTGCCTGTTCCGGACGAGTACAGCGGAGAGGTTCCTTTGGCGTATGTCGTTTTGAGCGATCCAGCGTTACGTCGCGTCGTCGGCAACCCAAGCGCTGGTGACGAACTTAAAGGCGTTATAGCCAAGGTGCGCTTCCTTCTGTGATACCCTGCTTAACCTTGTGCTGACGAATGAACTAGCACATCGCGGATACGAAGATACATTATAAGCATCTTAAAGGAGGTGTCGAATTTATCGATGCGATACCGAAGAACCCATCGGGGAAGATCGTAAGTATCCTGTATTTTTGTTAATAATGTGAGCATTGATTGAAATCTTTCCAGCTTCGAAGAATTCTTCGAGACCAGGCCAAGACGTTGAAAGCGGCTAAACCAGAGTTGCGAGCACGACTCTGATGATGTGTAACCGTTGATTTGTTGGATTTCGGGATTCGTGCTCGCACCATTCCTTTTTATCCTTCTTATGCTCTACATTCTAGGTACATATTTGACGTTTCCATTGCCCTCAATACTATACATCCGTCTAGTTACACGTCGACGACTTACCAAGGTATTCAACGCGGTTTCTTTGTATTAGTGGGTGCAATCATGACAGTATTCTACTTACTGGATGACTTGAAATTATTTGTTTGTGTTTCTACTTAAGCTCTCACTCATCTTCATCGCCAGCGGCGATGGTACGACGGATTGCGTCGCAGGTGCATCAGCAGGTCTCGCGTTTGATGCGCGCTGGGCACATACAAGATAAACCTGTCTGGTTTGACGCGGTACTGGCACACCCTCCTCTTCCTCTTCCGCCCAAGGCACCACCATCACGCACCACATACGACCTCCCGACGAAAACTTCCAAGCCACCCCATCCGAAACCCTACGTTCCGCGTCCCCTACCGGTACACTACTTAGAAGACGACATCCGCCGCCAATTTTTCCGCGACCACCCCTTTGAAGCGTTTCGCCCGACGACTCTCGTTGAAGGTGCCAGAGTCGCGGATGTGCACCCCATACGTGGCAAGGACTGGAAGCGCCTTGGACAGAGAGGGCGGAATCCTTCACCAGAAGAGTGTGTCCGCAATAATTTTTTCAATGACAAAACGTCCACTGACAAAACTCGTTTCAAAGCGCCGTCCAGTTCGCACTGAACCTCCACCAACATCATGAGATCCCTCTACCCCAAGCATACACTCAGGCCGTCGCTCAGTTTCGCGCCCTCCGTTCCGAGCATCATATGGCGACAAAGTTTGCGGCCATCGAAGCTGAACACCTCGGTGGAGTTTTCTCTCGGGGAGAGATTGCGCATGCCTTTGAAAAGGAAAAACGAGGTCTCGTGACGTTTGAGAGAAGGGAAGAGTTGGATGAAGGAGCGATGGCTGCTCGGAAACGATGGAAGGCGATTGTAGACCGGCAGGACGGAGCTAAAGGGTGGACAAA
>Ga0307516_10002615_pt1 | contig 23876 bp, 24 predicted proteins | sample 19_EM_MG_FD_203310 | JGI IMG/M metagenome (GOLD analysis project Ga0307516, IMG submission 203310) | Populus trichocarpa ectomycorrhiza microbial communities from riparian zone in the Pacific Northwest, United States - 19_EM | ecosystem: Host-associated > Plants > Roots > Unclassified | place...
AAGGACCTTTACCCGGATACACCCATCGGTTATTCCGGCCATGAGACGGGATTGGCTACGACGGTGGCCGCAGCCGCATTGGGCGCTTGTTTTGTGGAAAGGCATTTTACGCTGGACAGGGCTATGTGGGGGTCCGATCATGCCGCTTCGGTAGAACCCCAGGGTATGCAGAAACTGGTGAGGGATGTACGGGATGTCGAACTGGCGCTGGGAGACGGGATCAAGCAGGTATATGAAAGTGAGATGGGGGCGATGAAGCGGCTCAGGAGAAGCTACCGATTACAAACTGCCAGCTTATGAAGATCGTTTATGTCACGACGGGAATACTATTGCTGAGTGTGTGTATTTTTATCTGGCTGGAAAGAAGATTTCCCTACACAAAGGGGCTGCCCGTATTCAGGGAAGGTTTTTGGGTAGACCTGGTATGGTATACTTTTATACAAAGTTATTTTCTGAAGATCTTTATCTTCGACTATATCATTTTGCCGGTGGACAGGAGCTGGCATTTATCTTCCTTCCACCTGGTGGGCAACTGGCCGCTGGCCTTGCAGGTCTTCTTTTTTCTGGTCGTGCATGATTTCTATATCTATTGGTTCCATCGCTGGCAGCATCATTCGAAGATCCTCTGGCGTACGCATGAAGCGCATCATTCGAATAAAGAAGTGGATTGGCTGGCCGGCACCCGCTCGCATAGTCTTGAGATCCTGATCAATCAAACGGTGGAATTTGCGCCCATCATCCTGCTGGGAGCCAATCCGATGGTCGTTCCCATAAAAGCCCTGCTCGATGCCGTATGGGGCATGTATATCCATTCCAATATCGATGTCCGGTCGGGAAAATTGCAATATATCATCAATGGCCCGGAAATGCATCAGTGGCATCATGCCAATGACCGGCGGGTCTTTTACGCCAACTACTCTACAAAGTTTGCCCTCTGGGACTGGCTGTTTGGGACGGCCTGGCTTCCCAGGGAGAAACCGGAGGAATTCGGCTTGTACTATGACTACCCGAAAGACTATTTTCTGCAGCATCTGTTCGCCGTCAGGAGGGTCGAGGAAAAAGAATTGCTACAGCGGTATGGCTTATTCCGTTGGTATTATAGTCTCCGGCATGCGATCCTGCAATGGTGGTCCGACAGGATCAGGACCCTTAAGCATTTAAAATAACAAGTATGGCCTGGATCTACCTGCTGATCGCTTCCCTCTTCGAGATCGCCTGGACCTTCTCCCTGAAATTCATGGACGGAGGAAAACTAAAGGCGCTGCACTGGTCGGGCTTTTTTACGAAAAAGGAGAACTGGCTGATCCTGGCCCCTTTTGCGGGATATATCGTTTTCGGCCTGGGTAATATCGTCTTTTTCGCTATGTCTATGAAACAGATCCCTGCCTCCACTGCCCTGGCCGTTTGGATGGGAATTACGCTGATCGGGGTCAAGCTCCTCGATATCGGGGTCTTTAAAGAACCTTCCAACGGCTACCAATTCTTCTATATGGCCCTTATCCTGGTCGGTATCATCGGTCTGAAACGCAATGGATAGGTCTCCCGTTCGGCTCCTTTCGCTCATTTTTTGGAAAACCTTCCCGTTTTGGGAAGACTGGCACCTCTTGGGAGTGCCATAAAACACTTATAATCAATTGTTTTTGAATTGGCCCGCCGATTGAATAACTCCATCCGTACACACACAACAAACGAATTTAATCTTTACCCAAACACTGAAACTATGACCACGGAACAACAGGAATTACAGAACGGCATCTTGAAGAGTAAGATTATGGAATTGAACAGTGCCTTACTTTTTACGGAAAGCGCTTCTTTATTACAATTGCCGACCCACGTTATTTCAGATGTCCAAATCGATGAAACCATGCAGCTTTGGTTTGTCATACCGAAGCCTGCCCAAAGTATAGAAGCTTTTGATAAGTCGATGCCCGCAAAACTCGATTTTTTCAAAAAAGGAAAAGAATTCTTCGTGAAAGTAAAAGGAACGGCCTCGCTCATCGCTGATGCGGCTGCCTTAGAGAATGAAGGAGTGATCGCTGAAAAGATGGCTGAGCGAATGAAAAATGAATCCGTGATTGTCGTGAAGGTAGCTATCCTGGAAAGTGAAGTGGTGGACAATACCCCGAAGCCTGCACAGAACTGGTTGAAGAGTGGCCGGATGCAGTTGTCGAGCTGGTTTTTCTAAACAAGGGTTTACTGCGCGTGTTACATATATAGGAAACTAAAGGTCCCGATGCAAATCGGGACTTTTGGTTTTATAGAAGGTCGGGGAAGAGTTAGATCGGGGAGGAGTTTGCTAAACATGCTAAAAAGAAAAAAGGTCCACTGTAGAAACAGCTGACCTCTAACGATTGCTTGCCATATGAAAAATCTTAAATATCTTGACTTTGTGTTCTTTCTCTTTTGATACCTCAAAGATAGGGCGGTTTTTTCATGTCAAAGCAACAACTAATTGTTAATTACATTATGCCTAAACGGCAAAAAAAATAAAAAACCCTTGCTGGTACTGTGTTTCATAGCAATCTGGCCATGAGCGCCAACCTCTTTTTTACCCACTTTCCCCAGGTTAGGCGGGTGGTTGATTTAATAAAAGCCAATAGAAGCCTAAATTCTTGATCGCCTCCGCAAATCTTTCAAAATTTACGGGTTTCACGATATAGCTGTTGGCGCCGAGGGCATAGCAACGCTTAATATCCGGATCTTCTTTTGAAGAGGTCAACATGACAACAGGAGTTATTTTTGTCCGTTCATCCGATTTTATTTTCTCCAATACTTCAATGCCGTTCACTTTCGGCATTTGTATATCCAGCAACACGATCTTGGGCGGGAATAAGATGTCCCGTACTCCTGCGAATTTCCCGGTAGCAAAAATGAATTCCAGGGCTTCCTCGCCGTCCATTACATGAAGGAGCTTATTAGCCAGGTTGTGCTTCTTTAGTTCCCGGATGGCGAGCTCGGCGTCATTAACGTTGTCTTCCACCAGTAAAACATCGACTGATTTTTGATTCATATATAGGATTTTTTTATTAATGGGCAGGCAGGGAAAAATAGAAACAGGCGCCCTTATTCACCTCGGCTTCTGCCCATGCTTTGCCGCCATGTTTGGAAATGATCTTATCGACCAATGCCAGTCCTACTCCCGTGCCTTCGAACTCATGAGCGCTATGCAAGCGTTGAAAAACTTTAAATAATTTATCCCTGTACTTATTGTCGAATCCTACGCCATTGTCTTTTATAAAAAAGGCTATTTGCTTTTCATGGATGAAATGTCCTATCTCAATGCGCGGACGATCCCTTCTGCCGGAATATTTGATGGCATTCGAAATAAGATTTACCCAGACTTGTCGCATGGTATTGATCTCGCCTCTGATCGGGGGTAAAAGATGTACCTCCCATTCAATAGACTTCTGAGTGTCCACGGATAGTTCATCTATCACTTCTTTTACCAGGGACTGGGTGTTAATGCCGGTTTTTGCCATATCCTGCCGTCCCATCCGGGAAAAGGCAAGCAGGTCATCGATAAGATGCCCCATCTTTAATGCATTATTTTTAATGATGGAAGTAATGCGTCTTGCCTCATCATCCAATTTGCTGCTATAGTCATCCTCCAGCACGGACGTAAAGCCAATAATGCCCCGTAAGGGCGACCGCAGGTCATGAGAAACAGAATAAGTAAAGGCTTCCATCTCCTTGTTTGCTGCTTCCAGTTGAATAGTACGCAGGGCTATACGTTCTTCCAACTCTTCATTTAGTTTGTCCAGCGCAAATTTGTAATCTGAGGCCTCTTTAAGGCTTTTTATTAAATTTTCTTCGATCTCTTTCAATTCGGTGATGTCGGTGGAAATGCCGAAAACGGCATAAGGCTTCCCCTTGCTATCCCGGAGGGTGCTTTTCACGGAGATATAGGTATGCAGGCCGTCATCCTGGGGCGCCGTTTCTTCCTCCTTCAGGGTGCGGTCCGCAATGGCTACGCGCACATCCATCGCCCGGAATGCATCGGCCACCTCCCTGGGGAAAATGTCATAATCGGTCTTACCCGGGATGCTGTCCTTGCTAAGATGAAAAAGTTCGGAAAATAGCTGGTTTGCCAGGAGATACCGGCCCTGAAGGTCTTTGACATAAATGACGGCTGCGGAATTGTCTACGATGGCCAGGAGCAGTGCCTGGCTTTCACGCAAGGCGCGCTCAGCCTCCTTTCGTTCGGTGATATCATTGGAAAGAATAAAACGGGCCGTTTTACCTTCAAAGGATATGTCATGTGCGATGACTTCTACATGAATGATAGTTCCGTCTTTTTTTAAGTGTCTCCATATTCCCCTGTTATAATTGGCCGGACGGATATTGGCAGAGTGGTCCGCATTTTTGAAAAGCCCGATTTCCCCTTCAGGCCTGATATCAAGGGCGGTCATGCCCAGGAATTCTTCGCGGCTATATCCGTAATGAATGATGGCCGCTTCATTTACGTCGAGGAACTTAAATGTTTCCAAATGAATGACCCACATAGGCATGGGATTATTTTCAAACAGGTGCCGGTATCTTCTTTCACTCTTATATAATTCATCCGTCCGCTCCAGGACACGCCGCTCAAGCTCCGCATTTAATTTCCTGATCTCTTCCTCTGCCTTTTTTTGTTCGGTTATATCCCGGATAAAACTCACGAACAGGCGCTTGCCCTGCACGAGGGCCGGGGAGATGCTAAGTGAAATATCAAATTCAAGATCATTCTTATTAAGCGCCTGGATTTCTATTGTTCTACCCAGTACGGGACCTTCACCCGTCGCCAAAAAATGCTTTAATCCCCGCTGATGCGCCTCCCGATAGCGATGAGGAATGATGGTTTCGGTTAAGCATTTACCCACGGCTTCATCGGTGGTCCACCCAAAAAGGATCTCTGCTTTTGGATTCCACCTGGTAATACTGCCTTGCTGGTTAATTACGATAACTGCATCCGGCGCCGCGTTGAAAATAGTCTCTATCTCCTCCTCTTTTGAAAAATCAGCTACCTGATCCATGCAGTTTCATTAGTTAATGTTAAAGAAAACCCGGTTCGACCTGTCAGTCAGTGAGGACTGATGGGGCAAACAATGGCCCTGGCCATTCTATGTCCTTTATGCTACTATCAGTTGCTACTACGGCGAATCCTTAAAAAGCGGGGTCTGTTTTCAGTACGGATATCAAACGAAGTTGGGCAGGCGGGCTGTTTTGGTATATGGGATAATATTGGTACTAAATATACTATTTAAAATCAAGTTTATCAACTTTGGACTTATACTTCTTCTTTCTATTGTATAAAAGCGTACTTTGGTAAAGATTAGAGTTTGCCCTCCTCCCTTAAATTTCCCTGTTTACAAGGTACGGTTCGTAGCTATCGCTTGATTCAGATCACACCGTTGGTCTGAAGGGTTATTATTGCTATAGATCAATCATACGCCAGGCCTGTCCCCACCCATATCCCGGCCTTATGATTTGCCGGTATAAATCATATCTAATAAAATTCAGTAACATGAAAATCACTTTAGAGAAAAAAATATTGACAGGATTTATTATCTGCACTTTAGTCCTTCTCGTGGTGGCCGGTATTTCTTTTAAGAACAGCGAAAAATTCATAGACTCCGATCAGTGGGTAAACCATACCCATGAAGTCATAAACGAATGGGAACAGGTATTGATCAATTCTGTCGACGCTGAAACAGGGGAAAGAGGATATGTAATTATGGGAGACGAAAATTACCTGGAGCCATTTAACAACGCCAGATCAAAAGTATTTGAGCATCTTAATAAAGTAAAGGAACTGACAACAGACAATCCCATCCAGCAAAAGAATATTAAAGAAATTGGAGAAAAGGCTGATTACCTCATCAAACACCACGAACAAATTATTCAGGTTAGAAAAGCGGGCGGTTTTACGAAAGCACAGGAGTTGGTTGCCACAGGAGAAGGTAAAAAAATATTAGATGATATCAGGAAGATGATCGGTAATGCCCAGGCGGTAGAGCAGGGATTACTCAGTGAAAGAGAAAAGACAAGCAAAGGGGATGCGCATAATTTTAATCTTATTTTTATTGTCTTATTGGGGATCATTCTTATTGTGCTCATCAGCGTTTATTTCATCATTGCCGGCAATTTAAGAGCGCTCAGAAAGGCGGAAAAAGAGACGGCCGATAAGAACTGGAGCCTGTCGGGCAGCGGCGGACTGATCAAGAATATGCAGGGCAACAAGCAGTTGACGGAATTGGCGCAGATCATCATTAATCATTTGACTGGTTGGCTGGATGCGCAGGCAGGCGCCCTCTACCTGGCAGAGGAAAATAGCCCGGATCTGAAGCTGGTAGCTAGTTATGCGATTGACAAAGAGGGGAAGGACCCACCTGCTATCCCATTTGGAGAAGGATTGGCAGGGCAAGCCGCGGCGGAGAAAAGGAGCATCCTGGTTGCGGATATTCCTGCCCATTATTTTAAGGTCCATACCAGTTTCGGAAAAATGGCGCCTGCCACTATCCTCGTTGTTCCCTTCGTTTTTGAAGATGCCGTGATAGGCGTTATCGAGTTGGGCAGTATCCATGATTTCACCGCGCTTCAGCAGCAATATCTGCAGATCGTAACGGATAGTATTGCAATAGCCATTACGTCTTCCCGGGCCCGGGAAAAAACGAAGGAACTGCTGGAAGAGACCCAACGCCAGGCTGAGGAACTGGAGACCCAGCAGGAAGAATTGAAACAATCAAACGAAGAACTGCACGAAAAAACAGAATTGCTCGAAAAATCCGAGTCGGAATTGAAGACCCAACAGGAAGAGTTACAGCAGACCAACGAAGAACTGGAAGAAAAAGCGAATCTCCTGGAAGAACAAAAGGACAAGCTGGAATTGTCAAAGATGGAAGTGGAGACCAAGGCCCGGGAACTGGAATTGACCAGCAAATACAAATCGGAGTTCCTTGCTAATATGTCACATGAATTAAGGACGCCTCTCAACAGCATCCTGATATTGGCGCAACTGTTGGCTGAAAATAAGAGCGGCGCGATCGGGGACAAAGAAGTAGCCTATGCGTCGAACATTCAAAGCTCCGGTACGGACTTGCTGAATCTTATCAACGAAATACTCGATCTCTCCAAGGTAGAGGCAGGGAAGATCGAATTGGAGATCGGTGAAGTAAATATCGGCAGTATAATAACGAACCTTCGTTCGATGTTTAACGGGACGGCTAATAACAGATCGATCGGGTTTGAGATCATTCAGCGAAAGGAGAAGTTTGGCAGTCCCTTCTACACGGATCAGCAGCGACTGGAGCAGATCCTGAGGAATCTTCTTTCCAATGCATTTAAATTTACAGGCAAAGGCGGGAAAGTGACGGTAGAGATAGATCTTGAGAATGATGAGACCATGAACTTTTCTGTGACCGACACGGGGATCGGGATACCGGAAAGCAAGCAGGGAATTATTTTCCAGGCTTTTCAACAAGCGGATGGCTCGACAAAGCGGAAATATGGTGGCACCGGGCTGGGACTTTCCATCAGCCGGGAACTTGCCCAGGCATTGGGTGGAGAAATACACCTGCAAAGTGAAGAAGGAAAGGGGTGCAGCTTTACCCTCTCTCTTCCCATAAAATTTGACGCTTCCCTGGCAGTTCCTCATAATAGGGCGATCGAAGTAAAGAAGACCTCCGAGGCCGGTCCGGTCCGGTTGGCTGCTCTGGAAAAGGTTCCTGGTGACGGAGAAAATACCGGGGATGACAGGTATGCCATACAGGAAAATGACAGGATCATCCTTATCATTGAGGATGATGTGAGTTTTGCAAAAATACTCCTGGAATTCTTCAGAGAAAGAAACTATAAGGGTATCATGGCTCACCAGGGCACCACGGGCCTGAGCCTGGCAAGGTATTACCGGCCCGATGCCATCATTCTCGACATGCACCTGCCTGTAATGGATGGCTCGGAAGTGCTCAAACAATTAAAAAACGATCCTGACCTTCGGCATATACCCGTACAGATCTTCTCGGGATATGACCTGAGAAAAGAAAGCCTGGAACTGGGCGCTTTCGATTTTGTCAAGAAGCCCGTGACGAAAGAGGCTATCCAGGAGGCGGTGGATAAGATCGAAGATTTCATCCGGAAAAAGCTGAAAAAGCTGCTCATCGTGGAGGACAACAGGCAGCAGAATAATGCTATCCGGGAGCTGATCGGGAATGGGGACGTAAAATCTTTCTCTGCGTATGCAGGCCTGGAAGCATACGAAATAATGCAAAAGGAAAAATTTGATTGTATCATCATTGACCTGGGGCTTCCGGACATGAGCGGTATTGAATTGCTGGAAAAGATCAAGGCAAGCGACGAACTGAATAAAATTCCCATTATCGTTTATACCGGGAAGGACATGAACAGGGAAGAAGCTGCCCGCTTAAACAAGCTGGCCAACACGGTGGTGCTCAAAACAGCGAATTCCAAAGAACGCCTTCTCGATGAGACCATTCTTTTCCTTCATCGTATGGAATCGAAATTGCCAAAAGAGAAGCAACAGATCATCCGAAAACTCCATCGTACGGATGAGGTGCTCAAAGACAGGAAGGTCCTGATCGTCGATGATGATATGCGAAATATTTACTCGCTGACCAATGCATTGGAAGAAGAGGGCTTGTGCTGTATGACTGCGGAAAATGGTAAAGCAGCCATTCGGGTATTAAAAGAGCATCCCGATATCGATATTATATTGATGGATGTAATGATGCCTGAAATGGATGGATATGAAGCTACCCAGGAGATCAGGAAAATGAATAAGTTCGGAAAATTGCCTGTTATTGCCCTGACGGCCAAGGCTATGAAGGGCGACAGGGAAAAATGCCTGGAGGCTGGCATGTCGGATTATATTGCAAAGCCCGTAAACATGGAACAACTGCTCTCGCTCATGCGGGTCTGGCTGTACCGTTAATAAGTAGTATATGAATACGATCGATGAACTGCTGAAAGGAAGAAGTATCCTTATCGTAGACGACGATATCCGTAACACGTTTGCATTGGTGAGCTACCTGGAAGGGACGGAGATGAAAATTTACACCGCCGGGGATGGGTTCCGTGCGATCGATCTGTTGGAAAGTCATAACAATATTGAAGTGATCCTGATGGATATGATGATGCCGGAGATGGATGGTTATGAGACCATTGGCAGGATCAGGAGTAACAAGGCGACGACCGGCATCCCGATCATTGCCGTTACTGCCAAAGCTATGAAGGGGGATAAGGAGAGATGCCTGGAAGCGGGGGCTTCAGAGTATGTCTCCAAGCCTGTTAATATGAAAGAGCTTTTGGAAAAAATGGCCGGCGTACTTAACCTGATTTAAAATATGGAAGGCAACGAAGAATTAAATGAATTGCTTCAATCCATCCGTTGCGTATACGGATATGATTTTACCGAATATGCTGAAGCCTCCGTGAAAAGGCGCGTAGAGCATTTTATGAAAAACAATAAGGTATTATCTATCAGAGCCTTGGGTAGGATGCTTCTGCAGGATGAAACGGTGGTTGAGAAATTTGTCCGGGAGATTACGGTCAATGTGACTGAAATGTTCCGGGACCCGGCTTTTTATAAAAGTCTGCGCGAGAATATTATGGTACGCCTGGCGACCTATCCCTTTATCAAAGTGTGGATAGCAGGCTCCTCTACAGGGGAAGAAATTTATTCCATAGCGATCTTGCTGAAGGAGGAAGGATTATTGGAAAGATCGATCATTTATGCTACCGATATCAATCAAGGGGCGTTGCAAACGGCAAAAGAAGGAGTGTATCCCATAGGGAATATGAAGGGTTATACGACCAACTATATTAAAGCCGGGGGCAGGCATTCCTTTTCTGACTATTATACGGCTAAATACGATTCTGCCCTGTTGGATAGGTCGCTTAAGCAGAATATTGTCTTTTCCGTACATAACCTGACTGTTGATAAATCGTTCAATGAATTTCAGTTGATATTATGCCGTAATGTCCTGATCTATTTTAACCAGCGCCTGCAGAGTAAAGTCATAGATCTTTTCTATGAGAGCTTATGCCCTTTTGGTTTTCTGGCATTGGGAAATAAGGAATCGATCCTATTTTCGGACAAGAAAAAAATGTTTGAAGATGTTGACAAAAAAGAAAGGATATTCATTAAAGCCAGGTGAAGCATGAACTGGCGGTATTTGAGTTATGAGGCTATTGTTATCGGAGTATCCGCAGGGGGACTTTTTGCCTTATCAGGTATTCTGGACGAATTGCCTGTTGATTTTCCACTGCCCGTGGTTGTGGTACAACACCGATCGAAAGAAGAACGGACATTACTGGAGGATGTGCTCCAGTCCAAATGTAAAATAAAGGTCAAACAGGCGGATGAGAAGGAAAAAATAGAGAGGGGCGTCGTTTATATCGCACCGGCTGGTTATCATCTGCTTATCGAAAAAGACCATTCTTTTTCACTGAGCTGCGATGCCCCTGTTAATTTCAGCAGGCCATCCATCGATGTATTATTTGAAACTGCGGCGGAAGCGTATGAGGATAAATTAATAGGAGTTATCCTGACAGGCGCCAATAGAGACGGGGCCGCAGGCATACAGGCCATAAAAAGAAAGGGAGGCATTACCGTAGCACAGGATCCGGCAAACGCGTTGTTCCCGAACATGCCCCGGGCGGCCATAGATACAGGCTGCGTAAAATATATTTTTGAACTCAGGGAAGTAAAGGATTTTTTACTGGATATCGGAAAAACCGACCTTCATGAATAAACGAGCTAATATCCTGATAGTCGATGACAAAGTTAATAATATATTTGCTCTTGAGCAGATATTGTCAGGTCCCGAGAGGAATCTTATCAGAGCTGTCAGTGGGGAAGAAGCATTAAAGACTGTTTTAAATAAAGATATCGACCTGATCATCCTGGACGTGCAGATGCCTGGTATGGATGGATTCGAAGTGGCCCAGATCCTGAAATCCCATAAAAGGACCAAAGATATTCCCATTATATTCGCGTCTGCGGAAAAGAAAGAACATAAATTTATGCTGCAGGGATTTGGAGAGGGTGCGGTCGATTATCTTTATAAACCGCTGGATGCGGGAATAACAGAAGCGAAAGTATCCGTGCTGCTCCGGTTGCAGCTTCAGAGAAAAGAAGTGATCAGGAAGAACCTTACGCTCGAAAAATATGCCCTGCTAATCAATAATTCTGCGGATATCATCTGCATCATCAATGGCAGGACCCTGAAGTTCGAAGAAGTGAACTACGCGGTGAATACAATCCTCGGATATACTATGGAAGATATGAAAGGCAGCTCGCTTATGTTCTACCTTGCCGGGGAAGACCGTCTCCTGGTTCAGAATTTGTGTAAGGAGAATAAAGAAAAATTCTCTTTTGAGACGAGGATCTATAGTAAAGAAAGGATTATCAAGTGGCTTAACTGGAATATTGTTAATAAGAACGGTCTATGGTTTGCCAATGCAAGAGATATCACTGACATAAAGGAAGTGGAAGAAATAAAAAATTACCTGTCCATCGTAGTAAGACAATCTGAAGATGCTATTTATCTTCATGACCATGAGGGGAAGATCATATCGTGGAATGACGGCGCTGAAAAAATGTATGGATTTTCGGAATCTGAGGCCTGTAACATGAAGATATGGAACATTGTTCCCGAACAATTGTTGTCTGAAATGCAGGAGGTGATCAATGAAATCCTGAAAGGAAAGAAGATCGAATCCCGGGAGATGAACCGGATCACGAAATACGGTAAAATAATCGATGTGGCATTTTCAGCTTCTGTCATCGCCGATGTGAACGGCAACTTGAAGTCTGTAGCTATTACTGAAAGGGAGATCACTCAGCAGAAAAAAACCCGGCAGGAGATCCTCCAACTGAACGCGGACCTTAGAAAGAACGTTACCCAGTTGGAAGTGGCAAATAATGAGCTGGAATCATTCTCTTATTCCGTATCCCATGATCTGAGGGCCCCATTGAGGATCATTAACGGATATTCCGGGATCATGTTAGCCGAACATGCCGGGAAATTGGATGAGGAAATGACCCGCTTGGCCAGGATCATACAGCACAGCGCGGATAGAATGGGGATGCTGATCGATGATCTGCTTGCGTTCTCAAGATTGGGAAGGAGGATGCTGACAAAAGCGCCGGTCGATCTCAACGAATTAGTGAGCCGGGCCCTGAAGGAACTGGATGGCAGCGACACGATGAAGGCCCGTATCTCCGTCGGGCATTTACCATCGACGGAAGGGGATCATGCATTGCTTTACCAGGTCGTCGTGAACCTGATCTCGAATGCCATCAAATATTCAGGGAAAAAGGCTGAGCCCGTGATTGAGATCGGGTCTTTGGAAAATGATACGGAGCAGATTTATTATGTGAAAGATAACGGAACGGGGTTTAACATGGATTATTCCCATAAGCTGTTTGGTGTGTTCCAACGGCTTCATGATAGCAAAGAGTTTGAGGGGACGGGGGTCGGACTTGCCATTGTCAAGCGGGTTATTGCAAAGCATGGCGGCAGGGTGTGGGCTGAAGGGCGTCCGGATCAGGGTGCTACCTTTTACTTTTCATTGCCAAAACCACTTTGATAAATCAACTGGGGAAGATGCCCGGTAAAAAAAATCCCCGCAGGTTTGCAGGGATTGTATTCTCTTTATGCCACGTGGGCCTTTCCATCAGAATGTTGGATACCGGATCTTGAATTTTCAAAGGATTTGGATGGGGCTTAACGCTTCGGATAATGGATTCTGTTGCTTTTCAAAGGATTTGGATATCGCTATTTGCTGATACAAAGATGCCTTGCCTGAAGCATGATTCCAAGCTATTTCGGTACCTATCCCGCATAGCTACTAATAGGCCTACCTGCCGTTATAGGTAACCCCTTAGAGGCCCCCCTAACTGACACTATTCAGTGCGCAGGCTGCTGTTACGAAGACCCCCGGTATAGAATTACTTGTCAGGGATATGCGATAATTAAACGTAAGGCGCAGGTGAAACTGGGCTGTGTCCGGAAATGGCCGAATTTTTTATCCCATTCGCCGGAAGCCAGGTCATCCGCCAGCCGTTGTACGATGATCTCCTCTTCACCCTCCTTCAGGAAGCCCCAGGCGGATTGAGCCTTTCTTACTTCCTTTTCCAGGAAGGCCTCCGGGCGGCCGTAGAATGCCTCCTGGAAGCCATCCACACAATCGAAGGGGATCGGGATCTCCTGAATTTCACAGCGCCCTCCCAATGCATCCGTCAGGCCCCCTATCTTCGGATAACGCTGCCGTTCGATCTCGATGACCTCGGGGAAATACCGGGCGTTCCAGAAATGTTCCAGCGCATCCGGGTCAAAGCTTAGGATCAGCACCTGTCCCCTCGTGACCCTTCTCAATTCCTGTAGTCCCTTACGGATGTCGGGCCAGTGATGGACGGTGACAAGGGCCATGGAAGCATCGAAGGAAGCATCGTCGAAGGGAAGGGCTCCTGCCACGCCAATGACGGCAGGCGTCTTATTCCATACCTGTCTTTGGCAACGCATGACCGGGGAGGGCTCAACGGCCACGACATAACGATCTTCCGGCTCATAGGAGCCGCCTCCGGCCCCCACGTTCAATACGGTCTTAGCATTGCCCAGTGCTGCATGGATGATCGCGGCTATTCGCGGGTCGGTCCGTCTTTGCCCGGAATATTGCTGGCCATATTTATCATAATTAAATGCGGGATTGTCTATCTTCATAGCCGTTTAAAGTTAACCATTATCGGATTAAATATTCTATTACCAAACTATGAACAGGAGAAAATTCGTACGATCATCCCTGATCACCGGGGGCCTTTTGAGCAGCGGATTGCCGCAGTCGGCTTCGGCTGCTTTTGAGAATGCAGCATCTGAAAAGAGGCTCTGGTACGAGCTGCGGACCTACCTGTTCAAGGATACGGCCCAGCAGGGATTGACCGGCGCTTACCTCGAGCAGGCGGCGATACCGGCCTTCCATCGTGCAGGATTAAAAGACATCGGCGTTTTTTCCGAATTGAAGCCCGCCGAAGGTCCCGGGAAGATGTTCGTACTGATCCCTTTCCCTTCGATACAAGCATTTGCCGGCCTGGAGGACAAACTGTCCAAAGACCCTGTCTACCTCAAGGCGGGAGAGGAATATTTATCGACCGCGGCTACCAGCCCGGCTTACCTGCGTATAGAAAGCTCCCTTCTCCGCGCATTCACCCATATGCCGGGAGTAGAGGCGCCTGAAAAAAAAGAGCGCATCTTCGAATTACGCTGCTATGAAAGCCCGACCGAATCCGCGGGTCAGAAGAAGATCGACATGTTCAATGATCTGGGGGAAATAGACATTTTTAAGAAGGTCGGCGCCCGCCCCGTTTTTTTTGGAGAGACGATCATCGGTGACCGAAGGCCCAACCTGACCTATATGCTTTGTTTTGATAATATGGAAGCGCATGATAGCCATTGGAAGACATTTGGCAGTGACCCGGAATGGAAAAAGATCAGCGCCGTTCCCGAATATTCCGATGCCAGGCTCATATCGAAGATCACCCGTGTATTTTTAGCGCCGGCTACTTATTCCCAGATCTGAATTTTATATAGGTTGCCACCTCCACCATCGGGGCGATCCAGATGGATCTTTCATTTTCCTTTAGGTAATGCAGGAGCCGGCTATGTTCATCCAGACCGACATTGAGATTGTGACCTCCGCCCACTCCATGGAAGAGGAATACCAGGAGCGTATGGGATTGCATGGCTTTCTTCACCAGGTCGATCATATATTCCGCGGATTGCCCGTTGATCCCATAACAATCGATATTATCCAGGTCTACTTCCCCGGCGGATTGCAGGCCCGGCGTAACACCCCTTGCCCCCGCGAAATCATTTCTCAGTTGCGTATAGAAATAGTCATCCCCGATCTTACGGTCGCCGCAAGGATAGGCAAAGGTTCGCCTGTCCTTACCATCGATCGCTTTGAGAAGAGTATTGTTAAGCCTGATCTCGCTGACAGCCCGGCTCACGGTGTATTTGCTCAGGTCATTATCGGGCGATACAAAGCTGCGTCCCGGCTTACTGCCGTCGCAGGGATGGAATAAGGCATGGTTGCCTAATTCATGTCCTTCCTGTGCAGCGGCCTTCCATTCCTTCATACGGCGGGCGATCACGGGCGATGAACCGATCAGGTAGAAAGTGGCTTTGAATCCAAAGGAATCCAGGGCCGGGACGACATGGTCCAGGTCGATATCGATGGCATCGTCATAGGTCAGTACGACGGCAGATTGTTTATTATTCCAGGGCTGCGCATTTTGGGCCCGGGCGATGGGGCCGGCCGGGAGCAGGAGGGCTGCGAAGAGGATCTGTTGAAGGTTCATTGGTTAAAGGTCTTAAAAAAAATTCATTCCTTGCAGAACCTTATTTAATCTTTCGGCTGTCCCGCAGGCCCCATACCGCCATGGCGTTCAGTACCGGTGTCAATTCCTTTCCCGAAGGACTGAGAGAATAAGTGACAAAGGGTGGCACTACGGGCCTGGCCTTTCGTATGACGAGGCTGTCAGCTTCCAATTGCTTCAAGTGCTGGATCAGCATCTTTTCGGTGATGGGCGGAATGGCCCGCTTCAACTCCCCATATCGTTTGGGGCCGCTCATCAGATGATACAGGATGATGGGCTTCCAATGCCCGCCGATCTTATTCATCACATAGGTAACGGGGCAGGCGAGGGCTGCATGCTCCTTGTTGAAATTGCGCGTCGAACTTTCCTTTACTTTGGTCATACTACATACTTTGGGGTAAGTACTTGTTTAAAAGTAAGTACAAAGATACCTTTGTTCCTGAATAAAAAAAACGAGTATATGAATATCACCATAACAGGATCTTTAGGGAATATCAGCAAGCCGCTGTCGGAGAGTTTGATCCGCGCAGGACACCGGGTCACCATCATTAGCAACAGTGCCGATAAGAAGGCCGCCATCGAGGCGCTGGGTGCGACGGCCGCGATCGGCTCCGTCGAAGATATCTCATTTCTTACCTCGGCCTTCCGGGGAGCGGATGGGGTTTATACCATGGTCCCTCCGAATTTCGGGGCGGCTCACTGGCGGCAATACATCGCCGGTATCGGGAGTAATTATGCAGCAGCCATCCGGTCTGCAGGAGTGACCCGCGTTGTAAATTTAAGCAGCATCGGCGCTCACCTTCCGGGAGGCACCGGGCCGATAGCAGGCTTGCACGATGTGGAACAAATCCTGAATAGCCTGGAAGGCGTCTCCGTTAAACATCTTCGTCCCGCCTTTTTTTACATAAATTTTTTGAGCAATATCGACATGATCAAACACATGAACATCCTGGGTTCCAATTACGGAGAGGATAGGACCCTGGTCATGGTTCACCCGGATACGATCGCCGGGGCGGCGGCAGAAGAGATCCAAAGCCCCTTTAAGGGCGGCAGCAACCGTTATATCGCGAATGATGTACGCAAGGCCGGTGAAATAGCGGCTGTATTGGGCGCTGCCATCGGCAAGCCCGGGTTAAAATGGGTGGAGTTCAGCGATGAACAGGCGCTGGCCGGCATGCAGCAGGGCGGACTGTCGGAAGAGGTCGCTAAAAATTATGTGGAGATGGGCACGGCCATACAGAGCGGAAAATTATGGGAAGACTATGATCGGCACAAGCCTGCCGTATTGGGAGAAAAGAAACTGGAACAGTTCGCCGTGGAATTTGCGGCAAAATATGTATCCTGATCTGCCGGTACGAGGATCATTCTTCAGATCAAGGTTAAAAGGCCGGCTTCTTTTTCTGCCAGTTTTTGGAGCAAACAGACCTGGTTGCCGGCCCTTATAAAATTATGCCCTTCGTATTGCTGTCCGTAATAAACATCGTCTTCCAGGTAGTCCGTTAAGAACCGGATGGCCTGCATGAAGATCATGAATTTGCCGGCATGGACGAAATATTTTTTCTCCTCCGTGCTAAGTTCCTTTTCCATTTCGCTCAGGTAACCCTTCACGATCGCGATAAAATAGTCGCCGCGTACCGAGATCTTCGAGAGGTCCTGTTCTTCTTCACTCACCGGGCTCAGGTAGGTGCGCATCATATCCCCCACATCGCTGATAAAATAACCTGGCATAACAGTGTCCAGGTCGATGACACAAAGACCCTTGTCGTTCGGGTCGAACAGTACATTGCTGATCTTGGTATCGTGATGGGTGACTCTTTTGATAAAAGCAGGGTTCTTCTGCAGTTCGATCCAGGTGTGGACGATGGCTTCCTGCGAAAGGAGGAATTCGATCAGGATGCGGGATCGTTCCTTCCGATAGGCGCCCGCTTTTTCAACGGCACCGGTAAATTGCCGGTATCTGAGGGCAAGATTATGAAAATCCGGCAAAGTGATCCGCAAGGCTGCCGGGTTGAAGCCCGATAGTTTTTTCGTAAATCCACCGAATTGGGCGGCTGCTTCAAAAGCCTGTGCGCTGGTGGCGACCACATCGATCGTGTGCGATCCTTCAATGAAGGGGAACAAGCGGAAATACCCATGCTGTTCATCCCGGACGATCGTTTGCCCGGTACGGCTTTTTATAGGATGCACGAATAAATAGGAGGGAGCCTGCTCCTGCAGGTACTGGCCGATGGCCTCGATATTTTCCCCGATGGCGAACGGATCCTTGAATACCCGGTCATTGATCCTTTGCAGGATATACATTTTTCCCAGGTACCCGATCTTCCAGGTATGGTTGATCAATCCGTTGCCAAAGGGTTGGAGGCTGTGTAACCCTTCCGGTATATTAAATGCGGCCAATATGGGTGATAGCATCTGCGGTTTTTATTTTTTATAGGAAGATATCCGACCGCTTAAATAACGACCACCAGCGTCACTAGAGCCGCTATGGCCGTACTGGTGAAATTGACGCCGTCATTGCCAAGCCAGCCTTTCTTTTCCAGGGTGGCGCCCAGCATGGAATCCGAAAAATTACCCAGCGCCCCTGCGAGGATGATGGCCAGGAAATCCCTTCCCCGGCCGGAATTCCCTCCTATGACATAGATCCCCGCAATAAGGCCTGCCCCGGCAAGGCCGATCAGGGTACCTTCCCAACTGACTACGCCGTCCGGGCCCTTGTCCTCCTTTTTCCAGCTCAGGCAATTATAGAAACGCCGGCCATAGACCATCCCCAATTCGGAAGATAAAGTATCGGCCGCTGCCGAAGCGAAACTACCGGCGATCATTAAGTGGAATAGCGATGCCTGCCCGGGATAGAACAGGGCTGCTAATGCCAGGAGGGCGGCAACACCTGCATTGGCCAATACTTGCCCGGTCTTCCTTTTTTCCGCCCCGGCGCCTTCCCTGTCGATGCTGTTCTTCTCCTTCCTTTTCCAGGAAGTGGCCAGGGTTCCCAATAGAAAAAATGCCGTAAGACAAAGGAGGCTGCTCAGTCCCCCGCCCCAAAAAATGATCCAACCGGTGGCTCCGCCCACCAGTGCCGCGACCAGGGTGAGTTTGCGCCGCCACACACTCAGGACCATGGCTGTCACCAGGAAGATGACTACCGGAAAGGAGGCGGAGGTCAATATGATATGATTTTCAGTTGTTTGGCTTTTTCTACGGCCTGGATCCTGTTCTTTACATCCATTTTCACAAAAAGATTGGATACGTGCGTTTTGACAGTGCTAAGGGAAAGGAATAGATTCTCTCCTACTTCAGCATTGCTGCATCCTTGTGTCAGAAGGCGCAAAACCTCATATTCCCTGTTGGTCAACTGAAGTTTTTTAAGCTCGGTCTCGTTGATGGCGATGCTCTCCGGCAGAGGCAGGTAAACTTCTTTTTCAACAATTACGGTCCGGATTTGGGGTTTTGCCAGGTGAGTGGCTACCCATACGCCTAATAAGGTGAAAAAAACGGCTATTATTCCAATATAAATATCTAAGGAATTATCGGTGATGATGTATTTCCATTGGAGCCATTGAAATATTTGTTTTAAGAAGGTCATTATATTACCTGCTGCCGTTATATTTGATGGCTGCTATCGAATATATTTATAAATAACCTGAAGTTAAAATAAAAATTAAGCATTCAGTAAGGTTTGAATGTCAAATTTTGACATTTTCATAAATGCTTCAATGACTCTTGGCGCTTTTTCAGGGTCGGCCATTAATTTATGTAGTACGGTGGGAACAATCTGCCAGGACACGCCAAATTTGTCGTCAAGCCACCCGCATTGGTCATATTTACCACCTTTGCCCAGCTTTTCCCAATGGTAATCTATTTCTTCTTGTGTTTCGCATTCAACTACGAAAGAGGTGGCTGGTGAAAATTTATATTTCGGTCCGCCGTTTAGACCCATAAACTTATTTCCATTTAACTCAAAGTTTACGACAATGGGGTTTTCTGCCGTGATCTTTGAGTTTTTAAAAATGGAGCAGTAATATTCTGCTGCTGCTTTGGCTTGTCCGTCAAACCATAAACAAGGATACATTTGATTTGCCATTTTTTTTGCTTTTTTGATGAATAATGTAGGGCAAAAATAGGCAGGAGTGAAGAATGGAAATAGTACAAAATCGACATTTTTCCCTTATGGTCGTGAACCAAAATTCAGGTATTCTCCCGGGGTAATGTTGGTGAACTCTTTAAAAGAACGAATGTAATGGCTTTGGTCTGTAAAACCATGCTCGAATGCTATGTCGGACAATTTCTTAAAATTCCTGTTGTTTAATTGTTGAAAGCCTGCATTGAATTGACAAATACGCCTATACAAATTTGGTGGTATCCCAATAGTTTTTTCAAACCTTCTTTCAAATGTCTTCTCTGTGATGTGTAATTCTTTTTGGACCAAGCTTAAAATTTCTTTTGAATAATCATTTGCAATTTTGACAGCGGCATATTTCATGACTGGACAGCCAGTTTTTGATTGGTCTATTAAAATCGAGATATAATTGTTTAATAGAGTGATCATTTTCTCTATAGTGCCGGCATTTAATAATTGTTCTTGAAGGTTTATTCTTTTTTGTGAGGCTAATAAGTTTAAGTCGATCGGATGATCGGTCAGTTCTGGTGCTGTTATTCCGAAAAGTGAGAATAAGGATAGCGGCTTTAAAAAGTAGGCTATTAATGTAAAATCTTCCGTAAAAGTCAATGTTTCGGGAACAACCGTTTGTCCAAAAAGCGTAAGATTGCTTGTAGAGCTATTCTTTATAGTCCCTTTTGTCGATTTGAAGAGCAAGGTCGGTACGCCATTGGCGAATAAAGGCAATGAAAATGGATTAGTAACCTGGTAATTTTCGATCACCAGAATTCTCTCCACATAGTCTGCAATTCTTTTGTGTGGTTTGAGGTTCCTAACTCTCATTTTCAATTATTTAGCTTAATAAAGATATTGAAAAATCATTTAAAAGCCGTTTGGGCTTTTAAGTAACATATTTGGACTTTTTAGTCATGGCCTCCTTTACCGGGAGGAGTACTTTTGCGGTGGCTAAGTATTACTAAATCGATAAATAACAATTATTATGGAAACGGTAAATCAGAACAAGACCAGCCCAAACCAGGCATTATGGGAAAAAGGAGACTTCACGCGTATTGCAGATACGATGCGCGAGAGCGGGGATGCGCTGATCGGGCGGCTGGGGATCTCCAAAGGCTTGAAAGTGCTTGATCTCGGTTGCGGAGATGGGACCACGGCGATACCCGCTGCAAGACGGGGCGCTGATGTTTTAGGAGTGGATATCGCAAAAAACCTCGTTGAGGCAGGAAATATTCGCGCAAAAAATGGGGGCCTTGACAATTGCACCTTCCGGCAAGGCGATGCCAGCGATTTGCAAGGACTTCAGGATCAATCTTTTGATATGGTAGTAAGTATTTTTGGTGCTATGTTCGCCCCTAAACCTTTTGATGTTGCCAAAGAAATGGTGCGCGTTACCCGCCCGGGCGGACGCATTGTGATGGGCAACTGGATACCAGGAGATCCTACTTTGGTAGCACAGATCCTGAAGATCAGTGCCGCCTACACGCCTCCACCGCCAGACGGATTCGTTAGTCCGATGTTATGGGGAGTGGAAGAACATGTTATAGACCGTTTTACCAAGGCAGGCATAGCAAAGGAGAACATATCTTTTGTCAAAGATACCTATGTCTTTGCCGGCGCCCTATCGCCAAAGGAATTTGTCGGCAGGTTTAAAAATTATTATGGCCCCACCATGAATGCATTTGAAGCGGCGGAAAAAACTGGCAGGTCGTCCGACCTGGAGCGGGAATTGGAAGAATTATTTACCCGCCAAAACCAAACCGGCAATGAGAGCAGCGTTTCCATTCCGGCCACTTTTTTACGGGTCACAGCAGTGAGATGAGGGACGTTTCCCGTTGTTTACATTCTATGATGTAAATTGGGATGAATATAATCCCCTTAGAATGATAGCGCCTTTTCCTTTATATGTAGACGAAATAAGCCCTGATAAAATAAAAGCAACTGTATCGAGTAGTGATACAGTTGCTTTTAACCTTAGAATGATGGCATTAGACATGCCCGCTTCTACCGGAGTATTTGCGGGAATAAACGGATTATCCATTATGCCGATCGGTAGGTTCATTTGCATGCTGGTAAGGAAAAATGGCAACAGTGGCATGATCATCCTCGACCTGATAGATAAGGAGGAATTGGCAGAGAAAATGTCGGAAAAGCTGAATGACAAGGATCTCCGGGACAAGTTTATGAAGGTATACGCGGAGATTATGAGCCATCCCGAAAAGCACAAAAGGTTCAAGCTGGTTGTGGGAAAGGTCGAAGATCCGAGATAATTAGCCGCCCTCTTACATTCGGGTCATAGGAATTGATTATCTTGGGATTATGCTATGGACAAAATTCTGATCAGGCATATTCCTTCAGCCCCCAAAGAGCCGGATTCTTCCGGAAATTTCAATATAAGAGATATCGAAACTTTACTTTCCGGGAAAGATATGATCCAGGAGTTGCATCGGCATAGCTTCTTTTATATGCTGGTTTTGGAAAAGGGTGCTGGTGAACACAGCATTGACTTTGTACCCTATACAGTAAGCGATTATTCCATCTTCTTTATGCGTCCGGGACAGATACACCGGCTGATGCTTAAAAATGGATGTAGAGGTTTCTTAATGGAATTCACGAACGATTTTTATACGCCGCTTGAAAAGGCAGCCAGGCAGGTATTGAGGAAAGTTAGCAGCAAAAATTTTTGCCCGCTGGATGCGGATCGGTTTAAGAAGCTCTATTCCACTCTTTCCGGCATTTTTGAGGAATATTCTTCTAAACAGGAAAGATACCTCGAAGCTATCCATTCCAGCCTGTCTATTTTATTTATAGAACTTTTAAGGCAAAGCAGGGATCCCAAAAGCCTTTCGAACGGCAGTGGTAAATATCAGCAGGAACTTCTCGAAGAGTTCCAGGAATTAATAGCGCTGCATGTTTCAGAACACAAGCAAATCGCTTATTACACTGAGAGATTGCACCTAACCATCTATCAGTTGAATGCCATTACCAAAGCCACGCTCGATAAAACCTGTTCGGAAATTATCAATGATCATATCATTTTAGAAGCCAGGCGACACCTATTGGCTACTTCGGGACAGGTTAATCAAATCGCCTGGCAATTGGGCTACGAAGATGTTTCCTATTTTATTCGATTTTTCAAGAAGCACACAGGTTATTCTCCCGAAGCCTTCAGGAATAATTTTAAATAAATCCAACGCAACTCGATTTTTGTCCTACAGCTCAACCTGACAAGCGAGGTACTTTTGTATGATTATCGAACAATTTTAAAATCAATAAAAATGAAGATTATTATCGTAGGCGCCACTGGAACGATGGGGAAGTACCTGGCAAGTGCATTTGAAAAAGAGCACGAAATAGTAAGAGTAAGTATAACTGGTGGCGATATCCCGACAGACATTACCTCGCCTGAATCCATTGAAAACATGTACAAACAAGCGGGTGCTTTTGATGCCCTGATCTGTACAGCCGGACCGACATATGTCGGGCCTTGGAAAAAAATGTCCCATCATGAATTTAAAAAGGGGCTTGATGGCAAACTGATGGGGCAAATCAACCTCGTGCTTATCGGGCAGCATACTATCCATCCTAAAGGCTCGTTTACACTGATTGCCGGGGCTTTAACGCATGAACCGCAGCGCAATTTTGCCAATGCGTCGGCGGCTAATGGTGCTGTGGAAGCGTTTGTTCGGGCGGCAGCCATCGAATTGGAAAATGGGATCCGTGTCAATGCGGTAAGTCCTACTGTTATAGAAAATTCGCCGCAATATTTTCCATATTTCCCGGGAGAAATGCCTACAACGATGAAGGCTTTGGAATTTGGTTTTCGCAAATCTGTGTTCGGAGCAGGCACCGGGCAGGTGATATCCATTTGACTTGCGGAGAGAGGGATTGCAAATGTGTGAATAATGTAACTTTTTCATCTAATTATGTAACATCAGGAGCTTATTTCTGAACAGGGGGCTTTGATTACGGTTTTAACACAGGAGTTCCGTATATTTAGGATTCAGCCAACGCTCATTAGCGAAAAGAAAATAATGTCACTAAAACAATTTTGTATATGGCTGCCAACGAAGTTCGGGTGCTACTTGCTGATGACGACATAGATGATTGCCTCTTATTCAAAGAAGCACTAGAAGAACTGCCACTACCCTCGCACCTTACCATTGTAAATGACGGCGATCAACTGATGAAGTTGCTTCTAAAAAATACAAGCCAACTTCCTCATGTTCTTTTCCTGGATGTAAATATGCCTCGCAAAAATGGTTTTGAATGTTTAACGGAGATAAAGCTTAACGACAAATTGAAAGCGCTCCCTGTAATTCTGTATTCCACCTCCTCTGAACAAGATGTAATAGATCGCTTATATCAAAACGGTGCTCAACATTTTATTCG
>Ga0307516_10002616_pt1 | contig 23872 bp, 16 predicted proteins | sample 19_EM_MG_FD_203310 | JGI IMG/M metagenome (GOLD analysis project Ga0307516, IMG submission 203310) | Populus trichocarpa ectomycorrhiza microbial communities from riparian zone in the Pacific Northwest, United States - 19_EM | ecosystem: Host-associated > Plants > Roots > Unclassified | place...
TTATATTTACAGTTTTTAACTATATAAAACATATTAAAAAGAGTATCGCCGATCACATATTACATTTTATATAAATTATTTATTTATCCTTTCAAATTAATTTCCACACAGGCTTATGAAATTCGTTATCTCTTAAACAAACTTGCTTTTAACTTTAATTCACGAATTTTAATCAGCAGAATTTAACTAAAACCAAGCTTGGTTCATTTATATAGAGGATTTTTAAAATAGACAGGCATAAATTTCTTATATCTTAACAAGTTGGAACCAAGTCTCCAGCGAGATGAGTTTCGAGCGGTCCATGAGCGCCTCTGGTCACTTGCAAAGATTTGACGATTAATTTTTAAAACATATCATTGTCTCTTTCTTATGCATATAGCTATAGGGTGTTCGGCTCGGACTACCACAACCGAGCTCACTTGTCTTGAATCCTTGCTGTATTTTGAGTTTGGAATACCAAGCCTGAATTTTAAAAGTGTTTTTGTATTAGGTTTATTTTGAAGGGTTTTTAAATGTATTTTATTTGTATACATCGACAGTTAAGTCAAATAACTCAAGAAAAGTGGACCTGCTAATTAATTGCAAATATTTGAAACTATATTTTTCATGGTCAAAGGATAACTTATTAGCGTCTAGTTCAAGTTCTGAGCAAATTGCTAGGATCGTGTGCACAAGTATTTCTCTTGTGACAGACCTAACAATTATAGTATACATATTTAAAGAATTTTCAACATGCACATTAAGTGTATTCATCCACCATCTTGACGAGCTTCGGTAAATGCTCCACACGTGCATGTTGTCAATTAAGGACTAATACTGCAATAATCGTCATTTAATTACAAGTGCATTGTGAAAAAATTGAGGTGTATGAGCATGAAAAGAAAAGAAAAGAAATGCATAATGTTGACTTAAGACTATACGTGGACACCCATCATAAGACTAGCTAGTCATGTGTATTGGTTTGTGGAGCCGAGGAGGAGGAGGAGGAGGAGGAGGAGGAGGATAGAAATTCTTTCATTTAATTTGATATCTTCAAAGTGAGGAGAGGAGAGGAGAGGAGAGGAGGGGGACAAAGAGCACGTAATTGAGGTAGAGAGAGAGAGAGAGAGAGAGAGGAGGGCAACAGATGTTACGACTGAAAATGTTCTTTTGTTCTTTCTTTGAATTCTCTTTCCATTTGCATGTATGTATGCCTACAACATGTTAGAGCATGGGGAAGAGTGCAAATGCCAAACTCCAAGAAGGAATGGAAAAAAGAATAGTCAAGAGAAAGGTTTAGTCAAGTCATGCTCATATGCCTTCCCTCTGATTTGTTCTGCGTATCTCATAAAGTGTAAAAAGGAAGGGGTCATGGTGTTGGCACTGTCCAATAAATGCCATAGCATCGAGTAGGGCCAATCGCACATCTTCAATCTTGCATGATGGGTGGTGGCATGGGGATTTGGAGGGAGGCTCAGAGGGACAACCCGAAATAAATGCGAAAGCTTATAAAGGCTCTTCCTGCTCTCACTACCCTATTTTGGTATCGTTAGGCGTGCTTCTGTCGGGATATCCCCCTACCCTTGAAACCGTCCCTTTCACCTCCCCTCATGAATTATCCACTCCGTCACCTCTTGTGCAGTCTAACAAACCCTCCACTCCTCTAGGTTTTCACTATCCTTTTTAGCAATGTCTTTTACTGCAGCAACCAAAAGGTCCACCGATTTCTCCCACCGTGTATGTTTGCGTCTTTCCTTTCATTTCCCCCCCTCGATTAATGTGATAATGGCTAACGTAGCTAAATGTAAGCTTGATATGTTCGCTGACTTGTTGCAGGAGGGATTTGGGCCTTTTCGAGCTACTTAATCCCTTCAAGGGAGAAGACATGATGTGTTTGAAATTCGTGGGTTCACAGACACGAGTCTTCTTAGTTTTTTAGATGTTTCTTTCTTTACTCTGATCTGTTTCCTGAGCCTGTCAAGGAGGGTTGATAAATAGCGACGAGGGATTCGACAACATGAATACTAGTACTAATGATGACCTACTTATGATCAGACTGGTGAAGAAGCCGAATCACCACCTTTATTTGGAGGAGTTACAGGTCCCTGATCAATTTGACTTGTTCCCTGGATATTGAAGAGTCAACCACAATAATCCTCCCATTTGATTAAACATGGTGCCTAGCTAGCTACTATAAATAGACTTTTATATGAGAATTAATTTATATTAGAAAATAATATAAATTTTATTTTAAAATTTTATTTAATAATTTAAATTATTGGATTGAGATTATTTTACATCTTGTAGCTACACACCCAAAACTAAAAATTACAAGACAAAAATATTTGTGATAAGTTGAGAAAAATTAGCACCCAAAATATAATTAAATTGGACAACTGATATCACAGTTCACAATGCGACATTAATTAAATGTCGTGTTTTTAAACTGTGACATTCTCAAGGAAATCATTTTGAAAAATTACTGGATATTTGATAAAATGGTTGGACTGTAGTCAAAACGATCAGACCGTTTTGATTACTATAAGGTTTTAGGTCGTTTTAAACCTGAAATTTTTTATAAAATCATAATTTTTATTGATCTGAAATTTTATTTACTTTACAATTTTAGAGAGTTAAAATATTTATAATTTTATCAAAATTTTGACAAGGTTTCCTCTATATAGGAACTATACCCAAAATTTTATCACGTTTAAAAAAACCACAATAACCACAATCAACAAATTCCAACTAAACTCAATATATTCTTATATTCCATAATTACAAGCAGCCTCGGGAATGCAAAAAAAAAAAAAAAAAACATGTATACATACAAAATGAATATAAATATTTCAATGAAACAATATTCAAGTAATCCTAGAATATATAAACATAACTAATTTATCTATCTTGGACAAAAGTCAAAATACATATGTGTGACTCTTTTAATTTTGTTATCTCAAATGAATATGATCTTTTATGATATCCCCACGCAAATACCACTTACATTCCCCCGCGCAAATACATTATACTTTATTTGCGTCAACTTGTGTGCGTATTTAGCTATATTATTAGCCGATTCCAACAATATACACAAAATCTTTAATTTGACAAATTAACCTAAATTAAACTCAACACATAATTAATTGAAACAATCAATTCATCATTAATTCAACTTGTTTTCATGTTCAACTATATCAAACAAAATCTAATCGAGTGTATTTTTAACTAATTTATCATTGATTCAATAAACTCTAAACTCACCATAAACCCTAAATTCAACCTAAATAATTATTCGATTTCAACCAAACTATATACAAATTTATAGCAATGTAGTATGTTTAACTTCCTTATAGGACTACAAGAATGGCTGGGGCAGCAACGACAACGGTGGTTGAAGCAAAGCAAACGATGAATTCTCAACACAAAAACATCAAAAGATACTTAAAGACTAAGATGGGTTCAATATTTGGTTGATTTAAGGGCAAAATTTAAGTGTTTAATGATTTTTTTAAGAGAAAAGTGAAGGCATCAATGGTTTTTTCTGTCATAAAATACATCGTTATGTGTTCAGTCTGTTTAAATTTTAATTAATATCTCATTTGTGAAACGCGACATGTAAATATCAAGTTTTAAAAATATAATATTTAATAAATGTTGCATATTAAAAGTATGAAAAGATTAAATTATATCATTTCATCAAATTTTTTAAAACGGTATCATTCTCTCTGTATTTTGAAGTTTATTGTGATATTTTTTTTTAAAAAGAAAACCCAAATATTGATGTCTAGACAAGAAGTCATGCTCATGGCGCGGCCCCTCCATACGCATCATGCATGTACATCATGGGTAGGATGGACACAGTCGATCCACACCACACCCATATGCATGCGTCAGTAGTTGCTGTGTTGAATATGAGAGAGAAAGAGAGGGAGGGGACTGGGGAAGCATTTAAAGGGAAGTCATCATTGCAAAAGTACGTCATCATTGCCATGCAAACAATATATTGTTTTTTGACTACATCTTTTCTTGAGAATCACACAGTTGATTTGATTATTAAAATGGTTAAAAGCAGGGCAGCTTGCATATGTTTGCATGCCTTCTTTAATTCTGCGTTATTTCTCTTGAATTGCCATCTATTCCGTGCTTGAGCTTGACGATCCCTGCTTTGCTTTGGATTTTGGGTTCTTGTATTACAGTATATACGTGTAATAAATGACTCGTTTTTCTATATTGACGTTTCCTCTGCAACGGCCTTTCATGCTTCTGGCATACAGAGAGATAGAGAGAGAGAGAGAGAGAGAGAGGGTTTTTCTTGGGGGTCTCTCTTTATTTGTCACACCCACCTCTCTTACACTGTCCTTCTTGTCTTACTCAGTTGTCTTCTGTTTTTTCTGAGAAATGCCTTTTGCTTAACAGTCACCATAGCTTCTTAACTAAATAAGCTCAAGCATTTTACCATGTCTCTCTCTCACACACTCATGTAATGGTACGTACAGCTCTCTTGCTGTGTGTACATAGTTATGGAGATAATATTGTGTTTTGCCTAACACCTCTAGCACCCCTTCAATTTCCGTTCCATCCCATCCGAAGATCTTAAATCTCAAGGATCCGCGGCTACCTAGCTTGCCTTGGAAAGATATATATATATATCTTGCAAGAAAATACCATACCGATTCTTTTTTTCATGGCCTACACAAATATTAATTACATGGTTGCTGCTTAAATAAAAATAAAATCTCCATGACCCCTTGAATTCTAGCACATGCCTAGGATTTTGGTTACTACAAACCAAAATTGATTAGTACAAGGTTTACCTTCCTTCTCAAATTAGGACAATTGTTGTACTTCAAACCCTATTTATATATTTTAACAAATCCTTGTCTTAGCTTAAATTAGGACAATCATTTTATACTCCGAACTTATCTCTGTGAAGTTCACTTCTTTTTTTTCTTGTACTTGCAGATCTCTTCGTATAAAAATCTTGGTTGTCACTAATCATCAAAGCTCAATCAACTAGATCTCTTCTCAGATGCAACTAATTAAAGAATTTGCCTTTTTATATTCGACTAAAGATCTCGTCATTGCACGCACCATATCTTGCACTTCATTTTTCATCAACTTTTATTAATTATTAAGCATCAATTTATCTCTCATAGCCATCGAAGCATCATGACTAATTAACTCCATCTATAACCACGCGAATCAAGTCGCCTAAATAGAATTTAATCCCCTTCAAGTTTCAGCACATGTCTAATTAACATCACCATGCATTATTTTCATTGTATTACAGACTTCTCATCGTATTCTTTACATGTATCAAATCATTTTTTGGTGTACCTTCTTCCACTCATAGCATAAACAAACGATGCTTCAAACATAACTTGTTGTCGAGGTATTCTTGTCATTGTCATATTAAAAAATAATACGAATCATGTTTTGAAACCTCATCTAACAATTTAAAATTTCAAATTGAATTAATTCTTTGATATGATACCATAATTTTTAGAGATACGGCTGTAATGCCTGATATTAGGGTTTAAAAGATGTTAGAGAATAATATAAATTATATTTTGAAATCTCACTTAACAGCTTAAGCTTTTAGGTTGAGATAATTTTTTGGCATATTATCAGAGGCTCAATGACCAAACAATTACAAGTTTGAATACTATCATGCTTATTTATTTGATAAAATTAAGTACAAAATAGTATGAACATATGCAAATTTAAATTAATAAAGCTTTAACTTGAAGATATATATTAAAAAATAATATAAATTATATTTAGAATCTCACCTAACAGTTTAAATTTTTAAGCGGAATTAGTTCTATAAAGTTTCTAACTAGAGTCATAATCTAGCAACAATCTTTCCACTACGAACCCCGTATAGATCCCCATCAGATAAATAAAAATGGATAAGTGTTAAGGTTCTTTCACTCGTATCTTTCTTTTGATCATTTGCTATCTCTAAATGCATCTTCTCCATAACCAACAATGCCTTTTGCGATCCTTGTGGTGTCAGAATAGTGCGCACCTTCATTCTTCACTTGACAGAAACCAAAAGTTACTGAGTATGCTCAAATCTATCAATCTCAAACTTCAGATCCATGTTCAATTATTTGCACGAACCTGCAATCAATCTTGAACCTGAGGTTCATTGTAAATTAAGCAATAACATAAAATAAAAGGGACACAAGATATTGAACATGGTTCGGCAAATGCTAGGCCATAAGAACTTCACTGTAAGAAGTTTGAAGATTGCAACCACTAATCAAGCACGCATGCAAGTGCCTCGCTATCCAAAATCCAATTACACTACAAAAAAAACTCTCATATGAAAATATCATACTAACTCTTAAATTTATCATAAATATTTCACACATGTTGCTTCAACAAAAAAATCTATCACGACCTCTTAAATTTCAACAGAGAGAGGGGGGAGAGAGAGAGAGAGAGAGAGGGAGGGAGAGAGAGAGAGAGAGAGCTCTTCACATCCACACACACACACAACCCTACAAACCAAAAACTAAATAGGAAAAAAACGACCTTTCTTTTCAAATCAGGTCAATTGTTTCTTTCCTTTTCAGCAAATATATATATTCTATTATTCACTTTAAGCCATATAACAATAAAATTTTGACAATTTCTTTCTTTTTTTTTACAAAAAAAAAAGGATAGAATGTATATCTCCGCTGTTGTACTTTGGAAATTTACGAGGAGGAAAAAATAATCCTCTTTACACAAAAAGTACAATTAACAATTAAATCATGTGCCCGCCACTAGAATTATGTAGACTAACTATCATTTCAGTGTGAAATCAAGGTTTTCTCATCAAAGATAATTTATATCAAGTTTTTAAAGTCGCTATCATCTCAAGCACCAGAGGTACGTAATTAACAAGCTTCACATTGGATTCTGAATAGTTGAAATTGAGGAGCCATCATTTAATGCATGCATGTACAAATAATAATTTCTGATAGAAGCATCAAATGGTAGAGCAAGGGAAGAAAGAGGGAAGAAAAACATGGTTAAAACTACAAATATATAATATGGCTGCCTCTGTTTAAATAGAACAGGTTCAAAGGATAGAAACAAAAACTAGACCATGCATGCCTGCCAGCCATGGCACGTTGTAAGAAACAAAACCCCGCAAATTAATGGTGCTAGCTGCTGTGAGACTGGAAGAGCTAAGTAAGTACATTTTTGGCATGGCAAGCAAATATATCTTGCTTTCAAGGGCCAATAACAAAATGACAAGAAAGTTTGAACTAGGAGAGAGGGACACATTTATATATAAACTTAGACACGAGTAGCAAAAATTTCTATAAAAAAGGGGTATCAATTCGTTCGAGATAGAATTTCCCATCACTTTCTAGTTGTTTTTCTTTATGATGATGATCAAGAGTGAGTCCCTTCAATGTGGAGCCCTGCACGTCAAGCCAAAAGACAAGAAGAATATGAATAAGAAAGCTTGATGTAGACTTTTTGTTAGCAAAACGTTGCATTTGCTGACATTTTAATTCGTTCTATGGAATGAATATGTGTGTGTCAAACTCGAAATCCATGAGATGATAGTTTACTGGCTCACACAATGATCGTTTGCATTTGATGAAGTCCCTACCGAGCAAGTCTAGACATATATATATATACTGTGGGCAAAAAACAGTGTTCTTGAAGCAAACATTATTTGACAGCTATTTCTTCTCTGTGGGAAGGAGGATGCTAGCTTGGTAGACACTTTGGTCAACCGAGGAAAGTGTGTGCTACTGTGAATCAATGTTTCGATAAGAACCCGGTTCGAATCATCATGCTCTTTTTACTATACAAACTGAGGGAAAAAAAGAATAAATAAATAAATACGTTTCTTCTGTTACATGTGGAAGAATCCTTTCCACGTAAAAAGTTAAAATGTTTTACCAATTACCGCGACCCAGGTAAATAATCCCTAGTCTTGGTAGAATTGTCCTTTCTAATAATAATAATAATAATAATAATATGAAATCCTAAGAGGATTAGAAAAACATAGAAACCTCTAATTAATGAACCAGCACAATCTGAAGATCGAGAAACCCTCTTTCAACATATTAAAAGGTGACACGTTTTTTCTTTTCAAAACTTGCAGCTGAATAAAATTTCCACGTCAACCTAAAAAGATAAACACACATCAATTTCTGAAAAGTTTTCTGATTTGTTTTTAAATTCCGAACCCTAGTTTCTCGAATCTGATCTTCAAAAGCCCTGTGATATTTTAGCTTCTTCATTATCTTGCGTTCGTTTTTGTTATTGTTACCACTGCTGTTTAACAACAAGTATTCTGATAAAAAAAAATAGTAATAGTTGCATAGACGAAGGCAAATGAACGTTTTGACCTGTGGAAGAGAAACCCTAAGAGGGGTCGATGGTGCGACGGTCATCTCCAGTAGCGGCTCTTGGTTGCTGGAACTGACTAAGTTGCCCAATACTTGCAGAGACATTCATAGCAAGAAGGCTTGCGTCATAGTTATTCCCCGAGTCAAAGCTCCTCATCATCTGTTGCTGATCCCTAGGAAAAAACTGGTGGTGGTAGTGATGATCCCTAGATCCTCCCCCTCCAGCTCCAATCAAATTGATCCCCAGATTTTGTGGGTGGTGGTGGTGGTGATGCGTTGTTGCCGTGGCTGTAGCTGCAGCGGCTGCGGCCGCAATTAGTGATCCAGCATGGCCATTGATGCCCAAGTTCTGATATTTGGAGAGTTCAGATTTTGCACAGCTAAGATCCATCTGCAGCTGGCGAAGTTGGTGCTGAAGGAGTGAAATGACCCCAACACAGCCATAAACCGGGTCACGGAGGCGCATGTCGGCCTCGTAGGCCAAGGAATTGACAGCATCTTCACGCTGAGAAGGGTGCAATTCGTTGAGAAGTTTTGTGACATTGCTTGCCCCGAAAACTTTATGGACATTGGAAAATTTTTGTGGCTGGTCAGGTGGGAAGTAAGGGGCAAATACGCATTCAGGTTGGCATTTGCGCCGCAGAAATTTGCAGGCTGCACATGGAGAATTTGATGAAGAAGCCATTTCCACCTTCTCCTCCTCTGAAATGCAATGAAAAACCGAGAAAAAAAAACACCATCAAATTAATAAAAATCTAATATTGCATAAATAAAATGAAAAAATAAATGAAGAATAAAGATGTCGATTTTCTGTGTGAACAACAAGCTATATTAAATACCATAACGTACGTGCGGCTTGAGGTAGCAATAATCAGCTAACCCCAACTTCGACTTAACAAGAGAAATTTGAGGAGCTTGTCCTTAATTTTGACATAAAATTAGATCATAAAGGGAAAATCAATAACAAGCCTAGTATCTAGCTAGGTGAAGCACAAAATACAACCCAATTAAGGTTAACAAAAAAAATAAAATGAATTGTTAGAGGATGAAATACAAATTAAAACAATCTTAAAGCTGCAGGCACAAGTGGGGATGCGGCTGCGATGCCTGATATTAGGGTTTGGGGGTGACTTACCTAGAAGATGGGATCTCAAAAAAGTAAAGAAATGAAATTTAAGGAAACAAAAAAAGTAAGAAGAACACAAGAAATGGCAAGCTGACAACTTCAAATAAATGTGCTGGGAGAAGATTTTCTGCATATAGAACTTTAGAAATTGGAAAGGTTACCCTTTTCAGGATCTGTCCCCTATAATTACTGGTTTTACTCTTCTTATTGAGGAATCAAAATGTGTCTACCAGCAGAAATTAAGCAACTGATGGAATCTTCTAGTTTAGAGAATTACGGCTACCAAATAATACACATGTGTCTCCTCTCTCTCTCTCTCTCTCTCTCTCTTCTCTTCTCCTGATCGAGTCTACTTATCTATTTATAGATATGTCTATAAATTTACTCCTCTTGTGCTGTCCAGAAACCCTAAGTAGCACCAGCAAAGACAACTGCACAGAAAGACAAGAAGAAGGGATGATGTTTAAGGGGAGCTTGTAGGGGTTTATGGAGGAAGGGGGCAGGTGGGAAAGGGAAAAAAAAAAAAGAGGAATAAAGAGGAGAGGTTGATTTCAGGAGTAGAGTTTTGTGGATTGGATCTCGTGTAGTAAAGTTTTTGGGTTTCACTCTTTTCGAAAGAAAGTTTTGGGGAGTAGATCTCGCTTGCATTTCATAGCTTACTATCATATACTAGCAATTAACTACTTTGCTTCTTCATTTTCCTTCTAAAGATGAACGAGACTTTTTAAGGTAGAGAGAGATATGGAAATATCTTGGGATGAACCCATATCGCCATATATTATAATACAATATCTTATATAAAAATCAGCTATCTAGCTAGGTAGAGGGAATGAATCATTAAAAAATAAATACAAAGAGATTTGATGAAAAGGAAAGATGAAGGTATAAAGGGGAAGAATAAGCTTTAAAAAGAATGCTCTGTCTCCAACTGTGTGCGAGATCTTGGGATGAAGAATCTCCTTAATCCTATTCTTTTTGTCTAGGGAGTTCAATTCAAAGAGTTGTTTTTAAGAAATATGGATCGAGAAAACGATGCATATGACATGATAGGCAATGTAAAGGAGCATAGTACAAGTACTGCTTGTGGGTGCGTGGCCTCGGTTTCTTCAGTCAAACCTATCCTTTATCTTTCCTAACAGTTTACCACCATTATTGTTGATATATAGATGGAGAGGACGATGATCTTTTCCTGTCATATAGGAAGAGAAAAGAAAAACAAAAGAGATGGCCTTTCAAAGCTTTTTAAGCTTCTTACACCCAGACTTTTTGTATTTAATTTTCTTCTCCTCGTTATTACTATTGTGTTTTCAAAGAGTCTTACCTTGGTTGTTGAAAGTTGATCAAAAATGAAAGAAGAACGCCTCCTCTCTCCTTATTGTGCCTGCAGGGAGTATGATGTGATACGATACGAGACTAATTATAATAAAGGATAGCGGGCTGGTTCATGCAAGTTTCTCTTCGTTTTTGGGATCTTTATATCTTCTCTATTTCTTAGCCGGAAACAAATGGCAAAGAATAAGCATATAAAGATGATGATGAGTAGGCGCGGCTGAGGTGTAGGGGGAGAGTACTACTGATCAAAGAAAAGGAGAGAGTACTACAGAGAGAGTGAGTCTTGCACTTAGCTAGAGAGAGAGAGTGGTGTATGGGAGGTGGTATCAGCGAGGGAGAAGGGGAAAGTCCCCCCAGAAGCAGAGGCTAAGGAGACGGAGAGAAAGCAAACACAGGCAATGAGTGAGTGAGTGAATTAGAGAGAAAAAGAGAAAGAGATAGAAATAGGGGGAGGGGAGAGAGGGCAATGAGTGAGTGATTGATCAGAGTGCGCGCGAGCGAGGGTGTGTTTGTTTGTTCTTGTTATTATTACTCCTCTGCTGCTCTCTCCCTTCTTCCCTACTCAGACTCCTTTCAGAGATTTGGAGCATGTTGTGTTGTTTTGACATGACCTTTCCTCCTTTAATCTCTCTGTACACTACTAGTATCTAGTACCATCTTTTTCTTTATTTTTGTCAAGAAACTTTTTGAGAGTTTTTATTAAATATATAATAGCCTTTCAGGTTGAGCATCTGTCCTCCCCTACCCACCCGCCCTGCTACCGACCATCTCTCTCTCTCTCTCCGAGCGAAAATCATAATTAAATGCTTCCATTTGCTTCATTTCTATCATCTCTGTGTATGTTTTCGGTGTTCCAATTTTTCCTTGCCAAATATCCATGCGGACAAGCTTCCGTTCATGTTTTAGATAAAAAGGAAAAAAGAGGGTTAATTAATGTTGGTTTTCCCTCCCCTTCAGTGCATCCCTAGCGATCGATTTAATTAAGGAAAAACAAATGAAACTGGATAGTTTATGCATCTAACCATCACTAATGTCCGTGGTCTATATATCCTTGCACTGATATCAAAGAAATCAGTATAATTAACAAAATAACTTCGGTTATATATATTTTAGCGGATATATAAATATATTTTCTCCATTTCTAGATATTTTTTTAATTCAAAACTTAATTCGAATTAGCATTTAGAAAAAAAAACATATTCGTCTCTAGATATCTTTAACATTAAAAAAAAAAACTTTAACCTTAAAAAAAATTGTAACAAAAAGACAAAGAACACATATATGTGTGAGTTTTGCCTCCATGATAGTACTATCGTTTATCGTACCCGATCGTAGAATGAAGAATAAGAGGAGATTTAATCTTGCTTAATTGAAAAAAAAAACAGAGAGGGATAGCAATTCGAAACCAAGCATTACAGGCCCTGCACCAGGGTAATGGGATATTGTGCAGACTGTGAAGAATATTCACTACTTTATATGCAATTTCATAGAAGGACCCATGATCAAGAAGAAATCTACTGAAAAAAGTACAATGAAATCTATATTGGATTAGTTCCTGCATGGTAGACTTCTTTGATTAATTGAGAATTGTATCTCATTATATTTTATTTATTTATTATAATTTTATAATTTATATCATAAATTTTATATGTTAATCTGAATTAACATGAATGGATCTAATATATTATTGTTCAAATATTTTATAAAAAAGTTGTTGTATTAAATTTTATTCAGTCAATTTTTTTAAAAAAATTTTAAGTCGCACTTGTACTTGCAAGCTATATTGGATTAATTTCTACATAGTTTATCTAAATAAAAAAAACACATTAGAATATTTTTTAAAATGTTTTTTTAAAAAATAATTAGGTGGACTGGCATCATAACATTATAAACTATACAGTTGGAGACTATATATATATGAAAGATAAGTACAATACAAGGACATATTAATAAATATATCATAATTATAATTATCAAGATCTGTAAGAAGCCAAAATGTATTAATAAAAGGGTAGAAACCCTATAGCGGACGAACACAGCAAAGAGCTGGACCCGGTGCTATGATCATCCACGTACGTGATCCTCACATCACGATGCAAAACTACTACTAGATTTTCCAAGAGCACACCGAATTCTCAACGCAGACAGAAACATAAATATATAATAGGATCTTTTTTTTTCCATATATATATATATATATATATAAATAAATATATAATAGGATCTGCTTTTTGAAAAATCCATAATACACCGTGTTTCACAAGATGCAACGTATATAGAGCAGAGATAACAATGAGGATCTTGTTTTAATTCGGAGAACCTTACCCTTTTTATCTTCCAAGATATGCTCCATCGTTCTGAATATAAGCAGGATCTAGTCCTCTGGGAGATCGACTCCATACTTTATCACCTATAATCTCCATTAAAAAAGAAAGAAATATATTGACAAAGCCTCCTCTCCATGATGAAAATCGGTATTATTTGGGTAAAATGGTTGCATTCCTCGTTATTTTCCAGCAATAACTTGGCCCCACAAGGTATCCTTTTTTGGTTCAGTGGCCACCATTATATATATATATTCCAAAATAGTGAGTTGACAAACTAGGGTTTTACAATATAATTACACCCAAGTTTGAGTTTTTCTGGACCCAGTTCAGGTGATTCAACGGTTGTTTGTTGCTGCGTGCGTGGATTCTGTATTTTATGACTTTTTTAAAATTTGCTTTTGAAATTAATTTTTTACATGTTTTTAAATCGTTTTATTATGTTAAAGTTCAAAATAATTTTAAAAAATAAAAAATATTATCTTTTACAATCCGAGTTCTTAGAGTTTTAGAAGGGGCACGGATGCTGGAAGTCTTCGGAGTTATTATTTTAAAGAAAATAAGCTCAATGGCCTCCGTTTCGTAATGCTCCCGGAGAAAAATGGATGTAACCACGCAGGAGAGCAGGCCTGGCTCATATTTGCTCTGGCTCAAAATAAACCCATTATCATTAGCTAGCTTGTTTCAGAAAATGGGCTCAAACCGAAGAGTTCTGTACGTAAGTTAATAATCTTCTTAAGGTTAATGGGCCTGAAACCACCACCAGTTTTCGAACATCACTGGGCCTGAAACCACCACCAGTTTTGGAACTCGAGGGAAAAAAACCTATTACGACAACCTTGTACCTCCCCGTTCTCCCTTCTCTTTTACAGGGACAAAACTTGTTGCAGAGGCAGTAACAGCAGCTGCCCGGTAAAGTGGCAAGCAGGTACCATGTTGTCTTCATCAGGTCGTGCAGTGAGGAAGCTATGCTCCTCTTCTTCTTGCACCGCCGCCTCTGTTATCAGAAACCGTAACTTGTTGCTCAGAGAAAGATACATTTCCCCTCTTGTATCATCAAATTTAGCAAAATATTCGAAAACAACACAACACAGAGCCATTCCTTCCCTTTTCAATAACTTTTCATTATATTCTACAACAGCAGAAGCATCAACCGCAGCAATAACATCAGCCTCAGCTGCAACAGCTAACAATCATTTGGAGGAGGCATCACAACCAAACCTGAGTGATGCATATTCTGCTATAGAGCTTGCATTAGATTCAGTTGTCAAGATTTTTACTGTTTCAAGTAGCCCCAATTACTTCCTTCCATGGCAAAACAAGTCACAGCGTGAAACCATGGGTTCTGGTATTTAATTCTGGCCCTTTCTCTTCTATCTAATTGAAGAACCATAGTAGACTCTAGTATAGTTCCATTATGCTCATTTAGCAGTTATATGGATGAATTTACAGTCCTTGCTCGTGGGTTCTTCTTCGAAGTTACAAATTTAACAAAATGTTTTGTTCATTGTGTATTTGTTGCGAGAGTTTTCTCTTTTGAGAAAATGGAAGTTCTTAGAGTTGTAAATTTTGTTGAGTGTGCTCAGGAAGAAGCTAGCCATTTTCCATTTCTAAGACAGCAGCATAGTATATTTACCAAGTTTGATTCTTTCCTGTGATTTTCCCTTAAAAGGTCTATAGCACATTTGAAAAAAAATTACAAACTAGTAGTGTTGTTTTTAAGGTTTTGCTTTCTCTCTTTTTCTACTTGAGGTCTTAATTCTTCTTTCTATTTGTAGCAAACAAACTTGCATTATTATTTTTAATTGTGATCGGATTCGAGGTATTGTTAAATAATGATAAATGACTCTATTCTTATTCGCCAAATCCACAGAATCCCTGATTAGCCCAATTCTTTTCATTTCAAATATGAACCGTAATCTCTTGTCGACACTGCTCTAATTTGGAGATATAAGCTCTGCTTTGGCATCAAGATTAATATGATCCTTTGAATATAATTTCTCTTATGTGGTTAGGATTGATGGTTATTCTTAACGTCACTAATTTTTTTTAGCTTTGAGTATGGCCATTTGATTTCGAATCAGCAATTCTCATAATAAACCATGAAACATCCATGGTAGAACTTGGAAGCTGATAAAAACAGCTTTATTTTCATAATCAAATGTTATAGGAAGTTTCTCTTTGACCACCCAATCACATTTCTTTTATTCCTCATTTTTCTCTTGTAGGATTTGTTATTACTGGAAAAAAAATTCTTACAAATGCTCATGTGGTGGCTGATCATACATTTGTACTCGTAAGAAAGCACGGGTCTCCCACCAAATACAGAGCTGAAGTTCAAGCTGTTGGTCATGAATGTGATTTAGCTATTCTAGTTGTTGAAAATGAAGAATTCTGGAAGGGTATGAATTTCTTGGAGCTAGGAGACATCCCATTTCTGCAGGAAGCTGTTGCAGTAGTCGGGTATCCTCAAGGTAACAATATAACGCGTCACTTCTTTATTTTGGCAACTGCCTTTTTTAAACCCCTCCTCTTTTTCTCTATATTCTAAAAGTTGCTTGGTCTCCTCACTTGAACACTTAACTCGCTTCATATTTTTTCAGTACACAAACCTTCAATCTTTGAAGGTTCAGAATCCTTCTGCTGGAATGACAATGAACTATTTGAGCCAGTGGCTGCTATACAATCATGCTTAAGCTGTTTAATTTATGCGAGGATTTGATCATGCATACAGAAAAAAACTCCTTAATAGGATAGTTATCTAGCACCTGTCGCTCCACACACAAAACATATGCTTACAAACCTCTAGATATTTCCTGTTGTGATATGCAGAATGCTGACACTTGGTCTGAGTGTAAGGTGACCTGTTAGTTTCACACATCATGATCTCCTTCCTTGGCTGCAGGTGGGGACAACATATCTGTTACCAAAGGTGTTGTCTCCAGAGTTGAACCAACACAATATGTACATGGAGCATCCCAGTTAATGGCAATACAGATTGATGCTGCCATAAATCCTGGGAATAGCGGTGGTCCAGCAATAATGGGAAATAAAGTTGCCGGTGTGGCTTTCCAGAACCTATCAGGTGCTGAAAATATTGGGTGAGTTCTATTCACTATTTCTTTGCTTTGGATGATAAATCATAAAAAAATTTCATGCTTTCTGAATTAGTTTAATGATAGGTGATGAAGTGTATATCTAACTTGATGCTATGTTCCTCACTTGGGAAATTCTAGAGATAACACATTCCTTCGTGTTGATAGGGGACAAGACTGCTAATTGTAGTAGCATTACTTCCGCTATTCATTTTTTCCTTCAATCATATAAATACTATTTTCAGCTTACTCTTTTCTCCTTTTGTATTTTCAGCTATATAATTCCTGTTCCTGTAATCAAGCATTTTATAAATGGTGTGGAAGAAAGTGGAAAATATGTTGGATTCTGCTCTATGGGCCTATCATGCCAACCAACTGAAAATGTTCAACTGAGAAAGCACTTTGGTATGCGCCCTGAAATGACAGGTGTGCTTGTGAGCAAAATTAATCCACTGTCAGATGCACACAGAGTCCTAAAAACAGATGATATTATCCTTGCCTTTGATGGAGTGCCTATAGCAAACGATGGAACAGGTAGTCATGGTTATTACTTGTTCAGTTATTCAGCATTACTTAAACTACAATTATATCTGGTTCACCCTAGACCCTTATTGTAATAGGTCACTATTAGCTTCATCAAGGATTTTTTTGATTTCATCTTCTCTTCTTTAAACGTTTCAAAAGATGAGGTGACCACATTGATGAATAGATGGAGTTATCCCCCCAGTTGGTTTACTTTTGGCAAAAGCTAAATGTGATTATTGGTTTAACCTTACAGTCTCCAGCTATAAGTGTTCTGTAGATTGTGAAATGTCTTGTCCATGAAGCTAAAACTATTATAGGTTATTTTACCCACTCATGTTTAATAGATTGATAGCCATGTTTAACATATGATGTTCAGATATTTATAAGGTAAAAGTTCTGGATAGTATGTGGTTCGTATGACATAATCTAGTCATTTAACTAACTTATGATGGTTTATGTGATATATTGATATGGCCACTAAAGGTTCAAATGGCTTTTGCATTATTTCACTCACCCTTTTTTATTCTCAATAGCAAGGGTAACTAAAGCTTTCAATGGGGTTGCATCATTTCCGAGTAATAAGGTCTTCAAATACCATGGCCTTAGTGTCAGTTATCAGAATGCTTCAAAGATTGTATAATTGTCCCTTTTTTTACTCTGCTGCTCCATTTTTTTGCTCGTGGTGCTCTTTCTGATACATGTCACTTGCCCTTGTGTTCTTAATTTGCAATTTGATTTGCACACTCTGCAGTGCCTTTCCGAAACAGAGAGCGGATAACTTTTGATCACTTAGTGTCTATGAAGAAACCCAATGAAACAGCTTCAGTTAGACTTTTGAGGGGTGGTGAAGAGCATGAATTCAGTATCACCCTTAGACCTGTAAGTCGTAATTCTATTTTCTCATTATTTTTTATAGTTAACAATTTCTTTATTTCACAGATTCATCTTTAGAATAGCAAGGGCCCCTTGAGTTGGCGTATATAAGATTCACTTCTATGCTTAAGCAACAACTTCGTAATTGTGTAACATGCGTGTTTCTTGTATTAACATGTGCACATGCGTGTGTGCCATTGCATTATTTCAATAATTTATTCATAATTACATAGAGAATCAGTGATTTCTTAAAAAAATCTTACATTTATGACCTGTTTGTTTGGAATGGATTGGATTAGGATGATAATCAATCCAGGGATAGGCTACTATCTGGAAGCCATATCCATCACTAACGAATGTTAGATAGGTAAAAGAGCTTTGAAATTCAAAATCAATAGACCTGAGGAACATGATTTCTAGAACTTTACCACCTCAATGATGAAAACTTTTAATTTCTTGTCTGCTACTGGAGACTTTTGGTTAGCTCTTTTACTTGTGGATCCTGCAAATAATATGGCATTTCCCATTGCTTGGTCATACAAATAATCGAATAAAACTGTAGTTATTCCTGTCATGAATTCTTGATTATTGAAGAATATGTTCTTTTTCTGTATTTTTTGGATCGTGCTTCTAGTATGATTAATCTCTGAATTTTTTTGATTTTGCAGTTGCAGCCCCTAGTTCCTGTTCATCAATTTGATAAGCTTCCTAGTTATTACATTTTTGCTGGTCTGGTCTTTGTTCCACTAACACAACCATATCTTCATGAGTATGGAGAAGAATGGTATAATACATCACCTCGTCGATTATGTGAACGTGCATTGAAGGAGCTGCCGAAAAAGGCTGACCAACAACTTATCATTCTTTCTCAGGCATGCTTGCGCTTTTTCTTTGTTTCATTGTTTTTTTCTTTTTTGGTACCAAGAGAAATTTGGGAGCATTGCTGCTTCTTACTACCAAGCACAATTTGGTAGCTTTGAGGGGACAATCTTCTCATTTAGCTAGAATTTTCTGACTTCCATGATTTTTGGGGTTATTGGATGCTAGAAAACACAAAACCTAAATCAAACTGATAAACGCAGAAGGGAGCTCACAACTGAAGTTACTTCCTGTGAATCGAATTGCAAACTAGAGAAGAGTTGAAAACTTGTGTAAAAAAGATGTCTGCAGATGGCTGTCACCATTACTTTGTAGCTACCTTTTACATTGACTTGCAAATTCTCCCATGGAAAGAATTGCAAATTTTGTTAGAAAAGCTGCTATGGGGTCTGTTTGGGTTGTATCTTGAAGAAACTTCTTATGTTTTTGGATAGATTTGGATTAATTTTCTGATCTTCAAGCAAGCTTTAAAGACAAGTTCTAATCTGTTACATGTGACAAAACTTAGAAGTGAATTGAAAAGGTCATTATCTTAATAGAAGGTTTAATTTAGAAGGATACAACCGCTGATCAGTCCGTATTGACCTCATTAGTACCTTTGTATCAATATCCCTCTTAAGATTGCAAAGCTAGCTGACAAACATATTTAACTTGGCCATTATCTATTTTCCCTTCCTGGTGGAAATTGCTTTGGTTATGAGACTGCAATGCAAAGTAAAGCTAAGATATACTATGCATTGAACTTAGTGCATCCTTACTGACAAGCACTTTTCTGGCTCAGGTGCTCATGGACGATATAAATGCTGGGTATGAGCGTCTTGCAGAAGTACAGGTCCAATTTAGCTACAAATATGCTTTCAGTGTAAAACAACTGTTTTTTATGGATCATTAATTATATTCTGTAGGGGCCATTGCTTGGTGCAATGGTAAAAGCCTTGGGCTTGCAACCACAATGGTGCAGGTTCATTAAGAGCAGTCGCTTCATGCAAAAATGCTGAAGTGTAGGGCTGTCTCTTCCCTAGGGTCCTGTTTTTGTGAGGACTTAACTTGATAGTGTTTTTTTTTTATATATATATATATTAAATTTGTATACATGCAATGGCTATTTATGCGCACAAAACTGTCTGCTGACAAATAACAACACTGTTGATGGGCAGGTTAAGAAAGTCAATGGAGTAGAAATCGACAATTTGAAGCACCTGTGCCAACTTATCAGGGACTGTAGTTCAGAGAGCTTGAGGTTTGATTTAGATGATGATAGGGTAATTGCGTTGAATTATCAGTCTGCAAAAGTAGCAACTTCCAGAATTTTGAAACGTCACAGGATACCTTCCGCCATGTCCAGCGACCTTAGTGCTGAACAAAATATACCAGAAAGTGAGTCGGCCAGCTCAAGCTGATTTTTTTTCGCGGCATTTCATGATAATGGAACAACCACAAACATTTGTTGGCTTACACAAAATTTTGGTCGCATAGTTTGGTAGTTAATTATTCGATTCTCTCAATATCTATTTCTAAATCAATATTTGCCATGGATGAAATTGAAATTTAGCTATATGATCATAATTTTTTATTTTTTTTTAAAGTTGGAAGCACAAGCAAAAGGATATCAAAGGGTTGAGTAAATGGTTTATCAGGACAGGCTATTCAAATGAATATCGTAGATATTATACAATTGTGGATATCTAAGCCTTTTTCCTTATGTGTTCTACTGTAAGAATGTCGACTGCTTCTATTCTGTTCCTTGGGCAGTGTGCTAGAAGAACACAAGCTGAGTAATGATGAAGTTGAGTAGTCTGGTTACACAATAACTGCTGCATTTCAACAGCGAGGTATTCCTCAAATAACAACCTAGGCACGGCGTGTTACGACAACCTTGCGGCGTAAGAACTCTACGTTAACTCTGTTGATCATAATTTCCCAATTTATTTATTTGAAAAGCTGATAATGGCCTCACTGGAACTTCAAATTCTATATTTTTATGTATTCACCAAGTAGCACACGTTTTCCTGACTTAAAGGTCACGAAGGGATTTGAATCAAGAACTAGTTGCCACAGCCCCCGGGTTGGTCAAAGAGGCACTTTGACCATAACCCTTGTTCGAACACACTCATCACACAACATGGTTGAATTTAGAAAGTAATTTTAAGTTATAAAAAATTTAGGATATATAGAGTTATAGCTACAGAAGGCACGCAATCTGCAGCTAGGTCTATACAGCTAGTTGTGGTATTGTGTGCTGTATTTTTAGTGTATTTTTTGGTATGTTTTAAAATATGTTTGACTAGAAAAAACATTAAAGAAATATTATTTTATTGTTTTTTAATAAATTTAATGAGTTGATATTAAAAATAAAAAAATATTTTAATATAGTTTTAAATAAAAATACTTTGAAAACATACTCTGTATTAAAATACTAAGCAACATGCATGGAGTACAAGACTTTCGCACCAACCTCTGCTGAAGCGTTAATGGGTTCCTCTCATGTTTGACAGTGAGGTAAGAGTAAATAAGACACGCTACTGCAACGTGATTAGTGTCTGATCCATGTCTGCAAACTGTCACATGCCATGTAGATTGCGACACACTCTTTTTAAAAAAAAATTCATGAAACGTTGTTTGAAACAATTCTAAATGATGCCCAAGTCTCTCTGGATCGGTTTGTTTTGCCATAAAATATTTTATAGAAAAATAATTTCCAGATTTTTCTATATTTAATTTTGGAAACTTGTTTTTTCAAAAAATGATTTTGTGTTTATTTCTCGTAAAATATCTTATAATAAAATTAATAATTATGTTTCAAACCTTAATTTTATAGAAGCTAAACTAGCATGTTTTTTTATTTATATACAGGGTTCTCAAACAAATATATGTCCACCTCACAATAGTTTTAACCAGACGTATATTTTTTTAATTAATTTATTTTTAAAAAATTATACTTAAAAATATTTTTCTTGAGCCTATTTTTAAAAAATTATAATCGCAAAAACTAACACAAAGTTAAACAATCACTAAATAAACTTAAAAACTCAACAACTTGGGTCCTAAACGGGATAGATCAATTTACAGAAGTTTATTAGATTGCCCACGTCTAAGTTCAATGACTTGTGTTTCATGCCATTAACAACAACTATACATGTTTTGATGTTATCACTGGATACCTGAATAATTGGCGAGTTCATGCCTTGGGTTAGATTATGCATAAAAGACTTCAAAAGTATTTTAACAACACCTGTTACCAAACCATAGCTATAAACTTGCAATTATGACCGATTTAAGTTAATAGCTCTAGTCACAATATCTCAAGCTACAACTATATATAGCCAACAGTACTATACTTTGGGGATGCCGAGTGGCAAACTGACTCACCGATTACCACATCATCAAAAAAAAAAAAAAACACTCCACAGCAGCAGCAGTGAGTGCTGACTTCGAAGGTATTCGTATATCTGTATATGGCTAGCTAGGCATAGGATTCCCTTGGCATGAAGCCACCCCCATGCACATTAATGATAAATATGTGTAGCAGCAGCAGCAGTAGTGTTCGTAAAGGGAACGGCACACCAAACCACTTCCATTTTGTTAAATTATGAAAATAAATGCAAATTAATGTGTTTATAATGAACCATTATAGTTCTGGTGGCTGTATTTCTCCACCGTGTTTGACCAGGAATCCCCTACTCTATTTGTCTTCTAATTATTAAACAAGGAAGAGATTGCGTGAGAATGCATAAGGGAGTGAAATAATTCAATAAAAAAATTAAAACCCTAAGATATCTGTAACAAATGAATGGAACCGAGGCCTTGGATGGAGTAAAATGTGTTGGATCAGCACGTGTAAATGCCTCGGACTTTCAGGGTTTTGCTCTGCTCTTTCTTTCAATTTTTCCACTCTCCTTTGCTCCCATGCAGAGCTCATCAACCATCTTATTCCATTACATCCTTTTGGCTTACATTTACTACGTTGTCTTCTTCAGACCTCCCATCCGGGTTAACTAAAGCCAGAAGCTTCTAGTTTCATGTCTGCTTCTTTTTATTCTTGAAATATTTCCGGTTCAAAAGTACTTGTTTCTTACAACATGCGATTTATTTGTGTATTTCGATGTGTGAGATTATGTCATATATATACATATATAATGTATTTCTGATAAGGTATCCAACTACGTACTAATTAAATTTCTCAATAATGGAGCTGTAACTCGACTAGCAGCAACATTATTTAATTGGATTAATGAGGAGATGTTTTCAGGGTTTCACCTCCTCAGATGGGACGATTACTGAACATAAATTCATAAACTAATATGTCAGCATTAAATTAAAGTGGGCGGTTAAATGACCTTTATCTCCTATATAAAATTCCCAGCAATTATGAATATCGTATATTTGAATAGGAAAAGGTTAAAGATAGAGTTTGGTATTGTAGTATATATCGGTTGTTTTTAAAGTGTTTTTCACTTGAAAATATATCAAAATAATTTTATTTTATTTTTATTTTTTTAAAATTTATTTTTGATATCAATATACTAAAACAATTTAAAAATAAAAAAAATAATTTAAGAACAAAAAAAATCAAATTTATTGAGAAATGCAGCTATACCACTGAAAACAAACTGTATATAGCCGCACTCTTTCATCGTCGATGGGTGGTAAAAAACTATCTTTTAAGTAGTAGATTAACTTCAGTTTTTGAGCTGAAATTAACTCGAGCTTGACATGTTCATGTCAATGGAAATTGCTGACGTCGAGTTTGAAATTTCATCCAGTTTGTTGAAATTGAGCAAAAATAATAATAAAGAAATATTTATTATAGAATACTCTAAAACACGCGTGGCACTGTAGCAGGTTTTTTTTTTTTTGCTTATGTTTTTTTTTGTTTTTTTCTTTACCCAAAATTGATTTCTTCTTCTTTTTTTTGTTTTTTTTTTAAAAAAATTTTGTTTCAAAATTATCTTTGCTAATTTTTTTAAATATTGAGCTGGTTGAAAATTTAACTATATAGTTTTTTTTTTTAAAACATTGTGGATTGATATAATATTCTCATACATTGTTTTTTTTTTAATGATTTCTTTATTCTTTTTTTTCAAAATGGTCTTTGTAGATTTTATTTTTTTATATTAAGTTGGTTGAGAATTTAGCTTTGTAGTTTTTTTTTTAAAAAAAAACAATATGGATTGCTACAGTGTTTCCCCTATATAGTTTTTGTTTTGCTGCAGTGTTTCCCTATATATTTTTTTTAAAAATTATCTTTATCGATTTTATTTTTTCAATATTGAGCTGGCTGATAATCTAACTTTAGCTTTTCCCATATGTTTTTTTTATTTTTTTTTATTTTTATTTTTTTCCAAAATTGTTATTTTTTACATATTTTTTTTT
>Ga0307516_10002618_pt1 | contig 23856 bp, 5 predicted proteins | sample 19_EM_MG_FD_203310 | JGI IMG/M metagenome (GOLD analysis project Ga0307516, IMG submission 203310) | Populus trichocarpa ectomycorrhiza microbial communities from riparian zone in the Pacific Northwest, United States - 19_EM | ecosystem: Host-associated > Plants > Roots > Unclassified | place...
GCCACCTCGCCCACTTCACCACACTGCTGCACGCCATGGTGGCCGACGAGCAGGCCCCCGTGGCGCGGCTGCCGCTGCTGCCCCCGGCCGAACGCGAGTTGCTGCTGCACGGCTTCAACGCCACCGACGCCCCGTTGCCCGAGCAGCAATGCATCCATGAACTCTTCGAGTTACAGGCCGCGCGCACGCCTGAGGCCACGGCGCTGGTCTTTGAGGACACCTCGCTGTCCTACGCCGAGCTCAACGCGCGGGCCAACCGCCTCGCCCACCACCTTGTCACCCTGGGCGTGCGCCCCGACTGCCGCGTGGCCCTCTGCCTGCCGCGCGGCATCGACATGGTCGTGGCCCTGCTGGCCACGCTCAAGGCCGGCGGCGCCTACGTGCCGCTGGACCCTCAGTATCCAGCCCAGCGGCTGGCCTTCATGCTTGAGGACTGCGCCGCACAGGTGCTGCTCACCGATGCGGCCACACGCAGCGCGCTGCCCGAACTGCCCGAGGCTCTGCCCGCGGCACTGAGCTGGGTGCTGCTGGACGATCCGCGGCCCTGGAGCAGTCTGGCCGCCACCAACCCCGATCCCGCCGCGCTGGGCCTGGACGCACGCAGTCTGGCCTATGTCATCTACACCTCCGGCTCCACCGGTATCCCGAAGGGTGTGGCCGTCGCCAATCTCGAGCTTGTCGCCCGCATCGCCGGCCTTGTGAACCGGTACCGGTTGGCGCCGCAGGACCGGGTGTTGCAGTTTGCGACGTATGCATTCGATGCGTCGGTGGAAGAACTGTTCTGCACGCTCTGCTCGGGCGCTGCGCTGGTGCTGCGGACGGATCAATGGTTGGTCGGCCCTGATGAATTCTGGCGTCGTTGCGCCGACGCCAGGATCACGGTCCTCGATCTGCCGACGCGGTTCTGGCTTCAAGTCGCTGAACAGCATGAGGGCTTGCCGCCAGAACTGCGACTGGTCATCGTCGGTGGTGAAGAACTGCCGGCGTCGCATCAACAGCGATGCGAGGACAGGGGCTCGGTCCCGCTGCTGAATACCTATGGGCCGACCGAAACCGTCGTGGTGGCGAGCTGTCAAGAAGTAGGCAGAGACGGCTCGGTCCAGTCAATTGGCCGCCCGATCGACAACACGCGCATCTACGTCCTGGATGCGCTCGGCCAGCCGCTGCCCATCGGCGTGGCTGGCGAGCTGCACATCAGCGGCGCCGGTGTGGCGCGCGGCTACCTCAACCGCCCCGGGCTGACCGCCGAGCGCTTCATCCCCGACCCGTTCTCCGCCCGCCCCGGCGCACGCATGTACCGCACCGGCGACCTGGGCCGCTGGTGCGCCGACGGCAGCATCGACTTCCTGGGCCGCAACGACCACCAAGTCAAGATCCGGGGTTTTCGTATCGAGCTGGGCGAGATCGAGACCGCGCTGCAGCAGTGCCCCGGCGTACGCGAGGCGGTGGTGCTGGCCCGCGAGGACGAACCGGGCCACAAACGGCTGGTCGCCTATATGACTGCCGAGGTGAGCGCCGGTGCCACCGGTCCGGACCTGCAGCCCGAGGCGCTGCGCACCTGGCTGGCCACCCGGCTGCCCGAGTACATGGTGCCCGCCGCCTACGTGCAGCTCGATGTCCTGCCGCTGACGCCCAACGGCAAGCTCGACCGCCGCGCGCTTCCGGCGCCCGAAGGCTCGGCCTTCGGCCTGGCCGTCTTCGAGCCGCCCCAAGGCGAGATCGAGTGCACGCTGGCCGCGCTGTGGTGCGAGCTGCTGGGCCTGCAGCAGGTCGGCCGCCAGGACAACTTCTTCCAGCTCGGCGGCCATTCGCTCCTGGCGGTGCAGCTGGTCTCGCGCATCCGCCAGCGCCACGGAGTGGAGCTTGCGCTGGCCGAGCTATTCGCCCACCCGCAACTGGCCGGGTATGCCCGGGCCGTGGAAGTGGCCTCGGCCAGCACACTGCCGGCCCTCGTGGCGGTGTCGCGCGCTGAGCCGCTGCCGCTGTCATTCGCCCAGCAGCGGCTGTGGTTCCTGGACCGGCTCGACGCGCGCGCCGGGGCGGCCTATAGCATGCCCACCGGCTTGCGGCTCGTCGGTTCACTCGACACCGCGGCGCTGCAGGCCGCGCTGGACCGCGTGGTGTGGCGCCACGAGGCCCTGCGCACCTGCTTCGAACCCACGGGCGACAGCGCCATCCAGCGCATCGCCGCGCCGGACGTCGGCCTGCCGCTGCTGCATCACGACCTGAGCACCCTGCCCGAGGCCGAGCGCGAAACGCAGCTGCGCCAACTCGCCGACACCGAAGCTCAGGCTCCCTTCGATCTCGCGCGCGGCCCGCTGATCCGCAGCCGGCTCATCAAGCTCGCTCCCCAGGACCATGTGCTGCTGGTGACCATGCACCACATCGTCAGCGACGGCTGGTCGATGGGCGTGCTGGTCCACGAGTTCAGTGCGCTGTACACGGCCTTCTGCGCCGGCCAGCGCGACCCGCTGCCCGCGCTGGCCATCCAGTACGCCGACTTTGCCGTCTGGCAGCGCCGCTGGCTGCAAGGCGCCGTGCTGCAGCGCCAGTTGCAGTTCTGGACCGAACACCTGCAGGGCGCCCCGGTGCTGCTGGAGCTGCCCACCGACCGGCCGCGTCCACCGACGCAGGACTTCGCCGGCGACACCCTGGGCTTTGAACTCGACGCCGAACTCAGCCGCCGACTCGCGGCGCTGGCCCAGCGCCACGGCGCCACGCTGTTCATGACGCTGCTGGCGGCCTGGGGCGCGCTGCTGGCCCGATTGTCCGGCCAGGGCGAGGCCGTGGTCGGCACCCCTGTGGCCAACCGCAACCGCGCCGAGATCGAGCCACTGATCGGCTTCTTCGTCAACACCCAGGCCCTGCGCGTGAGCCTGGCCGGCAACCCCAGCGTGGCCCAACTGCTGCAGCGCGTGCAGGCCACCGCGCTGGCCGCCCAGGACCACCAGGACATCCCCTTCGAGCAGGTCATCGAGGCCCTCAATCCCCCGCGCAGCCTGGCCCACTCCCCGGTGTTCCAGGCCATGTTCGGCTGGCAGAACGTGCCTGAGGGCGAGCTGCAGTTGCCGGGGCTGCAGTTGTCGGGCCTGGACAGCGGCGCGCCGGTGGCCAAGTTCGACATCGAGCTGTCGATGCAGGAAGCCGACGGCCGCATCACCGGCTCCCTGGGCTACGCCACGGCGCTGTTCGATCGCGCCACCATCGAGCGCCACCTCGCCCACTTCACGCGGCTGCTGCACGCCATGGTGGCCGACGAACAAGCCCCCGTGGCGCGGCTGCCGCTGCTGCCCCCGGCCGAGCGCGAGCTGTTGCTGCACGGCTTCAACGCCACCGACGCACCACTGCCCGAGCAGCAGTGCATCCATGAACTCTTCGAGTTGCAGGCCGCGCGCACGCCCGCGGCCACGGCGCTGGTCTTCGAGGACACCTCGCTGTCCTACGCCGAGCTGGAGGCGCGCGCCAACGCCCTGGCCCACCATCTGATGGGTCTGGGCGTGCAGCCCGGCCATTGCGTGGCCCTCTGCCTGCCGCGCAGCGTGGAGCTGGTGCTGGCCGAGCTGGCCGTACTCAAGTGCGGTGCGGCCTATGTGCCGTTGGACCCGGAGCATCCGGCGTCGCGCCTGGGGTTCGTGCTGGCCGACTGCGCCGCCCCGGTGCTGCTGTGCCCGCGCGAGTTCGCGCTGCCCACACCCGCCGCCGTGCGGCGGCTGGACCTGCGCGAGCTGGATCTGTCGCTGCCGCACGCTCGTGCAGCGGCACCGGCCGTGCAGGGTGAGCACGCTGCCTATGTCATGTACACCTCCGGCTCCACCGGGCTGCCCAAGGGCGTGGTGGTGCCCCACCGCGCGGTGCTCAATTTCGTGAGCAGGGGCAGTCCTGCAGCCATCGGCGCGCAGGATCGCTGCGCTTTTTCCTCCAACCCCGCGTTCGATTCCAGCACATTGGAGCTGTGGGGCAGCCTGCTCAACGGCGCCTGTGCCGTGGTGGTGCCGCAGCCGGCGCTGCTGGACCCGACGGCGCTGCAGGCGCTGCTGCAGCGCCAGCGCATCTCGGTGCTGATCCTGCTGGCAGGGGTGCTGCGCGCCTATGCCCCCGTGCTGGCTGGCGCGCTGCCCACGCTGCGGCTGCTCATCACCGGGGGCGATGTGGCCGACCCGCAGTCCCATGCGCTGCTGCTGCACGGCGGACTGCCTGAATTGCTACATGCCTACGGGCCCACCGAGACCACCCAGTTCGTCACCACGCTGGCCCTGCGCGAGGCGCCGCAGGCGCAGGCGCGCATCCCCATCGGCCGCCCGATCGCCAACACGCGCATCTACATCCTGGACGCACTCGGCCAGCCGGTGCCCATCGGCGTGGCCGGTGAGCTGCACATCGGCGGCGCTGGCGTGGCGCGCGGCTACCTCAACCGCCCCGATCTCACCGCCGAGCGCTTCATCCCCGATCCATTCTGCGCCCTCCCCGGCGCACGCATGTACCGCACCGGTGACCTGGGCCGCTGGCGTGCCGACGGCAGCATCGACTTCCTGGGCCGCAACGACCACCAGGTCAAGATCCGGGGTTTCCGCATCGAGCTGGGTGAGATCGAGGCCGCGCTGCAGCAGTGCCCCGGCGTACGCGAGGCGGTGGTGCTGGCCCGTGAGGACGAGCCGGGCCACAAACGGCTGGTCGCCTATGTCACCGGCCCGGACCTGCAGCCCGAGGTGCTGCGAACTGTGCTGGCCGCCCGGCTACCCGAGTACATGGTGCCCGCTGCCTACGTGCAGATCGATGCCCTGCCGCTGACGCCCACCGGCAAGCTCGACCGCCGCGCGCTGCCGGTCCCCCAAGACTCAGCCTTCGGCCGGGTCGCCTTCGAGCCGCCCCAGGGCGAGATCGAGTCCACGCTGGCCGCGCTGTGGTGCGAGCTGCTGGGCCTGCAGGAGGTCGGCCGCCAGGACAACTTTTTTGAACTCGGCGGCCATTCGCTGCTGGCGGTGCAGTTGATCGAGCGCATGCGCAGTCTGGGCTGGCAGTTGCCGGTGCGCGCGCTGTTCGCCTCCCCGACCCTGGCCGAGCTCGCCCGTGCGGTGGATGCCCAGGCCGCCGTCGAAGTGCCGCCCAACCTCATCGCCGCCGGCTGCACGCACATCACCCCCGAGATGCTGCCGCTGGTGCGGCTCAGCCCGGCCGAGATTGACGCCATCGTGCGCACCGTGCCCGGCGGTGCGGCCAACGTGCAGGACATCTACCCGCTGGCTCCGCTGCAGGAAGGCCTGCTGTTCCACGCCCTGATGGCCCAGGGCTCGGACGCCTACCTGATGACGCAGCTGCTGGCCTTCGACACCCGGGCGCGCCTGGACAGCTTCGTGCGTGCGCTTGGGCGTGTCGTGGCTCGCCACGACATCCTGCGCACGGCCATCGTCTGGCAAGACCTGTCCGAGCCGGTGCAGGTGGTCTGGCGCGACGCGCCCATCCCGCTGCATGAGCTTGAGCTGCAAGGCCCGGATGCCGTCGCGCAACTGCAGGCCTGGGCGGATGCCCAGCGTGCAGGCTTTGAGCTGCAGAGCGCGCCGCTGCTGCGCCTCGGCGTGGGCCACGACGCCGTGAACGGGCGCTGGCTGCTGCATTTACTGCACCACCACATGATCACCGACCACACGACGGTTCAGCTCATGCTGGAGGAGGTGCAGGCGCACCTGCTGGGCCAGCAGCAGCGGCTGCCCGCCACGGTGCCTTTCCGCAATTTCGTCGCCCAGGCCCGCCTGGGTACGAGCCGCGAGGAGCACGAGCGCTTCTTCACCGAGATGCTGGCCGACGTGCAGGAGCCCACCGCACCGTTCGGGCTGCTGGAGGTGCGTGGCGACGGTTCGGACATCGAAGAGGCTGTCGTGCATTTGCCCGTGGAGCTGGCCGGCGCATTGCGCGCCCACTCGCGCCGCCTGGGCGTGAGTGCCGCCAGCCTGTTCCACCTGGCCTACGCGCTGGTGCTCGCGCGCACCAGTGACGGCACCCGCATCGACGTGGTCTTCGGTACGGTGCTGTTCGGCCGCCTCCATGGGGGTGCAGATGTCCACCGGGCCCTGGGCATGTTCATCAACACCTTGCCGCTGCGCCTGACACTGGGAACCGGCTCGGTGCTGCAGGCCCTGCGCCACACTCAGGCACAGCTGGCGCATCTGTTGAAGCATGAGCACGCCTCGCTCGCGCTGGCCCAGCGCTGCAGCGGCGTGCCCGCACCGGCACCACTGTTCTCCGCGTTGTTCAACTACCGCTATGCCACCGGCAACACAGCGCTCGAACACGACCCCGGCCAGCTTCCCAGCCAACCCGACTCTGCTTGGGATGCCGCCGAATCGCTGGCCGCCACGGACCGCACCAACTACCCGCTGGCGCTGGCGGTCGACGACTTCGGCGATGGTTTTGCGCTGCTGGCGCAAACCGATCCGCGCCTGCAGCCGCAGCGCTTGCTCGACTTCATGCTCGAGGCCTTGCGGCATCTGGCCGGCGCACTGGCCGATGCGCCCGACACACCGGCAAGCTCGCTTCAGGCACTGCCGCCGGCCGAGCGCGAACTGCTGCTGCACAGCTTCAACGCCACCGACGCACCGTTGCCAGAACAGCAGTGCATCCATGAACTCTTCGAGTTGCAGGCCGCGCGCACGCCCGATGCCACGGCGCTGGTCTTCGAGGACATCTCACTGTCCTACGCCGAGCTCAACGCCCGGTCCAATCGCCTGGCCCACCACCTTGTTGCCCTGGGCGTGCGCCCCGACTGCCGCGTGGCCATCTGCCTGCCGCGCGGCATCGACTTGGTCGTGGCCTTGCTGGCCACCCTCAAGGCCGGCGGCGCCTACGTGCCGCTGGACCCTGACTATCCGGCCCAGCGGCTGGCCTTCATGCTCGAGGACTGCGCGCCGGTCGTGCTGCTCACCGATGCGGCCTGCGTCCAGCACTTGCCGGCCCACCCGGGCCTGACCATTTGTTGGCTCGATCAGCTCGACCCACCCTGGCTTGCCTTGCCCACCTCGGCGCCCGCTGACACCGGACTGCTGCCGCACCACTTGGCCTACGTGATCTACACGTCGGGCTCCACCGGCATGCCCAAGGGGGCAATGAACGCGCACAGGGCTGTCGTCAACCGGTTGTTGTGGATGCAAAGCGCTTACGCACTGTCGAGCGCTGATGCAGTGCTGCAGAAGACACCATTCAGCTTCGATGTCTCGGTCTGGGAGTTCTTCTGGCCGCTATTGGCCGGAGCTCGACTGGTGTTGGCTCGGCCCGCAGGGCACAAGGACCCCCAGTACCTGACCTCACTGATCGATCGCGAGCAAGTCACCACGCTGCATTTCGTCCCCTCGATGCTCCCGGCATTCGTCGAGGCGATAGTGCCGCAGGGCTGCGGCTCGTTGCGGCGCGTCGTCTGCAGCGGCGAGGCACTGTCCACACCGGCAGCGCGCTCGTTGCTCGAGCGGCTGCCGCAAGCGCGGCTGCACAATCTGTATGGTCCGACCGAGGCGGCGGTGGACGTGACGGCGTGGACCTGCCTGGCGCTGGATGATGGTCCGATCCCAATCGGCCGCCCGATTGCCAACACGCGCATCTACATCCTGGACGCGCTCGGCCAGCCGGTGCCCGTCGGCGTGGCCGGCGAGCTGCACATCGGCGGCGCCGGTGTGGCGCGCGGCTACCTCAACCGCCCCGGGCTGACCGCCGAGCGCTTCATCCCCGACCCGTTCACCACCCTCCCCGGCACACGCATGTACCGCAGCGGTGACATGGCCCGCTGGCGCGCCGACGGCAGCATCGACTTCCTCGGCCGCAACGACCACCAGGTCAAGATCCGGGGCTTCCGCATCGAACTGGGCGAGATCGAGGCCGCGCTGCAGCAGTGCCCCGGCGTGCGCGAGGCGGTGGTGCTGGCCCGTGAGGACGAGCCTGGCAATAAGCGGCTGGTCGCCTACCTCACCAGTGACGAACAGCTGCAAGCAAAGGCGCTTCACACCGAACTCGCCTCGCTGCTGCCGAACTACATGGTGCCGACAAACTATGTGCAACTTGACTCCTTCCCGCTGAACGCCAACGGAAAGATCGATCGCCAGGCTCTGCCAGCCTCCGAATCGACACTTGCCCCGACCAGCACACAGCCAGCCAACGCGATAGAACGTGCCCTCGCCAAGCTTTGGAGCGAAGTGCTCGGGCTGGAGGTCGTCGGGCGAGACGATCACTTCTTCGAGCGGGGCGGTCACTCGTTGCTGGCGGTGCGCCTGGTCACACGCGCCACGCAGCGAGGCTTCAATCTCGCAGTCAAGGACATTTACGAATGCCCCACGCTGCGGGCACAGGCTGACCGCGTAACAGGGGGCAATGGCACACCGTTCGGCGCCAAGGCACTGGTTGCGCGCCGCCAAGGCGGTGGTACACCAGTGTTCTTCGTGCCATCAGGCATGGGCGACGTGGCCTATGCCTTCGAACTGGCGCCGCACCTGGCTCAGGATCTGCCGGTATATGCCCTTCCATGGCCCGACCCCATGCCGGCAACGCTGCACGCACTTGCCGAACACATGGTTCGCTTGATGAAGGAGGTGCAGCCGCAAGGGCCGTACCGATTGCTGGGACATTCATCGGGTGGGTTGCTGGCCTATGCAATGGCTCAGCAACTGGCCGAACGCGACGATTCCATCGAGTTCCTGGGCATGCTCGACTGCAGCAACCCGACTGAGTCCCCCGACACGTTGCCGTTGGACGAGCAAGCGAAAGACTTCATGCTCGGCATCTTGCTTGAGGTGAAGGGGCGCGAGCAATACCGAGACCAGCAGGACGTACATGATGCATACGCGCAGATCGAGGCCGCAGCGGCCGAGTGCTCACTGCAAGAAATGGTGGACCGAGCCCGGGCGAATGTGGCGCTGGTGCGGCTCGCCGCCCAGGAGCATGTACCCCTCGACGAGCTACCCGACATGTGTCGCAACGCGGTCTTGTACAGCCGGCTCTGGTCACGATTCCAGCCACTGCCTGTCCCAGTGATGCTTCACCTGTTTTACGCGACGGAGCCCGATCCGGCTCCCCCAGAGAATGCAATGAACTGGACGCCGCTGCTGCCCACGGAGCAGATCCGGCTGGTGCCGATTCCGGGCAGCCACATGACATTGCTGCAACCGCCGAATATCCATGCCGTCGGCGCCTCGATTTCACAAGCCCTCCGAGCTTCCACAGTGCCCTTCAGGCGCGCCGTGCACTCCCCTGCACTCGTTCTGCAGGCCGGTCGGCCTGGCGTCGTACCTGTCGTGTGCATTCCTGGGGCAGGTGACACGGTTGCGAGCTTCGTCGAACTGAGCCTCGCGCTGGGCGATGCGCGCCCGATCGTGGGCATGCAGCCTCGCGGCGCCGATGGGGCCACCGTCCCCTATGGTTCAGTGCAACTGGCGGCCGCCAGCTACCTGGCGGCCGTGTCGTCGCACTGGGGCACCGCAACACCCGTGCATCTGATGGGCCACTCCTTCGGTGGGTGGGTGGCGTTCGAGATGGCATTGCGCATGTCCGCTGCCGGACATCCGCCAGAGAGCGTCACTCTGATCGACGTCGACGCGCCGCAGACCAGTGAGCACATCCTGGACATCTCCAGGGCTGAGATTTTGCGGCACTATGTTGACGCTATTTCGCTTCGCACCCGTCTTCCGCTGGACATCGATATCGAGAGGCTCGACGGGCTGTCCCAGGCCGATCTCGTCGGCGAACTCCATCAGTTGTTGATCGGTGTCGGCCTCATTTCCAAGTACTCGCGACCCGATGGGATACATCACTCGCTGACAGCATTTTCCCGATGCGTACGCACCTGCTATTGCCCCGACAGGCGCTATGAGGGACGAATCCACCTCGTTCAGGTTCCGGATGCGAAAGCTGGAGCCTACGAGGACGCCAGACACCGCACCGATGCTGCAGCCTCCTGGAGGAAGGCGGCCGCTGAACTGACCGTGTGGCAAGGCCCGGGCAACCACGTCACGATCCTCAGCCCGCCCCATGTCCATGCCCTCGCCCTATGGTGGAAGACTTCGGTGTGCCAGTCGAGCACAAGTCCGGCCACTTCGAGTCTGCTGCTACCGGGCTGAGGGCCGGAAAGGCAGTGCGCTGCCCGGGCCGCTTGGCCTGGGCGCGCTAAAGGTCAGCCCATTTCGGCGGCCATGGTGGTGAGGATGCAGTAGTTGCCGGCGGCGTGGTCGCACGGGGTGTGGCGTAACTGCGGTGTCATCGCTTCGAGACGGGGCTTAACTTAATGGCATTGACTGCGCAATGGCGCACAGAGGCAAGCCAAAAGACCAGTCGGAGCAAGAAACGAACCGAACGACAAGACATCCTGGTGTCTGCCAAACAAATGTAGTGGCTAGCCGAAACCGGGCGAGCCCACACAGGATTCAATAGGAGACCAAAATTCGTACGCCAACCCTGCCTCGCGGATTGCAATGGTTTCTGCGGATCATCTTGATCGTGCTGGCCAACTTTTACGCACCCACGTGCGGTGCGACGGTGCAAGGTAGTGAGCCTCCGCGGCCACTGGAACCAGGTGAGCTAGTCGCCAACCTGACCAGCAATGAAGCCGGCGCGAAGGCCTTGTCCCTGGAGTCGCTGCGAGGCCGCAGCGGTACCGTCATTGCCGTTCGAGACACAAGTTGCTCCGACTCGCTTCGACTCTCCGGGCGCATTGCGGAACTGGCCGAGGATCCCACCTTGAGTGGGTTCGCGTTTATTCTCCTGGACGTGTCGGCGAAGGTCGCCAGCGGCTTTCGGCCTGCCACAACGGAAGGATCGCTGCAGACGATTGCGTCCCCGACTCGCGCGCTGGCGCGCTCCCTGGGCGCCACCTCCGCCACTGAAGTTTTCTTCATCGATCGAACCGGCACGCTTCGATATCGCGGTGCCGTCGACAGCCAAGACGCAGCGCAGGGACCGCCCGGCTCGCCGGTCGTAAACTGGCTGAGGAACGCCGTCACGGCCGTCCAGCGTGGAGACGAGCCCAGCGTGACGCTAACCGATGCTCGCGCGCGCTGCGCTCTTCATCTGCAGCCCGACGCAACCGCGCGCGTGTCCGAGGTGAGTTATCACAATCGCGTCAGCCGCGTCATTCAGAACAAATGCCAGATCTGTCATCGGGTCGGCGGCCTCGGGCCCATGCCGCTGGAAAAATTCAGCCAGGTTTTTGCACGCCGCAGTGTCATCGAGTACATGGTCAAGTCCGGTCGAATGCCGCCATGGGCAGCGGACAAGAAAGTCGGACACTGGGCTAACGACCGAAGCCTGTCCGAAATGGAGAAGCGAGACCTCCTGAACTGGATCGGCGCTGGCGCCCCCGAAGGCAATCCGGCGGACGCCCCACTCGTGCGGAAGTTCGTGACCGACTGGACCATCGGGTTGCCCGACCATGTTGTGCGCTCCGAGCCCGTGTCAATTCCCGCCGATGGCGCGATCGATTATGTCTTCCAGGACCTCCCGACGAGTTTCAACGAAGACAAGTGGATCAAGGCGGTCGAGATCCGGCCGTCGCAGTCGCAGGTGGTCCATCACGTACTGGCGTACATTGAAGACGCCTCCCTGCCTCCGATCGTCCGTATGGGCGTTGCCGGGATTCTCGGTGCCGGTGGCCCCGGCGCCTTGGGGATCGTCTTCCCCGAAGGCACGAGCAAGAGGCTTCCGAAGGGCGCGCGCATCCGACTGGAGATCCACTACCAACCGAATGGGACAGCCGTTCAGGACCGCATAGAGGTCGGACTTCGTTTCGCCGACAAACCAGGCGCAGAAATCATCAACCTGGCTGCCTACAGCATAGACTTCACGATTCCACCGTATCACCCGCGATACCAGGTACGCAGTTCCCACAGGTTCGAGCGTTCAGGACGTCTGCTCTTTCTCTTGCCGCACATGCATGTGCGCGGCGCTGCATTTCGCTATGACCTGCAATACCCGGACGGAAAAACGGTTCCGTTGCTCGACGTGCCCCGCTACAACTTCAATTGGCAAAGCACCTACATCTTCAAGACCCAGATGAAGGTGCCCGCGGGCGCGAAGATCATCGCCACGGCGTGGTACGACAACAGCAAAGCCAACCCGTTGAACCCCGACCCCTCCAAGGCCGTTCGGTCGGGCGGCGAAACAACGGACGAAATGATGATCGGGTTCTTCGATTTCGTGGAAGACCCGCCCGCCTCCGGGCCCGCTCCAAAGCTGTCGCCGAAATCGGCGGCAAACCAATGATTCTCCTGTTCGGAGGCCCCAGAATGCCCTTGCCACTGCACACGCCCTCATGCTTCCCGTTCGACATGGTACGGCGGGGCTTACTTGCTGGCGTTTCGCGACGCGTCCTTGGTTTGTCCGTCCTTTCAGGCTTGCTTGCGGCAGGCACTGCAGCCGCGGTCACGTCGTTCGAACCCGGCGATCGCCTGCCTGATTTGACGTACTCGGATATCGAGGGCCATGTCGGCCGGCTGTCCGGTCTTTCAGGCCTTCGGGGCCTCGTCCTGATCACTCGTGACACTGAGTGCCCGGTGTCGCAGCGGTATGTTCTGCGGATCGCCGAATTGGCAAAGACCGCTGGCGCGCGGGGTTTCAATTTCGCCGTGCTCGACGTCACGCCACACAGCCGCACCGAAGCGCAGGCTGCGGCGGCCATGCTGCCCGGGATTGTTTCGCTGTTCGACCCGCAGGCCACTCTGGCGATAAGGCTGCGCGCCAATTCGACCGCCGAGGCGTTCCTGATCGATCGCGCTGGGATGTTGCGCTACCGAGGTGCAATCGACGATCAATACGGCTTTGATTCTCACCGTGCCGCTCCACGCCAGACATGGCTGCGCGACGCCCTATTCGCACTGGACCAGGGACAGGAGCCGAAGGTGAAGCGAACCGAGGCCCGCGGCTGCGCGCTGCCTCAATACTCCGACAGCAAGTAGGTCCGGAGTAACCTCCGCGCGCACCGCTCGCGCCTGGGTCTACAAGGAACATATTTTGCAGCGGAGCGAAGCACCGCACGGGGCGGGAACAAATAGGGTCGAACGATCCGTAGAGCACGCGGTACCTTCGCGAGGTTCGTAGTGCGTGGGTAGGTTGCCGCAGCGGCGCCGAGTTTCCTCTTTCCCCGCCACCTCATCAGGATGTTGCAGGCTCCGAGCAGCCAAGAAGCCGTAGACGGCGCTGCTCCGGCTGCCAATGCAAACCTCGTCGCCAGCACGGAAAGCGCCAAGGTGTCAGACGGTTTTCAACAGAGTATGACTAAAGCGTGATCTGGCACGTCCCGAACAAGAGTTGCGCGTGACGTCCCGACTCTTTTGCCGCAGCCTCCAACTGACGTGCCGCCTTGAACTGCTCAAGGTCTTCAGAATAGAAGATGCTCGTGATGTGGCTGATCCAGGGTTCGGCCCCCATTGCGTATACGTACAGCTGCTCCGGTTGGAAAAAGTTCAGAAGTTCGAGCGCCCGTTCGAAATCGCAGCCATCGAGCCGCCGTGTTTGATCTTCGCGTCGGGTGAGCGTCTCTTGCAATAATGATCCATACATCCAGGTAGCGGGGGCACCGACGCACTCCATTCCAAGAAATACACAATGGATCTTGGGAAACATGCGCCGCAGCGGCTCGTAGAACTCGGCGAAGGGGGGCCGAGAGTCGGAAAACAGAACGCAGACCTTCCCATCGATTTCAACAGCGTGAACCACCTTACCGCGAACGTCCAGGTCGGAGTGCTCGCCGTAAAAGGGTGCCGCCACAATGCGTCCGCCAGGAAACACTACCTCCTCGTATTCGTCAAGCTCCGCAACGACCGGAAAGCCGCAACGCTGCAGTATCAGCTTCAGCGATATGTCTTGCAGACCACCGCCCCCGGACCGCCCAACGATCACCTTGCCAACCCGGTGGCGAATGCGCAGCAAGGTTTCCATGACGACGTGATCATTATGGGCATGCGTGAGCAGGACGTAGTCGATGTGCGCAGGCAGATCGTCAAAGGTGTAGTGTTCGATAGCACTTTCACCTGGATAGCTGATCAACGGGTCGATCAGGATACTGATGCCCGCACCCTGGATGAGCACGCAGGCGTGGCCGAAGTAGCGCACACGTACACCGTTCCCGGGTGACTGTTCCGGCAATGCATCGGCACACAGCATTCGCCGCACCAGGTCGGCGTTTCGCTCAGCTGGAGCGACATGTTCTAGCAGAAGATCGATCAGTTCGTCGGCATCGCGTGTGCCGCCGCAGAGCTTGTCCCACAATGGATCCGAGAACGGCGCCCTCACGTCCAGCGAGCCCGGTGTTCGCCCAATCTGAGGCGTACTCAGAGAAAACGGTCGAGTTTGATCTGTCACTCGCTCCAGCATGCACGACTGCAGCGTGGTGTCATAAGCCGAGCTGTCAAAGAAGAGGCGTTCCAGAAAGCGCACACCGGGCTGCTTGCATACGTCGTAGAAGATCTCGACCTTGTCCCTGATCAAGGGGTCGATTTTGGCGTACAAGCCCTGCAATCCCGCGCCAGTTGCTTGCTCTCGGAGCAAGGCATACAAGGCGTTGATCGCTGCCGCATAGCGCAACTGCACTGCGCAGCGATCTCGCGTCTGGTCGCGGAAGACACGAATGTCTTTGACGTCGCCGTCGTAGTCCAGAAAGGGCCCCCCTCGGAGTTCCTGTCTGCGTGATGCAATTCGGTGTTGTTCCGGGTCTGCAATAAACGAGTCCAGCACCGAGAGATGTGCATGTTGCGTGTACAGGCCGAATGTGACTGGCGACAGCAGATAGGGATTGGCACACCAGTCGTTGACGCGAGGCAATATCCTGATGCTGCTGGAAAGCCGGGTAAGGGGTTGGATGGTCATTTCAGGGTCCTCGGTGGGTTGGGTAAGCAGTGCGGTCAGCGGACAAGCGCTTGTTCGAACTGTCGGTTTATGGTTCTGTCCCGCTGGTATGTACGCAATGCGGCTGCGGGATGGGCCGCTGAACCTATTGTTTTCTTGCTGGCTGGGCGTTATTCCTACTGAGTGCGGGCACTTTGATCGCCAGACAATAGTAGACCGGCCCTCGCGCATCTCGATCGAGCACGCCTGGCGATTGCCTGACCGCGACACGGGTGGCGCATGACTGAATGTGCGATACGCCCACCTTGCGAAACTCGGCCTCGACGCTGCAGTCGTTAGGGGTCAATGCTGCGCAGTTCCAGGCAAGACGCACTTGCGCTCATCTGGCAAGTTGTCGAGCGTTGTCACCACCTGGAGAAGCCGACATGCAGAAAAACAACATGAACCTGCAGGACTGCGCCGCGAACCTGTTGTCTCTCTCACGAGACGGGGTTGTCGTCGTGCCCGAGATGTTCAACGCGCACGAAGTTGCGCTGGTTGTGCGTGATTTTCAGGCTGCCAGTGCAGTGCCATCATCCAAGCTCGTGCTCGAGAGCAACGGCGAGGTCCGGTCTTTGTTCCTGGAGCAGGGCGACGTACCCAGCATTGATGTCTTCGTCCGCCAGAAGCGCTTGCTCGAGTTCGCTGAAGCCATGTTGGGATCGCGCGTCTATGCCTACCAGGTCAAAGTCAACAGCAAAAAGGCGTTGTCGGGCGACCTGTGGCCCTGGCATCAGGACTACGTCTTCTGGCGCGAGAAAGATGGCCTGCCGACTCCGCAAATCCTCACAGCGGGAGTTCTGCTGGACGATGCCACGGAGTTCAGCGGCCCGATGTACTTCGTGCCCGGCTCCCATAGAGACGGCGTGCTCCAGTCGCTTCACCGCGAGGCACCTGCGGGCGACTACACAAATGACCTCGCGAAGGACCTCTCCTACCAGTTGACAAGCGATGTACTGATGCCGCTGGCAAAGCGGCTGGGGATGGTTTCCGCAACGGGCAAGGCAGGATCGGTTGTCTTCTTCGATTGCAATGTCGTGCACTGCTCGCCGAACAACCTGTCGCCATTTGATCGCAGGATTCTGTTCATTACCTATTGCAGCGTCGACAACATACCCGAATTCGTACCAAGGCGAAGACCGAACTTCCTCTCCAATCGCGATCCTTCGCCACTGGCACCGCTGGACCCGGACGCATTCCCCACGCTGCGCCGGAACTGACGAATGTAGCGACCGACCGAGATGCCCTGCAGTCAGGCAGATGGACCTCGCTGTGGGTCAACGGAGTGAGTCTTGGTGTCGCTCAAAAGCAATCCTTCTGCTGCGACCCAACCTATGCTCCAACAGGTGGTGCTTGCAGTGGCACCTACTACCAAACGGAGAACCGGCCATGGAAACAATGTCCCGCGTTGTTGCGACCGATCTGGCGAGCGATCTCGACAAACAGTTGCGCGCTCACGAAGCGTTTGCTCATCTCGACCGGTTCGGGCGGCTGTCTCGCAGCAGATCATTCACCAGCGATGAACTGGAGACCTTCTTCGCGTCGCTGTGGGTGTTCTTCGAGGAGGTTCCAACGGGGATCCTGGCGCTCGCGTTGAACATCTGCGACGCGACCCGGCATGCCTCCGCCTGGCGGTCCACCGAACTGGCTGCCCGCGTGCTGACGGCCAATGTCGATGAGTTCGGCCTGCGCCGTTCCGGAGACCGCACGCACCACCAACTGTTCATCGCCCTGGTCAACAGCCTAGGCATGAGTGGCACCCAGCTCCTGCAGTCGCGCCGTGTGCTGGCATCGGCTTACCGCCTCGCTGGCACCACCGGCAAGCTATACCGGTCGCCGGACATCATGGCCGGCATTGGTTTGCATCTGGCTTCGGAACTGACCTCATCGGTCGAATTCGGTCATTTTGATGCCGCATTTCGTGCCCACGCGGCTTCGTATGGCGTAGCCGCGCAGTCTGACGCCGATCCGTTCTATTTCTTCCACATCCACACCCTGGTCGAGCCCGAGCATTACGCCAGCGCGGTAGAACTGGCCGTCGAGGTGGCCGCGCTATCCGGAGACGGCGAGTTGCGGCCCCGTCTGATCTTCGGAGCACAAGCGTTCCTCGACGACTTCGGCGCCCTCTTCCGCGACTTCAACGAGATGCTGGACCGTGGCCGTTGAGGCAGGTCCACCGCGCACGGTGCCGGGAACTTCGATCGATCTGAACCGCAGACCTCCGAAAGCGAACTAATGCTTCACGATCCAACGCCGCGAGCACAGGAGACAAAGAGCACGGCACCGCGAGCGGGTGAAGTGGGCGCGACGTCACTCAGCGTGCCAGTCCCTGCGACGTCGCAAGGCGCTGGCTTGGAGATCTCCCCGTTGACAGCCGCCCAGGAAGCGATCTGGCTTGAACAACTGCTGGCGCCGCAGCTACCCTGGTTCAACATCGGCGGCTGCGAACAGATTGACGGCAGTGTCAGGCTGGATCTATGGGAGCAGGCAATCGGCCATGTGGTGAGCCGCACAGATGCGCTGCGCCTCGTGCTGGTCGAGCAGTTGCCTGTGGCCGGCCAGTGCGTCATTCAACATGTGCCGTTCAGGCTGCGGTGCCACGACTACTCGGCACACGCCGACGGCGAGGTGCGCGCCCTCAGCTACATGCAGCAGGCCTTTACCGAGCCGTTCGCGCTGTACGGCGCGCCGCTGTGGGACATCCAATGGGTGCAGGCGACGCCCATGCGTGGCTATTGCCTCTACCGCTATCACCACATTGCATTCGACGGTACCGCCGCGGCACTGATCCATCGCTCGGTGCATGAGGTCTACAACCGGCTGCTCCAGGGCGATTCAGTGGACGATGCGCCTTCGCCGTCCTGCCTTGCCCTCGTTGCAGACGACATGGCTTACCGCAGCTCGCAGCGTTACCAGACCGACCGCGAGTATTGGGCTCGCCGCTTCACGGAACATTGGGCGCCGCCGCTGTTCAGACAGCACCGAGATATCGGCCGCCGGCCGCTGCAGCATCTGGTTTCGACCATCGACCGTTCCGACTACACCCACTGGTCCGATGCGGCGGTCGAACTGGGCGGGTCGACCACGCACGTCATTTTGGTGGCGTTGGCCACATATTTTGCACGCGTCAAAGGTGACGCCACAGACGTCGGCATTGGCCTGCTGGTACACAACCGGAAGAATGCCGCCGAAAAGAAGACGGTCGGCATGCTGTCTTCCATGCTGCCCCTTTGCGTAGAGGTGGACCCGCGCACCAGCTTCCGTCGATCCGTCGCCTGCCTGGTCACGCAGATGCGCACCGCGTACAGGCACCAGCGCTTCCCGCAACACGAGTTGCAGCGCGAACTGCCCCGGCATTCCTCACGGGCGCTGCGGACCGCTCTCGACATCACCTTGTCTGTGGCGGCCTTGCCGTTCGATGCCAATCCAGCCGGCACCACCGCGGTCGGACGCTCCATGTACAACGGCTACGTGGACGTGGCGCTGGACGTCCACTTGGACGACTACGACCGGACCCAGAGCGTGCAATTGGTCTTCAACGTCGATCCGCAGGTGCTCGACCCCGACCTGATGCAAGCCGCGATGCAACGCATCCCCGCGCTGCTGAACACGGCCTTGCAAGCCCCAGACACACCCCTCGGCCTGCTACCGCTGCTATGCCAGGAAGAGCGCCTGCGCCTGACGCACGGCTTCAACGCCACCGCAACCCCCTTCGAGGGTGGAGCCGGCTGCGTACACGAGCTGTTCGAACAGCAGGCGGCCCGCACGCCACGGGCCCCCGCAGTGATTTTCGAGGGCACCACCCTCAGCTATGAGGAGTTGAACGCCCGCGCCAACCGTCTGGCCCATCGGCTCATCCGCCTGGGGGTCGGCGCAGACTCGCTCGTGGCCATCTGCTTGCCGCGCGGCATAGAGTGGGTGGTGGCCGTGCTGGCCACGCTGAAGGCGGGCGGCGCTTACGTCCCCCTCGATCCCGACTATCCCATCGAGCGCCTGGCCTACATGCTGGCCGACAGCGGACCTTGCGTGCTGCTGCGGCAGGGGGGGACACTTGAGGCGCTGGGTCATTCGACGCCGGGGCTCCAAACCTGCGATCTCGCCGCGATCTCGCCGGACGATCCGGCGTATCCGACTACCAACCCCGCCGTGCCGGGGCTGTGCGGCCTGCACCTGGCCTACGTGATGTATACCTCAGGCTCGACCGGGCGGCCCAAGGGGCTGGCGCTTCAGCACGCGGCGCTGCGCAACCTGATCGATTGGCAGCGCCTGAACAGCCCGCTTGGCCATCCGGCGCGCACGCTGCAGTTCTCGGCACTGAGCTTCGACGCGGCCTTCCACGAGATGTTCTCGGCGCTTTCCGACGGTGCCGCCCTCGTCGGCGTCAGCTCCGAGGTGCGCCTGGACCCCTTTCGGCTGATTCCGCTGGTGCGTCGCCATGGGGTGGAGCGCATGTATATGCCGGCCGTCGCGCTGCAAGCCTTTGCCTCGGCGGCGCTGAGCCTGGGCGAGGCACTGCCGGACCTGCGCGAGGTCGTCACCGCCGGCGAGCAGTTGGTGGTGACACCGGTCATCCGCGAGTTCTTCGGGCAGCACGGCCGCAGTCTTCACAACCACTACGGCCCCACGGAAACCCATGTGGTCACCACCCACATGCTCGGCCCCGATGCCGCAGCATGGCCGCCACTGCCGTGCATCGGCGGGCCGATTGCCAACACCTGCATCCGCATCCTCAACCCATGCGGCGAGTTGACGCCCGTTGGCGGGGTGGGAGAAATCTTCATCGGCGGCGTGCAGGTCGCGCGCGGCTACTGGAACAGGCCCGACCTGACGGCCGAACGCTTCGTGCCCGATCCGCACGGCGCGCCAGGCAGCCGCCTGTACCGCACCGGCGATCTCGGCCGCTGGCATGCCGACGGCAGCATCGAGTTCCTGGGCCGCAACGACCATCAGGTCAAGATCCGGGGCTTTCGCATCGAGCTCGGCGAGGTCGAGGCGGCGCTGCAGCGCTGCGAGGGTGTGAGCCAGTGCGTGGTGGTGGCCCGCGAAGACGTTCCCGGCGAGCGGCGCCTGGTGGCCTACCTGGTCTGCGGGTCAGGCGCAGCGCAGCCGTTGCCGCAGCGTCTGGCTGCGGAGATGGCGCAACAGGTACCCGACTACATGGTGCCGGCGGCCTACGTATGGATGGATTCCTTGCCGCGCACACCCAGCGGCAAAGTCGATCGCCAGGCCTTGCCGCCCCCTTGCGACGCAGCGTTCGGCAGCGCTCCGTACGAGGCACCCATCGCCGGGATGGAGAGCCTGCTGGCGGACCTGTGGGTCCGTGTGCTGCGTGTAAGCCGGGTCGGGCGCGCGGACGATTTCTTCATGCTCGGCGGCCACTCGCTGCTGGCCGTTGAACTGATCTCGCGCATCCGCACGCAACTCGGCGTCGAGGTGGCACTCTCGCTCCTGTTCGACAAGCCGCGCTTGGCCGACTTTGCGCGAATCGTCGAAGGGGCGTCCGCGAGCAGCCTGCCTGCCATCGTCCCGGCGGATCGCTCGCAGCCGCTTGCGCTGTCTTTTGGCCAGCAGCGATTGTGGTTCCTGAACCGGCTGGACGCCCGCTCCGGTGCGGCCTATCTGATGCCTGGCATCGTGCGCCTGTGCGGCCGGCTGGACGCACAGGCGTTGGAGCGCACATTGAGCCGGATCGTGGCTCGGCACGAGGCGCTGCGAACAGGTTTCGCCGAGGCCGGTGACGGCTCGGCGTTTCAATGCATCGCGCCTGCAGATCCGGGCTTGGGCCTTCAGTACCACGACCTCAGTGCGCTGGCCGAACCGGAACGCGAGGCCGAACTGCACAGGCTCACCGAGCAAGAGGCCACGACGCTGTTCGATCTGGGCCGGCCACCCCTGTTGCGCGGGCGCTTGATCCGGCTCGCCACGCAGGAGCACGTGCTGCTGCTGACCCTGCACCACATCGCCAGCGATGGCTGGTCACTCGGTGTGCTGCTGCGCGAGTTCGCCACCCTGTACACCGCGTTTGCGCAAGGCGGGCAAGACACGCTGGCGCTGCCCGCAATCCAGTACGCCGACTTCGCCGTCTGGCAGCGCCGTTGGCTGCAGGGCGCCGTGCTGCAGCGTCAGTTGCATTTCTGGACCGAGCACCTGCGCGGGGCACCCGCGCGGCTGGAACTGCCTACTGATCGGCCCAGGCCGGCGGTGCAGAGCTACGCCGGCAGCGCGGTCCCGGTGCACATCGATGCCGAACTCACCGCGCGACTGCGCCGGCTGGGCCTGCGCCACGGCGCGACGCTGTTCATGACGCTGCTGGCCGGCTGGGCGGCCCTGCTGTGCCGCCTGTCGCGGCAGGCAGAAGTGGTGATCGGCACCCCGGTGGCCAATCGGCACCACACGGAGGTGGAGGGCCTCATCGGCCTCTTCGCCAACACGCTGGCCCTGAGGGTGGACCTGTCCGGCCGGCCGGACGTTGGCAGCCTGCTCGCCCAGGTGCGTGCCACCGCCCTGGCCGCACAGGACCACCAGGACATCCCCTTCGAGCAGGTCATCGAAGCGCTCAACCCCGTTCGCGCGCTCGACCACCACCCGGTCTTCCAGGCCATGTTCGCCTGGCAGGCCACCGACCTGGCGCCAATGGCTTTGCCCGGGCTGGACTTGCAGATCGTGCCTGATCAACCGCGCCACGCGCAATTTGACATGGAGCTGATCCTGCAGGAATCCACTGACGGCATTGTCGGCCGACTGGGCTACGCCACGGCGCTGTTCGAGCACCGCACGGTCGAGCGCCACGCAGGGCTGTTCGTGGCCCTGCTGCGCGCGATGACCGAGGACGCGCAAGCTCCGGTGCAGCGGCTTGCGTTGATGTCGCCGGCCGAGCGTGAACGGGTGCTGCAGGGCCTGAACCCGGCTCCGATCGCCTACCCACAAGACCGTTGCGTGCACGAGCTCTTTGAGGCACAGGCCGCGCGCGCGCCAGGCGCCACGGCCCTGGTGTGCAGAACCGTCGAACTGAGTTATGCCGAGCTGGACGGGCGCGCCAATCAGCTCGCAGGGCACCTCGCCGGCCTGGGTGTGCGGCCCGGAGCGCGGGTAACCTTGTGCCTGAAGCGGGGGGTGTCGTGGGTCGTGGCCGTGCTTGCCACACTCAAGGCCGGCGGCACTTGCGTACCGCTGGACCCCGAGTACCCGCCCGAGCGGCTGGCCTTCATGCTCGCCGATTCGTCACCGACGGTATTGCTGGCAGAGTCGGGCTGCGCGGATCGGCTGCCGGCCCGCCTGGCCACGCAGACCGTATGGCTGGACGACCCCGAACCCGCCTGGGCAGGCCTGCCTGCAACTCGGACCTGCGGCGCCTCGGCTGGCCTGGACCCGCAGCATGCGGCCTACATGCTCTACACGTCCGGCTCCACCGGCACGCCCAAGGGCGTGCCGGTCAGCCACCGCAACCTGGCGTGCTACCTGCATGCCAGCGCCAGCGCCTACGGCATCACGCCCTCGGACCGGGTACTTCACGGCAGTTCGATCAGCTTCGACATGGCCGCCGAGGAGCTCTTCCTGACCCTGTGCAGCGGCGCCACACTCGTGGTGCTTCCGTGGCCGGCACTGCCGTCGGTCACGGACTTCACGCAGTTCCTGGATCGCGAACGGATCTCGCGGATGGTCCTGGCGACGGCATATTGGCACGAGTGGGTCGCCGCGCTGGCCGACGGCGGCCTGGCGGTGCCGGCAACGCTCAAGGGAGTGGTGGTCGGCGGCGAGGCGGCCTCGCTGCAGCGCTGCCGTCAGTGGCAAGCCATGGTCGGCGCCCGCGTGGCCTGGCTCAACACCTACGGCCCCACCGAGACGACCGTGATCGTCACGGCAGGTGGTTTCGTTGATCGTGATCGGCTCCCGGACATTGGGCGGCCGTTGGCCAATTCACGCGTCTACATCCTGGACCGCTGCGGCGAGCCCACACCCATCGGGATCGCCGGGGAGCTGTGCATCGGTGGCGGTCAGGTGGCGCAGGGTTACTGGAATCGGCCCGAACTCACGGCGCAACGTTTCGTGCCCGACCCGTTCTGCGCCATCCCCGGTGCTCGCATGTACCGCAGCGGTGACATGGCCCGCTGGAACGACGACGGCAGCATCGAGTTCCTGGGTCGCAACGACCACCAGGTCAAGATCCGGGGGTTTCGTATCGAGCTCGGCGAGATTGAGGCCGCGCTGCAGCAGTGTCCCGGCGTGCGCGAGGCGGTGGTGCTGGCCCGTGAGGACGCGCCGGGCCACAAACGGCTGGTCGCCTATGTCACCGGCCCGGACTTGCAGCCCGAGGCGCTACGCACGCAGTTGGCCGCCCGGCTGCCCGAGTACTTGGTCCCTGTCGCCTACGTGCAGCTCGATGCCCTGCCGCTGACGCCCAACGGCAAACTCGACCGCCGCGCGTTGCCGGCCCCCGGGGGCTCGGCCTTCGGCCGGGCCGCCTTCGAGCCGCCGCAGGGCCAGATCGAGTCCACGCTGGCCGCGCTATGGTGCGAGCTGCTGGGCCTGCAGCAGGTGGGCCGACAGGACAACTTCTTCACCCTCGGTGGGCACTCCCTGCTGGCGGTGCAGTTGGTCTCGCGCCTCCGCCAGCGCCTCGGCGTGGAGCTTGCGCTAGCTGAGCTGTTCGCCCACCCGCAACTGGCCGGGTACGCCCGGGCAGTGGAAGTGGCCTCGGCCAGCACGCTGCCGGCCATCGTGCCGGCCAATCGCAGCCTGCCGCTGCCGCTGTCGTTCGCCCAGCAGCGGCTGTGGTTTCTGGCCCAGCTCGACGAACGCGCCAGCGCCGCTTATTCCATTCCGGGCGGCATGCGCCTGGTGGGCGCGCTGGACGTGCCTGCCTTGCAAGCCGCGCTGGATCGCATCGTCGGGCGCCACGAGGCGCTGCGCACGCGCTTCGAGCTGCTAGACGGCGCTGCGGTGCAGCTTGTCGACAGCCCCGAGGTGGGCCTGCCGCTGCAGCGGGTCAACCTGGGCGCGCACCATGAC
>Ga0307516_10002619_pt1 | contig 23844 bp, 18 predicted proteins | sample 19_EM_MG_FD_203310 | JGI IMG/M metagenome (GOLD analysis project Ga0307516, IMG submission 203310) | Populus trichocarpa ectomycorrhiza microbial communities from riparian zone in the Pacific Northwest, United States - 19_EM | ecosystem: Host-associated > Plants > Roots > Unclassified | place...
GGCCTTCCTGTTGCCCGCACCCATCGCGGGGGCTCACCGGTGCGAGGTGCTACGGCACATCTCGCTCGCACGGCACGTTGAGTGAGAGAAGTGCGGCGAAACCGTCGGTGTTCAGGCGGAGTTCGCTGATCGCCGCGTTGCGCAACCGCGGGAACACTCTGCGGTACTCCCCGGTCGGGATCGACAGCAGGGTGCACAGGACGAGGCGGAACAGGGTGTTGTGGGCGACCACGAGGACACGTTCACCGGGATGGGCGGCGGCGATGCGGCGCAGGGCGTCGCAGCCGCGGGCCGCGGCCGCCCTCGGATCCTCGGCGGCGGGGAAGGGGTGCGCCACCGGGTCGGCGCGGAAGGCCTCCGCGGCGGCCGGGTCCTCGGCCGCGAACTCCGCGAGCGTACGGCCCTCCAGTACGCCGAAGTCGCACTCCCGCAGGCCGGGTTCACGATGCGGGGTGAGGTCCAGGGCACGGCAGGCGGGGTCGGCGGTGACGACGGCCCGGGACAGCGGGGACGTCCAGATCGCGTCGACGGGGTGGGCGGCGGCCCAGCGGCCGAGGGCGTCGGCCTGGGCGCGGCCGGTGTCGGTGAGGGGCACGTCGCTGATCCCGGCGTAGCGGTTCTCGGCGTGCCAGACGGTCTGCCCGTGCCGGGCCAGCAGCAAGGTCGTACTCATGACTGCGCAGTATCCCGGTCCAGGCGGGCACGCGCGTGCGCCGCGACCGGAGCCGGGAGCCAGCCGCGGACGGTCAGCTCGTCGACGAGCCGGGCGTACGGCTCGGCGAACAGGGCCGTACGCCCGGGACGGGGTGCGACGACCGTACGGATCCGCACCATGCGTTCGGCGACGTCCGCGAGCCTCGACCCACCCGTGCCGCCGTGCCGCGCCAGCGCGGCCATCCCCAGCGCCGGCTCGGTCTGCTCCGGCACCCGGGCGGGGCGGCCGAGGATGTCGGCCCGCAGCCGGTTCCAGTACGCGCTGCGGGCGGCGCCGCCGGTGAAGGTGAGCGGGCCGTCGAGGGGGGCGCCGAGGTGGTGCAGGTAGTCCAGGCACAGGCGTTCCGCGAAGCCGACGCCCTGGAGCAGCGCCGCCCACAGGTCGGCGTCGTTCTCCGGCTCACCGAGGACCAGGGCGGTGGCGTCCGGCGCCGCGAAGGGGAACCGCTCCCCCGGTGACACCAGCGGGTAGGTGACCACCCGGGACGGTTCGTAGGCTGCCGCCCGCTCGTCCATGGCGGCCGGGTCGGCGCCCGCGAAGGCCGCCGTGAGTACGCCCGCGCCCACGCTGGACGCCCCGCCGGGCAACCATGTCCCGTCCGGCGCACGATGGTTGTAGACGACGCCCGTCGCGTCCCGGACGGGGACGGACGACGCGCCCTTCAGGACCAGCGTGGTGCCGAGCACCGAGTTCCAGGAGCCGGGCCGCAGCGCGCCCGAGGCGATCTGCGCCGCGCAGCCGTCCGTCATCCCCGCGATCACGGGGGTGCCGGCGGGCACGCCGGTCGCCTCGGCGGCGGCCGGGCAGACCTCGCCCAGGCGGCTTCCGGGGCGTACCACGTCGGGCAGGACTCCCCCGGGCAGGCCCGGTACGTCCGGCCAGGCGTCGCGTTCCAGGTCGTAGCCGGTCTTGAGGGCGTGGCTGGAGTCGGTCGGCACGGGCCGGCCCACGAGCCGTGCGGTGATCACGTCGGGTTGATGGGTGATCCGCCCCGTGACCCGCCCCGGGCCCAACCCCGGGCCCAACCCCGTGACCGGCCCCGCGGCCGACCCCGTGACGAGCCCAAGCCCGCGCCCCCACCCGTGCTCCCCGATGAGCCACAGCGCCTTGGGCAGCGCCCAGCTGTCCTGCACCGCGAGCCCCGCCTCCCGCAGCCCGGCCGCCTCCCGCGCGGCCCGCCTGTCGTCGTACATCAGCGCCGGACTCACCGCCCGCCCGGCGCCGTCCGTCAGCAGTACCGTCCCGGACGTCCCGCACACCGCGAGCCCGTGGATGCGCAGGCCCGCCAGCGGAACGAGCGCGGTCCGGGACGCCTCGCACACCGCCTTCCACCAGTCCTCGGGGTCCTGTTCGTGCCGTACTCCCTCCCGCCGCCCCGTCAGCGGGGCCGAGCCGCGGCCGAGGACCGTCCCGCCGGCGGTGACGACCAGCACGCGGACGCTCTGCGTGCCCAGGTCGATCCCCAGCCACGCCTCGCCGTCGCCCTCACCCACCATCCGGGACCTCCCTGCATCGCGACCAGATCTGTGAAGTTCTCACTGTGCACCGATATTTTCCCCCGCGCGAGGGATTGACGGCCAACTGGCGCCGTTACACCCTCTGTTAGCGAGTCGACTCATCGTGTTGACCGAGAACCGGACCGAACCCCACGTGGAGGTCACGGATGGGCACACACCCGCACGACCGCCGACAGTTCCTCGCCCTCACCGCCGCGGTTGCCGCGGCCCCGCTGCTCAGCGCCTGCGGCGCCGGGTTCGGCGGGGACGACAAGAAAAGCGACGGCTCGGCCGCGGACGACGTCACCGGCTCCTTCGACTGGCGGCGGGAGAAGGGCACGACCGTGAAGGCGCTGCTGAACAAGCACCCGTACACGGACGCCCTGGTCGCCGACCTCAAGTCCTTCACCGAGCAGACCGGCATCAAGGTCGAGTACGACGTCTTCCCCGAGGACAACTACTTCGACAAGCTCACCGTGGACCTGTCCAGTGGGCGTGCCTCGTACGACGTCTTCATGCTCGGCGCCTACATGGTCTGGCAGTACGGGCCGCCGAACTGGCTGGAGGATCTCGGCCCCTGGATGCGCAACTCCTCGGCCACCGCCGCCGAATGGGACCAGGCCGACTTCTTCCCGAACCTCCTCCAGGCCGACCAGTGGTCCCTGAAGGCGGGCGCACCGCTCGGACAGGGCGGGCAGTACGCGCTGCCGTGGGGCTGGGAGACCAACGTCGTCGCCTACAACACCGAGGTGTTCGGCAAGCTCGGTCTCAAGCCCGCCGAGACCTTCGACGAGCTGCGCGAACTCGCCGGGGTCATCAAGAAGAAGGCCCCCGGCGCCGGCTACGACGGCATGTACGGCATCGCCGTGCGCGGTTCCCGCAGCTGGGCGACCATCCACCCCGGCTTCATGACGATGTACGCCCGCAACGGCCTCAGGGACTTCACAGTCGACGGCGGGAAACTCACACCCGCCATGAACACCCCGGAGGCCGTCGCCTTCACCGAGGACTGGGCGGGCATGGTCAAGCAGGGCGGCCCGCCCTCGTGGACGTCGTACACCTGGTACCAGTGCTCCAGCGACCTGGGGGCGAAGAAGGCCGGGATGCTGTTCGACGCGGACACCGCCGCGTACTTCCAGGCGGTCGACGGAGCCTCTCCCGCCTCGGGGAAGATCGCCTTCCATCCCGGGCCGAAGGGACCGGACGGGTCGCTCGCCACCAACATGTGGATCTGGTCGCTCGGCATGAACGCCAAGAGCCGCAGGAAGAGCGCCAGTTGGCTGTTCCTGCAGTGGGCGACCGGCAAAGAGCACCTGCGCAAGGGCGCGATCACCCACAACCACATCGACCCGGTGCGGCAGTCGATCAGCCAGGACGCCGCGTACAAGGACAAGATGCGGCACCTGCCGGGCTTCATCGAGACCTTCGAGACCGTCGTCGACCAGACGAAGATCCAGTTCACCCCGCAGGCGCAGTTCTTCGACGCGACGACCAGCTGGGCCGCGGCCCTCCAGGAGATCTACGGCGGGCAGGGCGCGAAGTCGGTCCTCGACGACCTGGCGGGCGATCTCGCCGACAAGGTGGGGTGAGGCCCTGTGGGCTGGCGGCTCGCCCTGCGCCCGTATCTGCTGATCGTCCCGGCGCTCCTGCTGACCTGCGGAATCCTCTATCCCTTCGGGCTCGGCCTGTACTACACGCTGTTCGACTTCTCGGCGAGCAAACCGCAGCCGGACATGGTGCGGTTCGAGAACTACGCGACCGTCTTCACCCAGGAGGCGTTCTGGAACTCGGCCTGGGTGACGGTGCTGTACGCGGTCGGTGCCGCCGCCGTCGAGACCGTGCTCGGGGTCGCCGTCGCGCTGCTGCTGCACCGGTCGTCGCTCGTCGGCCGGATCCTGGAGAAGATCCTGATCCTGCCGTTGATGATCGCCCCGGTGATCGCGGCGATCATGTGGAAGCTGATGCTGCAGCCGTCGGTCGGGGTCGTCAACCATCTGCTGAAGCCGTTCGGGCTCGGCGGGGTGCAGTGGACGGACACGCCGACCGGTGCGCTGCTGTCGTCGATCGCGGTCGACGTGTGGGTCTACACCCCGTTCGTGGCGATCCTCGCGCTGGCGGGGCTGCGCTCGCTGCCCACCTCCCCCTTCGAGGCGGCGGCGGTCGACGGGGCGGGCTGGTGGTACACCTTCCGGCGGCTGACGCTGCCGATGCTGTGGCCGTATGTGCTGGTCGCGGTGATCTTCCGGTTCATGGACTCGCTGAAGGTGTTCGACATCATCTACGCCCTCACCGAGGGCGGGCCCGGCGACTCCACGGTGGTGCTCCAGATCCGGGCGTACCTGGAGGCGATCCGCTTCCAGCGCTACTCCTTCGGGATCAGCTACACGATCGTGCTGTGGGCCGTGGTGTACCTGGCGGCGATGGTGCTGGTGCGGCATCTGGGACGGATCCAGCGGCGGGCCGCGGAGGTGGTCAAGTGAGGGTCAGGAAACGTCTGTCGGGCCTGCTGGCCGATGCCGCGCTCATCCTCTACTTCGTCTTCGCGCTGTTCCCGATCGCCTGGATGGTGATCCTCTCCCTGAAACCGACCAACCAGCTCTTCAGTACGTACTTCTCCTTCTCCCCGACGCTCGACGGGTATCGCGCGGTGCTGGGCGGCAGCGAGGGCGTCCCGTTCGTGCGGTTCTTCGTCAACAGCCTGGTGGTGTCGGTGGGCGCGGTGGCGCTGTCGCTGGCGGTCGGGCTGCCGGCGGCGTACGCGTCGGCGCGCTGGCGGTTCAAGGGCTCCGACAACCTGATGTTCACGCTGCTGTCGTTCCGGTTCGCGCCCGAACTCACGGTGATCATCCCGTTGTTCGTGCTGTACCAGAAGCTCGGGCTGTTCGACACGTACGTCGGCATGGTGTGGGTGCTGCAACTCGTCACCCTGCCGCTGATCGTGTGGATCATGCGGTCGTACTTCGCCGATCTGACACCGGAGTTGGAGCAGGCGGCCCTGCTGGACGGCTACTCCCGCAAGCAGGCGTTCTTCAAGGTCGCCCTGCCGCTGGTGAGGCCCGGTATCGCGGCCGTGTCGCTGCTGGCCTTCATCTTCGCCTGGAACAACTTCGTCTTCCCGCTGATCCTCACCTCCAACGAGGCCCAGACCGTGACCGTGGGCGCGCTGTCCTTCCTCGGTGGCGACCGGCCCAAGTACAACCTCACGGCCGCCGCCGCGCTGGTGTCCGTCGTACCGCCGCTGCTGCTCGCGCTGACGATCCAGCGGTATCTGGTGCGGGGGCTGTCGTTCGGGGCGGTGAAATCGTGAGCGTCGCGCTGCGGGGCGTCCGGAAGGCGTACGGGCGGAACGTCGCCCTCGACGGACTCGAACTGGAGGTCCGGGAAGGCGAGTTCTTCTGCCTGCTGGGGCCGTCGGGGGCCGGCAAGACCACCACCCTGAAGACCGTCGCCGGCCTGGAGCGGCCCGACGCCGGCACGGTCGAGATCGACGGCCGGGACATGAGCGGCGTCGAGCCCTACGACCGTGGCGTCGCCATGTGCTTCGAGAGCTACGCCCTCTATCCGCACCGCTCCGCCTACGACAACCTCGCCTCGCCGCTCCGCTCGCCCCGGCACCGCCTGCCCGCCGCCGAGGCCCGCGAACGCGTCGGCGCCATCGCCGAACTCCTCGGCATCAGCGCCCTGTTGGACCGCCCGGTCGGCGCTCTCTCCAACGGCCAGCGGCAACGGGTCGCCCTCGGCCGGGTCCTGGTCCGCCCGGCCAGTGCGTTCCTCCTCGACGAACCGCTCTCCCACCTGGACGCCAAGCTGCGCCAGCAGATGCGGGCCGAGCTGAAGGCGATCGGGGCGGCTCGGCGCACCACGACCCTGTACGTCACCCACGACGCGGTGGAGGCGCTGGCCCTCGGCGACCGGATCGGGGTGATCCGGGACGGACGGATCGTGCAGACCGGCACCCGGGAGGAGATCTGGTACCGGCCCCATGACACGGAGGTCGCGCGGGCCTTCGGGCGGCCGCGCATCAACCTGCTGCCGGGGACCGTCGCGCCCGGCGGGGTCTTCCGGACGGCGGACGGACAGGTCGAGGTGCCGCTGCCCGCGCCGGTGCGGGAGAACACCGAGGTCCTGATCGGCGTACGGCCCCGGGACCTCGCGCTCGACGGGCGGGGCCACGAACTCACCGGCACCGTCTACGTCACCGAGGTCCTCGGCCGGGCCGTCGAGGTCACCGTCCGCCTCGGCGAGAGTCACGTGTCGCTCGTCGCCCCGAGGGCGGCGGCGGCCGGACTGCGTCCCGACGATCCGGTACGGCTGACCCTCCGGCCTGAGAACCTGCTGCTGTTCGAGGCCGACCGGCCTGAGCGCCCAGGACGACGGATCGGGAAGAGCGCGCGATGAGCCACAGCAACAACAGCGCACAGCAGGGACCCGCGGCCCGCCAGGCCGCCATGGGGGAACAGGTGCTGGCCAAGGGGTCGGCGACCGCCGCGGAACTCGCCGAACGCTTCGGGGTGAGCCTGATGACCATCCACCGCGATCTCGACGAACTCGAACGTCAGGGAGTGGTACGGAAGTTCCGGGGCGGGGTGACCGCGCAGCCGTCCGGGGTGTTCGAGTCGAACGTGCAGTACCGGCTGAAGACCATGCGGCCCGAGAAGGCCGCCCTGGCCGAGCGGGCGCTGAAGCTCGTCGAGCCCGGTATGGCGATCATGCTCGACGACTCCACCTCCGCCCTGGAGATAGCCCGCGGTCTCCGGCTCGCCGAGGTCACCCCCCTCACGGTCGTCACCAACTTCCTGGAGGCGATCAACCTGCTCTCCGACCAGCGGGGCGTCCACCTCATGGCCCTCGGCGGCGACTACGACCCGCTGCACTCCTCGTTCCTCGGGGTGTCCTGCGTGGAGGCCGTGCAGTCGCTGCGGGTGGACGTCTGTTTCGCGTCGACGTCGGCGGTGCACGGGGGGCACGCGTACCACCAGGAGCAGCACATCGTGTCCGTGAAGCGGGCGATGCTCGACTCGGCCGCCCGCAACGTCCTGCTGATCGACCACACGAAGCTCAGCCGGGTCGCCCTGCACCGGGTCGTCCCGCTGTCCCGCTTCGATCTGGTCCTGGTCGACGACGGGGCGTCGGCTGACGCGCTGCGTGACCTGGACGAGCACAAGGTCCGCTACGAGGTGTGCGCGACGAAGGGCGGCGCTGATGGCCGAGCTGGAACTACGTGAGCTGCGCAAGACCTACCGGGCGCGGGGCCGGCCGGCGGTGGACGCGGTGTGCGGCATCGACCTGGCGCTCCGGTCGGGTGAACTCCTCGGGCTGCTCGGCCCGTCGGGCTGCGGCAAGTCCACCACCCTGCGGATGATCGCCGGGCTGGAGACGGTGACCGGAGGGGACATCCTGGTGAATGGCACGTCGCTGGTCGGCAGGCCCGCCGGGCGGCGCGATGTCGGGGTGGCGTTCGAGAACTACGCGCTGTATCCGCCGCTGACGGTCGCGGAGAACCTCGGGTTCGGGCTCCGAGCGCGCGGCAGGGCCACCCGGGGGGATGTCGAGCGCAGAGTGCGGGACATCGCCGAGCGGGTCGGCCTCACCGGCATCCTCGACGCCCGTCCGGCGGGCCTGTCCAGCGGCCAGAAACAACGCGTGTCCCTGGCCCGCGCGCTGATCCGGGAACCGGACGTCCTGCTCCTCGACGAGCCGCTGTCCCACCTCGACGCCGCCCAGCGCGACACCACGCGCCGCGAGCTCAAGCGCATCCAACGGGACCTCGGGCATACGACGATCCTGGTCACGCACGACCAGGAGGAGGCCCTGTCCCTCGCCGACCGGATCGCCGTGATGAAGGACGGTGTCATCCAGCAGCTCGGCACGCCGTACGAGATCTACGACAGCCCTGCCAACGTGTTCGTCGCGGACTTCGTCGGCGAGCCCCCGGTCAACCTGTTCCCCGGGACCGTCACGGCCGACGGCCAGGCCCGTCTGTCGGACTCCGTGCGGCTCCCGCTGCCGGTGCCGGTCGCGGCGGGGCGCGAGGTGGTGGTGGGGATCCGCCCGGAGGACCTCGCACTCGCCCCGGACGGCCTGCCCGCCCGGGTCCGCGCCCACGAACCCCTCCTGGAGTCGGGCATCGCGACCCTCACCCTCGACGGTGTCGAGCGGCCCCTCGTCGTCCTCACCGATCCGGACGTACGCCTCGCCCCCGACGAGCCGGTCCGCGTCACCGCCGACCCGCACCTCACCCACGTCTTCGACGCCGAGACGGGAGACACCCTCAGATGAGCCGAACACTGCGAGTCGTGGCCGCGGGCGACCACTTCGTCCTGCCGGGTCTGATCGCGCGGGCGGTGGCCGACGAGGTCGGCGAACACCCCGTGGACGTCAGCGAGTTGCGGCTCGGCTGGCCTCTGGAACCGTTCGGCCCGGTGGCGGAGGTGACGGAGGCGAGCGACGCCGAGGACGAGCTGATCGAGGCGCTGGCCGGGGCCGAGGTGCTGGTCACCCAGATGGGGCCGGTCACCGAACGGGTCCTTGCGGCCGCACCGGACCTGCGCCTGGTCGTCGTCTGCCGGGGCGGGCCGGTGAACGTGAACCTGGACGCGGCGAAGGCGCATGACGTACGGGTGTGTTTCGCGCCGGGCCGCAACGCCGCCGCCACCGCCGAGTTCACCGTCGGCCTGCTCCTCGCGGCCCTGCGCCGCGTCCCGCAGGCCCACGATCTGCTGGCCCGGCAGGGGAGCTGGGCGGGCGCGACGTACTACACGTACGAGCACAGCGGCCTGGAGCTGGAGGACCTGCCGGTCGGACTGGTCGGGTACGGGGCGGTCGGCAGCCGGGTCGCCCGTGTGCTGTGCGCCTTCGGCGCGCAGGTGATGGTGTACGACCCCTATGTGCGCGGCGAGATCCACGGACTGCGGGTGACCTCGCTCGACGACCTCCTCACCCGTTCCCAAGTGATCACCCTGCACGCCCGTCTCACCCCCGAGACCCGGGGTCTGCTGGGCGCCCGTGAGCTGGCGCTGCTGCCGCCCGGCGCGGTCGTGGTGAACGTGGCGCGCGGCCCGCTCCTCGACGAGGACGCGCTGTGCGACGCGCTGGAGAGCGGGCGGTTGTCGGCGGCCGCGCTGGACACGTACGCGCGGGAGCCGCTGCCGGCCGACTCGCGGCTGCGGGCTCTGGCCGACCGGGTGGTGCTGACCCCGCACCTGGGCGGGGCGAGCCGGGCGGTGGCCGAGAAGGCCGCGCGGATCGCGGCCGAAGAGGTGGGCCGCTGGGTGCGCGGCGAGCCGCTGGCGCACTGCCTGACCTGACATCCGGGACGACTGTGGAGGAGGCGCCGGCATGTACGTCGGTATCGATGTGGGCACGTCCATGGTGAAGGCCGCCGCCTTCGACGACACCGGCCGCCAACTGGCCGTCGAGGCCCGCCCGGTCGGCCTGGACCTGCGCGGCGGCCGTGTCGAGCAGGACATGGACGAGGTGTACGGGGCGGTCGTCGCCGTCCTCGGCGAGCTGACCGCCCGGGTGCCGGAGCCGGTCGAGCTGGCCGGGCTGACCGGGCAGGGCGACGGGGTGTGGCTGGTCGACGCGGCGGGCCGTCCGGTGCGGTCGGCGGCGTCCTGGATGGACGGACGGGCGCACGAACTGCTCGACCAGTGGCTGGCCGACGGGACCTTCGAGACGGTGTTCCGGCGCACCGGAGGCGCCATGTTCCCGGGCTGTCCGGGCCCGCTCCTTGCCTGGCTCGAACAGCACGAGCCGACGTCCCTCGACGCCGCCGCCGCGGCCGTGTACTGCAAGGACATGGTCTTCCAGCGGCTGACCGGGGCGGCGCGGGCCGTGACGGACGTGTCGGACGCGTCGATGCCGTTCCTCGACCCGCGCACCCGCGCCTACGACAACCGGGTCGTGGAGCTGCTGGGCCTGACGCACCGCCGCCGGCTGCTGGCGCCGGTCAGCGATCCGGTCGCGACGGCCGAGACGCGCGGCGAGGGGCTCCCGGAGGGCACCCGGATCGCCAACGGACCGTACGACCTGCCGGCCTGTGCGCTGGGCGCCGGAGTCACCGCGCCCGGCGACGGTCTGCTCATCGTCGGCACCTGTCTGGCCGCGCTGGTCGCCACCACCGACCTGGACCTGACCGGTGAACCGGCCGGCCTGTACATCTCCACCGACCGCCCCGGCCACCGGCTGCGCGCCATGCCCGCGATGGTGGGCACGGCCGCGCTGGACTGGGTGCTGTCGACGACCGGGGTGCGGCACGAGGACGTGGACGGGCTGCTGGCCGACACCCCGCCCGGGGCGAACGGGGTGCGGGTGCTGCCGTACTTCGCGCCCTCCGGCGAACGGGCGCCCTTCGTGGATCCGCATCTGCGGGCCGAACTCACCGGTGTCTGCCTGGAGTCGACGCGCGGCGATCTGGTCCGGGCGACCTGCGAGGGGATCGGCTACGCGGCCCGCCACTGCCTGGCGGCGGCCGGTCTGACGGGTTCGCTCGCGGTGTGCGGCGGCGGCACCCGCAGCCCCGCCTGGATGCGGCTGCTGGCGGATGTCCTCGGCCGTCCGCTGCGGGTCGTCGAGGGCGAGGTCGGCGCGCGGGGTGCGGTACTGGCGGCGGCCGAGCGTCACGGGGTGGCGCTGGACGCGCCGTCGTGGACCCGGCCGACGGAGATCGTCGAACCGGACCCGGTCCGGGCCGCGTACTACGCGAAGGGCTACGAGGAGCATCTGGCCCGGCTGGCACAGGCCCGGGGCCGGACGCGCACGTGACCGACCCGCCTTCCGGCCGGCGGACTTCCGGCGGGGTGGCGGAGCCGGCGATTTCGGGGACGTGTTCGCCGAGTACGCGCTGTACTACGGGCTGGGGGTCGACGCGGTGGTGGCCGACTTCCCGGACCTGGCGGTGCTCGCGAGGAGGACGTGATGGGGACGCGCACACTGGACTGCCCGACCTGCCGCACCATGCAGGAGTTCCGGCTTCTCACCGACGAGGAGAAGGCCGCGATCCGTGCGGACAAGGGGGACCGCCACCACGTGGACAACCTCTGGCGGTGCACCGCCAAGGGCTGTCTGACGTACTACCGCCATCTGAACAAGGGCGACCGCGGCCGCCTCCCCGACAGGTTCGGCGAGGAGGCCGCGGCCGGGCAGTGACCCCTACAGGTTGCTGAAGTCCGGGCCCTTGGTGCGGGTGCGCTTGATCTCGTAGAAGCCGGGGACCGAGGCGACGGCGAGGGTGCCGTCCCACAGGCGCAGGGCCTCGTCGCCCTGGGGGGCCGGGGTGACGACCGGGCCGAAGAACGCGATCTCCTCGCCGTCGGGGCCGGGGACCGCGATGACCGGGGTGCCGACCTCCTGGCCGACCTTCTCGATGCCCTCCTTGTGGGAGGCGCGCAGCTGGGCGTCGAACTCGAAGTCCGTCTGGTCGGCGTACTCGATCAGGTCGGCGGGCAGGCCGACATCGTCGAGGGCGGCCGCTATCGCCTCGACGCTCGGGCCCTCGCCGCCGTTGTGGATGCGGGTGCCGAGGGCGGTGTAGAGCGGGCCGACGACCTCCTGGCCGTGCTTCTGCCAGGCCGCGGTCACCACCCGGATCGGCTTCCAGGCCTTGGTCGCGAGCATCTCCCGGTACTCCTCGGGCAGTTCGTCGATCCGGTCCTCGTTCAGCACGGCGAGGCTCATCACGTGCCAGCGGATCTCGATGTCCCGGGCCTTCTCCACTTCCAGCACCCAGCGCGAGGTCATCCAGGCCCAGGGGCACAGCGGGTCGAACCAGAAGTCGACAGGGGTCTTGGCGGAGGCGGCGGTCTCGGACATGTGTCTCCTCGGAGTGCGGGGCTCGGTATGGCGTGATGGCTGACCTCAACCTGGAACACCGGCCGGGCCCCGCCCCATTCCCGGCTGCCGCGGGTCGAAGGCGCATGGCAGGATCAGCCCTGGTCCGCATACTGAAACAGACCCGAGGGAGTGCGATCCGTGCCCGGTGAGAACCTGTCCCGCGACGAGGCCCGGGAGCGGGCCGCCCTGCTGTCCGTCGAGGGATACGACGTGTCCCTCGACATCCGTACGGCGGTCGGCGACGAGCCGGGGGACGGCCCGCGGACCTTCCGCTCGGTCACCACGATCCGCTTCGGGTGCGGCGAGCCGGGCGCCTCCAGCTTCGCGGACCTGATCGCGCCGGATGTGACCGCCGTCTCCCTGAACGGCAAGGACCTCGACCCGAGCGAGGTCTTCGACGGCTCCCGGATCCTCCTTGAGGACCTCGCCGCCGACAACGAGCTGATCGTCGACGCCCAGTGCGCCTACTCCCGCACCGGTGAGGGCCTGCACCGGTTCGTCGACCCCGAGGACGGCGAGGTCTACCTCTACACGCAGTACGAGCCGGCCGACTCCCGCCGGGTCTTCGCGAACTTCGAGCAGCCGGACCTGAAGGCCCCGTTCCGTTTCGAGGTGCGGGCACCGGAGGGGTGGACGGTGTGGGGCAACGGTGTCGGTGAACTCGCCGACGGGGTCTGGCGGTTCGCTCAGACCAAGCCGATCTCGACGTACATCACCTGCGTGGTGGCGGGCCCGTACCACTATGTGACGGACACCTACGAGCGCGTCCTCGACGACGGCGGCCGGCTGGAGATCCCCCTCGGCGCGCTGTGCCGCAAGGGCCTGGCCCCCCACTTCGACGCCGACGACGTGTTCCTGGTGACCAAGCAGGGCCTGGACTTCTTCCACGACCACTTCGACTACCCGTACCCCTTCGGGAAGTACGACCAGGCGTTCGTGCCCGAGTACAACCTGGGCGCGATGGAGAACCCGGGTCTGGTGACCTTCCGGGAGGAGTTCATCTTCCGGGGCAAGGTGACACGGGCGTCCTACGAGGGCCGCGCGAACGTGATCCTGCACGAGATGGCGCACATGTGGTTCGGCGACCTGGTCACCATGGAGTGGTGGGACGACCTGTGGCTCAAGGAGTCCTTCGCCGACTTCATGGGCGCCTTCGCCCTGGTCGGCTCGACCCGCTTCGAGGACGGCTGGATCACCTTCGCCAACCGCCGCAAGGCCTGGGCCTACCGCGCCGACCAGCTGCCCTCCACGCACCCGATCACGGCCGACATCCGTGACCTCCAGGACGCCAAGCTGAACTTCGACGGCATCACGTACGCGAAGGGTGCCAGCGTACTGAAGCAGCTGGTGGCGTACGTCGGCCAGGACGCGTTCCTGGAGGGCGCGCGGCGCTACTTCAAGCGGCACGCGTACGGCAACACCAGGCTCGGCGACCTGCTGTCGGTCCTCGAGGAGACCAGCGGCCGGGACATGACCGCGTGGTCGCGGGCGTGGCTGCAGACGGCGGGCGTCAACTCACTGACCCCGCAAGTGCTGTTGAGCCCCGAGGGCCGGGTCGACGAGCTGGCGGTGGTGCAGGAGGCCGCCGAATCACACCCCGAACTGCGCCCGCACCGGGTGGCTGTGGGCCTGTACCGGCGGTCCGCCTCCGGCGCGCTGGAGCGGTACGCCCGTGCCGAGGCGGACGTCGACGGCCCGCGTTCGGTCGTGTCCGAGCTGGCCGGCGCCGACGCCCCCGAGCTGGTGCTGGTCAACGACGACGACCTCACCTACTGCAAGATCCGCTTCGACTCGACCTCGCTGGAGACCCTGAAGGCGCGCCTGGGTGACCTCACCGATCCGCTCGCCCGGGCCCTGTGCTGGTCCGCGCTGTGGAACATGACCAGGGACGCGCTGCTGCCGGCGCGGGACTTCGTGGACCTGGTGCTGCGGTTCGGGGGGCGCGAGTCCGACATCGGCGTGCTGCAGATGCTGCACGCGTGGGCCCAGTCGGCGATCGTCCACTACGCGGCTCCGGGGTGGCGTGCGCGGGGCGCCGCGCTGCTCGCCGAGGGCGCCGAGCGGGAGCTGTCCCGTGCCGAGCCGGGCAGCGAGCACCAGCTGGCGTGGGCGCGGTTCTTCGCGCGTACGGCGGAGGGGCGCGGCGGCTTCGACCTGCTGCTGGGGCTGCTGGACGGCACGTCGGTGATCGAGGGGCTGGAGATCGACCAGGAGCTGCGGTGGGCGTTCCTGGAGCCGCTCACGGTCCACGGCATCGCCGACGAGAGCGCGCTGGCCGCCGAACTGGCCCGCGACGACACGGCGTCCGGCAAGCGTCACCAGGTCCGAGCCCTGGCCGCCCGCCCCTCAGCGGCGGTGAAGGCGCAGGCGTGGGCGCAGGTGGTGGAGTCCGACGCCCTGTCGAACGCGCTGGTGGAGGCGACGATCGCGGGCTTCGACCGGCCCTCGCAGCGGGAGTTGCTGGTGCCGTACGCGCAGAAGTACTTCGGCGTGATCGAGCGGGTGTGGCGGGAGCGGTCCATCCAGATCGCGATGCACGTGGTCCAGGGCCTGTTCCCCTCCCTCCAGGACTCGCAGGAGACGCTGGACGCGACGGACGCCTGGCTCGCGGCTCACGAGGAGGCGGCGCCCGCCCTGCGCCGGCTGGTGCTGGAGGCACGGGACGACCTGGCACGGGCGTTGCGGGGACAGGCGTGCGACGCGGAGGCGGCGGCCGCGAGCCGACCGTAGCTTTGGCCAAAACCTAAGCCTCACGTCACCGTTACGGAATCCAGCCAACAGATGCCGTAACCCCTGGGACGCAACCGAACGGACCAGGGGTTTTCCACGCCTACTCGGCATCCGAACATGCGTCCTTTAGTGCGACCTTGTCCGCATTTGTCGACGACCATGTAACAGCGGTTAAAAGACGGTCGAATGGCGGGAACCTGCCGGTCATGAACCACAACACCCCGGTCCCCCCGCTCTTCCCGCGCACCCTCCGGCACCTCCCCGAGGCGCACCGCCGGGTGCTGTCGGCCGCCCATCTCCGCTCGCACGGCGTCTCGTCCGCGGAGACGAACGAGCGGTGCCGTCCCGGCGGCACCTGGCAGCAGCTCCTCCCGGGGGTCTTCCTGCTCCACCCCGGTCCGCCGACCGGCGAGGAGCGGCTGCACGCGGTGCTGCTGTACGCGGCCCGGGAGCAGACGACCGGGGTCCCGGCACAGCCCGGCGCGGGCGCCCCGCACCGCCCGCTGTACGCGGACGCGATGATCACCGGCCTGGCGGCGCTCATCCTGCACGGCTTCAGCTCGGCCCCGCCGCTGCTCACCCTGGACCGGATCGACGTCCTGGTCCCCCGGCTGCGCCGACTGCGCTCGACGGGCTGCGCGCGGATCGTCCGCACGGGGGCGCTCCCCACGCCCGAGCCGGTGAAGGGCCTGCCGGTCGCCCCGGTCCCGCGCGCCCTGGCCGACGCGGTGGCCGAACTGGCGGACGCGGGTGCCGTACGCCACCTGCTGACCGAGGCGGTACGCGGCCGGTACTGCGAACCGGCGTCGGTGGTACGGGCGTTGAACGACGCCAAGCTGCTGAGCCGCCCGCACGTGGTGGACGCGGTGGACTCACTCCTCGCCGAGGGCCGGGCGATCGCCGAGGAGCGGCTGTACCGGATGGTCGACGAGTACGGCCTGCCCGACCCGGTGTGGAACGTGGACCTGCGCCTCCCCGGCGGCCCGAACCTGGGCGGCCTGGACGCGTACTGGCCGGAGCAGGCGGTCGCGGTCGAACTCGACACCCGCGCCCCCCGCCAGGACCGAGGGCAGGACAACCGGCAGGACAACCGGCAGGACAACCGGCAGGACAAGGCCGACGCGCTGTGCTCCGAATACACCCGCAAGCGCGAGCACCTGGAGCGGCTCGGCATCACAGTCGTCCACATCACCCCGAAGAAGCTCCGGGACACGATGGAACAGCAGGCGGCGGTGGTCCGTACGGCCCTCATGGCGGCCGGCGACCGCGATCCCGCCGCGTACGTCGTGGTACTGCCCCGGCAATGACGGCCCGGGGTGGGGCCAGGAGGGGGGCGGAGGGGCCCGCGGGATCACACGATCCGGCGGGTCCCTCCGCGTGTCGTGGCCCGTGACACTCCGGGAAGGTCCGGGCCGTGGCTACTTGCCGCAGAACTCCGCGTCGATCACCGCCATGATGTCCCCCGACCAGTCGCCGTCGAAGTTGACGGCGAGGGTGTGGCGGCCGTCCGCCGTCGTCACGGCCATCGAGGACGAGCCGTGGATGTCGCCGGTGTGGCCCCAGACGTGGACACCGCAGCTGAGTGTGACATCGCCGAGGCCGAGGCCGTACTGGGCGTTCGGGATGGCGGTCTCCGGCACCGTCGTCTTCATCTCCTTGAGCTGGGCCGGCGGGAGCAGCCGGCCCCGGAGCAGCGCGGAGTAGAAGCGGCCCAGGTCGGCCGAGGTGGAGACGATGTCGCCGGAGCCGAAGGCCAGCGCGGGGTTCAGCTCGGTGACGTCGTACGTCGGGCCGGTGGTCGTCTCCGCCAGCTTGGAGTAGGCGCGGCCGCTGGGCGTCGGGAGGGTCGGGCTGGTGCCGGGGGCCTGGGTGCCCTTCAGCCCGAGCGGGGCGACTATGCGGCGGTGGACCTCGACGCCGTACGCGTGGCCGGTGGCCTTCTCGATCACGAGGGCGGCCAGCGCGTAGTTGGTGTTGGAGTAGGACCAGGACGTGCCCGGCACGAAGCGCGGCCGGTGGGACATGGCGATCGCGATCAGGTCCTGGGGCGTCCTGCGGTCGTAACGGTGCTTCAGGAAGCCGTCCTTGAGCATGTACGTCTCCTTGAAGCCCCGGTCGTCCCCGTAGCTGAAGACACCGCTGGTGTGGTTGAGGAGTTGGCGCAGTGTGATCGCGCGGCCGTCGTGCCCGTTGCCGCGGACCAGTCCGGGCAGCCACTTCTCCACCGTGTCGTCGAGGGACAGCCGCCCCTCCGCCTCCAGTTGGAGCAGCACCGTGGCAACGAACGTCTTGGTGATGCTGCCCACCCGGTAGTGGTCCTGCGGCGAACGCGGCGTGCCGGTACCGAGGTCCCCCACGCCCGCGGTCGCCGACCAGTCGCCCCGCCGGTCCCGGGCCGTCACCGTCACCCCGGGCACGCCGTCCGCGACCGCCGCCTCGATCGCCTCGCGAGTGGCTTCGTGGCGCCCGGCGGGCCCGGTGTCCCCCGCGGGCGCCGCCGCGATCGCGGGTGCCGCCAGAGCGGCCGTCAGCGCCAGAGCCGTCGCCGCCACCAGAGTCGCCCGTCCTCGTACGGTCATGTCCTCCCCCTTCTCGAACCGCTCACTGTTGAGCGTGGTCGGGGAGGGGGACCCGGGGCACCGCGAAAGAGTTGACGGCCTGTGTGACGGTTGAGCTTGTTTCAGCCCTTCTTGAGCACCAGCTCCGTGTTCCGGTCCTGCGCGTCGCCGGCGAGGTTCGTACCGGCGCCGGGCGCGTTGAAGGACAGCTCGCGGTAGAGGGCTGCCAGGCCGGTCTGGGAGAGGTCGGAGAAGTCCGTGCGGTGCGGGGCGGAGGACTCGACGCAGGTGGTGAAGATCGAGAGCGTGCCGTCCTTGTTGTCCACCAGCTCGATGACACGGGCGAGCTGGGGGTAGTCGACGTGGGAGGCGGTGGAGATCTCCCAGAAGGAGCGGCCGCCGGAGGCGGAGTGCGGGGTGATGTCGTTGCGGTGGATATGACCGTTCACCCAGGCCAGGACGTTGGCGTGGCTGCCCAGGAGGGAGATGACCTCCTGGCCGTTGTGCCGCCGCTCGCCCGGGCGGGCCGGGTCGGTGCGGGTGTTGGTCATCGTCTTGCTGGTGTGGTGGCTGAAGAGGACCGCGTACGAGTCCTTGTTCTCCCGCAGGGTCCGGTCCAGCCATCTCAACTGGGCCGTCCCGATGGACCCCTCGTAGTGGCCGCCCGCGTCGGTGGTGTCGAGGCTGATGCCGATGACGTCGTCGGCGATCCGGAAGCTGTAGTACTGGGTGCCCGCGTCGAGGTTGGCGGTGGAGTAGCCGTGGCCGACCGGACCCAGACCGCGGTGGGCCGGATCGAGGTGGGCCTTGAGGTACTCGGTGGCGGTGAAGGGGGCGCGGCTCTCGTCGGGCGTGACCGAGCGCATGTCGCGGGAGTGGGCCTTGAGGAAGTCGCGGAACGCGGTCCCCTCGGGATCCCTGGCGTTCTTGATGGCGTCCTGGAGCTTGCTCGCCTCGGACGCGGACACGCTCATCAGCTTCCTGCCGCCGACCGCGTACTCGGTGAGCCAGGAGTCGCCGTGGCCGTAGCAGCCGAGCGGCATGGAGTCGTGGTTGCCGACCGTGGAGTACCAGGGCAGGTTGAGGCCGGGGCTGTTCAACTCCCGCAGGGCGGCGGCCAGATAGCCCTGGAGGTGCGGGAAACCGAGCTGCTTGTCGGTGTCGCGCACGGTGGAGTCGGGCTGCCAGTACTGCTTGAGGCCGCTGTTCTGCACGCCCTCGTAGTGGCGCGGGTCACCGGAGTTGGCGGTGACCCGGCCACCGCTCATGATCGTCAGGAACCAGTCGAGCTCGGTTGTCGCGTTGTTGTCGGTGTTGTCGCCGGTGGTCATGGCGAAGTGCAGCGGGGAGCCGGTCACGGGCGCGCCCCGCAGCGCGTTGATCCGCTCCACGAGCGAGATGGCGCCGGGCACGGTGAGCGCCTCGTGCGGCCGCCAGGCGTGCGCGTCGGCGGAGCGCAGGTACTCCAGCCGCATCGGGTGCTGGACGTCGATCAGGTGCAGGTCGGTGATCTGCACGAAGGAGGCCAGCGCGGTACGGCGGCCGGCCCGGCCGGACTTGGGCGCCGCGAGTTCGCCGCGGACCGTGCGGCTCCAGCCGGGGCCGTCGCCGAGGCGGCGGTAGCCGGAGCCGGTGCGCGGGGCGGCGACCGAGGCGAGGGTGGTGCCGCGGGTGTAGGGGGCCAGGGGTGCGGCCGGGGCCTTGCGCGACTGGGCCACGGGCGCCTGGGCCACGGGCGCCTCGGCGGCTGCCGTGTCCGCGGCGGAGGCGGCCTGGCTGTCGGTGGGCCGCAGGGCGTAGCCGACGCCTGCGGAGAGGGTGACCGCCGCGGTGGCGGCGAGGACGGTACGGCGGTTGGTCCCCAGTGCGGGACCGGCGACAGAGCGTATGCGCGACATGGCGCGATCTCCCCGAGTGCGAACGCGTCGGCAGTGGTCGCGGGCGGTCGCTGTCGCGAACATCCCGCTCACTACCGATCGTTGGCACCGGGCATGACCTGCGCGTGAACGAGGCGGCAACGCGCAGCGCCGATCGCCGTACGTGGATCTTGGACTACCCCGCGCGTCCCCGACTGCTCCCCGGACAGCCCGGGGACGGCTACTCCGTGTTCATCTTTCCGGGTAGGGGAGCTGTTTCCGGAGGAGCTTCGACGGGAGCGGGTTCGACCGGTGACGGTTCGACCTGCGCCGGTTCGACCGGTGCCGGCGCGAGGTGCCCGGTGGCCGGCCGTTCCCGCCACAGCCGCAGCCCGAGGTCGACCATGCTCACCAGGTTCAGTCCGGGCACGGCGTCCAGGTCGTGCCAGGCGGCCATGTCGGTGGAGCCGCCGATCTCGTAGCGGAGCTCGCCGCCGGTGATCCGGGCCTCGTAGACGAGCCGTACGCCGTGGTGGTCGACATCGCCCCCGAAACGGCCGGGGAAGACGTAGTGACTGGAGTGCACACCGAGCAGGCCGGTGACCTCGATGCGGTAGCCGGTCTCCTCGGCCACCTCCCGCACGACCGTGTCGTGGGGATCCTCGCCGTGCTCCATCCCCCCGCCGGGCAGAACCCACTCGGGCGGGCCGCCGTCGGGCGCCGGGGACCGGGAGAGCAGGAGCTGTCCGTCGCGCACGCATATGGCGTAGGCCGCCACCCGCAACTTCTTCCGCACCTACGGACGTTAACCCGAACCGGGGCGCCACTTGGGCGACTTGCCCCATTCGGGACTCATCTCCGTATAGCGCATAGGGGGTTTTCCCCATGCGCCCATATCGTTTCGGTCAACTCTCCCTAAACATCCTTCCCATGGGTAAAGCTGTGCGATCGTCCGGGATCGCAATCCGGATCCCGGCGGCCAGGACCGATCAGCTCTGGTCGCACACCGTTCGTTCCTTTACCTACAAGGGATGCCGATGACCCTCACCCCGCAGCGCGATCCGATATCCGGCGCGAGACGCGTGGCCCGTATCGCCGTGGCCGCCGGCCTGGTGGCCGCGCTCTCGGCCGCCGGCCCGATACCCATGGCCCTCGCCGCCGACGAAGCACCCGTCGCCGCCGACCCGGGTGTGAAGTCCGCCCACGACAAGCTCGGTTCCGACGACGCCGACGCGCTGGCCGAGGCCAAGGCCGAAGGCGACAAGAGCGTCACGATGATGATCGCGACCGCGCCCGGGCAGACCGAGCAGGTCGCACAGCAACTCGACGCGGTCCAGGGCGGCCTGGTCGGCAAGACCTACGACAAGCTCGGCTATGTGCGGGCCACCGTCCCGACCGGCAGGGCGGACGCGGCCATCGCCGCCGCCGCGAAGCTCACCGCCGTGCACGGCATCGACCTGCGGCAGGAGATCCCCCTGGACGACCCGTCGCCGGCCGCGGACACCGCCAAGGGCGCCGCGGCCGAGGGGAAGCCCAAGGGCGCGGCCTCCTACCCGGCGCCGAACATCAGGACCCCCGCCGAGAACCCGTACAACCCGTCCTTCGAGACGGGCGCCGTCGACTTCGTGCGGAAGAACCCGAAGGCGGACGGCCGGGGCGTCACCATCGGCATCCTCGACTCGGGCGTGGACCTCGCCCACCCGGCACTGCGGAAGACCACCACCGGTGAGCGGAAGATCGTCGACTGGGTGACCTCGACCGACCCGGTCTCCGACGGCGACGCGTCGTGGCTGCAGATGGCCACCTCGGCCGCCGGTCCGGCGTTCTCCGCGACCCCCCGCGGCGGCGCCACCGAGACGTTCACCGTCCCGGCCGGCTCGTACAGGTTCACCTACTTCTACGAGTCCGCGACCACCGGCGGCGACCAGGCCGGCGACGTCAACCGCGACGGCGACAAGACCGACGTCTGGGGCGTGCTGTACGACGCCACGGCCGGCACCGTGCGAGTCGACCTCGACGACGACCACGACTTCACCGACGAGCAGCCGATGAAGCCGTACAAGGACGGCTACCGGATCGGCTACTTCGGCACCGACGACCCGGCGACCGACGTCGCCGAGCGCATCCCCTTCGTCATCGAGATCCGCAAGGACGTCGTCTACAACGGAGCCGGCGCGAAGGCCGACTACGTCAACATCGGCATGATCTCCAGCGAACACGGCACCCACGTGGCCGGCATCACCGCCGCCAACGGCCTGTTCGGCGGCAAGATGAACGGCGCCGCGCCGGGCGCGAAGATCGTCTCCTCCCGGGCCTGCGAGTTCGGCCCCGGCTGCACCAACGTGGCGCTCACCGAGGGCATGATCGACCTCGTCGCGAACCGTGGCGTGGACATCGTGAACATGTCGATCGGCGGCCTGCCCGCGCTGAACGACGGCAACAACGCGCGCGCCGAGCTGTACACGCGCCTCATCGACACCTACGGCGTGCAGCTGGTGATCTCGGCCGGCAACTCCGGCCCCGGCGCCAACACCATCGGCGACCCGGGCCTGGCCGACAAGGTCATCTCGGTCGGCGCGACCATCTCCAAGGAGACCTGGGCCGCCAACTACGGCTCGGTCGTGGAGAAGAAGTACGCGCTGCTTCCGTTCTCCTCACGCGGCCCGCGTGAGGACGGCGGCTTCACGCCGACCCTGTCCGCGCCGGGTGCCTCGATCAACACCACCCAGACCTGGCTGCCGGGCGGCCCGGTCGCCGAGGCGGGCTACACCCTGCCGGCCGGCTACTCGATGCTCCAGGGCACCTCGATGGCGTCCCCGCAGGCCGCGGGCGCGTCCGCGCTGCTGCTGTCCGCCGCCAAGGCGAAGAACATCGACCTGACCCCGGCCACCCTGCGCACCGCGCTCACCTCGACCGCCGACCACATCAAGGGTGTGCAGGCGTACGAGGAGGGAGCCGGCCTCATCAACATCGTGGACGCCTGGAAGTCGATCCGCTCCGGCGCCACCGCGCACACATACACCGTGAAGGCGCCGGTCGACACCGCGATCGACCAGTTCCTCAAGACGCCCGGCTTCGGCACCGGCCTCTACGACCGTGAGGGCGGCCTCAAGGCCGGCCAGAAGAAGACGTACGACGTCACCGTCACCCGTACGTCAGGCGCCGACAAGGCGATCCGGCACGAGCTGTACTTCGAGAACAACGCGTCGAACACCTTCAGGATCGTCGGCTCGGACGAGGTGAAGCTGCCGCTGAACCAGCCGGTGACCGTCAAGGTGCAGGCCGCCCCGAAGTCCGCGGGCCTCAAGAGCGCGATCCTCGAGGTCGACGACCCGAAGACCGAAGGCGTCGACCAGCAGGTGCTGTCCACGGTCGTGGTCTCGCAGCCGCTGAAGTACACCTACGCGGCGTCGAGTTCCGTGCAGCGCAACAGCACCCAGTCGTACTTCGTGACCGTGCCCGAGGGCGCCAAGTCGCTGGAGGTCGCGATCGGCGGGCTGAAGGGCAAGAGCCAGACCCGGTTCATCGCCATCCACCCGTACGGCGTCCCGGTCGACAACACCAGCACCCCGTACTGCTACAACAACTACCTCGACGGCAACGGCTGCAAGCCGGACGTGCGCGCGTACGCCGACCCGGTGCCGGGTGTCTGGGAGATCGAGGTCGAGTCGCGCCGTACGTCGCCGCTGCTCGACAACCCGTACAAGCTGGACGTCGCCGTGCTCGGCGCGGCCTTCGACCCGGAGACCGTGACCGTCCCCGAGGCCAAGGTCGGCACCCCGGCCACCGCCTCCTGGAAGGTGACCAACGGCTTCGCCGCGATCGACGGCAAGCTGGTGGGCGGCCCGCTCGGCTCCGCCAAGTCGGCCCGTCCGACGATCGCCACGGGCGAGGCGCAGACCACCACGGTCGAGGTGCCCGCGGGCGCCGCGTCGCTGGACGTTGCCATCGGCAACGTCTCCGACCCGGCGGCCGACCTGGACCTGGCGGTCTACGACGCGGCCGGCACCGAGGTGGGCACCTCCGCCGACGGTGACTCGGAGGAGGCGGTCTCGGTTCCCACCCCGGCCGCCGGCACGTACACCATCGAGGTCATCGGCTACTCGGTCCCGACCGGGTCCACCGCGTACGACTACCAGGACGTGTTCTTCTCCGCCGCCCTCGGTACCGTCACGGTCGACGGCTCGACGCCGGTGAAGCTCGGCACGGGCGACTCTGCGACGGTCTCCGGCAGCGTCGTGGCCGCAGCGGCCGCACCGGAGGGCCGTGAGTTCTTCGGCCAGGTCCAGCTCGTGAACGCCCGCGGCACGGTCGCGGGCACCGGCAGCGTGAAGATCGAGAAGGTCACGCCGTAACCGATCGGTACGGCTCAGGGGCGGGCGTTCGTCGTCATGACGGGCGCCCGCCCTTTCTCATGCGCGGGTCAGGGCTCTCATCCGCAGGTCAGGGTGCGGGACTCGGGCAGCGAGGCGGTGATCCAGGCCCGGTCGCGGGCGACCGCCGGCTCGCCGACGGCCCAGTGGTCGGGCGTGGCGGCGTCGCGGGGAACGCCGAGCAGGACCTGGTCGCCCTGGTGCAGGTCGGTGACGTCGTACCGGCCGATCACGAAGGTGAGCCGGTCCTCTCCCCGCTCCGGCTTGTAGAAGCGGGTCACG
>Ga0307516_10002621_pt1 | contig 23839 bp, 17 predicted proteins | sample 19_EM_MG_FD_203310 | JGI IMG/M metagenome (GOLD analysis project Ga0307516, IMG submission 203310) | Populus trichocarpa ectomycorrhiza microbial communities from riparian zone in the Pacific Northwest, United States - 19_EM | ecosystem: Host-associated > Plants > Roots > Unclassified | place...
ACGATGGCCCAGCGACTCGTACGCGCGAAGCGCAAGATCCGCGAGGCGCGCATCCCGTTCCGGGTGCCCCGGGGCCCTGAGCTGCCGGTGCGGCTACCGGCGGTGCTTCGGGTGATCTATCTGATCTTCACCGAGGGGTACGCCGCGACCAGCGGCCCCGCTCTGATGCGCCCCGAACTGGCCGACGAAGCGGTGCGGCTGGCCCGGATCCTGCACCGCCTCATGCCCCGGCAACGGGAAGTATCCGGCCTGCTCGCACTCATGCTGCTCATCGACGCCCGCCGCGACGCGCGGGTGGACGTCCGCGGCGACCTGGTGCTGCTCGACGACCAGGACCGCTCCCGGTGGGACGCCGGAAAGATCGAGGAAGGGCGTCGGCTCGTGATCAACGCGCTGACGGGTGGCCAACCCGGCCCGTACGGGTTGCAGGCCGCCATCGCCGCCGTGCACGACGAGGCGGCGACGGTCGCGACCACCGACTGGCCGCAGATCGTCGCCCTGTACGACGTCCTCCGCACGGTGGCGCCTTCGCCGCTGGTCGAGCTCAACCGGGCGGTGGCGGTCGCCATGGTCGACGGACCCGCCGCCGGGCTCGCACTGCTGGACGCCTTGACGGCTGACCGGCGGCTGGCCGGATATCACCTGCTTCCCGCGGCTCGCGGCGATCTGCTTCGCCGGCTGGGCCGGACAGCGGAGGCCGCGGGCGCCTACCGGCAGGCGCTCGATCTCGCCGGCAACGGACCGGAGCGGGCATTCCTGCACCGCCGGCTGCGCGAAACCGCCACGCCCAGCGCCGGCTGAGAGAGGCGATCGCGCTGGCGCCCGCCCCAGCGGATCGGTGCCTGACCAACGCTCGCCGACGGCCGCGACCAGCCCGCGGAGCCCGACCACCGCGCCGTGGGGGATCCGGGGGTTGCCCCCCGGAGCCAGCATGGGTGGGCCGGACGCGTCGCTGCGCGAACCGCACATCACGGTTGCCGGTGATCCTCTGTCTGCAGGTTTGACCAGGTCACAGGCTCGCGGCGGTGCGCGATGAGCGCCACCGCAGACAAGGCCCGACCTGTGCGCAGCCATCGTCGTCGATTTCTTCGCCGGGTAGCCCGCGGTTGAAACACTGGGTGCATGGCGTCGATCGATGTCGATCAGGTGGTGCGTGCGGTGCTCTGGCGTCGGTGGTGGCCGGCGGGCCGGGCGCGGGTCGCGGTGGTGCCGCGGGAGCCGGGGTGTGACGCCGGCGTCGTCGCGGTGGGGCGGGCGGTGCTCGCCGACCGGCGGATCCGCCGGCGGTTCGGCCGCCACGTCGCATGGGTGACGGCCGGCCGCGAGTGTCCCGACAGTGCCACGAGTTGGGACCTTCAGCATGGTCTTCTCACCCGGCTGAGCCCGGGAACCGCGGTGCCGTACGACGGGTGGCTGTTCCAGCGCGACCGGCTCATGCGCCGGCACCGGCGCCTGCTCCTGGTCGTCGACGACACCGGCGGCGGCTGGAGCCCCGCGAACCTGTTCTCCGAACGTCGCGGGCATGTGAACCTGCTGTTGGCCGCCACCCGCGAGGGACTGCCGGCCGGGTCGGTCGTGGTCGAGGTCGACGCGGCCGCCGCCGTCGGCGCGGCCCGCGCCGATCTCGCGGCACGTGCCGGTCTCCCCGGGGACGCGGACCGCGTCGCAGAACTTGCCGTGTTCTTCCCCGGCGAACCGGTACCGGTCGGCCTGGTCCGGAGCCTGTGGCGGGTGACCGGCGGTCTCAGCCTCGACGACACCGACCGGCTGCTGCACCGGGTGGCCGGAGCGGTCACCGTCGACATCGACGGAGGTGTCACGCTCGACCCGACGGCGCACGCCGTCCTGCGCCACGACCGGCCGGCGAAGTGGTTCGCCGCGGTGGGCGCCGCCCTCGTCGACGACCTGGCGGCCCGGCTGCCCCGGGCCCGGCCCCTGATCGCCACCGGCCCCGACCGGGCCTGGTGGGAGCTCGACCCGGCCAACGCTTACCTGTGGGAGCGGCTGGTGTGGCACCTGCTCGCCGCCGGCCGTCAGCTCGAAGCCGAACTGCTGGCGGGCGACCTGCGTTGGGTCACCGCGCGGCTGATGCGCACCGGCCCGGGTGGGCCGTTGCGTGACCTCATGGCGGTCGTCGCGGGTTCCACCGAACGCGTCACCACGCACCTGCGCGACGCCTACAAGCGCGCCAGCGCCCGGCTGGACCCGCCGGACGACGTGCTGCACCACGCGCTGCGGTACGCCAACACCTGGCGCGAGGACCCGTACCGCCCCAACCCGTGGGCCGAGCAGGTGCGGGTGGTCGAGGCGGCATCGCCCCGGCCGCGGCTGGTGCCCCGCTGGCGCCCCGCCGACGATCCGCAGCGGCACGGCACGCCGGTGCCCTCGTCGTACGGGTTCGACGTCAGCCCGGACGGGCGGCTGCTCGCCGTCGCCGGCGGTGGCAAGTTCGTGACGGTGACCGACCTCGTCACCGGCGAGGCGGTCGCGAGCATGAAGTGCTACTCGCGCTCGCGCGACGTCACGTTCGGCTCCGACGGCACCTGGCTCGCACTCCGAACCTGGGACAACTACTTCCCCGGGGTCGTCGAGGACCCACCGGTGTCCAGCACCGTCCAGGTGTGGGACATCGCGACGCAGAGCAAACGCTTTGAGATCCGGGGCCACTTCCGGTCACACATCAGCGGCTTCACAATCAGCCCCGACGGCCGCCGCCTCACCACCAGCCACGAGGACGGCACCCGGGCCTGGGACACGACCACCGGTGGCGCCGCGACGGATCCACCGGGCGGCGCCCCGGCGGCGCCCGGGCCAACGCGGATCAGCCCCGACGGCGTCTGGCGGGCTGAGGTCGACGGCGCCGACGTGCGGCTGTGGAACGTCGCCACCGGCGCGCCAGGGCCGGTCGCCCGCACCGCCGGCCCGCTACGCGGCGTCCGATGGCTGCCCAAGGGCCTGCTCGCCCACGGCGACTACGGCCTCTACGTGTTCGACGTCATCGGGTGAGCGTCGGCGCCACCCGCTCGGCGATCTCGACGCGCTGAAAGCTCGACGCAACCGCGAAGGCACCTTGGCAGGCACCGCCGTACTGACCGGGTCTACCCGCCAGGACGCATTGCCCCGCACTGCGCAGGCCTTCACCGGCCGGCTGCACACCATGACATCGCGGGAGGCGGTGGTGGCGCGCCCATCAAGGTCACTCTGCTGGACACCGACCCGCCGCTCCACTGGTATTCCGGCTCGTGTCCATCGTTCGGGTCCCCTGCTTCGGCAGGGCACCGCGATGCGGCTAGCGTTCCCGGATGGATTCACAGCCATTCCCGGTTGATACGCCTGTCGATGTCGCCAGTGCTGCGCACCTGGCCCGCAGCTGCCTGATGGCCGAGCAGTCCTGCGAGCTGGCGAGGTGGGTGGGCCGTCCAGGTCGGGCGGTGACGGCTGGCCGGGTGGTACGTCGTGCTGACGTCGCTGCCGCCGGGACCGCAGTGGGAGTGCCGGTGCCGGACAGGGTGCGGACAGCGGCGGATGTGCCGGCCCTGCACCGGCCGTGGAGCTTCGCCCTCGGCTCAGGGCTGTTGAAGATCAACGGCTCGGTCGCTGTGGCCGGGCCGGTGCTGGACCAGTGGTCGTCGTCAACGGACGCCGAAACCCTCGACGCTTGGTGGACCGGGTTCGGCGCGGTGTGCACGGCCGAGTCTGACAGCCGGCATGACGGAAGTGTGATCACCCTGGCGCTGGCGTTCCTGGAAGCCGTGATCACGGAGGACGACCCGGCCCCGGACAACCTCAGGCGCCGGGTGGTCACGATCGTCGAGCGGTACGAGGAGGAGAAAGACCTGCCGGGGCGGGGGTATGTCGGATCGATCACCCAGTACATGAATCACGAGACCCGCGATCCGTTCGCCGGCCTGGTGGACCTGCTCAGGTGGCTCGGCGCGGTGACCGGCGAGGACAGCATGACCGCCGTCGCGACATCGCTGGGCCGGTGGTCGCTGGCCATGGCACAGGCCGACCGGCCGCGCACCATCACCCTCGACATGCCGGCCGAAGTGGTAGCCGAGGTGGTGGCCGGCTACATGCACCGCGGCACGGATCCGTGGCCGGCGGTCCGGCGGTGGCTGGAGTTCCGGCACCCAGCCGACGCGGCCCGGGAACTGCTGACCGCAGCCGCCGACCTCTCGGCAGCGGCCCGGATCGGGACCGGCGACATAGCCGACGGTCTGGGCGACGAGGCACCGGCAGTATGGCGGGCGGTGGCACATCTACCGAACCTCGGCGCGCATGCCCGGGTGTCCCTGACCGCCATCGAGGATGACGAGCCACGCGTCGCGGCCGCCGACGCCCGATGGCTTGCGGTCGAGTTCGCCGCAGCCGCCCTGGACGGGACCGGCCCGGACGAGGCGCTGACCGTACTGTTCGACCGCCTCCCCGGCGGAAGCTTGAAGACACGCCTGGACTCGGCGGCAGACATCGATCACCCGGACGCCATCCGGGTCACCGCCGCGGTACAGGAGTTCCTGGACTCGGGCGCGGTCCCGTCGATCGACCAGGTATACCAGCTCAAGGTCGGGCTGATGCGCTGGCGCCCACCGATCTGGCGACGAGTCCTGGTGCCCTCCACCATCACGCTCGGCGACCTGCATGCGATCATCCAGATCCTCTTCGGCTGGGACGGCGACCACCTGCACCAGTTCGAAATCGGCGGCAAACGCTACAGCGACCCGTTCTTCGACCTGGGCGGAGACGAGAAAGACGAATCCGGCGTACGGCTACGCGAAGTGCTCGCCGGGGCGACCAAGAAGATCCGCTACGAGTACGACTTCGGCGCAAGCTGGTGGCACGAGATCACCCTGGAACGGACCGCGGAACGCGACCCCGGCACCACGTATCCACTGTGCAGCGGATTCTCCGGCGACTCCCCCGTCGAATACTGGTCCGAGGACGATCCGCAAGAACCGGAGCCGTTCGACCTCCCCCAAACCAACCGGCACCTCGCCAACCTCGACAGCATCGACGACGAAGGCAGCTGACGGCGCACGACAGAGGCGGGAGGGCGTTCCGTAACTGGGGATCGCCCTCCGCTTGGTTCGCGCAGTTCACCTGGCCCTTCACGAATGTCCTGCTCGTCGGATAGGTGGGGCGGGCGGGACTCGAACCCGCGACCGAGGGATTATGAGTCCCCTGCTCTAACCCACTGAGCTACCGCCCCGTACCGGCGGCGATCCTATCCTGGCAGCTCAACTCCGAGCTACCGATCTTCGCCGTCGCCATGGTAACGGCTACTTTTCCGCCCGGGCGGAGCCGTCAGATCGCCGGCGACGAGACCCTGGCGCCCAACGATGCCAGGACCGCGCCCGCCGTGCGCCAGCCGCTGGCCAGGGCCCCCTGTATCGACGGGCTGTCGCGGTGGTCGCCCGCCACGAACAAACCTTCCCCCAGCGCCACCGGCTTGCGCAGCCTGGCCTGGGGAACGTTCGCCGCCGGCAGGGCGTTTGGCAGGGACACCACCGTCAGCAGCTCCCAGTCCTCGGTCGGGACGCCGTACATCCGGGCCAGTTCCACCCGGATCACCGCCTCCGATGCTCCGGACGGGGCCGACACGCCCACCGAGGATGCCGCGATCAGGGATTTGCCCGCCGGGGCGTATTCCGGTGCCGCGTTGGACATGACGACCGTGTTCGCCACGATCTCGCGGCGGTCGCCGTCCAGTAGCAGGGTTGGTTCGTCGATCGGTGCCTGGTCCGCGCCGAAGTAGTACGTGGTCAGGCCGCGCATGTCCGGCGCCGGGAGGCGGGGCAGCAGGGTCGCCGCCGCTGCCGGGTCTGTCGCCACGATCAGCGCGCGGCAGTGGATCTCGCCGCCGTCGGTCACCACCAGGCCCGGGCCGACCGACAGGGCCCGGGCTCCGACCAGCAGCTGCGGATACGGCAGTGGGCCGGCCACCGCCGCCGGCAGCGCCGCCATCCCGCCCGCCGGCACGCCGATCCGGCCCCGGGCGAACGAGCGCAGCACCATCGCCAGCACGTGGCTGGAGGTGTCGAGGGCGCGGTCGGCGAAGACCCCGGACAGGAACGGCCGGAGCACCTCCTCGATCATCTCGTGCGAGAGGCCCGCTTGGCGCAGCGCCTCCTGGGTTGTCACCTCCGCGGCGTCCAGCAGCCGGGCCGGCGGGTATGTCGCGTAGCGGGTCAGCAGCGCCGCGAACCTGAGCCGGTCGGTCAGCGAGCCCACGCCGGAGGTCAGCGTCTTGGTCGTCGAGCGCGGGTCGCGCAGCGGGTTCTCCAGGCGGTGCAGCCGGGAGCCGCGGCGGACCAGCACTCCGGGGGTGAAATAGCGCATGTCCAGGGCGTCGACGTCGGCCAGGGCGGGCAGCCGCGGATATGCCGTGTTGAGCACCTGGAAGCCGCGGTCGAGCCGCCAGCCGTCCACCACGTCGGTGGTCACCCGGCCGCCGATCCGGTCTGTCGCCTCCACCAGCAGCCAGTTCACCCCGGCGCGGTCCAGGCGGCGGGCAGCGGCTAGTCCGGCGAGTCCGCCGCCGACGATGACGACGTCCACCGATACGGGCTGCGACACGGGCACACCTCACTGGAGGACAAACAACGCAGACCCCAGCTTAACGGCGGACCGGACCGCAGGCAGGAGAAAGAAAAAGCGCGCCCGGCGGGTGCCGGACGCGCGATGTGGAGTGGGAGCTCCCCCGATTGGACTCGAACCAATAACCTGCCGGTTAACAGCCGGCTGCTCTGCCAATTGAGCTACAGGGGATCGAACTTGCCTCCCCGACCCCGCTCTCGCGGTGTGTCGTGGCGACCGAAACGACAATACATGACTGCGGCGCCCAGGCGAAAAACGGGTGACCCGGCACGCCGGTCGGCGCGCTGCGGGGATGAAACTCCGGCCGGGGGCATGACTGCGGGGCAGGATGGGTATGCACTTGGCAGACGCACGAGCGTCACCGAACGGAAGGAGCCGCCATGCGCGGAAAGCTCATGTTCATCACGGGTCTCGCGGCGGGCTTCGTCCTTGGCAGCCGTGCCGGCCGGGAGAAGTACGAGGAGATCACGGCCAACGCCAAGAAGGTGTGGGAGCACCCGACGGTCCAGGAGGCCGCCGGCGTCGCCCAGGCGCAGGCCAACAAGCTCTACACCGAGGGCAAGGACAAGCTCAACCAGTCCAAGCTCGGCGAGAAGCTGCAGTCGGCCAGCACCACCGGCAGCACCTCCGACAGCACCCTCACGAGCAGCACCGCCGGGACGCCGTCGTCCTCCAACGGCACCGGCACCACGTACTGACGTACCGCCGTACCGCCCTTCAAGGCCCGGCCCACGACGTGGGCCGGGCCTTGGCGCGTCAGGACGAGGACGAGAAGGCCGCGTCGAAGGCCGTGCTCGGCGCGTCGAACGCCAGCCGGCGGACGAACTGCAGCGCCTCCGGGGCGCCCACCAGGCGATCCATGCCCGCGTCCTCCCACTCGATCGACAGCGGCCCGCTGTAGCCGATCGCGTTCAGCGCCCGGAAGCAGTCCTCCCAGGGCACGTCGCCGTGCCCGGTCGAGACGAAGTCCCAGCCCCGGCGCAGGTCGGCCCAGGGCAGGTGGGAGGCCATCCGGCCGCGGCGGCCGTCACCGGTACGGACCTTCGCGTCCTTGCAGTCGACGTGGTAGATCCGGTCGGCGAACTCGAGGATGAAGTTGACCGGGTCGAGGTCCTGCCAGACGAAGTGGGACGGGTCCCAGTTGAGCCCGAACGCCGGCCGGTGCCCGATCGCGTCGAGCGTGCGGCGGGTGGTCCAGTAGTCGTACGCGATCTCGCTGGGGTGCACCTCGTGCGCGAACCGCACCCCCTCGGCGTCGAAGACGTCGAGGATCGGGTTCCACCGGTCGGCGAAGTCCTGGTAGCCGCGCTCGATCATGGCCGGCGGCACCGGCGGGAACATGGCCACGGTGTGCCAGATCGAGGAGCCGGTGAAGCCGACCACGGTGTCCACGCCCAGGCGGGCGGCGGCACGGGCGGTGTCCTTCATCCGCTCCGCGGCCCGGCCGCGTACCCCCTCGGCCTCGCCGTCGCCCCAGATCGCCGCGGGCAGGATGTCCTGGTGCCGCTCGTCGATCGGGTGGTCGCAGACCGCCTGGCCGACCAGGTGGTTGGAGATCGCGAAGACCTTCAGGTTGTGCTTGGCGAGCTGCTCGCGCTTGCGGTCGATGTAGTCGTCCTCGGCCAGCGCCCGGTCCACCTCGAAGTGATCACCCCAGCAGGCGATCTCCAGGCCGTCGTAGCCCCACTCGGAGGCGAGCCGGCAGACCTCGTCGAACGGCAGATCCGCCCACTGGCCGGTGAAGAGCGTGATGGGTCGCGCCATTTGTCAAACTCCCTGTTCGCTGGTGCACGAAGAGGGTTCCGGTGGCCCGCGCGAGGGCGGCGGGCCGGTGGCACGACCGGTCGGGGCGTCGCGGCCGGGCCGGGTTTGCGCCTCCCGGCCTGGCCCGCCCGTCGCGGCAGTGCCTGCACCGACTCTAGAGCCGCGGCCGCGGCCGCGAAAGCCCCGCCGTCATCGTGCGGCGCAGGCCTCGGCGGGCGGCGACAGGCCGAGCTCCCCCAAGGCGCCCTTCAGGTACGCGATTTCGGCGCCCGCACCCTCGGCGGAGGAACCCACTGACGATTCGACCGCGAGGTATTCGGTCCCGGGGTGCTCGCCGCCGGTCAGGTGCCTCAGCGCCGACTGCCAGACCTTCGTGGTGGCCGTCAGGGGCGCCGGGGGCGTGCTGTGCAGCGGGACGTGGCAGCGCACCCGCCACGGGCCGGGCGGGAAGTCGTCGAGCGCCTGGGCCAGGTCGGCCACGCGTTCCCCGGCGGGGTTGGTGACCTGGTGCGGGTGTCCCGGTTCCACGTACCCGCGCAGGGCCGTCGCGGCCGCGGCCGGCTGGGTGGCTTCCAGCGCCGCGGCGATCCGGACCCGGATGACGGAGATGCCGGCCGCGGCGAACTGCACCAGGGCGGCGGCCGGGTCCTGCCAGGTGCAGGCGAGGTTGCACAGGTCGAGGCTGACGCCGAGGCGGTCGCGGTCGAGCCGGCCGAAGGCCTCGACGATCGAGGCGGTGTCGTCGAGCACGAAGCCCGGCTCGGGCTGGAAGCCGACGCGGACCGCCCGGCCGGTGCTCCAGGCCACCTCCGCGAGGCCGGCGGAGAGCCGGGACAGGATCCGGGCGCTCGCCCTGCCCTTGCCCTCGTCCCAGCCCTCCCGGGGGCCGAGGCCGGTGGTGGTCACCGCGCCGCGCACGGCGTCCTCGGGCAGCAGGTCGGTGAGGATCCGGGCCAGGTCGAGGGTGTATTCCAGCCGGGCCGGGCTGCTCCAGTCGGGGACCTCGGGGTCCTCGTCGCCGCCCTCGGCGTACGCCACTCCGCTCAGCGTGACGATCTCGAGCCCGCGGGCTGCGATCTCGGCACGCAGCCGGGTGCGGGAGCGCGTATCGATGGCGAGGGCGGCGGCGAGGGTGGGCGGGAGCCAGAGGCTCACCCCCAGGGTCTCCACGGCCAACTGGTCACGGACGGCGGCGTACGCGTCGAGGTGCTCGACGACGGCCGGGAGATCCCGGGCAGGCCGCTCGTGTATGCCGTGGCTCAAGTGGACGACCCGGCCCGAGTGGTGGCGCAGACGCATCAGAATCCCTCCTGGAGCGGGGCGTCACCGGTGCATTCGCACGTGCATCGGTTCGTGCAGCGTCCAGTATGGACCACATCGCTGCGAGATTTCGATGCTGTCGTGGCGGACCGACGGGATGCCATGACGCCTCCATCCGTGGGTTGTCTGCCCTCGGATACGAGACTCGACCGCCCACCGGATCAGCGTCGTACGCGCCGTGCGACGCCATGACCGGCGTAGACCTGATCCACAAAGGGCGGCGGCATCGGTCCGCGCCGATGCCACCGCCCACCATGAGCAGCCTGTGGTGTCTCCACGGGGCAACTCGACACACCACGATTGAGAGCGTTAACTGTTCACCAAATGCACACTCGGACACGCACGAGACGATCACACGTGCGGATGTTCCGCGGCTGTCCGGCACCGGCCGGGAACCCGGTCGGTCGATGCCGGACAGCCGCTCCGTCGCACGCCAGACGACCCGGGGCGCAACCGGTTCGTCCCTCGCGGCGTACGGCGGAGGCATCCGCTATACAGCCGCCAGCGCGGATTCCACGTCCACCCAAGCCGATGCGGCCGCCGAACGCTCGACCGCGTCCAGGACCAACTGCACCTGCAGCGCGTCGGCGAACGAGGGCGTCGGATCCTGGCCGGCGGCGATCGCCTCGATCAGGTCACGGAACTCGTGGGTGAACGTGTGCTCGTAACCGATCGGGTGACCCGGCGGCCACCACGCCGCCATGTACGGGTGATCCGCCTCGGTCACCAGGATCCGGCTGAAGCCCTGCTCGGTCGTGGGCAGCGTGGCGTCGTAGAACTCGAGCTCGTTCATCCGCTCGAAGTCGAACACCAGCGAGCCCAGCGAGCCGTTCAGCTCCACCCGCAGGCCGTTCTTGCGGCCGGTCGCGAAGCGGGTCGCCTCGTAGGTGGCGACCGCTCCCCCGTCGAGCCGGGCCAGGAACAGCGCGGCGTCGTCCACCGTCACCTGCCCGCGGCCCGCGCTGCCGTTGCCCTCGGCCGACAGCCCGGCGGCCGCGATGGGCAGCGGGCGCTCCTTGACGAACGTCTCGGTCAGGGAGCTGACCCCGGTGATCGACTGGCCGGTGACGAACTGGGTCAGGTCGACGATGTGCGCACCGATGTCGCCCAGCGCGCCGGAGCCGGCGACGTCCCGGCGCAGCCGCCAGACCAGCGGGAACTCCGGGTCGACGATCCAGTCCTGCAGGTAGACCGCCCGGACGTGCCGGATGGTGCCGATCCGGCCGTCCGCCACGAGCTGGCGCATCAGCGCGACCGCGGGGACCCGGCGGTAGTTGAAGGCGCACATCGCCCGTACCCCCTGAGTCTGTGCCTGTGCCGCGGCCGCGGCCATCTCCCGGGCCTCGGCCACCGAATTGGCCAGGGGTTTCTCGCAGAGCACGTGCTTGCCCGCGGCGAGCGCGGCGAGCGCGATCTCGCGATGGGTGTCTCCCGGCGTGCAGATGTCGACCAGATCGATGTCGTCCCGCTCGATGACCGCACGCCAGTCGGTGGCGTGGCCTTCCCAGCCGAACTTCGCCGCCGCGGCCGCGACCTTTCCCTCGTCGCGGCCGCAGACGACCGACATCCGTGCCGACAGCGGCAGGTCGAAGGCGCGGTTGACGGTTCGCCACGCTTGTGAATGCGCGGCGCCCATGAACGCGTACCCGACCATGCCGACCCGCAGCTGCCCCATGTGATCTCCTTCTACGACAAAGTGGACGTACCCGCTCAGAAGCCGAGTTTGGCGTACTTCGCGGCGTTCTCCTTGGTGATCGTCTCGGAGGCGAGGGTGATCTCCTTGGGCACCTGCAGCTCCACCAGGTCGGACATGCCCTTGTTCTGGCCGATCAGGCGGGCCAGGGAGATCGCCGACGAGGCCATCGACGGGCTGTAGGTCACCGTCGCCTGCAGCACGCTGTTGCCGGCGCTGATCGCGTCGATGGCCGCCTTCGAGCCGGCGCCGCCGACCATGAAGAAGTCCTTGCGGCTCGCCTGGTTGATCGCGGCGAGCACGCCGATGCCCTGGTCGTCGTCGTGGTTCCAGAGGGCGTCCATCTTCGGCAGCGCCTGCAGCAGGTCGGTCGCGGCCTTCTGGCCACCGTCGGCGGTGAAGTCGGCCGGCCGCCGGTTGGCCACCTTGAACCCGAAGCTCGCCAGGGCCGCGACGAAGCCCTTCGACCGCTCCTGGGTCAGCTCCAGCGAGTCGATGCCGGGGATCTCGCCGATGATCGGGTTGGCCACGTTCTTGGCCTTGAGCTGCTCGGCGATGTAGGTGCCGGCGGCGATGCCCATGCCGAAGTTGTCGCCCTTGATCTGCAGCCGGTACGCGGCCCGGTCCGGGAACGCCCGGTCCAGGTTGACCACCGGGATGCCGGCCCGCATCGCCTCCAGCCCGACGGCGTTCAGCTCCTTGCCGTCGTGCGGCAGCATCACCAGCACGTTCGGCTTCTGCGAGATCAGGGTTGCCAGCGCCGCCCGCTGGGTGGCGGCGTCCGCGCCGGCCTCGACGGCCTTCAGCTCCACATCGGAGTAGGCGGCGGCCTGAGCCTTCGCGTTGTTGGTGATGGCCGCGATCCAGCCGTGGTCGGCGGCCGGCGCGGAGAAGCCGATGATCACCTTCTGGCCCGGGGCGGCGTTCGGGTTCGCCTCCTCGTTTCCGGTGTTCACCTGGGTGTTCTCCTGCGGCGTGTTGCTGGTGCAAGCGGTGAGCAGGGCGCCGGCGCCGAGAGCGGCACCGCCGAAGAGAATGCGGCGACGGGACAGGTCGATCATCGTTTTTCTCCCAGGGTTGACCTGGCGGCCGTTACCGGTCGCCTGAAGTGTGGGGGGCTGGGTCAGGAAACGGGCTTGCGCCCGAGGAGTTGGGTGAGGGAGCGGAAGCGGAACTGCTGGACCAGCACGGCCGCGACGATGATGCCGCCCTTGACCATGTTCTGGGCCTCGGTGGAAAGGTTGTTGATCGCGAAGAGGTTGGTGATGGTGGAGAACACCAGCACGCCGAAGAGCGCCCCGATGATGGTGCCGCGGCCGCCGCTGAGCAGCGTGCCACCGATAATCGCCGCGGCGATCGCGTCCAGTTCGTAAAGGTTCGCCATGGCGGCCTGAGCACTGGTCGCCTGGGACGTCAGCATGATCGCCGCGATGCCGCAGCAGAGGCCGGAGAGCGCGTACAGCAGCACGGTATGGAACTTGACGTTGATGCCGGCCAGCCGGGCGGCCTCCGGATTGCCGCCGACGGCCACCGTGCGGCGACCGAACGTGGTGCGGTTGAGCAGCACCCAGCCCGCCGCCACGACCAGCGCCAGGATGTAGACCAGCAGCGGGATGCCGAGCGGCCGGGTGCTGGCGATGTCGTTGATCGTGGTGTTCGCCGACACCTGGGTCTGCTTGCCGGAGATCTGCGCCGCCACGCCGCGGGCCGCGACCATCATGGCCAGGGTCGCGATGAAGGGCACGAGCCGGCCGTACGAGATCAGCACGCCGTTGATCAGGCCGACCACGATCCCGACCACGATGGCCGTGAAGATCATGCCGAGGGTGCCGTAGCTCTGCGTCGCCAGCGTGGTCGACCAGACGCCGGCCACCGCGATGATCGCACCCACCGACAGGTCGATGCCGCCACCGATGATCACGAACGTCATGCCGACGGTGACCACGCCGATCGCGGAGGCCTGCTGGAGGATCGTGAAGGTGTTGTTCTTCACCCAGGTGGCGTCGCCGTACAGCTCGGGCCGGGTGACGGCACCGATGATCACCAGGACCACCAGCACGCCGATCAGGCCGAGGTTGCGGCGCAGCGGCTCCGCGCCGTCGCCCTTGAACCAGTCGCTCGGCGACCGCCTCTTACCGGGCGGCGGCGACTCGACCGGCGGACTCTGCGCCGGCAGGCTCGCCTTGGTCGTCTGATCGGTCATGCCGGCTCCCCTTCCATCAGAGATCCCGCCATGACGAGATCAAGAACAGTGGCTTCGTCGATCTCGCTCGCGGGCGCCTCGTGGATCAGGTGCCCCTCGCGCATGACCAGCACCCGGTCGGCCAGACCGAGCACCTCGGGGACCTCGCTGGAGACCAGCAGCACACCGACACCGCCGGCGGCGAGATCCTGGATGACCTGGTAGAGCTCGGCCCGGGCGCCGACGTCCACGCCGCGGGTCGGCTCGTCGAGCAGCAGCAGCTTGGTCCCGCCGAGGAGCCACCGGCCCACGACGACCTTCTGCTGGTTGCCCCCGGAGAGGGTGCGGACCGGACGGCTCACGTCGCGCGGGCGCAGCTCCAGGGATTCGGCGGTCTGCGCGGCCGCCGACCGTTCCTTGCCGGCATCGGTGAAACCACCCCGCGCGAAGCCGGCGAAGGTGGCCAGCGTCATGTTCCGATAGATCGGCTCGTCCAGCAGCAAAGCCTGGCTCTTGCGCTCTTCCGGGGCCATGCCCATGCCGGCCTTGACCGCGCCGCCGATCGTGGTGATCCGCTTGCCGTTCAGGGTGACGGTGCCGCTGTCCGCGCGCCGGGCCCCGAAGATGGTCTCCAGCAGCTCCGAGCGGCCCGAGCCGACCAGCCCCGCGATGCCGACGATCTCGCCCGCCTTGACGGTCAGCGACGCGTCCGCGAACTCGCCCGCGCGGGTCAGCCCGTCGACCTCCAGCAGCGGGGTGGTGCCGGTCTTCGCCTCGCGTGGCGGGAAGACGTACTCGATGGTCCGCCCGGTCATCCGGCTGACCAGTTCCCGGGTCGGCGTGCTGCGCGCGGGCAGGTTGGCGGCGGTGGTCCGGCCGTCCTTGAGCACGGTGACCCGGTCGCCGATGTCGCGGATCTCCTCCAGCCGGTGCGAGATGTAGATGACCGCGATGCCGTGCGAGGTCAGCTCGCGGATGATCCGGAAGAGGTTCTCGACCTCGTCGTGGGCGAGCACGGCGCTGGGCTCGTCCATGACGATCAGCCGGGCGTCGTGCGAGAGCGCGCGGGCCATGCTGACGATTTGCTTGCCGGCTGCGGGCAGGGACCGGACCAGCCGGCGCGGGGAGATGTGGTCGTGCCCGAGCCGGGCCAGGATCTGCCTGGTCCGGCTCGCGGTGGAGCGCCGGCGCAGGAAGCCACCCCGGCTCTCCTCGTGGCCGAGGAAGGCGTTCTCGGCCACGGAGAGATCGTCGACGAGATCGAGCTCCTGGTAGATCGTGGCGATCCCGGCCCGCATGGCGGCCTGCGGGCTGGCCGGGGCGAAGGACTCACCCAGCCAGGTGACAGTGCCCTCGTCGGCGTGGTGCACCCCGGCGAGAACCTTGATGAGAGTGGACTTCCCGGCACCGTTCTGGCCGAGCAGACAGTGCACCTCGCCGGCCCGGACCTCAAGCTGGACGCCGTCGAGCGCCCGCACGCCGGGGAACGTCTTGACGACGCCGTCCAGGCGGAGCACCACCTCGCCGATGCCGTCGCGCTCGCCCTGCGGCTCGCCGTCGCTCTGCGGGTCGCCGTCGCGCTGGCGGGGAACGGCTGCCCCGGGCGGCACGGTGGCGTCGCCCGGGGAGCCGTCAGCGGTGGCCTCTGCCGGCGGGGTCGTTTCGGCGGCGGGGTGCCGGCCGGCATCGTCGTCGCGGGCCGGATCGGGGGCGGTCATGACGCCTGCTCGAAGGCCGTGTCGCTGGCCAGGACCGCCGCGCCGCTCACGCCCGCCCGGGCGCCCAGCTCGCTGAGCACGACCGGCAGGTTGCCGGTGGCCAGCGGCAGGGAGCGGCGGTAGACCACGCTGCGGATCTCGGCGAGCAGGATGTGGCCGAGCTGGGCGAGCCCGCCCCCGATGACGATCATCGACGGGTTCGCGAAGCTCACCAGCGTCGCAAGCGTCGCGCCGACCCGGCGGCCGCCGTCGCGGATCAGCCGGATGCAGATGACGTCGCCCTCCGCGGCGCCCTCGGCCACGTCGCGGGCGCCGATCTCGCCGTTGGCCGCGAGCCGTTCGGCCAGCGCCGGCGAATCGCCGCTGCGGGCCGCCGCGCCGGCGTCCCGGGCCAGGGCCGCGCCGCTGAACAGCGCCTCCAGGCAACCGGCGTTGCCGCACGAGCACATCGGCCCGTGCGCGTCGACCTGGATGTGCCCGATGTCGCCCGCGCAGCCGTCCACTCCCCGGTAGACACCGCCGCCGAGGTGGATGCCGCAGCCGATGCCCGTACCTATCTTGACGAAGAGGAAGTCGTCCACGGAGTGGGCGACCCCGCCGTGCCGCTCCCCGATGGCCATGATGTTCACGTCGTTGTCCACCACGGCCGGGCAACCGTGCTCGCGGGCGAGCAGCTCGCGCACCGGATAGCGGTCCCAGCCCGGCATGATCGGCGGCGAGACGGGCACGCCGTCGCGGAAGCTCACCGGCCCGGGAACGCCGATGCCGACGGCATCGAGCCGCTCGTAGGCGCCGTCGGTGCGGGCCTTGGCGAGCAACTCGTTGACCCGGTGCAGGATGGCTTTCGGCCCGGACCGGATGTCGGCGGCCTCCTGGTACGCCGCGACGGGCTCGAGCCGGCCGTTGGTGACCTCGATGTCGATGGAGCTGGCGCCGAGGTCGACGGCGGCGAAGCGCAGCCGCGGCTGCAACTCGACAAGGGTGGAGCGCCGGCCACCCCGCGAGGCGGCCATTCCGGCCTCGGCGATGTAGCCGGCGGCGACGAGCCGCTCGACCTCGGCGAGCAGGCGGGGACGGGTCAGATCGAGCCGATCACCGAGCTCCGCCCGGGAGATCGGACCCTCGTCCCGCAACAGGCGCAGCAGGCGCAAATGGGGAGCATCGATGACGTGCACGGGCACCTCCGGCCGTTCACACCGCCGAAACGGGACGGTGTCACGCCCGTCACACTAGGGCCCTTCCGGCGCGCTAGTCCATACCTTCTCGATGATCCCCGCAAACTTTTGTCGTCTGATTCAAAAGTCACCGCGCTCGGTGGCCGCTTCATCACCCGTCTGTCGCGGTGTCGAAGACGTCCAGCCGACCAGACCCGGCCCAAGGAACCATCCGACCTGCGCCATCCGGCTGAGCCCCGCAGCCCGCCGCGATGCGGCAGCTGAGCTAGTCGGTGCTCAGGCCCTTCTGGCTGCCCTTCTTGAGCTTGCGGTCGTCGCGCAACTGCAGGAACGGCTCGTCGTCGGCCGGGTGGCCGGCGGCGATCGCCCGGCCCCGTTCCAGTTCGGCGTCCAGTTCGGCGCCGATCATGATGGCGATGTTCGAGATCCACAGCCAGACCAGGAAGGCGATGACGCCGCCGAGCGTGCCGTACGTCGCGTTGTAGTCGGCGAAGCTCGCCAGGTACAGCGCGAAGGCGCCGGAGGCGATCAGCCAGATCACGACCGCGAAGACGCCGCCCGGGCTGACCCAGCGGAAGCCGCCCGTCCTGGCGTTCGGCGAGGCCCAGTAGAGGATCGCGAACATCAGGCTGACCAGGATGATCAGGACCGGCCACTTGGCGATGTTCCAGGTGGTGACGGCCGCCGAGCCGAGGCCGATCGTGTCGCCGACCGCCCGGGCGAGGTCACCGGTGAAGACCACGATGACGGTCGCGAGGATCAGCATGATGCCGATGACCGCGGTGACGCCGAGCCGGATCGGCAGGGTCTTCCAGATCGGCCGGCCCTCGGGCACGTCGTAGATCGCGTTCGAGGCGCGCATGAAGGCGCCGATGTAGCCCGACGCCGACCAGAACGCCGTCGCGAGCCCGAGGATCGCCGCGAGACCGGCAGTGCCCGGGTCCGAGACCTGGTTGAGCACCTGGTCCAGGAGATCCTTGATCTGGTTCGGCGCGATCTGGCTGACGGTGTCCTGCACGGTCTGCTGGCCGTTGTCGCTGAGCATGCCGAGGATCGACACGAGCACCAGGAGGCCCGGGAAGATGGACAACACCCCGTAGTAGGTGAGCGCGGCGGCCCAGTCGGTGACGTTGTCCTCGGAGAACTGCTTGGCCGTGCGCCGGAGCGCGGCGAAGACGCCCCTGGCCTTCAGCTGCGCGGGGCTGTCCGGGCCGGCGCCGGGGCCGGGCGCGGACAGGTCGGTGTCCTTGTCCTCGCTCGTCCGGACACTCGTCACGTCGTGGCGGGCCTCCTCCTCGGCCGCTCTCGTCGTGTCCTCGTCCTTACGAAGCCTCATGCCTGGGGTGGTGCCCGCTGTGATGGCCGTCTAACCACCGGATCTCAGCGACCTTTCAGCTAGCGGCAGAGCAGCTTTTCCATCCGGCGGCCCGCGACCGTCAGGCCGAGCGCGACCAGCGCCAGCAGGTAGAGCACGTCGAGCGCCTGGACCCAGCCCACCGCGCCGGTCGTGACCGCGCGGATCAGGTCGACCGAGCGGTACAGCGGGGTCACCTCGACCACCCAGCGCAGCACCGGCGGATACGCCTGCGCCGGGACGAAGGTGCCGGAGAACAGGAACAGCGCGAACTGGGCCGAGGACATCAGGTCGAAATCCTGCCAGCTGCGCATGAACGTCGACAGCGACAAGCCGATGGCGCCGAAGGCGAAGCCCACCAGCACCGCCGCCCCGAACGCGCCCACCGCCAGGCCGGGCGTGGTCAGGCCCATCGCCACCATGACCACCAGGAACGCCCCCGCGTAGATGTTGCCGCGGATCATCGCCCAGGCCAGCTCGCCCATGGCGATCTCGATCGGCCGCACCGGGGTGGCCAGCATCCCGTCGTACAGCTTCATGAACTTCATCTTCCCGAAGAAGTTGAAGGTCGTCTCCGCCAGCGCACCGGTCATCGCCGACGAGGCGAGCATCGCCGGCGCGACGAACGCCGCGTAGCCGATCACCCGGCCGTCGGGCAGCGTCAGGTCGCCGACCAGGCTGCCCACCCCGATCCCGATCGAGAACAGGTAGAGCACCGGCTCCAGGAAGCCCGAGGCCATCACCAGCCAGTACGACGACTGCAATGACGTCACGTTGCGCTCGACCACCGACCCCGAACGCCGGCCGGCGCCCTCGAACGAGATCAGCCTGGGTAGCACCAGAATCACCATGTCAAAGCCCCCTCACACCACGAGCCGGCGGCCGAACTGCCGGTAGGCCAGCAGCCAGCCGACCCCCGCCCACAGGGCCAGATAGAGCACGTGCCCGAGCGGCGACCAGGCCGGCGCGACGCCCAGCGTGGCGGCCCGGCTCAGGTCGACGCCGTGCCACAGCGGCAGCGCGTAGGCGATCCAGCGCAGCGCGACCGGCAGCGACTCGACCGGGAAGAACACCCCGGAGAACAGCGACATCGGGATCACCCCGAGGCGGAACAGCACGGCCAGATAGCTGTCGGAGCGGATCGTCGACGCGTACGCGAAGGTCGGGGTGGCCACCGCCAGGCCGACCAGGCCGGCGATCGGCAGGACCGCCAGCGCCCACCATGAGTGCATCGTGCCGAACGCCGCGGCGACGAGCAGGAACGCCCCGCAACTGGTCAGCGTGCGGAACACGGCGAACGCCAGATGCCCGTCGAGGATGTCCGCGACGCGCAGCGGGGCGGCCGACTGCCCGAAGTAGATCCGCCGCCACTCGAAGCCACCCAGCACCGGCCAGGTCGATTCGCCGATGGCGATCTGCATGGCCGTGGAGGCGATCAGGCCCGGCACCATCCAGTCCAGATAGGGCGCTCCCTCGACGCCGCCGGTGACATAGGCGCCGACGCCCACGCCGAAGCCGAGCATGGTCAGCAGCGGCAGCACGAACGACGACAGCACGCTGCCTCGCCACACCCGCCGGTAGCTGACCAGGTGATACTCGAAGACGTAGCGGGCCATGGGCTTGCCGCCGCGGGTGAGCTCAGTCGACAAGGGTCCGGCCCGTCAGGTGCAGGAAGACGTCCTCCAGGCTGCTGCGGCGGACCAGCACGCTCGCCGGGCTCAGCGCCCGGCGCTGCACCTCGGCCACCGCCTCGTCGCCGTCGGCCACGTAGAGCAGGATGCGGTCGGGCAGGACCTCCACCCGCTCCCCGATGCCGGCCAGCTTCTCCGCGAAGGCCTCCTGCGACTCCGCGTTGAAGCGCAGCTCGACGACCTCGCGGGTCGAATATCGCTCGATCAGGGCGCGGGGTGAGCCCTCCGCGACGATCTTGCCGCCGTCCATCACCACCAGGCGGTCGCAGAGCTGCTCGGCCTCGTCCATGTAATGGGTGGTCAGGACCAGGGTCACGCCCTGCTGCTTGAGCCGGAACAGGCGCTCCCAGACCAGGTGGCGGGCCTGCGGGTCGAGGCCGGTGGTGGGCTCGTCGAGCAGCACGATCTCGGGCTCGTTGACCAGCGCCCGGGCGATCGTCAGCCGGCGTCTCATGCCGCCGGACAGCGGCTCGACCTTGCTGTCGGCGCGCTCGGTGAGCTGGACGAAGTCGAGCAGCTCGGCGGCGCGGGCGCGGGCGACCTTGCGCGGGATGCCGAAGAAGCGGGCGTAGGTGGTGAGATTTTCCCGGACGGTCAGCTCCAGGTCGAGGTTGTCGAGCTGGGGGCAGACGCCCAGGCGGGCGCGGATCGCCGGGCCGTCACGCCGGGGATCGAGGTCGAGGATGCGCAGCACGCCGTCGGTGGGCGGGGAGACACAGCCGATCATGCGCATGGTGGAGCTCTTGCCCGCGCCGTTGGGACCCAGGAAGCCGAACGCCTCGCCGCGCCGCACGTCGACGTCGATGCCGTCGACCGCGGTGAAGTCGCCGAACCTCTTGACCAGCCCCCGGGCGTGAATGAGTGTCACCCGAGCGACCCTAGTGAGGGGGTCCGACAAAATCCCCGCGTTTTCAGGCCGGCGGGGTGATCGCCGCCCGCGCCGAACCGACCAGCTGATCGGTGAACTCGACGATCGGCTCGGCGTTCACGGCGGTCTTGGCGTCGTACCGGACCGCCCAGCTCAGGCCGTCCACCCCGCTGACCCGGCGGCCGACCACCCGGACCCCGCCGTGCGGCGGCAGCGGGTGGTGCGACGTGTAGGCGACCGAGCGCGTCACCCGGCTCCGCACCTGGTCGGGCAGCTCGCCGGGCTCCAGCAGCAGGAAGCCCCGCACCGGCGCGTCGACCAGCACCGCATACCCGTCGCGTTCCTGGGCCACCTCGGCCGGCGTGATCAGCAGCTCGCGGCCGGACCAGGCCGCCTTGTGGATCTCGTGCCAGCCCAGCCGCCCGCCGTCGGGCAGCCACAGGCCGCGGTTGGTGGCGACGAGCACCTGCTCGCCCGGCTCGCCGACGAAGGCCCACGCCAGCACGCGCTCCTCCGCCTCGAGGGCCGGCCGCAGCGCGGCGGGGAGCTTGGGACGCCGACGAAAGAGACTCACAATCCACCTGCCGCCTGGTCGCGCAGGGCGCGAGCGTGCTGTTCGAGCGAGAAGAGCTCCCCGGCCAGGGCCAGATACTCGTCCTTGTGGGCGACCGGGTTGATCCGCTGCACCTTGGACTTCAGCTCCTTGATCCGGGTGGTGACCGCGCCGACCTGCAACCGGGCCAGCGTCACCTGGACGTACCGCAGGTCGGCCTCGCCGTCGACGTGCAGTGGGACCACCGCCAGCTCGCCGACCAGGGCCTTGCCGCCCAGGTCGTCGCAGGCGTCGCGGACCGATTCGATCCAGCCGGCGCCGCCGGTGGCCGTCGTGGTGCCGCCGGCGGCCGCGATCGCCTTGCGGATGCCCTGGAAGACCACGTCGCCGTAGCATTCCGTGCCGAGCGCGTCGAACATCGGGCCGGCCAGCACCGGATATTGCAGGGCCAGCTTCAGCGCCTCGCGCTCCACCAGGCGCTGCGGGCTGTCGACCGGCCTGCGCGGTGCGGCCGCACCGGACTGCTCCGGTGACGAGGCGGCGGCCACGGCGCGCTGCACCGGCTCCAGATCCATGCCGAGGTCGCCGGCGAGCTTGCGGGCGTACTCCGGGCGTTTCTCCCGGTCTTTGATCTTGGCCACCAGCGGCGCGGCCCGGCGCATCGCCTCCACCCGCCCCTCGACCGTGTCCAGGTCGAAGCGCGACAGGGTCTGCCGCAGCGCGAAGTCGACCAGCGGCTCCCGGCTCGCGATCATGTCGCGGACCGCCAGGTCGCCCCGGGCCAGCCGCAGCTCGCAGGGATCCATGTTGTCCGGGCTGACCGCGATGAAGGTACGCCCGACGAAGCGCTGATCCTCCTCGAACGCCCGCAGCGCCGCCTTCTGCCCGGCCGCGTCCCCGTCGAAGGTGTAGATGATCTCGCCGGTGAAGCTGTCGCTGTCCATCAGCAGCCGCCGCAGCACGGCGATGTGGTCGATGCCGAACGACGTGCCGCAGGTGGCCACGGCCGTCGGCTCGCCGGCCTCGTGGCAGGCCATCACGTCGGTGTAGCCCTCGACGATGACCGCCCGGCCCTGCTTGGCCATCTCCCGCTTGGCGTGGTCGATGCCGTAGAGCACGTGCGACTTCTTGTAGAGCGGCGACTCCGGGGTGTTCAGATACTTCGGGCCGTCGTCGTCGTCGAACAGCTTGCGCGCGCCGAAGCCGATCACGTCTCCGGTCAGGTCCCGGATCGGCCAGAGCAGCCGGCGGCGGAACCGGTCGATGAGCGAGCCGGAGCGGGCCGGCTTGGCCAGCCCCCCGGCGGTCAGCTCGTCGGCGGTGAAGCCCTTGTGCCGCAGGTGCTTGGTCAGCAGGTCCCAGCCGTCGGGGGCGAAGCCGCAGGCGTACCGCTCGGCGGCGTCGCGGCCGAAGCCGCGCTGGGCCAGGAACTCGCGGGCCTTGCGGGCGCCGGGCGTGGTCAACTGCTCCTGGTAGAACTCGGCGGCGGCCGCGTGCGCCGCGATCAGCCGCTGCTTCTGACCGGGCTGCTGGCGCGGGCCGTCGTTCTTGAAGCCCGACTCGTCATATTGCAGCTGGATGCCGGCCCGGCCGGCCAGCCGCTCGACGGACTCGATGAACGTCAGGTGCTCGGCGTCCATCAGGAACTTGATGGCGTCGCCACCAGCCCCACAGCCGTGGCAAAAATAGACATTTCGAGCGGGTGACACCGTGAACGACGGGGTCTTCTCGTCGTGGAACGGGCACAGGCCCTTGAGGTTGCCGCCGCCCGCCGAGCGCAGCGTCACGGTCTCGTTGATGATGTCCGCGATCGAGGTCCGGTCGCGGACCAACGCGATGTCCTCATCCTTGACCCTGCCCGCCACGGCTACATACTGCCTCGCGTCACCGACCGGCTGCCAGCAGGGTCCGGTGCCAGTCGACGGCCGCCGGGTCGGTCAGGGACGCGACCTGGTCGATGACCACGCGCAGCCGGGCCGCGTCGGTCTCGGCCGTCTTCCACAGCTCGACGAACATCGGTTCGAGGTGGTTCGGCGCGCGCTCGCTGAGCACCCTCACCAGGTCGATGAGGATCTGGCGCTGGCGCTCGTACCACTCCTCGGCGGCGCGGGCTCGCATCACGTAGCGCAACGCCATGCCCTTGAGAAGCGCGCACTGGTTACGCACCGTACGCGGCACGATGAGGTCGACGTCGTAGCGGCGGAGCGGGTCGGAGCCGTGCCGGCTGTTCGTCGCGCCGACCGCCGAGGAGACGAAGCGGCCGGTCAGCACGCTGGTCATCCGTTTGAGGGCGATCTGCGAGCGGTAACCGCCGTCGTAGTCGGCGGCGGCGGTCACCACCTCGTCGGCGAGCAGCAGCCGCAGCGCCTCGCCCAGCGCCTCGGGGGTCTCGTCCGAGTAGGTGCCGGCCACGTCGGCGCAGAGCTCGGCCCGCTCGTCGGCGTCGCGCAGCAACGGCCCGAGCAACGGGTAGCCGCCGTACACCCCGTCCTCGACGTCGTGCACGGAGTAGGCCACGTCGTCGGCCCAGTCCATGACCTGCGCCTCCAGGCAGCGGCGCTCCCCGGCCGGCGCGGACTGCCGGATCCAGTCGAAGACCGGCCGGTCGTCGTCGTACACCCCGAACTTGCGCGTGCCGGGCCGGCGCGGCCAGGGGTATTTGCAGCTCGCGTCGAGCGAGGCCCGGGTGAGGTTGAGGCCGGCGCCGTCGACCTTGGCCTCCAGCCGGGTGAGCACGCGCAGGGTCTGCGCGTTGCCCTCGAAGCCGCCGCAGGACTGGGCGGCCTCGTTCAGGGCGGCCTCGCCGTTGTGCCCGAAGGGCGGGTGCCCGATGTCGTGGGCCAGCCCGGCCACGTCCACCACGTCCGGGTCGCAGCCCAGCCGGGCGCCCATCTCGCGGGAGATCTGGGCGACCTCCAGCGAGT
>Ga0307516_10002623_pt1 | contig 23829 bp, 37 predicted proteins | sample 19_EM_MG_FD_203310 | JGI IMG/M metagenome (GOLD analysis project Ga0307516, IMG submission 203310) | Populus trichocarpa ectomycorrhiza microbial communities from riparian zone in the Pacific Northwest, United States - 19_EM | ecosystem: Host-associated > Plants > Roots > Unclassified | place...
GTAGCTAGAAAGTTGAGTATTGGTGAGCCATTGAGAGCACCAAGGACATCTTCGACATGCTGTGTGTTCATCTTGTAGAGATAATCAAATCTTGATTGATTCTCAGTGTCACATGATCAGTATTTTTTTGAGCCAGTTCTTTGTAAATGTAAGCAGCAGTTTATTTCGCTTAACATTGTTTGCCAGTCGTTGTTGGTATGATATGATATGATATGATATGAATGGATCAACTATGTTACATAAGTAACTCAGGTAAAGATGAAAGCTACGTACTACGTACTTACGTATTTACGTACACTTAAATTTCAATAAAAATGAAATAGATGAATTGTTGGGTGCTCTTCCAACATAAAGTTATAATCACATGACTTATTCGGTAAGTTCCGATCAGATCAAGCGCTGTCCTCCTCCTCACATCAAACATTGTGTACCGTGCTCGGATTCTTGGAACGAGCACCCAACGTCGGCTGGATTGGAGTCTGACGTTGCCCCAAATCCCCCCTATCATCCCAATCCGATGAAAGACATAATTCGAAATTCCTCCCGCCAAACGTCGAAGAACGTCGTCTCCATCTAGCGTAAATCTCACCACTACCGCCCAAGCAGTAATGCGCTCTGGGCTTTTCTGGGTGGAGGATGAGAGCATTATCCTGGACAGTGGAAGCAGAGGGAACCTTCACAAGACCACGCTTTCCCGCGAATCTACTGTATTTAGCGACATGTTTAAGCTTTCCCCACCCGCGGACGAACCAATGGTCGACGGATGCCACGTTGTCCGCCTTTCTGATGCCGCCCAGGACGTGGAGATATTTTTGCAGGCTTTATACGATCATCGGTGAGACTATGCAGTGCCTTTTGTTTTGGTCGTGCCGTAATCTTTTCACAGGGTGGTTTCACGACACATTTATGGATATATCCGAGATTTCTGCCATCCTTCGTTTAAGCAACAAATATGACTGTGCCCTAATCCGAAGGGATGTCTGTCGACGGCTCAGGACTGAATTACCTCGCAGATTGGAGAATTGGGATTTGGTTCAGGAAGACGGGGTCCTAGCCGTCATTGCGTCCGACGAAAATTTCTGCTTCATGTCCATTACTATCGCCCAGGAGAATAATCTCAAGATTATATTACCCGCTGCATATCTGTGTCACTTAATGGTTCATTCTATTGTAAGCTGGCAGCCGTTTTATCTTTTCATGTACTGCTTCACATGCCACGTAGGATGGAATAGTAGGCGCAAGAGTCGACGACCAGGATGCTGTTAGGTGACGAGTAATACCAAGCCGATCTACGGCATGACCGGATATGACGAAGTACATCTGACACATTATATAAGTACGATATCGGTAGTTAAACAAAATATACTCCATCAGCAAAAAGGTCGACCGCTTACATTGCCGGAATCTACCATGTATGGATATATTTGTGTGCAAATGTGCTGTTTTGGGGGGATATATGGTCACGTTTTGACACATACATGGCAGAGGTCCCATAAGTACCCATAACAGGCAATGTAAGTGACCTCCCTTTTTGCTGATGCTCGCACTGCCCGTATTGTCGCCGTCTCACAAACCGCGCTACTGCTCAAAGATGCATCATCGAGATTATCTCCTGCAGACCAAATTACTTACTTACATGGGCTCGTGAGGATCCATCAAGCCTAGCTGAAGCACACTTTCGAACGGACTGCTCATTCTAACGAGCCGCTCTGCGAAACCTGTCCTCAGCAACGCATCTGCCAACGGGTCCTAGTGAATATACGCGCCAAAGTTTCTCTTATCCGAGTCCACGACGACGAGAGTATAGACGGTTTTGAGACTTGGAACAGATGGATCGAACGCCCACGCTTCAAAGAATTCAAAAACCTCTGTAAAGGTTGTTCAAGCGCGGCAGAGAGCCGATTTAAAAAGGGCCGAAAGACCTTGTGGGAGTTGTTGCCGTCATGCTTTAGGCTTCCAACATGGGAAGAACTCGAGAAGGAGGCTGAGTCGTCGTAGATACATCGTCAGCTGTCATTTTTTTGCCCGACCCTCACGTTGCATAATTGGTGACATGTTCCACCTCGTTTCGGGTCAAAGAGGGTTCAACGAACAAAACAAGGGAGACGGTGTGGATGGTTTGGGTTGACGTAGTACGGCGGCCCGCGTTGACGAGTTTGGAGGTATACATAATTTGTTGGAGACATGAGCAGTCTCCCTCAACATCCAACGCAGCGCAGTTTGAGTTGACTGCGTCATGAGGAATGCAAAACTAGACCCCGAATTTTGCGCCACACTGTAGCCTATTCGAGAGTTAGCCGCGCACCATCATTCTATCCTTGATCATTCTAATCAAAAATGATACCAGTGCCAAGCTCGCGAGTGAATCAGAAAATGATTTCTGGAATGCGAGGTCTCGGTGAACAGAAAGAATGTAGATTAGCGTGACACATCTGAGGTACCATACATTATGGAAGCACTCTACTATATGCACCTGTCCCTTTCAAACTTCGCCATCTCGACACCGATGACCGTATTTCTGGAATTGTTGGGTAATGATCTGGAAAAAGCGCTTTGTCTCTTCGCGTTTTGTTGGTGGACTGATGTGTCGGTGTTGAGCGTCGATGCATTGAGGGACTTACAAAGTCCTTCAAAAAGTTTCCGAGAGTCTTCAGCTCCAAAACTGCCTACAGTCATTGCCTTGACTAATGACTTGAACTTGGGTTCGATACAAGGAACCTGGTCACATTCGTTCAGAGCTTGGCAAGAAAAACGATATGAGAGGCTGACGAACGTGCGATATCAACCAATCTATCATCACCCCGCAATCCTGGACATCATGTCGGAAGGGTATAGCGTTTGACGAAGTGGAATTTGTCGGCGAGGAAGACGGTTGTATTTTACGGGCTTCAGATAAATTGGTAAAGTAGTACTTGACAGGAAATACTGTTCTGTCGAACATATTGGGTAAAGAACAGCCGTTTGGAGCGCTGCTGAGATCGACCATGAAGCATGATAGGTCTTGGCAAAATATCTGTGCTATCTGCAGTTCGTGGAGGAAAGTTAAACCCTCAAGGAAAAGGTCAGTTCGGGATGGAGATCACCACGAAACGCACGCACTTCGAGTATTTGGCGGATAAAATCGATATAATTGGCGACTGTCTTAAAGGGAGGCTTATCGTAGGGGTAGAGCTGTCCCATACATACATAAACTTCTTCCGCTCGTTCGACAACATGCAGTATGTGAGGGACGGGGTTCCACGGGTCTTGTCGAAGTTCACAGTGGTTCAACTCGACGAGAAGAGCAAACTCTGTGGAGTCGCGAGGAAGACGCTTGATCGCTATCGAAGGTGCCTTTGGATCCTCGGGATGCTTAGAAATAAACTGAAGGATTCGGATAGCGAATCAGTTGATCTCTCTCTAATATTCCCGCGGGGAAAGAGGTGTTTACCATGTTGAACGGGTCGGGGGAAAACTCGGCTTTCGCGAGAAGTCCGTCTATTAGTCCCTCGTAATCACTACAGGGAATTCAGTATATAATAGGAACGCGGATTCAACACGAGATGTGACGTACAAACCATCATACATGACAGATGACGTTGTGGAGGAACCTGAAGCTGACGCCCAGCTTGACGACGACCTTACAGACAGATAGTTCCAACGTACTGAGCCTTCGCTGCCCACACGGACCATGCGCTGCAATCGATGCCCGAATCGCGGATAATCTTGATTATCCTCGAGTGTAGCCTGACTGTCGGCACTATCGCTATCGGAGTCGGAGTCCGGTGGGGGTGACTGACACAACTCGCCCCCGAAATAGAGGTCGAGATGAGATGATGACGATCCCGAGGTTGTAAGAGGTTCAGGATTGGAAGGATGGATGGGAGGAGACGGTGCCATTGACAATGGATGTGGTCTACGAGAATCACTTAAAGGCTAGAGGGACGATAGTGAGACACTGGCACATTAAAACCTTCTTGAAAAAAAGGTAGCGATTATGATAAATTCCCGTTGATTCACGTACATATCGACGTTTCGTTTAGCTCCTGGGGAGGGCTGCTTAGTACTCGGTACGAAGCTGTGGCCTCACATCGCGACGCAAAAATTATCTCGGGGTTGCCATCGTGTCGGGGTGGCTGTACGGTGGCCGATAGCATGCGCACGTGCGGCTATTTTTCTTCAGCGTTGTCACTGTTGACTCCGATGGACGGCGAGGCATCGTCCAGCACAGTATCAGCAAGAAATTTCGACGTATTCAACTCCGACATCCAGGCAAATGCTCTGAAGACCACAAGGAACGCTCTGACATTACCGAGCGATGTTGCATTTCACCGATCTATCGACACGGATTTCGCGAGGGACCTCGACGACTTCTCTTCGAGAGTGCTTTCCCTAACGAACAAACTCCTTTTGTTAGCTGCCACTGCGGACACTATACAATCGGGAAAAGGGAAAGGAAAATTGGAAAACCAAGACGATGTGGTGGATAATTTCCATTCTCTTGTGGTGGATTCCATGGACCAACTTTTGGAACGGACGGTGAGTATAACCTTGAGTATCTTATTTACTGTTGATCGTACCCACCCAGGATATATGTCTGGACGAATACCTGGGTGTCGCAAAAGCACCCGCGATTGTGGTCAACCCCCCGAAGCAAACCGTGTTGAAGGTCTGTGCAAATTGACTTTAGTCTTGCGATATGCTTCCATACAACAGGCTGTCAAGCGCGGTCCTGCAGAACCTCCCATTCAGCATGCCTCCCATCTCCAGAAACCACAAGCGGCGTTCAAGCGCAAGGCTGACAATACAGACTCTCTGTGGTACCCTTCTTTGTCGCATAAATTTAATGCACAAGTACCTCTGGGATACGATTATCGCGATACCGAAGCTGACCTTACAAGCTCTTCATTGATGTATGTCTTGCATGATGTTGATTACAACCTTTTAATATCCTGTTCAGATCAACACATCCATACCGCTACGAAATAACCCATATATCCTACCCGGAAAGGATGTTCCAAATCACGACCCCTTCTCCGCCAAGGGGATTTTCAGATACTCCTTTCACTTGGGTGTCGACTCCGCAATCACTTGATACCATGCTGGTGAAGCTCCGACGGGTGTCTGAGGTCGCCATCGATCTTGAACATCACAGTTATAGGTCCTATGCGGGCTTTTTGTGTTTGATGCAGATCAGCACTCGCGAGGAGGATTGGATTATTGATACTCTTACGTTGAGGGAAGAACTTATGGAATTGAACGAAATCTTTACAGATCCCAAGATTGTCAAGGTAAGAGGAGCGGAAACCATTAGTTGCCGATCGTAAACTTATGCCCGACTATAGATTTTCCATGGGGCAGACAGCGACATTGTATGGTTGCAACAAGACTTCAACCTCTATGTCGTCAACCTCTTCGACACATACCACGCGTCGAAGGCACTCGGTGCGTTTTTTCCCGTCTGTTGTCCTGTGGTCATGTATAAACGGATCCTCCAGACTTTCCACGTCACGGCCTTGCCAATTTACTTGAAATGTACTGCGATTTCACCCCAGACAAGCGTTACCAACTGGCGGATTGGCGAATTCGGTGTGTACCGATCTTGCGGGTATTATTGGACACATTTAATCCTCCATTAGGCCTCTACCCAAAGACATGCTGGATTACGCTCGTTCAGATACCCATTATCTCTTGTACACCTACGACAACCTCCGCAACGCTCTCTTGGACCGTGGCCTATCTCAATCTCGCTCACGATCTGCGTCCCCGGCGGGTTCATCACATGCTGTATCATCTTCGGGCAATGCCCTGATAAAGCAAGTGCTTGCTCGGTCTGAAGAGACCTCTTTGAAGACGTACGACAAGGAGGTCTATGATGGCCAGGGCGGGACTGGGAGTAATGGCTGGTACACACTGGCTCGGAAATGGAACAAGGGTGCTTTACTCGCTGGAGGGCCGAGTGTCGGTGTAGATGCTTTGCAACGTGCAGTGTATCAGGTTGTGCATAGGTGGCGAGATACGGTGGCACGAGAAGAGGATGAGAGCATCAGGTGCGGCTTATGTGACTCATGCAGATGATTCCACGTTCACTGTCTTTCCAGATATGTGTTGCCGAATCATTTCCTATTCCAATTGGCGGAGCAACCTCCGGCAGACATGGCAGGATTGCTTAGAACATTTCACCCTGTCCCGCCTGTTGTTCGGAGAAGGGCAAAGGAACTTTTGGACGTCGTCAGGGATTGTGTGAAGGTCCATTTGTCGAGTAATACCGCCTCCCCGACCCCTGTGTTTGAAACAGAGAAGTCCGTCCTTATCAACGACATGGGGCTCTCCGAGGCAGTACGAAACACATCCCAGGGTATTGAGAGTGAAAGTTCAACACTCTGGGCTTTTGGTTAGTCTAATTTCACATCGATCTTGCAGCTCCTAATGGTTTCCATACACTGTCGGCTTTCGTCATCTTACGTGCAGCATCAAGGTCAAGCTGTTTGACGGTCTCAATATCCTCCCTTTTCGGCCAATCCCTTCCTCCAAGTCAAAGAATACGGGCTTTATCGTCCGAAACGAGCTCCTTGTTCGGAAACATGGTATGTCCATCAGCAACCCCAAAAATGTCTCCCTTCATGCGGCATTTTATGCAGGATTCGAAGTGCCGCTGCTATGATCCGCATTTTCGGGAGGTTGTTTCACGAATCAACAGCAATCTGGTGATCACCCGTTCGGCACCGCAGGTGGGCAGGAAATATCTCATATTAAATCTCCGCGTCATATCCCTCGCAGATTGTTCCAGAGATCAGGGACAGGGAAAATACTACAGTCGATACCCCCGAGAAAGAACCAGATATGTTAGGCATGCAAGTGGAGATACCCTTTGTTCCGGCCGCTCGGCGCAAACCTGCAGAAATGGTCGAAGACTCAATTGTCGTTGTGGGTCAAGCGAGGCAAAAGAAACGTAAACGAGCTGTCAAGACCATTCACGAGGGCCCTCTATCTTCGCGCTCGTCGGCCGATGTCGCTGGCCGCGATATTCATCAGGCGAAAAATTCAGGTCCGGACGCTTTAGAGGAGTCATTCGATTTTTCTGGTGTCTCGAATATTCTTGACGATAACCCGGATCTCGAGGATACAAAGAAGCCGAAGAAACAGAAAAAGCAAAAACATGGTAACCTTCAGCTTGGTTGGTCTCGCTTTCTTGCCTCACTGACGATTCGGGACTGTTGCAGATGGCACTTTCTATGGGGATTTCCCTGCTCCTCCTAAAGCCCACAGCGAACTCAAAGCTGGGAATCAATCATACACATTTAAATAGTACACCTGTGCGTAAGTAGCGTAGTTGTCAATTAAGATGGCTTGATCAGCTTGACGGATGACTCCTATTAGCTCCAACTTGGTGTCACCAGAATGATGTTTGATATCAATAGTATATCATCGGATCGCGAACTCCGATTGTTTTCCAACAGAAACATTAGACCGGCTCACGGTTTGCCAATAAGCGACGTTTACATATACGGAGCTCCCATTCATTTCATGGGATTCGCTCCCGATAGCGTCTTCCACGCTCGCATATCCTCGTGGTGTAACGACTAATGTCCCGATCTGCCGAACATGCGATGGTCATAGAGTCCGCTGACTTCAAGATCCCTCCTATACCACTCGACATCGAGCATATGCCGGTAGAAAATGACCCGAGAACATGGTCGGCTACTCGAAAGGTTTCATCCCCTGTTTTCTGTGCTGTGTTGAACCCCAATTGTGTTGCTAGAATCTTATTCTAGCATTCATATTTTCAGCGTCCGTGACCGCAGGTCTTGGTCAAAGTATGCAGAATCGTGAGTCTTATCACATCCGATTGAAAGGCGGTTGATCTGCATGCATTTCACCCCAGCGGCGGTCGCACAGATGGAAGAGGATCTTTCTGCCACGAGTGCCGAGTTTAGCCTGAGCATAGCTGTATTTATCCTCGGCCTCGGTGTCGTACCATTAGCTTGGTCGTCCATCAGCGAGGTGAAGGGTAGAAAGGTGTGCAGATGCTGTGATGTCCTACCTCAAGCAACGTAATCGCGGAGTTCCCTAGAAAGTTTATGTCTCTTCTTTAGCGCTGTGTATGGTCGGGTCTATCCTGGCCGCTACGAGCAAAAGTATCAAACTGTAAGCTCCCTCATTTATCCCTAGATGTACTCTCAGTAATCAAATGTTCAGCGTAATTGGGTCTCGTGCTCTTCAAGCAGCTGGGTAGGTGAAATGAACTAATACTTGTGACCTAGCGATTTTTCTGGCCTTTCGGTAGAGTAAGCGCAGTCATCTCGATAGGAGCTGCAACATTGGCCGACGTTTTCGATCCCATAGAAAGAGGCACAAAGGTGATGACTCTTTTCAGGGTCTGTGGATTCTAGCTGAATCTTATCCCAGATGGGAATTTATTATGTTGCGCCACTTTTTGGAACGGTACATGTTTGCGGCGTTTTCGATTTGTTCTCAATTTAAATTCGTGGCTCGCAGGCTATCGGACCAATCTTGGGAGGCACTCTTACTGCTGGATTCAGCTGGCGTGCTATTTTCTGGTTGTTGGCAATACTGTCTGGTATTTTCTCCCTGGGCTTCCTCCTTTTCTTCAAGGACACATTCCGCCGAGAGCGAAGTCTTATGTACCAGAGCGTCCTCAAACAAAGGCTTCGAAGCGCGAGCATGCAGTTCTCGAGTGTGGAGAGCAATTCTATGAGTGGGAGGACTTCGAGAACCGATATTGTTGACCTCGAAAAGCAAGATCCCCCGGCACCCGTTCTTCCTGCCATCGAACTTTCTCTGAGAGATGTGAATCCACTCAAGCCCCTTGTAATCATCGTGCGTCGTTGGAACAACGTCGCGATGTTGATTGCGTCTGGTAGGTCTGTATTGAACCCCACAGAAGCACTTTTGTCTATCGACGTCATATCTTCATAGGGACGATGTTTGCATTCAACTACTTCGTACTCTACGCAACGGCGCGGACACTAGACTCCAAGTATCACTATAATGCTCTCAAGATTGGACTCGTTTCTGTCGCGTATGGTATTGGTATGATTTTTTGCCTGTCTTCGTTACTTTTGTACTTTATTGACGCGAACGTGCCAAGGTTGCATCGCTGGTAGTCTATTGGGAGGCCGGTGGTCGGACCACGTATTTGCTACGCTCAAGGCTGCCAACGGTGATGTAAGCAATCCAGAAGTAAACGGTATTCGTGGTAGCCGTCCGTCTCTCACTCATACATCGCCTTCTAGATGCGCCTTAAAGGAGCTATATACAGTGTCTTTATGATTCCTGCATGCTCGGTTGGACTTGGCTGGGTTTGTGAGCGTCGTCTGCATGTCTCGGTGGTTTGTACCATGCTCTTCCTTTGCGGCTTCTTTGTTACGTAGGTTTCTTGAACGATTTCCTCGGTTGATTGATGAATGACTTTTATGTGGGTGTAGTTGGACATATGCAAGCACTCTTGCGTATCTCGCTGACGCCAATACTGGGCGGTCTTCTAGTGCCTTTGCGATGAATAGTGCTGCTCGTGGAATATCGGCTTTCATGGCAGTGGAAGTAGCAGTGCCTCTTCAGGTAATATGAAGTTCATACAGTTGGTTAAACTAATTGGCCACGATTTTTTGTTCAATATTCTAGGACGGCGTTGGAGATGGTAAGGAGAAACACCTACCTTGTTTTCATGCGTATTTTTTTTATTGACGATGTCTCTTTCAGGATGGACATACACAATCTGGGGCGGGTTGATGCTGATGACTGCTTGCTTGTTTCTTCTTGTCAGGTGGCGTGGCGCGCGATGGCGCATGCAAGCGGAGGCTCGGGAGGCGGTTGCTGCCGATTCCCCAGGAAAGGAGTGACGCAACGCATCAAGATAATTCGCAGGCATTTATGAAATGGATTGCGAATCCAGGTGGAGAACCGTACATTGTCTCGGGGCAAGAACTATCCAGCGCCTTAGTTCCCTTGTCTGTTGGTTCTATATGTAAAACTAAGTATCAGAAGCGATTCGCGCAAAACTTATGATCATAATGTCATCTTCAGTTGCCATACGTGGCCAACGTCAACCCAATTATGGGAGGTGGTTATTTATTTATTTAATTGCCAATTTCAAAATCCTATTTTGCGCTTCACGAGCACTGTCGAGCACGCACCTCATGCCCGACCCCCATAGGCCCTGGCAGCCGAGTCAACAAGATCACAATCGGCGTCAGCAGGAAGGGCCGTTCTCCAGGGCCGCTGCGAACTCTGTGCAAGATGCACAGGGGTTGCTCGCCGCGTACCCCATGGCGTCTGTGAACCCGACGAATCACGGTCTGTAGCGCGTCTCCTTCTGAATCTATAAGATCTCAAACAAGTTTTCCAGTGGCACGGCATCTGAACAGCTTGAATCTGACTGCGGAGCCTCCCTCGTTTCTGCAGCCGAGTTATTACGGGGGTTATCCCCAAGCGAATCCGCCGCCTCCTTACACGGAATATGCGCAAGAAATAGCGTATATGGGTTCGCGACATGTACCTCATAATGATTCCGGATATTGGAATCAAACGAGAGACCAAGCTGCACGTTTGTTGGGCAACCAAGCCGGGTAGTATGTATGCGACGTTATCATGGAACCGGAGCTGAGACCGATTCTAGCCCATATTCTTACCAAGACTCCCCGGGCTGGTTGCCCTCACCGGTGCAGCACTCGGCTTTTCACACTACCCCATTCGCCCAGTCGCTGTTTCAACAGACCATGCCTGCACACGCATATCCGACACCACCCCCTCCCGGCATCATAAACACCAGTTCCTCCTCTTCTCTCGCGCATGCCCTTGGCCCGCCGCCACCACCACAACCGAGAAAGGTCTATCGACCAGAGGAATCTCCGGCATTTTTCGACAATTTCCTCGAACAGAAATCGCGTGAAATGATCAAATCGTCTCGACCTGCAACACCACCCCCTAAACCAGCACATAAACCCCCTCAAGAAAGCCCTGATCCTCTTGCGCTTCGACCTGGCGTCCCCATCGTCACGCCGCTTAAACGAAAGGTCTATGTCGAACTCGAATCCCCCGCAGTTAAACGTGTTCATTATATGATTCAGCAACAGCCAGAGCCGCCTGTAAACTCACTAACGCCCACTAAAACAGCCACCCCCTCTCAGGCAACCACGACGCCGTGGAAAGTTTTAAAGATGGCATATGTCGCTGTCCCCCATAAACCCTGGTTGACCCCTTCTCCCACTCACAAGGGCTTCCGCCCACCAAAAATGTCCCAGAAGCGACTCGGGAAGATGAAGGTCACGGCCGAGGATGATGAGGATGACCTTGGTGGCTATGGCACACCAGATGATGACGCATATAGCCCGACACGCAGTGAGACCGTGAAGAGCTCTGCCCGGCGCACTGGGGATAGAGATGGCCGTGGTGCGTAGTAACTTTTATCAAGTTACTCTTTCGTTCTGACAGAACACCTCTCTAGCTCCTCTCGAAAAGTTCACTTCCCTTGTGGAGGACATTTTTGAAGCCGAAGACGCCCTACCAGCCGACGTCGACATTGGCGATCTTCCATCGGAATACTTCTCTTTGGCTATAACAATCGACGCTAGTCGTCCTCTCCTAAACTCCAACGTCATCCGCAAGCTCACGAAGAACATTGGACACATAGCGCGACCTGCAAAGCGGCTTAGGCAAAGTACCGCGGGAGCGCAGGCCACTCCCCGGGGAAAGGGGCGGATGGCGGAAGTGAAGACGTCCGTTTTGGCACGGCTGTTGAAGACGCTGCAGAGGAGTGTTCGAGCGGGCGAAGACATCGATCCATTCCTTTTTTCACACCCTGGCCGTCCAACTGGTGTCCACGCGTCTCCGAGTAAGAAGAGCCCGAAGAAGCAAGCCAGAGGCAAGAAGCACGAACCCCATTCCAAGAGCTCAGATCACGAGGAAGATGAGGATGTGCATACAGAATTGGATGGCGCAGCGGACTTGACGGAGGCTGAGTTCGATAAACTCTCGAAGGCGTTGGAGGTTGCGAGGGAGAGCATTGTAGCGGCTGATTGTTGCATCGCTTTGCTTGGCAGTGATCGTCTGCAAAAGCAGGTAGGTCATTCATAAAATCCACTTGGGTTGCAATCCTTACTGACGCTACACAGTTGTATTCTGAGGAACTGATCACAGCTTGCCTGAGTACCATCAAGAATCAGCTCACGAAGATCGTTTATCCTTTTGTTGAAGCATCGACTGAGCTTGCCTCTGGTACCAGCACGGCAACCGCTGGCAGTTTCAGCCCCCTTCTGCATCATATTGTCCTACAGACGTCTTCGGTTGCCCAATCACACCGTCGCCAGCTTAGTGAAATGTTCCAGGCAGTGTCAGCCGTCCTTCCCAAAATCAACATGCTCATAAACGCAGAGAATGTGGCCATGAGCGACAGCATTATCATACAGGCGGTTTACATCGCTATAGGACCTTTCTTCGTGGTAGAGAGTGCAGGAGGAGATGGTGAAGGAACCACTACCAAGAGCAAGAAGAACGCGGATGGCAATGTGGTCTTGAAGACTTTCGGTAAAAGCGCGATGAGAGGGTTGAGGTTAGATGCGTTGGCTTTGATTCGCAGTGTGAGTCTTTCTGTTACTCCCTGAAAGGTCTTCCACCAAGTTGACGCCTGAAATGTCGTAGATTTTTGCAAACCATGAGGATCAGAGATCGTGGATTATAGAAGAAATTCTGAGTTCTCTAATCAAACTATCGGATACCAAACAGAAAGCAGGGCAGTTCCGGTGCGGCCAATTTCGTTTTCGTGCCTGTTTGTGATGTTCATGTCACAAATTATCTACCGCAGTCTTAGGGATGGACGGTCAATCAGAACAGTATCGGCGCTTTTACTCCAACTTGTACAGACATCGGCACATGACGTGCGTCTCGAGGCAAAAAGAATTGACAAGGCTCGGCAGAATAAATTCGCGTTAAAGAGACAAGAGAGCATTTCAGACAGTCAGGCGAATCTCGCACCGTCCGGACCATTTCTTGATGAAAGCGACCTTGAGGTATGGCATCTCCTTTCGTTGAAGCTATCTACGGGCAAATCTAACTTCTTACAGGAACTGCGCCTTTACGGCTCTGGTTTGGATTCTGCTACAAAAGCTGCTAAGACTATTATACTCTTCCTAACTCAAAGGTCGGTTTTCCTTTTGTCCTGAGTTCGAGGCCTGAATTTCGTACCGCCACAGGTCCGGAAAGGGGAAGGCTACGAAAAATTCTAACGAAGCGGAGTATCGTACAATATTGGACAATCTCATGTCGGATTTATTGGCTGTGTTGTACTGGCCGGAGTGGCCCGCCGCAGGTCTCCTCTTGAGTATTGCTTGCAAATTCATGGTGCGTACTTCTTCGGCCCTGGCAAGGTATAGAAGCTGATCTTTTCAACAGGCCTCATCGCTAGATGATGTGAAAGCAAATGCCACGGATAACAATGCTGCAAAGACGATAGCGCTGGATCACCTTGGTGTCATTGCTGCTCGTATCCGCTCGAGCATGCTCAAAGTCCGGTCTGATGTTCATGAATCCACCCGGAAGTTTAGAGCTTTGAAACCTTTAGATGAGGTAAGACGAGCCTTATCTTACATCAAACTCGATCATAAGCGCTGGTTTAGATAGTATCGGCCCTCGACATCAAAGAGCTAGAGAAGCTCATTCGCACCCATAAGGATATGGCCTATCATCTTTGTAAACGGTCCTCGGAAGATCAAGCTTATGACGTCAGTTTCATTCGACCCTTATCCTGATCTGTCAATACTTATGTTGAGATAGAGTGCCCGAGAGCTTACCGCGGCAACCTTGGGACAAGAGTTGGCTATAGCTCTCAGACAAGTCAATAGCTGGATTACTGATCCTGAGGGGGACGAAGATCTCAATCTAAAAGATCAGTCAAAGGTGGAACACTTCGGACAGAAAATCAAAGCTGCTCTGAGGGACGTATGGAAGGAACCTGCAGCAGATGTCTTCGACATTGGGTATCTCTGTGAATCTTAACCTACCGGGGATAATGTCTGACATGTGGGTTAGGTCACAGGAAGAAGTTTCCCGCATCGATCGACTAGCAGAGGAGATTGGAACAATACAGAGTTTGAAGAGCTCATTCCAGCCAATATTGACAATCATTCTTGTGGCTCTGGACGCCCCCGCTATATTCATGCGTACCAAAGCTCTACGTGCTCTAGGGCAAATTATAACTAGCGATGCTACTATCCTTGGTGCGGTATGTCTGTGCATAGGCTGTTTTCCCAATTACAGAAGTATGACGTGTCTCCACCTTAGCCAAATGTTCGACGTTCTATCGAAAGTCATCTTTTGGATAACTCCCCTGCTGTTCGCGATGCCGCCGTCGAGTTGATAGGCAAATATATGATTGATTCCCCGGAGGTTGCAGGCGATTATTACCAAAGGATCGCCGACCGTATCGCGGTATGTCGCCAAATTCTCTATGGTTCTCAATCTTGAACACTTCAGTGCAGGATACGGGTCTGGGTGTCCGGAAACGTGTCATCAAGTTGCTCAAATCCTTCTATGGTGTGATAAGTGACGACAACTCCCGGCGTATCGATATCGCCACTCGGATCGTGCTGCGCATGTTGGATGAAGACGAAAGTGTCAGAGATCTGGCCATCAAATCCATCGAAGAACTTTGGTTTCCAACTGGTCCGGCGTTGCCCGTTGCAGCAAAGTCTAGAAATGCACATTCGTCTAGCATTCAAGACAAAGGTCCACTGCTCAGCAAAGTTGCGGTGATTATGGGAACCTCGGCAAACTTCAAGGATCGACAATCTCCTCTAGAGGATATGCTGCACAAGATCATGGCGGAGAAGAGTGGAGCCGACGCTGCGTCTCTCCATGCACGTTACGCCGAAATTTGCGAAACTCTGATTGATGGTCTAGTTGATGCCTCAGACCTGCCTGGTTTCGTGCGTGCAGTCTTTCGGACTTTCTCCCGATGCTAAATGTTCGTTACCTCAACTCAAGACTGTCATCAATTGCATCAGGACTATATATCTGTTCACGTCAGCATATCCGGCGATTCTCTCCGGGTCAGACGCTTCTACTTTACTGCCATATCTCAAAAACGCGACTACGGTAAGGGATTGGAATCCCCCTTCCTCCACTGATCATGCTGATCATAAGTTGATATGCAGTTAGAAGAACAGGCGACATCCGATTATCTTTTGAAGGTTTTCCGAGCATCTATTCCTCATATGCCGAAGACGACTGCCAAGTTCGGTCATGAGCTTCAGCTGGCGCTCCAGCCAATGATAATCAAGCCTAATGGGAATGGAATACAGGTCGATATCTTTTTAGAATATTTCTTCCGTATTGACCCTATCCTCGTGGTAGGTCCTGCAAGAAAGCGTGGCTTGCATGTGCATTGTGGTTCAAAATCTCACTCATGACTTTACGCGTCTGGTCAATCTTCTCAAATCGTGTAACTGTATGCATTCGCGTTTCACTTTGGCGGTTGCAATGATGATTCTTTATGACAGTCCGTTTGCAACAAGCGCTTAAGCGTCCAGATTCTCAAGTGATGACTCCTCCGGAAGCTAAAGCTTTGTCGATCCTCATATTTATTGTCTCATTGCTCGGAGAGAACTGCAGCTTTGACAATCTTCGTAAGGACCACCCTGGTAACTGGCTTCCTCGATCTCTTGTAGCCATGCTTACATTTTCCTAGACCTGGCGTCTGAGATTGACAGTATTTCACCCGTGAGTTTCAACATCCTAACTATCAATGACGCTCCTAGATGATTGCACAGGAGTCAATCACCGAGCACATATACGACAGTCTCCTTCGGCTCTATACCAAGTATGACAGTTCATCTCTAAGGAGCCGTTTCTTGCAATGCCTCGGTGAGCCATAATGAAAATTTTATTTCAGCGATGGTAACGTTTGCGTGCACCCAGGTTTTCTATTCCGCGCTCAGCCGACTTTGATGACGTTAGAACGCTCGTCCATGATAATGGATGCGATTTTTGCGTCGCCAGAAGAGGATGCAAGAGGTCGTCTGCTGAAGATTATGCAGGAATTTCTGGTATCTGAATCCGCTAAACATGCCGCTAAGGAAAAAGGTTTGTGCTGAATCTCCTCTTGATTGTTGTCTACTTACTGCAAGTAGAAGCCATCAAGGGAAACACAAAACCCTCCGAGGTCAACATGGAGGAGCTGGTAGGGAACACGGATGGCTTTGCCGATTCAGGGTAAGCGATCGAATTACTCTCACTCCCTCACAAGCCTCCATTGAGTTACATTCCGTAGGGTCAGCTCGGCAGTTGTTCAGCGTTATCTGAACCCCATCTTGGACGCTGCCCTTTCTCAAAACCCGCAGATTCAGGCAGCGGCTATTGATGTGCTCAGCTTCACCATCAAGCAAGGCCTTGCCCATCCATTACAAGTAAGTTTCCTCCATCTGCCATGCCTTGACTGCTCACGTCCTGTTCCAGTCTTTTCCGGTCATTGTGGCCCTGGAAACCAGCACAAATCCAAGTCTTTCTAACCGAGCAAGTGCCCTTCATGCTGTGCTGCATAATAAGCATGCCTCGCTCCTTAACGCACGCTTCACCGTGAGTGCGCGGGCGTCATTCGCATATCAGAAGAAAATTTGTCAGGGCACTATTCGAGGTAACCCTCTCCCTATCGGTGGCTGACCTCATCTTATAGTTTCGAAAGGTTACCGCCTGCAACCCGTTCCTATAGCCCTCTTGCAGCGATGGTACTCCCTTGTACGAGAAAAGCGAACAACGCGGCAGGATTTTCTCAGGGCCTTGGTGAAGGTTTTTCACGAGAATGATGCATTAGAGGCAACCCAGGTTGGTCTATTCGGAGCCTTGTCAATTAACATTGCTCATTAAATCCAAGGATGATGTCGACTTTACTCGATACATGGCCGAAAACTTTGCGACGTTTGATTACAAGACTCAAGAAGAAGTGATCACTGTCGTCAAAAACCTCACTGCCATCCTTTCCACCACAGGGACCCAACTTCTTGAGACAGTATCTCCTTCGCACCTTCTCACTCATTTGAGCAATCCTGTGAACTTGATTGAACCTAACGCCCCAGTTGAAACATCGGAGAACCTGAAAGCGAAGGTTCCCTTGATGAGGAGCTCTGTGATAGTTGCCATGGTCATGCTTCTGAAAGCTCACCTGAAAACTCTATATTCTTTGTCAGAAGAGTACGCGTTTTTTTTGCTATCTGGCTGACAATATCTCATCCATTTCCGATCCAGAAAATGTAATAAGTTCGTCCTTGGGAAGAAGAGCGTGGTCGGTGATAAACCAGCTCTCAAACGGCATGAAAATCCGATCAATTGGGAGAGGTTGCCTTTTGCCATGACGCCAATCGTAACCTCTGAAGACGTCACTGTTCAGAAATCCAGGGTTTGCATTTCGACAAACTATCTGTGAGAATGTCCGTCTGACTTCTTCATTAGTTTCTTGATATTTGGAACGAAGACGGGGTCACTTTGGAGCCTGAAGACGAGTTCCTTTAGCTCTTATAACGGCACGTATTATTATTATTGCTTACATTTTCGCCCGCTGTACCTATTCATTCAATAGTCGTAGTTTACATGTTTGATCGCTTTTGTACCATACCTCGACTAATAATGGACCTTGGGGAAATAAAAACCTTGCACTTTCCATGGTTTTAGCAGAGATACCTGAACATGTTTGTAGCGAATCGCCTGGGTACTGGAATTTCCGCCTGGTCCTCAAAACATTCTTAGTCGGTTCATATACCTGAACTTCGAGAACGTCGTGTTCCATGGTTCTGAGATAAGTAGTAGTAAGGCATGTTCCCTGCAAGATACATCAAGCCACTCTCCGATTGAGCGCTCCGATGCCAGCAAAGACCGATTTCGGCACCGAAGAAACACCACGAGCGTATATCTGATTCGTAAATATCTTCCGGTACGCTAGTCAGACAAAGCTATCCTCATAAACAAAAAAACACATACCAGTTCATCATAAACGATCGCCGGCACCTTTTTCTCGCAAAGTACCGACCCCGGATGGATCTTCACAACCTGTCCGACCAGTTGCTTGTAAGTAAAATTGGCATGAACGAAAAGTCAAAACCCACCGAGCGGCCCATCGTCTGCTTATATGACCCGTCTGGTTGCAAAAACGCCGAATTCTGTGCCAACCCATACACCAAACTCTTCAACACCGGCTCCTCCTTCTCTCCACATGACACCCTCCAATCCAACCCCGTTCTCTCACACACCCGTCTCAACTGATCCCGGATCTCTAACGCCTCCGAGAACGTCCGTTCGTTCAGAAAGTGCTTCCTACACCACTCCCTCTTTACAACCTTCGCGCTGCTCCCCGCTGCCATATCGGCATACGCTCGTACAGCATTCAGCACCGTGAGGTGGTCCCCTGATGCGTGAGCGAACATCTTACGAGCTTCGGCGGCATTCTCGCGCTGCTCGGTGATGTCGATGAAGAGTTTCGATGACGCAGAGAGGACGGAGATGATGTCGAGGACTTCGAACGTGCAGTCGTTGTCTTTCGATGCGAGGATGGCGCGAGCGTAGATGGGTTCCAGAGGGAAGAAGGCCATGTGGCGCCCAAGCGGCGTAAGCTCCTTATTGGCATTGATAGCATCAAGTAGCCATAATGTCTTGAGCGCCGAAATAACTTGGCCCTTCTCAGCATTTCCTGGACATTGCACAGAAGATGACATGCTCACTCGAGTCGCGATCGGGCAAGTCCATCAAATCCAAATCCTCCAGATCCTGGCCCAGACATTTGAGTTGCAGCATGCTCGAAGTCAGGCCAACGCGCATGATTTCTGGCTCAGGTGTAAGCGCCATTTCGTTATAAGCAGCTTCTGTATAAAGTCTGAAGCACACCCCTGGACCCTATAAAGATGTAAACAGAGAACGGAAAAAGTCAAGCGTCGCTGACACTACCTCCCGTCCTGCACGTCCCGTACGTTGCATGGCTGATGATTTAGTGATAGGTCTTGTAAGTAGGGTATCAAAACCTAGAAACATCCGTCAGGTGTCACCGCTTTCTAATCACATCAGACTCACCCCCGCCGGTATCCCGAGCTAGGTATCTCTTCTCCTTGCACATTCCGGTATCAATAACATATTTCACACCAGGTATTGTGATTGACGTCTCGGCAATATTTGTTGCCAATATACATTTTCGGGTGTTGGGTGGAGTTGTCGCGAAGACTTTCGCGTTTTGGCCGGGAGCTTGCGCAGCGTACATCGGACAGATCAAGACCTAGGAGTGAGATTCAAGAAGTTAGAGTAGATCCTGTTTGGGCTTGGAACGCGATGCGTTACATCTTTCTCATCCCTCGGCAGCTGGCTTGCGAACAGTCGGATGGACTTGTTTAAACTCTCGATATCCTCCTGGCCTGACGCAAAAAGATATTAAGGAGAACACGAAGGGATAGAGAACACAGACGAACCTGGTAAAAATATCAAGACGTCTCCGGGAGGCTGATCCATATGTATCTGGAAAAAAGTCCGCATCGCAGAATCTAGGTAATCCGTCTGGCCTTCCGAGGCGTAGTATATTTTGACAGGATGCTGCCTGCCCTTCACATACAGTATCTTGGCACTAGAATTCGAGAGTTACTCTCAAATAATGTTAAAAGCAGAATAGGACGTACTTGAGGAAAAATTTGGCAAACTTTTCCGCATCCAACGTCGCACTCATCACGACGACCTTTAACGGATCCAAGCCCTTCCCCTTCCCTTTCCCCTTCTCGTCAACTTTTCCACTCGCACTCCGGTCCCTCTGTATCCTCTTCAAATTCGCAACTAGCAGATCCGTCCTCAACGTCCTCTCATGTGCCTCATCTACCACTACCACACTGTACGCGCTCAAAAGCGGATCCGAGAGGAGTTCCCGGACGATCATCCCGTCTGTCATGTACTTGATACGCGTCTCCGAGCTTGAACGCTCATCGAACCGCACGGAGTACCCGACTACCTTCCCGACGGTCGTACCCTTCTCGGATGCTACACGCGACGCGAGAGAGGTGGCGGCAACTTTGCGGGGTTGTGTGACTGCTATCATGCCGCTCCCTGCAAGACCTGACTCGAGGATGTATTGGGGTATCTCTAGTGTTCATGATCAACAGAGGTCTCTCCTGGACGCGTAAAAGATACTCACGAGTAGTCTTGCCTGATCCAGTCTCACCTAGGAGGACCGTGACATCGTTCTTCCGTATCTCTTCAATGAGAGCCTCCCTGCCTACCCCTTGGAGTTCAGTGATGAATCACAAAATGCAATGGGAACATTACACACCTTTAGCTATGGGAAGCTGCTTCCGTTGCTCCTGTAAGACTGCCATCTCCAAGGATTTCTCTCTTTTACGATGAGGCTTTTGGCTTGCACTCGGGTTTTGCGCCCCGTTGGCGATAACTGTTAATGGAGTCTTCCTCTTCCTCTCCTGTTCGTCGTCGCTCGTGTTGACCCACGGAACGGTCTTTTTGGGGTGAAGGCGGTTCCCGTGATCCCCGTTTATGCTGGTGTGTAGGAGTCGGATGTGTTTGGATGGGGTAACACTGGGCATCGTCCGTTCGAGCAAAGGGCATGGATGAGAAAATGATCGGAACTACAGTTTTCAGTAAAAGTTTATGTTGAGACCTTCGGGCCGTAGTAGTTGGTCACGTGACCCACACTTTTACTCAAGCTCAGCTGTACAACCGACCGTATCGGCTCTCAACGTTTTCTTTTCATGCTCAGCGTACAAAGAATAGCTCGAAAGGTAGGCTTGGAGAAACTGATGTGAGAATGGTAGCTGAAGGGATGACAGACTGCCGGGAGCCGTTTGCGCCTCGCGAGACGCGGGCTGGCTACGGCTTCTGAACCATACGATGTGGTCGTCATTGGAGGAGGTAAGTTTAGCTTTTTTATTCAGTGCGTTTTGTGTCTGATGCGTGCCCAGGTCCCGGTGGTTATGTGGCTGCGATCAAAGCTGCTCAACTGGGTCTGAGGGTACGTCATCATCGACTTGGGTGGACTTGCTGACCGGCATTTAGACAGCGTGTGTTGAGAAACGAGGTTCTCTAGGCGGAACTTGTCTCAATGTTGGATGCATTCCCTCGAAAGCTATGTTGAACAATTCTCATATTTATCATCAAACCCAACATGACCTCAAACGGCGGGGGATTGATGGTATGTATGTATTTTGTTGGGGTTGTGTCTGGGTTTTGCTGAGAGGAAGAATTCAGTGACGGGTGTGAGCTTGAATCTTGAGGCGATGCTCGCGGCGAAAGACAGTTCTGTGACGACGCTCACGAAGGGGATCGAGTTTTTGTTTAAACAGAACAAGGTCGATTACATCAAGGGAGCGGCATCCTTTGTCTCTGCTACTTCTATCACTGTCGATCCTTTGGATGGGTCTGGCAAGACGACGGTCGATGCGGCTAATTTTATTATCGCGACTGGATCGGAAGTGACGCCGTTTCCGGGAGGCAAGATACCCATTGACGAAGAGCAGATTGTGAGTTCGACTGGGGCGTTGGAGTTGAGAAAGGTTCCGGAGAAGATGGTTGTGATTGGTGGGGGGATTATAGGGTTGGAGATGGGGAGTGTGTGGAGTCGGTTGGGTGCGGAGGTCACTGTTGTTGAGTTTTTGGGCGGGATTGGGGGAGTGGGGATCGATGAGGAGGTTGCGTGAGTTTTGGTTGTTTTGTCGTCTGTTTGCGCTGATGATGAAAGATGGTTCTCTCTTATGTAGGAAGCAATTCCAGAAACTGCTGGCGAAGCAGGGGCTCAAGTTTAAGCTGAACACGAAGGTTTTGTCGGCGGAGAAGAGGGAGGGAAAAGTTTATTTGCAGGCTGAGCCTGCGAAGGGTGGCGCCGAGGAGACGGTTGGTTTTTGTGTTTATACTGCGTTGCGTTTTACTGACCTGGTGGGTTACCAGCTGGAAGCTGATGTGGTTCTCGTCGCTATTGGACGGCGTCCGCATGTTGATGGCCTGAACCTCGAAGCTGCTGGCGTCGAGTTGGACAACCGTGGCCGTATCGTCATCGATGACCAGTTCACGACGTCTGCAAAGAATATAAAGTGTATTGGTGATGTCACTTTTGGACCGATGTTGGCTCACAAGGCCGAGGAAGAAGGTCAGTTTTTTTTGTAAAGCTGGTTTCCTAGGGTGTTTGCTGAGCTTAAATACTATAGGTATCGCTGCGGTGGAACATATAAAATCCGGACACGGTCATGTGAATTACAATGCGATTCCATCCGTGGTGTACACGCACCCTGAGGTGTCGTGGATGGGAAAGACGGAGCAAGAGTTGAAAGCGGGAGGTATAAAATACAATGTTGGCAAGTTTAGCTTTGCGGCGAATTCGAGGGCCAAGACGAATTTGGACACGGAGGGCTTTGTGAAGGTGCTTGCGGAGAAGGAAACGGATCGTATTTTGGGTGTTCATATCATTGGTGAGATTTGGCGTCGTCTGTGTTATGTTTTGATTGTCTGAAATGGAGACTTAGGACCGAACGCGGGTGAGATGATTGCGGAGGGAGTGTTGGCGATTGAGTATGGGGCGAGTTCGGAAGATATTGCGAGGACATGTCATGCGCATGTACGTGTGTAACCTCTTGTTCCTGTTCGGTTTTTTGATTTGTGTTCTTTTTGGTGTTGTAGCCGACGCTTAGCGAGGCGTTCAAGGAAGCTGCTATGGCGGCCTATTCGAAACCGATACACATGTAACGAGCGTCAAGTCTGGCTTGGTTATTTCTCTTGGATGGTGGGTGCTTTGGTGTTAATAGATCGTGATCTCCGTATACGTGGACGCGGATATATTTGATGCAATGAATACTGGTTTCTGCAGTTTTTTGTAGTCGTCGATGCAGTGGCTGCTCGGAAATTCTTTGATTACTTTCATGTTGTGTTTTTAATTCTGACTACTAGAAGAGAAGGTGAAATGAATATTTAAAAACCTCTTGAGTTATGGTTCTCGTGAGATTGATCAGTGACGAGTACGAAGGGAGGCAGAATGATATGAAGGGTTAAAATGCAGGTATATGGGGATGGAATGCAACTGAAATGTCGAAAAAAGTGAGCAATATATGGCTACACAGGTGGGTCTGTATCTATTGAAAAGGAGCGGACGGGATCAGAATAAAGATGCCCAGGGAGGATATGATATATATCGATGGGGGAAATTCAGGCGGCGACAAAGGATCGCCTCCTGTTGGCAGCCTTGTGTCTGCGTGGACCTGCAGCGATGGGTGTGGGTTGTACGGTTCCGCGGTTGTTGAGGGTGAAGGTGGGGTGGACGATGAGGGGGGAAGAGGCGGATGGGCCTGAGCCGGGAGGAGGGGTTGCGGCGGTTGCGGCGTTGGATGCGCCTCCACCGAAGACGGTGGGTTGTTGGTGAGCTGGAGAGTTGTGAGCGATGTGCCAGCCGAGGGCGACGCCGCCGCCGATGGCCTATTGAGAGGGAGAGTTGGAGAAGAGGAAGAGGGGGAGAGGAAAGGGGGACGTACGAGGAGGATGATGATGGCTGTTATCCAGACCCAGCGGGAGAGCTGGGAAGAGTTGTTTTTTGTTCTGCGGAGCCAGGAGCTGTGTGGAGGCATGAGTGGGGGTGTACGGTAAAGGGGAGAGGGAGGTGACCTTTCTTTCATGGCCTCGGGTTGTTTTGCGACCATGCTGAAGCGGCGCCAGAAGTCGTCGCCTTTCTCTCCGCGGGAGGGGAGGAGGGTCTCTTCCGCATCGCTGCGGAGGATGGGGCGCGGGGTGGCGCGGTCGGAGGAGGGTGCAAAGGAGATGGCTGGTTTGGCGGGGCGGGCAAAGACGGGGGTTATGGGCATGAGAGGGGGCTGGAGGGGGTGTGGG
>Ga0307516_10002624_pt1 | contig 23823 bp, 21 predicted proteins | sample 19_EM_MG_FD_203310 | JGI IMG/M metagenome (GOLD analysis project Ga0307516, IMG submission 203310) | Populus trichocarpa ectomycorrhiza microbial communities from riparian zone in the Pacific Northwest, United States - 19_EM | ecosystem: Host-associated > Plants > Roots > Unclassified | place...
CGACCTTTCCACGGCGCCCGTATGCGCATCCAGCAGGACCAGGTCGCAATGGCCGTCGGGACTCTCCTGTACCGTGACGATGTGAGCCCCGTCCGATGAGATATCCGGCGCGAAGTAACGGCTCCGGGCCGTGACCCTCGTGTCTATCCCCGTGGCGACGTCCAGGAGACGGATCACGCTGTAATTCCTCCAACCCCAGCGGGGGTCGCTCTCATAGGCCGCATACACGATCTTCCCGGAGCGGTAGGAATAATAATTATCCAGGGAAATAGAGCGGGTGCCGAGCACGCTCTCCCCTCCCCCTTTCAGGTCGCGGATGACGAAGGCCGGGATCTGGCGGAAGCTGCTGCGCATATAGACGATGCTGTCGCGGCCGATCCAATAGGGGAACTCTTCATTGGCGACAAAATGCCGGTGGGCGCGTGCAAAAGGTTCCTGCTCCTTTTTCAGGGGCTCACGGAAATGATCCAGCGCTGCCTGACGGAACTGCCGGAAAGAAATGCCGGCCTCCCGCTGTATCCCTTTTTGCAGGGGATAGAACAACCCTTTGAAAGCGGCGGCGTCGAGGGTGACGTTCTTCCAGAAGGCATCCCCGTATTTTTCTCTGCCATAGGATACGAGCATGTAGCCCAGGGGATAATGATCGGGTACATAATCCCGGTAGGAGCCGTTGCGTAATTTCATCCAGGAATAATTCTTATCGCCTGCCCAGAGGGCGCGGTAGCCATTGAAGAAAAAAGGTAGTCTGCCCCGGCCCTGATCGCTGATGAGGGTCTCCTGGTAGACGGCATCGCCTTCCCAGAACCAATTGGGGATCGTCAGGCTGTTGCCCAGTTCCTGTCCCCCTTCGCCGAATAAATAATAAAGAGCGCCGGAGAGGCCGACGCGGAAATTATTGTATTGCTGTACGTGCCGGTATTCATGGATCGCGAGGGTCTTTTGCCAGGGCAGGCTGCCCAGTTCGAAGCTATTCTGCGGCGGCGTCAATTGATACTCACTACGAAAGGGCGCCAGCGCCACATATCCATTGGGAATGGTGGTGAGGGTCTGGAGAACGATATCGATCTTCCGCTGCCGCATACCGATCGTTGGCAGCGTGGTGAGGCTCAGGCGATGTACGATCGAGGCTACCTGTTGGGCCGTCGAGTCCAGCCCTGCCGGGAAAATGACCCGGGCCGTTGGAATATTGATCTGTCGCCATTTGAGGGAGGGCGGGTTGCCGCCGAACTGTTGTGCGAAACCAGCGGCCGGCAGAAGGAAAAGGAGGATCCATACAGGGAAGCGAACTACCGTCATGACGAAAATTTAATGATTTCCTGAAATTAAGCATTCCTTCGAAAGCCAGCTATTTAAAGAGGGGAATCTCTTATTTTCGTGGTCTACTATGAATAGCTTCCTCCGATCCTTATCACCGACCCGGAATTATGACGCGCTGATCGCCGCCCTGGCAGGAGCTTTGATCATCATCGCCTTTACCCGGCATGGGGGGATCGGCATATCGCCGGACTCGGTGACCTATATCAGCGTCGCGGACCATCTGCATGATCAGGGCGTCCTGACGGATTTCAATAAGGGACCGCTGATGGATTTTCCCGCAGGCTATCCCCTTTTTCTCAGTGCGCTTCGTTGGATAACGGGGCTGCCCGTGCTGGCATTCGGGCGCCTATTGAACGCCATCCTGTTCGGGATAGTGATCTATCTCAGCGGATGGATCCTGGAACGATTCAGTTTCCACTCCAAATGGTATAAGTGGACGATCCTGAGCTGTATCGTATTCAGCCCCTGCCTGCTGGAAGTCTATTCCATGATCTGGTCGGAAACCTTGTTCCTTTTATTCCTGCTGCTCTTTATCGTTTTTTTCCGTCTATACTTCCTGTCGCATTCCACGCGGTGGCTGCTGGTGCTGGCGCTGATAGCGGGATTGGCCACGGTGACCCGTTATGCCGGTATCACTCTCCTCGGAACGGGAGGGCTTTTATTACTTTGCGATACCCGGCTGACCTGGGGCAAAAAGATCCGGCACCTCCTGCTGTTCGGAACCCTCGGCATTGTCCCGGTGGCCATCAACCTGTATCATAATTATCATGCAACCGCCACCCTTACGGGGTACCGGGAAAAAGGGATCAATTCCTTTGGTACGAACCTACATGATTTCGGGAGCGTATTCTGCGACTGGATGCCTTTTTTCAAGGATTATCATGGGCTGGCTTCGCTGGTGGGCCTGTCCTGGATCGGGCTCTTCCTCGTGACCTTTACCAGGCGGCTGTGGAAAAAGGAGCATTTCTTTTCCTATGAGAATATCGCTACGGGCTTTTTTATCGTGTATGCCATTTTTATACTGCTGACGGCGACGATCTCGCGATTCCAGACCCTGGATAGCCGGCTGTTATCCCCCCTGTTCATTCCCTGGCTCTGGGGCGGTAGTTGCTGGGTACCTGCGTGGGCGGCGACGCGGACCTCTATCAAGCGGGTCGGGGTCGTTCTCATCATGATCGTCGTGGCCATCAGCTTCCAGATGCGGCAGTTAAGGGCCGATGCGGAGGCCTGGGACGGGGTGCGGTCGGCAGGGATACCCGGGTATACGGAGGACAGTTGGCAACATTCCGAAACGGTGGACTATATCCGCCAGCATAAGGACAGCCTGCACCTGAAATCCACGCTGTACTCGAATGCGGAGGACGCTATCTGGTTTCTCACCGGACAGCGCGCGGACCAGCTCCCGCATAAGGAGTTCGCCCGGGATATCCGGGAATTCCTGGCGGAGGACCATTTTTACGTGGTGTGGTTCAATGACGGGGACAATCCCGACCTCGTGAGCATCGAATTTATCCAACAGCATAAAAAACTTACCCGTGAGCTATCCTTTAATGACGGGACTATTTATTATTTCAAGACGGATAGCCTGGCGCGGCCTGCGCCCTAAAATTCAAACCAAACCTGTATTTTTAGGTGATGTTATTACTCGCCTTGGCCGTTGCACCCGGGATCGCTATATCGCTGTTCGTTTATTCCCTGAATAAATACGGAAAGGAATCGATGAAGCACCTGCTGCTGTCCTTCCTGCTGGGTATGTGCGCGACGCTGCCGCCCCTGGCCCTGCAATTGCTGGCGGGCGACGTACGGGAAGACCCTTCCCACCATTCCATCCTGTCTTTTGCCTGGTATGCCTTTGTCATCGTGGCGTTCAGCGAGGAAGGCAGTAAATACCTGCTCCTGCGTTATTATGCCTATCCGAAAAAAGTATTTAAAGAGCCCTTTGACGGGGTCGTGTATGCGGTGATGATCGGCATGGGGTTTGCGACGGTGGAGAACATCGAATATGTGTGGCAGTTCGGATTGGAGACGGGGGTCAACCGATTCTTCCTGTCCGTACCGGCGCATGCCGCTTTTGCGGTGTTGATGGGATATCATGTGGGTTGGGCAAAATTCGACCCGGGGCGATCGACCTGGCTGATGTGGAAGGGATTGCTGATCGCCGTATTTTTCCATGGCAGTTTTGATTTTTTTCTTTTCCTGCAGCAAAGCCGGGCAGCCACGCGTTATGTGTCGACGGGGATCCTGTCCTTCGGGGCTTTTGCTACTTTTTATATCGCCGTGCGGATGGCTATGCGGGCGATCCGGATCCATCGCAGCTTAGCGAAGGAGAAGGAAGAATCGCTGCAAACCACTAATTTTGACGAGTAATTAATTATGGACATCGAAGTATCAATACGTTTTGCAGAGCCGGAGGATATCAATACCATCGGGTATCTCGCGCAACAGATCTGGCCAAAGACTTATGGGGAGATCCTTACTCCCGAACAAATGCGCTATATGCTGCAGCTTTTTTACAGTCCCTTGTCCCTGCGGCACCAGATGCTGGAAGACAAGCAACAATTCCTGCTGGTGGAAGAAGAGGAAGAGCCCATCGGCTTTGCCTCCTGGGGAGCGTCGGCAGAGGCAGGGGTATATAAGCTGCATAAACTCTATGTATTACCCGGCAGACAGGGAAAGGGGCTTGGGAAGACCATCCTGGATTTTATCTATGAGGATATCCGGCCCCTGGGCGCGAGGGCGCTGCGGCTGAATGTCAACCGCTATAATAAAGCCCGCCAATTCTACGAGAAAATGGGATTCTCCGTCATCCGGGAAGAGGATGTGGATATCGGCAACAATTACTTCATGAACGACTTTGTCATGGAGAAACAAATGAGCCGGTAGCTCCGTAGCCCCGCGATGGAGGAAACGCTTTATCCTTCGAGGGGTTCCAGGCCCATGGCTGCGCGTTTCATTTTCGAGGTCGTCGCATGTCCCAGGTATTTTTCGATCCTTCGCTCGACGAAGTAGATCAGGGGCGTGAGCACAACGGCCATCGTAAATTTATACGCATAGTTTACGAGACAGATGGCCAGCACCTGCTGCCAGCTCCAGTTATTCCCCAGTTTGAAGGCAATGTACAGGACGACAAAACTATCCACCAGCTGCGAGACGACGGTGGAGCCGGTTGCGCGTAACCATACGTGTTTCTCCCCGGTGACGGCCTTGATCTTATGGAAGATGGTGACGTCCACGATCTGGCTGACGAGGAAGGCGGTGAGGCTACCGAGGATGATCCACATGCCCTGGCCGAAAACGCCGTTGAAGGCATCCTGCATATTCGGGATATTGCTATCCGTCTTCGTGCCGAGCCAGAAATCGGCGGGCGGGATATGGATGGCGGCATAGAACATGATAAAAGCATAGGAGATCAGGGCAACCGCGATAAAAGAGATCCGGCGAACGGCCTTCGGTCCATAATATTCGTTGACGATATCCGTCATGATAAATTCGAGGGGCCATAACAACACGCCGCAGGTGAGGTTGAAGGAGAGGCCTTTCTGACCGAAGAGGGAGAAATGCGCAGGCTGAAATCCCAGGAGCCGTTCCAGCGAAAAGATCTTACCTCCGATACATTCCGCGATCAGCGCATTGGCGACGAAGAAGGCCGTAAAGAAGATGAATAATTTTGTCGGCCTGTCTTTTAGGATATCCTGTATCATACTGTAGATTGTATAGTAGGGAGTGAAAGAATGATCAATTGGAGGACAAAGAACAGGAGGTTGACGATCATCAGCCATCGCGGGGGCAGTCCTTTACGGGCATCGGGCCCTTTGCGCAGGATCAGGATGGCCAGCAGCCAAAGGTTGACCAGGGCATTCACCAGGATGGCCAGGATATAACCCAGGATGATCACCGTCGATACCAGCTCGCCTTCGGGGGGATGCGGGATCCACTGAATGGCCGATGCCAGCAGGAAGCAAATATTACAAATAAACGCCACTCTCGAGAACAGTCGCAATAACCTCATAATTGACTAAAAATCCGTATTTCTGGGCAAAATACCATTATTTTGCCGTGAATAATATCATTTGTTATTATGAATCCATCTCTGCTGAAGAAAGCGTTGCCGCACCTGACGGCCATCGCCCTGTTCCTCATCGTAGCCATTGTCTATTGCAAGCCCGCCCTGGATGGAAAGGTGGTTCACCAGTCCGATGTGATCGGTTATAAAGGGATGGCGCAGCAATCCGTCGAATTTAAAGAAAAATACGGGCATTACCCTCTCTGGACGGAAAGCACTTTCGCGGGGATGCCTACCTATAATATTGCGCTTAGCAGCAAGTGGGCGCTGGAAGTGAGATATATCGGGAATATCCTGACCCTGGGGCTGCCCAAGCCGATCAGCTTCTTCTTCCTGGCCTGTATCACCTTTTATTTCCTGGGACTCGTGCTCGGGCTCAATCCCTGGCTGGCCACTTTGTCGGCCATTGGCTATGCCTGGAGTACCTATGATCCTATCATCGTCACGGTGGGGCATGAAACGAAGATGCTGGCCATCGGCTATGCACCGGGGGTGATCGCCAGCCTGCTGCTGCTGTACCGGGGCAAGTATCTCTGGGGGGGTGTCCTGCTGGCCCTATTCTTCTCCTTCCAGGTGAGTACGCAGCACCTGCAGATGGTGTATTATACGATGATCAGCGCGGGGATCCTTACCCTTTGTTACCTGATCTATTACCGGAAGCAGGGACAACTGAAGACGATCTTTACGGGGATCGGGATCGCCATCGTCGCCAGTATCGTCGGGTTTGCCACGCTGGCCGTCGGGCTCCTGCCCGTCCAGGAATTTGTGAAAGAGACCATGCGGGGCGGAAGAACGGAACTAACCCATACGGCACCCGGAGCCAAGAAAGAAGGTAGTGTGGGGCTGACGAAGGAATATGCCTTTACCTGGAGCTATGGGGTCCCTGAGACCCTTACGCTGCTGGTGCCCCGATCGGCCGGCGGAGGATCGGCCGGGAAGGAAGTGAGTGACGACTCAAAAGTAGCCGAAAAATTATCGGAGGCTTTTTCCATACCGGAGGATACGGGGCTGCAATATGCTAACGGTTATGTCTACTGGGGAGCGCAGGACCAGGGCACTTCGGGGCCCGTCTACCTGGGAGCGATCGTCTGCTTCCTCTTCTTCCTGGGACTCGTCTATGTACAGGGTTGGCAGAAATGGTGGCTGATCAGTATCTCCGTACTCGGGATCTTTCTTGCCTGGGGTAAGAATTTTCCCGCCTTTAATAATTTCCTGTTCGACTATTTGCCTTTTTATAATAAGTTCCGGTCGCCGACCATCGCCCTTGTCCTTCCGCAATTCGCCTTTCCTTTACTGGGCGCGCTGGGATTGCAAAATTTATTGTCCGGGAAGGAATCCAAAGAAAACAACTGGAAAAAATTCCGGATGGCCGTCTTTATCACCGCCGGGCTGCTGGTGGTGACCATCGGCTATTATTTTATGGCGGATTATAAGGGAACGCATGACGTCCAATTAAAGCAAACCTTTGTCAACGGCAAGCTACAGCAACTGAGCCAGGGCAAGACGCCGGGTCCTGATGCCCAGCAACAAGCCAACGAGACAGGCAATAGCATCCTGAAAGCCTTGCAGGCCGACCGGCAATCCATCTTCGGATCGGACCTTCTCCGATGTATCCTGCTGATCGCCGCCGCCGTCGTATTGACCGGGCTTTACCTGAAAGATAAGTTCAAGCAGCAAGCGATCCTTATCGGCGGGCTCATCCTGCTCAGTTCCTATGACCTGCTGTCCGTAGGCAAACGTTACCTGAACGACGACAATTTCGTGGACCCGGCGGACTTCGAAGCCACGCTAAGCCCCACCCCCGCCGATCAGCGGATCAAGAGCGATCCTGAAAAGAATTTCAGGGTCTTCGACCAGACGGGCGATCCTTTCCAGTCCTCGGCGGAATCCGCACGTACTTCGTATAACCATAATTCCGTGGGCGGCTATAGCCCCGCGAAGCTGGGTCTTTTCCAGGACTTGCTGGAGAATCAACTGTCCAGGGGGAATATGCGGGTGTACGATATGCTCAACACCAAATACTTTATACAGGAAGACCCCGCGACGCGGCAGCCCGTTCCGCGATTGAATACCGGCGCTTATGGAGCCGCCTGGCTCGTGAAAGACATCCATTATGTGAAGGACGGGAATGAAGAAATGAAGGCCCTGGATAGTATCAATACCCGGGACACCGTGCTGATCCAGGAGAAGTATAAGCCGCTGGTGAAATTTGCACCCGTACCGGATAGTTCGGCCAGGATCCAACTCATCGACAACCTGCTCGACAAGATCTCCTATAAATTCTCCGCGAAGACCCCGCAATTTGCCGTGTTCAGCGAAGTGTATTATGAAAAGGGATGGAATGTATTTCTGGATGGGACCAAGACGGATTACCTGCGGGTGGATTATCTATTGCGGGGGATGCCGGTGCCTGCGGGAGAACATACGATCGAGTTCCGGTTTGAACCGCATAGCTACGAACTGGGGAATACGATCACGGCCTGGTCTTCCATCCTCGTGTACCTGGCGTTGATCGCCGCGATCGTAGTGGAATGGAGGAAGAGAAGCAAGCCCGTTAAGCCCGCTTAGTATGTCAACCATCATCAGCCTTGTCTCCTACCCTTTTCTTCCCGCCAGGACCGGGGGACAAAGGGGGGTAGCCCTTTTTTATAAATATTTTTCACGGTGGCGGCGGGTGGTCTGTGTCACGACCCAAAAAAACGATGCCGCGGCCGCGGAAGGATATGAGGTGCTGCCGATCCTTTCGAATTCATCGTACCGGTATATCAATCCCTTTTACTTTTTTACGCTGCGGAAGATCATCCGGGAGCAAAAGGCCTCGCACCTGATCCTGGAACATCCGTATTACGGATGGCTGGGAGTATTGCTGAAATGGAACTGTTCCATCCGGCTGGTGGTCCATTCGCATAACCTGGAGGGGCGTCGTTGGAAGACGCTGGGGAAATGGTGGTGGCCTGTCCTGGTGGCCTATGAAAAATGGGTGCACCGGCGGGCGGACTATAATTTCTTTATCCAGGAAGAAGATAAGGCTATGGCGATCCGCGAATTTTCGCTGGACCCTGCCCGCTGTATCACGATGACCTATGGATTTGAATGGGACCGGATCCCTTCTGCGGAAGTACTTGAAAAGAGCCGGGCACAGATCAGGGAGGCGCATGGGATCGGCGCAGAGGAGAAGGTGCTGCTTTTTAACGGGGCATTTGCCTATTCACCGAACCTCAATGCCCTGCAGCATATTCTTCAAAGGATCAATCCCCTGCTGATCAAAAAACGACTTTTTCCTATAAGATCCTGATCTGCGGGATCGGGCTGCCGGAGGCGATCCTCACGGCCTCTTACCCGAATGTGATCTTCGCCGGCTTTGTGCCGGATATCGATGTTTATTTCAGGGGGGCGGATGTCTTTTTAAATCCCGTCATCGAAGGCGGGGGGATCAAGACCAAGCTGGTGGAGGCATTGGGGAATGACCTAACGTCCGTCTCCGTGCGGAATGGCGCCATCGGGATCGACCCGGCCTGGTGTAACGGCAAGCTGCTGATCTGCGAGGACCATGATTGGGAGGAATTTGCAAGGCTGGTGGTGGAAGCCTCCGTCCTGCGGGCGGAAACGCCGCCCTTGTATTTCGAGCACTTCTACTGGGGAGATACGACGAAGCGGGCGGCTGCATTTATCGGGTGAATCCAAAAAAATACCCCCATCCGGGGGTATTCGAATCTTATCGTATACGAAGGGTTACCATTTATCTACTTCATCACCGCCTGTGCTGGTGGCAGTGGGGGCAGCGGGAGCGGGAGATGCTGCAATGACGCGCGTCTCTTCTACTTCTTCGGGCATGTGTACATGGGGGGAGGAAGATTCCTGCATATTGTTCTCGCCTTCGGGTACCGTGTCATGATTGTACGCATCGAAGTCAAAATCGGGCATTAATTCCGTCTTTACATAATCCACGGCTTCCGTCAATGCCTTCAGGAACTTGTTAAAGTCTTCCTTGTAGAGAAAGATCTTATGCCTGTCGTAGCCATCTTCATTGAATTTCTTCCGGCTTTCCGTGATCGTAAGATAATAGTCGTTACTACGGGTTGCCCTCACATCAAAGAAATAGGTTCTACGTTTCCCAGCTCTTATGCGCTTGCTGTAAACGCTTTCCATTCTTTTTTCGTTGTTGTCGTACGCCACAATTAGAGTTTTTTACTGATGAACAATGACAAAATTAAGTAGCTACAAATATAGTATTGTTTTCGAATTGACAAAATTTGCGAAAAGAATTGTAGGCCCTAATTGAGGCGTTCCTGTCAAATGATGCCTCCGGGGGCATTTCCGGCGATCGCCGGAAGTCTTCCCGGGGTGTTTCTGTACGTTAAGCCCGGCCCATTTCTTTTTCCTGCTGCTGTTGTTCGTAGAGGTAGGTATAGACACCGTTGAGGGCCAGCAATTGTTCGTGGGTACCGGTCTCGACGATCTTTCCTTCTTCCAGGACGACGATGCGGTCGAAGTCGAAGAGCGAGAAAATGCGATGGGTGATGATGAGGGCGGTCTTATGCTGCAGATATTGGTATAAGTTACCAAGTATTTCCTTCTCAGTCTTAGCATCTACAGCACTGAGGCAGTCATCGAATACGACGATCTCGGGATCTTTGATCAGGCCGCGGGCGATGGAGATCCGTTGTTTCTGCCCGCCGCTGAGGGTCACTCCCCTTTCACCGATCATGGTGCGGTAGCGTTCGGCGAAGCCTTCGATCTCTTTATCAACGCTGGCGTAGCGGGCGGCCCGGAGGACCTGCTCTTCGTCGGGCTTGTCGAGGCCGAACTGGATATTGCCGGAGACCGTGTCGCTAAAGAGGAAAACGTCCTGGGGGACATAGCTGATCTGGCGACGGAGGCCGCGGAGGCCCATTTCCCGGAGGTCGACGCCATCTATAAGAATACGTCCCCCCTGGGGGTCGTACATGCGGAGGAGGATCTGGGCGAGGGTCGTCTTGCCGCTGCCGGTGCGCCCGATAATGACCACTTTCTCCCCTTTCTTTATTTCCAGGTGGAAGTCCTTCAGCGCATGGATACCTGTATTCGGATAGGTGAAGTCGACGTGTTCGAAGCTGATATGGCCTTCCAGCTGCGGGTTGACGGGGACGGGGGGATCCTGGATCTTCGACCGGGTGTCGAGGAATTCATTGAGGCGCTTCTGCGAGGCGGAGGCACGCTGGATGATGCTGGCCACCCAGCCGATGGCGCTGACGGGGAAAGTGAGCATCGTGATATAGATGACGAATTCCGTGATGGTGCCGATGTCGGTGTTGTGCTTCCCATAAATAACGTAGAAGCCGCCGATCATGATGGTGAGCAGGGTGCTGAGGCCGATCATCAGGCCCATGGAGGGGAAGTAGATGGATTCCACTTTGGCGAGTCCGACGGCGTTCTTCCTATAGTCCTCGCTATTCTGTTCGAAGTAGCGGAGCATGGCGCGTTCCTGGACGAAGGATTTGATGACGCGGATGCCGCTGTAGGATTCCTGGGCGTTGGTGGTGAGGTTGCTCAGAAGGGCCTGGATATGTTCGCTCCTTTTATGGATGATGGTGTTGACATAATAGATGGTGATGGCGAGGATGGGCAGGGGGGTGAGGACATAGAGGGTCAGGAGGGGATCTTTGCGGATCATGAAGAAGAGGCTGAAGCCGATGGTGACGAGGAGGTTGGCGAGGTACATGGTGGCGGGGCCCGTATACATGCGGACGCGGCTGACGTCTTCCGCCATGCGGCTCATGAGGTCGCCCGTGCTGTGTGTCTTATAGAAATTCGTGTCCAGGCCCTGGTAGTGGGCATAGATCTCGTTCTTTTGGTCGTATTCGATGTGGCGGCTCATGACGATGATGGTCTGGCGCATGAGGAAGAGGAAGAAGCCGCTGATGAGGGCCAGGACCAGCAGGGTGATCCCACAGATAGCGACGCGTCTGCCGAAGGTGGGCCGGGCGAGGTCCATGGTGCGGATGAATTTCTTTACCAGGATATCGTAATTGGCGGTGTCTTTTTGATCCTTCAGTTCCTGACGGGCGTTGCTTGCCAGATCGGGCATGCGATGGGCGGCGGCATTACGGTAGGCGATGCTGTCGCGGAGCTCTTTTTCCACGGAGTTGACCACGTAGCCGGTCACCTGGGGGGAAAGGATGCGGAAATAGTTGGACAGGAAGATGAAAACGATGCCCCAGAGAAAGCGCCAGCGGTATTTCCAGAAGTATTTATTAACGGCCTTTAAATGATGCAAGGAATATGATTTGTACGAAGTTACGGGGATAAATCAAAAATATTTGGTTGTTAGGCCAGAGACCTTAATTTTGCGACCGGAGAGGTGGCAGAGTGGTCTATTGCGGCAGTCTTGAAAACTGTTGAAGGTTACACTTCCGGGGGTTCGAATCCCTCCCTCTCCGCAGATCTAAATGGATGCCCCACGCTGAAAGCGGGGGCATTTTGCATTTGGGAACGAGGCGAGCGCATCCGCAAGATGCGGCCAGAAGGGAACATCTTAAAAAAACGAAGAGCAGGCTCGCCAAAGTGGACAAATGAAAAATGAGAGGCACGATAGTGCCGGGGCATTCATTTAGATCTAAGCCCCCCACCCTAGGGATCACTGCAAGTAATCCCTCCCTCTCCGCCAGTCATGTGATTCCAATCAAATGCAACTTTGGGCATGGCATTCCAAGGAAAAACCTCCAGGATCAATGATCTGGAGGCTTTTTCAGTTCGAAATCATTACAATTTCCAGCTTTAAATGGCTCGAAATGCAGGGAAGTTTACAGTGTATAGTAATGTTCTTTATTAATGATTGTGTCGTAGGTATTGATCATTAAATGAGAACAAATAATTCCATCGATGGTTGTATCGCGGTCAATTTTGGATGGCCTTTTTTCGAATAAGCCTTCTATCACTTTTAGATAACCAAGCAACGAACCCTGGATAGTGTATGGCTGTATTTTTTTCGTTACATAAGTGCTGTCTTCATGGTTTATCTGTATTAAGTTTTGCCCATCGTACAGATCGGTATAAGGAAACTTATTACCCTTGATTAGCGTTTCCATGCTAAACAGATAACCAAAAGTTTTATCATCAGGCGCTTTTAAAAAAGCATCTTTGTGTTCCATTATTATGGTGTCACTGGTATATTCCTTTTGCTTATAAACAAATTGATAGCTAAAGTTCTTATAACTTTCAAGTTTATCAATGCTATTTTGAACTAAAGAAACCTGTGCGTTCACATCCACACCAGGCAAAACAAATGCGATGCAAATAAAAGACTTACTAAGTCTCCTGATGGCTTTCATTCTATTTTTTGTTGAACGTATCAAAATTATCCGGTTTTAGCTTGTCAAAACCATCGGTTCTTACCGGCGATAGTTGCAACCCTATTGCGGCAGTTCTTACACCTCCTTTTGGTACGTCAATTCCTGCGGTCCATACGATTGCATTCAGCACAAAACGAAGGTAATTTTCGTTCAATAGCGCCGAGTGGTAATCCATCCCTCCCCAAAGCATACCCCGCGCTCCATTCTTATCATATGCCGATGCGATACAGTTAGGTTCGATGATACCTTGATTGGTTTTGGCAGCTTCGCCCGTTAACAAGTCGATCCTGTATGGGTCGTTGGCCTTTACCAACAAATTTGAAAATACCTCGTCCTTATATAGCCATGGCTTAACACCTCTCAGGACAGGGTGTTTTTCGGCACTTTTTACAGGTGTTACTGTCCAGTAACCTAGTGGATTGTGCGTATAACCTTCCAGCGCTGTCTCTCCGAACCAGCTTAAATAATAATTCGCTGCTTTTTGATTGCCAACAGCAATGCCCCAATGGATTATCATTATTCCCATGCCGGCTTTATGCAAGCTGTCCAATTGATCCAGGTAAGCTAATGTTGGTTTGTCATAGCTTTTGGTATTGCCATTGCTGGGTGGAAAAAGGGGGTGAGTCCGATTTGGAGAGCTTGTTTCCGAACTGCATTCGACAATGATCGCGGCTACATCTTTCATGTCATCTATGGTAAGCGCGTCCCTTTCGTACAGAAACTTTGTTTTTAACTTTACACCTTTAATATTGATCGCGCTGTCGATACAGTGTTGTAATACCAGCAGGTCCCTGCGGGTCTCATGTCTTCCTGTTCCTTCCCCTCCAACATGGTCTTTAGGGCCGGCCAGGAAATAAATTGTCTTTGTCGGAACCTCTTGTGCTGACACCCGATGGGCAAGGGCTAAAAATAAAATAAAGATATATTTGGTCATCGTTTGGAGTTGATAAAAAATTATTTAATGTTGCTTCTTACATGTTCAATGGCCCAGGCCGCTATTTTTTCATCATCCATATCCGGCGGATTGCCGCCCCATTGCGAGATCATATAGTTCCCTTTAAAGCCAAGGCTTTCGGATAATCGAACACACCTGTCAAAATCATAGGATGTATGTTCCAGCTTACCATCCACCTCCGTAAACAGGCCGCATTTAGCCGATACGATATAAGCATAAGGAATTATTTTGGCCAGCGAATCATACATAGTTGTAGTATTATTATAGTTGCCGAAATCAGGTTCGGCATATAAACCCGGCGTCCCTTTTAATATGGCTACGTGGTTGTCTGCATCTAATTCAAGACCGGTATGGTTGGCCGTTATAATCGTTAGCTTTTTACTTTTAGCATACGGAACCAATTCTTTAAAGGAAGCGATGCATTTTTCTACTGTACCTGACGGGTTTTTGCCGGCCCTGCCTCCGGGATTAACACGCACGCATTTCGACCCCAGGAACGATGAGACATCCATCCATTTTTTAACATGTTCGACGCTTGCTTTCCTTTTTTCCTCGTCGATCGAAGACAGATCATAGCTGTCTTTATCAAATGGGGTATTGTCAAATTGAATATCAAGCAGTTCTGAACCTGCGGCCTTGATCCTGGCTTTTAGCTTGCCCAGGTAATCCGGCTCAAAGGATTCAAAGTGTTCACTCCAGAATTCGATCTTCTTTATTCCATACAGATCCCGGTGATGTTCGGGAATATCCATCAGGGTTAGCTCGTTTTTAATTTCTACTACATTTTTGGGCTTTGTTTGCTTGAACCGGTTCCTGAATAGCAATGTTCCCATTGCAATACGGTCCATTTTATCCTTTGCCGGGAAGGATCTTGCCAATGCGGGCGCAGCCATTGCACCCAATGCGAGCGCTGATGATCGGAATATAAATTTTCTTCTGTTCATCGTATTTAGGTTCGTATTTAAATAGATCCCTTTTTTGGCAACGCAAATACAAGATACCCTCTTGGTACGTCTACTTCCTTCCTGGTCTTGTCTGCCAGCGGGCCGCAGGAAACGACCACCAAATACTCACGGCCGTTCTTCTCAAAAATGGCCGGCACGCCGTTAGGATTGATCCGCTGCAGATCATAGGACCATAGTTTATTGCCATTGTCGGCGTCATAGCCGTAGATGTGCCCGTCCCTGCTGGTAGCAAACAGCAGCCCGGAGGCGGTAACTGCCATGCCTTTGTTAGATGAGCCGCCCGGAAAGCCCAAACCATCTTTCCCGACTTTTGGGTCGGTGCCATGGCCTATCGTCCATTTCAGGATGCCTTTATTCAGGTCGTAGCAGGCAATACCACACCATGGCGGAGTTGTTAAATTGGCTACGCTGATACCATTCCCAGTAACTTCGGCATATTCCGATCTGCCGCCGGTGTGTCCTTCGGGATAATCTTTCATCCCTGCGGTATAATTTACCGGTTTCACAGGCGCCGGTCCGTTTGCCACTACCGGGCCCGTTACCGGAATGGGTTCGATCGTTGCTCCACGCCCGCCACGACCCATAGGAGGGGCCAGGAAAGTATAAATGGATGAGATAGTCGCATCATCCAAATGCGGCTGGGCAGGCATCCGTCCTTTACCCTGAGATACGATCGTCCTGAATTCATTAACATTGATCCTGCTGCCCAGATTAAGCAGCGATGAGCCGTTGCCTGTTATACCGGCCTGGTCTGCGCCATGGCATACCTGGCAGCTTTGCATATAGACAACCTTGCCCGCTGCAATGCGGGCTGCTATAGCTGCCTGTTGGGCTCCCCGGGCGGCATGATCTACTTTTTTAAGCTTGTAGATACAGGGCTCATTCGAAAACAAAACATATACCATCCCTTTATCCGGGTTGGCGGCCGTATTTTCAAAGTTGGCGCCCCCGAATGCTCCCGGCATGCTAACGGTTTCATATTGGTCGGATAAGGGCTGAAAGGGGCCGGATTTTGCCGCCGCCAGCCTTGCCCCCCATTTTTCTTTTTCTTCCGGGGTAAAATATGGGTTCAGGTCGCTTAACAGGGCTACATGTTTGGTAAACGGGGGTATGACTGTCTGAATAGGTTGTGTAGGCCATGCTTTCTCGTTAGGCATATCGCTCGCCGGAACAGGTGTCTCTACAATGGGCCATATGGGGGCTCCGGTCACACGGTCCAATACGTACAAATAACCGCCCTTGTTGGCTGCAGCCACCACATCCACTTTTTTACCATCGTGCATAATGGTTACCAATTGCGGGGCTGCAGTAACATCATAATCCCAGAGGTCATGATGCACGGTCTGAAAATGCCATTTATATTTACCCGTGCGCGCATCGAGTGCCAGTACACAATTTCCGTATAAGTTTTGCCCTTCCCGGTCGGACCCGTCATAATCATACGTAGGGGAGCCTAAAGGGAAATAGGCGATGCCGCGTTTTTCGTCAATAGAAATATCTCCCCAGGCGTTTACTCCGCCGACATATTTATAAGCATCTTTGGGCCAGGTGTCATAACCGGGTTCGCCCGGGAAAGGGATCGTATGGAAGATCCACACCTGTTTCCCTGTAATGACATCAAAAGCCCTTACATGGCCCGGCCCTGAGAACAGCGCCTCACCCGGGAATGATCCCAGCAAAAGCAGGTTTTCAAAAATATGTCCCGGAGAGCTAGGTACCGCGCGATTGAACAGCGAGGTATCCCGGTCAAGCCCCTGTTTAAGGTCGACGGAGCCATGATCGCCAAAAGTTAAAATTGATTTACCGGTAATGGCATCAATGGCCTGTAAGGAGTTGCCAAAGCAGATGAGCAGGCGCTTTTGTTTCCCATCCTTGCTTTGCCAGAAATTTATGCCGCGTTGGGTTATCCCACGTAAGCCGGTATGGATCCATATTTCTTTTCCTGTCGCAGGATCGAGAGCAACCAGTGAATTGTTTTTTGCCAGTACATACATGATGCCATCGACAATAATGGGATTGAACTTGTAATACTCTGTTGTATCGCCGGATGGATAAACATGGTCAAGCTTTAGCCGGGCTATGTTTTGTTTGTCGATCTGTTTAAACTCCACGAATTTTGACTGGTCGGGTCCACCTCCGTAGTCCTTCCATTCGGTATGTGGCCGGGAAGCCGATCCTATTGGTGCGGGATCATTCTTAGCAATCATCGCTGCCATGCAGCCCAGGCCTGTCAGCGCCATTAGAGCAGTTGTAATCCCCCGGTGTTTTCGGAAAGTCGATCTTAAATTCATTTTTGGCAAGTAAGGCATGGGTAATCGTTATAAACCTGCAAGTAAGGGTTGAGGCATTAATAAAGGGCTAATTAATCGATTAACTGGGGATTTAATTTTTGAATCGTGGGCAGGTGCACCGGGAGAAATGAGGGATTGGATTATTACCAATTAGGTAATTATCAATAGATTGCGATCAGAATCCTCTTTAAGGCAAGAAGAAAGATCGTTTGAAAGTTTTTGCCAGGCAGATGAAGGGGTCAATAGTTACCGGCACGACCCTAGTAGATCGTTCCCGACCTGCCGATCACCCGGATCGATATGATCTGCGCCGCGTCGATGTCCGTAGAATGCTTCAATTCAAAATTCGCTGCATCGAGCATTACCACTTTGGGTACTGCGAGTTGGCGATTCGTAGCATCGTCCCACCACTTTTTTGCATATACCCGATGGCCGACCAGCAAGAGAGATTCGTAGCTCACTTTTATATTCGTCCTCGATACGGAATCCCCGGTCTTGGGGTCCATTGCCTGTAAGTACATTGAAACATTATCATAGGCATAGAAGTAGAGATTTTTCCCGTATAGATAGAGGCCCCCAAGTGGCTGCGGCGGGTTCTGAAAGTGCGCCTTCCACAGAAGTCCTCCGGTAGACAGTCCAAAGGCATAGAGGTTGAACGGGTTGTCATGATTAAAAGTGAAAAGGGTGGTGCCGCTGACGACACGACTTATGTAATATTGCTGGTCAAACACGTTCCATTTGATCGTACCCGTGGTCTTATCGAGTGCAACCAGGCCGCCGGCACCTTTTGTAAATACCAGCATTCCGTTGGCTATCATGACACTTCCGGGAGGATTATATCCGATGGGTGTGGTCCATATCGCTTTTTGAGTTTTCACATTGAGCGCCCTCATACTATAATAGCCCGTACTCATGGGCGCGGTTGGCATATACAGTGTATCCCCGTCGATCAACGGTGTCCAGGGCAGACCATCGCTGACCGACATACCCAAATTGATGGCGCCAGAGGTCGCATTGAATCCCTGGATAAACCCGTGTTGGGGTAAATATACTGTGCCGTTGCTGGCCAATGGCGTGGCGCTCGTATAATTGCTGTCGAGATAGCTCCACTTGACCGAACCATTATTGGCATCGATGGCATAGATCTTCCCATAACTATAATAACTGCTACTGCCAACGGGACCGATGTAGGCGAAATAGCTGGTGGAAACATACAATATGCCGTTCGCATAGCCCGGCGGCTGGAGCACCTCACCGTGGAACTGGTCGTTCTTCCATTTCTGGGAACCATCAGGATTGAGACAAACGAGGCTGTATTCCGCTTTACCACCGTTGGGAACAGAATAGGTTACTACGACGATGCCGGTAGCCGAATCGGCAGCGGCAGGCGAAATAAAGGTCGAATCTTTTGTAGTTGGCGTCGGATTATTGTTCTTATGACAGGAAGTCAACGCAAATACGGTAAGGAGCAGGGAAAGAGAAGAGTATTTCATTCTAATAATAGAGATGCCCAAAAATAGTATTTTAAAACTTATTTTTACCGATAAAATCCGACCATAGGCCGGTGAAATGCTTAATAATGCGGGAGTGATGTGCCGTTCAGGGCTGCCTGGATAAGCATAGCTGCATAGGCATTGTCGGTACTAACCGGCGTATGGAAGACCATGCCGCGTCGCCAACCGGTCGGAGCCTCGGCGTGAATCCCGGCAAGGATCACGAACCCGTTTCCGCATTTCCCTTCTGTCACTGCCGGGGTGCTGTCAGGATATTTAGCGACCACCAGTCCCCAGCCTGAAAGTTGCGGGCCGTCCTCCCAGTACTGATCGAGTGGTGGAGTTTCGGGGCTGGTAATTGGCACCGCTGCCTTGTGTATACCCTGGTTTTCCGCGGAATAAAACCCGAAGGTCACTCCTGAAGTAAGGTCGAAACCGTTGTAATAGGCAGACTTGCCGGCAAGGAAAGCGCCCGCGCATATGCCGAGGTAGTTCATCCCATGCTGCACCGCATAGCGGATGTTCGCGGCTGTTCCTGTAGTAAGACTGTTGCCCATTTCGATAAAATTTCCGCCAGGGACAATCAGCAACCGGGCTCTCATCATCTGTGCCTGGCTCATCCCGTTCAACTCCGAAGAATTTACCGTCGAGTAGTTGATGTGGCTGCTATCCAGGATTATTTTGGTGGCTTCGACATCATTGGGAGATGTTCCGGCGCCGTTGAATAAGAGGACGGGAGCTATGTCCCCCGCAAGCGGCTTGCCTTTGGTAGTGGGGTTGCGGCAGGCGGTAAAAGCAACTACGATGAGGGTGAAACAGGGCCGCCAATTGCCACAAACTGCACCGAAACACGTACATATCATTTAACAGGTATTATAGCATTGAATATAGAAAAATGCGGGCAAATTGTAAGACAATTTAACAGAAAATGTTGTTCATAAGTTGAAAGCCGAGACGGAGAATTACAGAGTGCCAGATCTTATAAAAGACAGCATGCGAGTCAAGGCAAGAGATTAAATTTTTTGAACACAACCGGACGATCATCGAATGAAATCGTACAGCCGGAAGTGTAACGATCTGCATATTTTATTGATTACTAATTTCTTGCAAATTTGGCATATTTTTCTCTTATGCTTTGCCATCAATTATCTCTTCATGCTTATCCTGAATTATTACCGAACGGCAGTTCGCCAGATCGCCCGTAGTAGGTTCCATACCCTACTCAATGTCGTTGGCCTTTCTGTAGGCATTGCTTTTACGTTGCTTATCGCAGTTTATTGCTGGAGCGAATGGAGAGTAAACCGGCAGTTGAAAGACGCCGGCCGGCAATATATCCTCACCAGTGATTGGAAGGACCCTGATATGGGCTATGTCCTGGCTACATTGGGTCCGCTGGCCAGAGCGCTGAAAGAGAATTATCCTACATTGGTGACCAATTATTACCGGTTCGACGGGGTAACGGTCATCGTCTCCAACGGAGACAAAGATTTCCGGGAGGAACTTCAGTTGGGAGACAGCAACTTGTTGACGATGTATGGCCTGCCCCTGATGCGTGGAGATGCCCGAACAGCTCTGGATGACCCTTTCACGGTCGTCATCACCGATGACAGGGCGATCAAGATTTTCGGTACCACCGACGTTGTCGGCAAGCATCTGGCTATCGCCAATTTTTCCGGGCAAAAACAGGGCTTTCGGGTCACCGGCGTCATGAAAAGGCCTTCACGTAATTCCGTTACCTGGCTCACCTCTGAGAACACTATTTTCGTACCCGTTTCCAATCTGGCTTATTTCGGCCGGAATATGGACTGGTCCAATGGGCATATTGCCAATTACGTTGAATTAGCACCCGGAATCTCGCCGGACGCCCTCAAAGGCCCGATCGAACATTTGATCAAGCAGAACGCCGATCCTACTATCGCCGCGAATCTTCATGTAGTGCCCGTGTCCTTGCCTGATTATTATCGCCACGCCAACGGCGGCACTGTACAGAAGATGATCCATACGCTCTCCTTTATCGCCATGTTCATCCTGGGCATGGCCATGATCAATTTTATCAATCTGTCGATCAGCCGCTCTGCCTTAAGGATGAAGGAGATCGGCGTCAGAAAGGTGCTAGGTGGGCTGCGCCGTCATCTTCGCTTACAGTTCCTGACCGAATCGGTGCTACTGGCATTGGTCTCCACCTGTATTGCCCTGCTGCTGTACTTACTTTTGGCGCCTGCCTTTTCGGATATCCTTGGCAGAGAATTGCCGTCCTTGTCAACTGTGCCTGTCTTTGGCTGGGGCCTGATCGTCCTGTTTGGCATTTTCACCGGATGGCTGGCGGGCCTCTATCCGGCAATCCTGCTGTCTTCGTTATCAGCTGTCCATGTATTGAAAGGTAAGGTCGGGTCGGTGGAACAAAATGTCCGTATCCGGAAGGGCCTGGTGGGTTTCCAATTCGGTACGGCTGCGATGGTCTTCATCGGCGCGATCATCATCTCACAGCAGATTAAGCTTTTTTTCAGTGAAAAGCTTGGCTATAATAAAGAATATATCATTGCCTCCCAGGTGCCCAGGGATTGGTCGTCAAAGGGAGTCAGCCACATGGAGGCGATCCGGTCGGTCTTCGCCGGGATGCCGCAGGTCAGGGATGCCACTCTTTCCTTCGAGATACCTAATGGAGCCAATAGCGGCAGCGTGGGCGTATACCGTGAAGGTGGTGATCCAAAACGCGCGGTCGTTGCCCAAACACTTGTTACCGACGGGCGCTATGCCTCCACCTACCAGATCCCCCTGACCGCGGGCGTCTATTTTAATGAAGCCAATGCATTTGACGCGCAGGATTCAACGCACCTGGTACTGAATACGACGGCTGTCAGGGCACTGGGATGGAAAACGGGCGACGAGGCAGTGGGTCAGCGGGTACGACTGTCGGGGTATACTCCAACGTTCACTGTCAGCGGCGTGACCAGGGATTTCCACTTTGATGCCATGGGCAGCAGGATCCAGCCGGAAGTATTCATGCCAGTCAGCTTCGGAGGCATCTATCGCTATCTTTCTTTTAAATTGAAACCCGGTCAACTAAATTCAGACATTGCCATATTGCAGCAGCAATGGGCGAAACTGATGCCGGGAGCGCCATTTGAATACAAATTCATGGATGAAAGCCTGGCAGCGATCTACGACAATGAACTGCGGTTGCGCAAAGCAGCTTCTACGGCGACTGTCCTGGCCTTTATCATAGTGCTGCTGGGTGTTGTCGGGCTTGTGTCCGGCAGTGTACAGCGGAGGAGAAAGGAGATTGCCATCCGGAAAGTTATCGGTGCGAGTGTGCCCGGTATCATACGGCTCTTCCTGCGGGAATACCTACCCGTGCTTTTATCCGCAGCCATCATCGCCAGCCCCCTGGCCTGGTGGATCATGCAGCGCTGGCTCAATGACTATGCTACGCGCATTACCATTACGGTATGGCCATTCCTGCTGGCTACGGGATCTCTGGGGTTGGTGGTGATCGTGCTGATCGCGGCACAGACCTTTACGGCGGCCTTAGCAAACCCTGTGAAAGGTCTGAGAACGGAATGAGCGGATGTCTATGGGTTGAAAGTCGAGATACCGCCTACTAATTCAAGTTCGACTCCTTCGGGCTCGCCGTCGAGCAAGATCATAGCCTTCGGGATCAGATCCCTACTGGCTTGATTGGACAGGGATCTGTCATGATCCTCCTTTGTATTCCAAATTTCATGGACACATACCTGGTTTTCATCTTTAGTGTCCCTATAGATGAGATATTGTCGACAGGCTTTCAAGGTCGCTGCAGACTGAGCGGCCTGAACTAATATAGAGATAAGTTCCTCTCTTTTGCCATCAAGGGTCTTGAATTTTACAAAATAACCATACTGGCTCATATTGCTGGATTTGCTTCTCTTTACCGAATACAAAAAGTCCGCCAATAAATTGCCGGGAACACAGGAAGGATTGTAGCCTATATTCTTCCAATCGATCTGTCAGCCCTGCAATTGTTTTGCCTATCAGGATAGTGCCTATTTCAAGTTTCTCGGCTGTCTTCCTGATTAGCTTTTCTACTTGTGTATCGTTGTACAAGTCCAGATTATGCCGGATGTGTAGGCGGCCCTTAATTCCGGTCAGTTAGAAACTGGAGTTTTTGATTTTTCGGGCGTCGGTTTTTCAAGGATTTTATCCACTAAACGGCTCTCTTCAACTTGTAAGGTATTTCCGTTCGCCGTTTGTGGATAAAGCTTCAGTTCCTGGTTTGAGCCTTGGTAATGCAGCTGAGCATATTTCAAGGGTGTCAGGTACTTTAGGGCCTTATGCGGCCTCTGACCGTTGTAATAGATCCTCCATTCTTCACACATGATTCGGACCTCCCTTAAGCTGTCAAACAAATAAGCGTTCAGCAATTCGCGTCTCAGGCTTCCGTTTTTGCGCTCCACATAAGCATTCTGCATCGGTCTTCCAGGTTGGATGTATTGGATCATAATGCTATTGTCCTCACACCATTGCCGTAGCTTATAACTGATAAATTCGGGGCCATTGTCTGTCCTGAGATGCAAGGGTTTTCCTCTTTCAGCGGTGATTTTATCCAACACCCGGATCACCCGTAGAGCTGGCAGGGAAGTGTCTGCTTCAAGGGCCAGCGATTCCCGGTTAAAATCATCCATTACATTCAGCACCCGGAACTTTCGGCCATCCACCAGGCTGTCGCTGATAAAATCAATGCTCCAGGTGTGGTTAATTCCGGCAGGCACCACCAAAGGCTGCTTCACTCTTTCGGGCAGACGGCGCTTTGCCCGCCTGCGGATATTGAGTTTCATCTCCCGGTATATCCTCTTGACCCGTTTATGATTCCAGCCTTTGCCCGCCTCCCTGAACTGTTCAAAGGATTGCCGAAAACCAATCGACGGATGCCGGCTGACCATATCGGTCAATGCCTCCTGGATCAATTTGTCATCCTTCGGTTTAAACTTATACTGATAACAACTTCGTGGCAGTCGCACCATTCTGCATGCCTTGCTGACGCTGCACTGTCGCTCTTTTATAAAATAGCCGACAGCTTCTCTTTTCTCAGCAGGCTTTACTACTTTTTTTCAAGGAACGCTTTGATGGCATGGTTTTCAAAGGTTAACTCCGCCACGATCTTCTTGTACTGGCTCAGTTCTGCCTCCATATCCTTCATCTTCCTGACATCGCTGACTTCCATGCCGCCATACTTAGCCTTCCAATTGTAAAAAGTAGCTTCACTGACGCCCAGCTCCCGGGCGACTTCCTTGGTAGATATGCCTGACTCTTGTTTCTTGATAGCGGCCACGATCTGGCTCTCGGTAAATTTTGTCTTTTTCATAATTCTTGCAGTTTAAAATTAAAGATTTTCTCTAATTTCCAACTGCCGAACTTTGGGGCCGCCTACA
>Ga0307516_10002625_pt1 | contig 23821 bp, 29 predicted proteins | sample 19_EM_MG_FD_203310 | JGI IMG/M metagenome (GOLD analysis project Ga0307516, IMG submission 203310) | Populus trichocarpa ectomycorrhiza microbial communities from riparian zone in the Pacific Northwest, United States - 19_EM | ecosystem: Host-associated > Plants > Roots > Unclassified | place...
TGCAGTGTCATGTATACATTTTACAAGCATATGGTCTCGAGGACGCGGCGTAAGGATTGAAGGTGCAGCAATCAGTAATATCATTGAAATTGAAAGTAGGGTGCACTTGGTTGTGAGGACTGGCCATGGGCGACGAGTAATTGCGAGGGACTTTGGTCTCGATACGCACCACCTCAGAATCACCAATATCTACTTCAAGAGTGTACATCTCGTTGGACAGATACAGATAGCATGACGCATCTATGGGAGCTCCCCTGGGGGTACAACTTGAACTGCCGCAAGGACAGAAACGACTTTACCGTAGAAGCGCAATCCTCGCACCCGGGAGTTCCAACCGATCTTGAATCCCGCAGATCTTCTGCGATAACCTAGAAACAGACTGCAGGCTGGTGGCGCCCCAACATATATTTTCGCCGATTGTATTATGCCTGCACTGGAGCAACCAGAGCCTCTACCACTCTAACCCAGCGTGTCTCCAACATGTCGATAAAAGCGTTCATATCTGCATAAGCGACGCTGGTTGTGAGTGAGGTGAGATTCGGAAGATGATCTTTTTGAGTCATCATCCGAACACCAGAAGAAGTAAGAACATTTCGATCAGCCGCAAGCGATGTCACGAAGGGTAGAGCGCTGGTGGCTTCTGTGAGCCCGCTTTCATCTTCAATAGTCAGGGTGGCCTTGAACGTTGAAGCTTGAAGGTTCTACAGCTACTGTCAGGTCCCTTCAAGGCGGCAATTTCAATGTCATACAAGCGAAATCAACAGCACGTGACTCGTTCTTGAAATTGAATCTCTCTTGATGGCTGCCATCATCTCGCTCAATGTCGAGTTTAGTGGCGGTCTAGAGCTGTTGTTCTCGAACGAGCGCAAGCATTCTGTCAAAGTCCCGAGGGTCAACGAGGGTCAACCGACGGACCTGGCTTACCTTATTCATTATCTGCGAGATAACCTCCTTAAGGAGAGGGCTGAGCTGTTTGTCGAGGATGGCACTGTGTACGTCGCTTGATCTGTCCGCGTAGCTGGGATTTACATTGTCAGATCAGACGCCCCGGAATTCTTGTATTAGTGAACGACGTTGACTGGGAGCTGGAGGGCGAAGGGGAGTATTTGTTGAAAGACGGAGACGAGATCGTGTTCATCTCGACACTGCACGGAGGGTAGTGATATTAATGCCGACGCTGGTACCTTGCCACGCGTCACCTTGGAGATGAGGAACGCTTGCTCCGTTGTAGTAGGAGTATTTGATGTTGTTTGACTCACACCGATGACCACAGAGACCTGAGTTATGAGCTCACACATACCTTCGTCTGCACCCAGACCGCAAGTGAGCGTCGACAGAGCGTACACTCCGTCCCTGTCTCATCACCACCACCACGATGGCCACCCCCGTCACCCAGAGGCTGCGCCCACCCCCGTCTCACCAGGGAACGTCCCACGACTACTACGGCGACTCGCCCTACCAGTCCCAGATGCAGCCCCTCCGCAGGGATCCCCAGTTCTCCCCATCCCAGTACAACCCTGCCATCCCAAGCCGGCCCCTAGACCAGCACGGATGGGAACCCGAAGACGATTACGACGATTCAGGTGATAACGACAACGACGACGACGACGACTTCTTCAACGGCGGTTCCCCAAACGGCGCGACTACCCCCATCCCCGACCACCTCATCCCCCCAAGCTCACATGCAACCAACTCCATCCGCGCCTCCTCACCACCCCCCTCCGGTCCCATCCTCGACCATTCCCACCTCCGCCCCGGAAAACACGCCGCCCTCCTCTCCCACGAGCGCACCCTCGAGCTCTACCGCGCCAACGCCAAAAAAACACAGGACCCTGAACTCCAGTTCGAATTCGCCGTCTTCATGATCGACGCCTCCAAATCCCTCCCCATCCCCCCCGCCGAACCCGGCAACCTCATTCAGGTCGAAAAGGCCCTCGAGAAGCGCGAAGACCTCGTCAAGGAAGCCATGGCCCTCCTCAAGCGCCTCGCCGACCGCGGCCATCCCCCCTCCCAGTACTTCCTAGCAGACTGCTACGCCAATGGCATCGGCACCGTCAAGAACAAACAGGACTTTGACCGCGCGTACCCACTCTTCGTCCTCGCCGCCAAGCACGGCCACGCCGATGCCGCCTACCGTGCCGGAACATGCTGTGAGAACGGCTGGGGGTGCAGACGCGAGTCTGCCAAGGCTCTCACATTCTACCGCAAAGCCGGCGCCGCGCTCCACCCCGGCGCGATGTACCGACTCGGTATCGCCGAACTCAACGGAGAGCTCGGACTTTCGAAGCGCCCGAAGGAGGGCGTCAAGTGGCTCAAGCGTAGCGCCGAGCATGCGACGGCCGAGTTCCCGCATGCTTTGCACGAGCTTGCGCTGCTCCATGAACGTGGGATCGATAACGTCCTTTTTGTCGATTTCGAGTACTCGACTGAGCTGTCGGCGCAGGCGGCGGAGCTGGGGTATGCGCCGAGTGCGTACAGACTGGGGGAGTGCTACGAGTATGGAAAGATGGGGTGTCCGCAGGATCCGGCGTTGTCTATTCACTATTACGTGCGTTGCCTTTGAAGTTACTTTCTTTTCCTCCTATTGCTTTCTGATCTAGACCTGATCATCACAGAACATCGCCGCACAACAAAATCATCGTGACGCCTGCTTCGCCCTCACGGCCTGGTATCTCGTCGGCTCCCCTGGCGTGCTCCCTCAATCCGACACTGAAGCCTTCCTCTGGGCACAAAAAGCGGCAGAGGCCGGTCTGGCCAAGGCCATGTATGCCGTCGGCTATTTCTTGGAGGTCGGCGTCGGGACCCCAGCGAGCCCGCAAGAGTGCGTTCTCTTCCCCTATTCCTTGTCGTCTTTCACTCATGCTTTTCGCAGTGGGATAAGCTGGTACAAGAGAGCCGCCGAGAAACACGATAAGCGCGCGATACAGAGATTGAAGGCGTCTGTGAACCAGCCGCTGCCCGGCGGTCCTGGGGCGGTGCTGAGAAGAGACGAGGGCACGTCTGTGACGCAGAAGGAGAAGGATAAGGATTGTGTGATCATGTAGATGGGTCGGGGGTGATGGATGGACGCTTCTTTTTTCTTGGCCTAGGATGTGGATAAAATGGATGGATACCGGGCAACTCCAACTATGTGGACGCGTTTGTGAGTGTGATATACCGGTTACTCGTCTCTTTTTTCTCTCTGTCTGCTTCGTTCTTGTCCTGATGGTATGCTCGTCACTTTTTGCTGATGATGTCCTTTGCTTCCCCCCATTCAATGCTCCAGCATACAGTACATACACCTTTCTTAAATATTATTACTGTCACGTCTATACGCTCCTCACGTTTGTTCCCTATAGTACACGAATAATATTTAGAGCAAGGGATAGGCTTGTCATGTCCAGATTCGTTATAATTGCGCAATTGCGGGATGTCGATTGGGTGGACTTGAATCAGTTCGTGAGCCAGGCAGTGAAATCTCCCATCTGCATCTCCATGTCTGGGGTCGCCCCCAAAGTACAGTTGTGAGAACGAGGCAGGATGTTGGTCGACCAAGCTTGAGACTCGAGGGGATGAAATGGTTTCGTTAGATCTCAGAAGTGTTGATTGAGCTAAGCTAGGGCCTCCGTCCTATGTCAGATATACTTTGCTTGTTTGTTACCAACTCCCAAGGCCCGAGCGGGTGTAGGGGTGGCTTCCAATGACATCCAAAGTATAGGCGAATGGGATAACTAACCAAAACAAAATATTTACTTCAAACGTTACACTGCTGGCAGGAAACATTACAAGTCAGACTTGTACACATACCTGTATAGATAACCATAATCTGATCACCTGCGGTCGTCATGGATACACCGCCAAAAATCACACGATCTGATCATGTGTTTGGCTATGGTTTAGGCTACAAGTCCGTCTTGTAACGTCTCCTGCCAGCAGTGAAATTAATAGCAGCAACTCGTTTCGATCAAGTGACCTCGGGGTTGCTACTCTACGAGGTAATAGTATGAGCCCCGCGCGCTTCCAACTGCGCCATGCTGCTCTGCGATAGGAGCACGTCCAACTATCTACTATACTTAGTCGCGTCTCCTTCATAGAACCATATTCGAGTCCTTGCAGCACTCCAGATGCAAATGAAACGACCGAAACAAATGCATTAGGCATTGAAATGGACCACCGAGCACTGTTCTCTCGCGGATTCGGAAGCGGGCGGCGGTCACCGAAGGGCTGTGCTCCACGTTCTATTCCCACACCAAATTCTTCTACCTTCTGAACACTTGAATTCTAACGGGTAGATCCAGAAAATGAGTGCCTCGCGCTCGCTTGGCGGTTGTCGAACGGACCAAGCCAACGTCGATGACTTTGAGACAGAGGTATGACTCAGGGTTTCCCCCTTCCATAGGATTCTTCGAAACTTATGATATACTAGTATAGAGTATATCATTCATTAAGACAGGAATAGGGTTGACCAACGAGATTCTCTCGAGCTTGCAGCGGACACACGTTCTCAATCTCTTGAAGGTCTCCGAATCAGGATTCCGGAATCTTGGTGCAGAAATCTCGCAAGTTCAAGAACATTTGTCTTCGCTTCTGAAGAAGCGCACGATGCGAGGCACATATGGAGAAGCTTCGCATAGCTGTTGCACCTCACAAATATCTGCTTCCAGAAATATTCTCTGATGTCTTCCTACACTGCTTGCACCATGGTCCACTGGAAAGGAGACTTGGGATTTTAAGACCTTCTCCGCACCCGTTACCAGCGCCATGGGTATTGGGCCACGTTTGCTCCAGGTGGAGACAGATAGCATTAGGAGAAAGGCGCCTGTGGAACTCTATCTACTACGAAGGGAATTCACGGCGCCATGTCCTTTTTTTTTTTTTATAGAAGAAGCCTTCAAACGTAGCGGCCAATTAACGCTCCAGCTTGAGGCTAGGGAATTTGAAGACATGCCCTACGAAGTCACGTCGATTCACTTCTCTGTTACTGGACGTTGCAGTAGAAGCATTTAAAGATTTTCTTCTACTCTCATCAGGTCTGTTTGAGAACTGAAATGCACAAGGCTTCACTCCGTCCCTTCGAGATATGCATACTCCTCCGTGCCGGTGCCTCAGGCCACCGTTTTCCAAGAGGCCCGATGCGTTACTATCCCATCATTTGGCGTTCCTTCACCACTGAATTTGGCTTTGCCATGGGATCAACTCACATACCTCGCTCTCTCGCCTGGATATATCGAGCTCACAAATTTATTTTAAGTCCTGAGTCTGTGCACGAACCTCTCCGAATGCCACATTTCTCTATGGACCGATAGTAAACCCGAGCCAATCTTCCCCCCTGCCAGCATCCAACTTCCTCACCTGCGGAAACTAGTCCTCTCGATCCCACCCCCTCGTGTTCCCGAAGCTCGAGGAACTCGCCTTCGTTCTGTCGTTTCCGCCAAAGGATGTCGACTACCTGAAGGGGCTCAGAGAGGCCATTGATCGCTTGTCGATTCCGGACTTGCGTTTGGTACTCCACTACGTCGGGAATAAAGGGGGTGATATCCTGCGACTCGCTCATTCCTTACCCCCTCTGTCGTCAATTCAAGCTTACGAATGCACCCTTTCTGCTTCCACAATGGTGTTCATCGCTCGGGAAACATGCTTCCAGACCCTCACCACTAGGAATCAGGATAGGTCTCCACAATATGAAGGACTTGGTTGAGATGTTCACGGCACACTGGGCGCGTGCTCGACAATCAAATAATACGCATACAGGCATACGGTCTGCTACGATCGAGGTTATCGATGCCAGTGACAAAGACATTGCTGAATTCTCGTGGGACATTGCGGTGGTTCAGAAATAGTTGGGAGTTGCGGACGCGAAAATTGTTTTGCGGCGATGAGATACTATCAGTCGCCCGTGGCGGTGGCGGTATTAGCTTTTTAGGACCAAAGATGGATTCATAGCGGTCAAACCTTGCTGGCTCACCAGGACATGGGCTCATCCGTCTATATACCGGATTCACCGAGAAGGACGACCTCTTGTCGATATCGAGACGTCGCAAGGAAGGGACTTGTCGAAGTACTGTCGATTCTGTTTTTTTTCGAGCTGTCAAAGCACGGTGCGCTCGTTCTGGGCAATGCATACTTCAATTTCCGCCTTTGCTTGCCACATTTCAAGTTACTGGTCCTAAGTGGTTTCAGAAGGACTCGGAGGGATGTTTGTTACCAACTGCCAAACTGTAGCCCGAGCGGTATAGGGTTGTAGCTTCCAATGTCATCCAAAGTATTGAGTATATGAGGCGGATGGCGAATGGGATAAAAAATATGTACTCATAGTATCCCAAGTAAGTATCAGCAACTTGTTTCGATCAAGTCATCTCGGGGTTGCCAAATTGCACAAGCAGAACGGTATAGGCCCCGCGTGCTTCCAACTGCACCTCTGCAAGAGAATGGTGCTGTCGGTTTAAGAAGAAGCGCAAAAAATTGACGTGTCGCATCCAACCAAGTACCTAGTCGCGTCTCCTTGCATATCACTTCAGATGCACATGAAGGGACCGAAACAAATGCAATAAAACTTCGCTACCAATATTCTGGGCATCGCGGAATATAGAAAACTGTGCCGCTACCAGACTGATTATGCAGCTTTGGAAAGACAGACCACTCGTGGCGACAGCTACGCTCCCATCGTCAGCAACCCCATCCTCCCAACAAGCCTATCGATATGCGGCTGGGCAAACTTGGCAACCCCACATCTCTCACTCTCAATATGCTGGCACAGCGCACTGAGCGTCGTGAAGCGCGCCCTGCACGTGTTCATCGGGCACAAATACACCTTGTCCTGATGCCGCGGGCTCGCGAGGTGCTGGTTCAGACCCTGCAGGATGCGATAAGTATTGTGGCAGAGGTAGCACTCGAACATCGATCCGTTCCACGAGGCGCCCGTGGCGAAGTACTTGTATATGGTATCGTCGGGGCTGTTGCTGCCTGTGAGCATACGTGAAGGATCGGTGATGATGTTGCTCGTGTCGAGGCGGCGGACTTCGCGGTTGATGGTGGCGCGGTCCATGCCCGATTGGCAGGAGCCGGATTCGAGGTGGAGGATGAGGGCGGAGGTGGAGACAAAGGCGAGACCGCAGCCTCTGAAAGGGCAGCGGACGTTCTTGGGTGTGTGCGTGGAGGAGTTTAGGTGCTGTATATGCCGATGAGATCGAAGGGAAATGTGTAGTGAGAAGGATGAAGGGCCATACCGCTTTCAGGTTGTTCGCGGATTGGAAGAGACGATTACAAGGGACGCAATAGTGGTGAAGAGGTGACTGGCGGTAGTGCTCCCTCAAGCCGTACGCGTCCTCGAATACCTTGCGGCAAGACCTGCAGAAACCATGCTCTGTTTCGTAATGCGCATAGAGATTTTCGTCGTCCTCGAAATGGACAGCGCATCGCTGGCAATACGAATGGTTAGGGCTCTGGACCCAGTGTTCTTTGAGTCCGGTCCAAGTGGGGAAGTCGATCTGGCAATCGCCACATATGTTGTGAGATGACGAGGCAGCTTCATGCCTGTACAAGTCGTTGTACGTTCGGAAAGATCGGTCGCAACGTTCACAATAGGGCATCCGAGTCTGTGTAAGTGTTACTTTACTCATCATATGATATTTCGAGCAGGCTTGGAGTAAAGCTGACCTTGGATGGAGGCGCTTTGAGATGATGGGGGTCGAGACAAAGCCCCTTCACAGTGTGACTCATCTTTTATAACATTCCCTGAGTTCCCCGTTCGTTTTCATAAAAACCGGCCCGACTCGGACAATCGACGCGATAGCTCCTATCTCGGCCCTCCTGACTGCACTTTCCACCCTTTACTGTGCATGTACAAAGACCAAACGCGAAAAAAATAATAATACACGTCTAGAACGCGTCAATGTGGGATGGGCTTCTGATCTAATCTAAATCGGTTACCTTTTGCGGCTTGGGACGGTGCCGCTGCTTTCATCATCATGCAAGGAGTCCGGATCCAACGTGCCGGGTATCTCCATTTGTTCCACTGGCTCGTCCATGCGCCACTCATGATTGGCAAGTCAAACAAACATAGAACTGGTTTGCGGGCTATGCGCGTTAAACACGCAGTCCTGGTACCTTGGCTGATGTCAAACAGTACGTCGAAACGCGGTCCATTTTGTGAACCGAGAAGCCGGATCTCTCCATAGACAAGGTATTGTAGTGATGTTGTGGCGTAGTTCCTGGAATGTAACTTAGGAGTGGCCTAGTCTCATACTAGAGTGCTCACTTGATCAGGGACTTGGCCCATCGAGTCATGTCTCCAACCGCGGCTGCATAGCATAATAACCTGTTTAAAGCATACAGAGAACAAAAGCCTACGGGCATGTATATGTACGCTCGTAAAGATATCGAAGGTGTTACAGTATATGTATGTATAGTTTAGTCCTGATAATTAACAGAGTAAGGATGGTGGTGTGAAGGGAGTGCTGCAGGGTATATGTCTCAATTGAGTGACGCAATCTTAGCGTACGAAGGCTCATAGGCGGGGGTTGAAACGTCTTCCACACCATAAATATGCTCCCAAGGCTCGTCAAAGTCCAAATCTGGCGTGGTGTCATCATCTAAAGCGATAACGGAACGGACAGGGGGTATGACTTCGAAATCTCCATCTATAGGAACGTCGCTGTTCAGCATGCGAAAGGAGAAGACCGGAATAGAGAAAGGGTTTACCTTTTCCCTTGCGTCGGGATTTCTTGACGATAAGCAAGTCTGCGAGCTGAACCTGGGGCCGTTCCTCGGGCCGTGCCTTCTCGTCGAGCTTGATACCGCGTCCAAGAACTACCGGGAAATCATTCAAGTCCTGCTCCCAAGCTTCGGCAGAGTGGGGAGCATTGTCATTATCAAGTGCCATGTCCAGCGTGCTGGACAACGAATAGTGCTTCTTTGTCTTGGACGACTTGGCTGATAGGCCGGCGACCTTCTTGGAGCGTCTCAGATGCTCCAAGGGCGTCTGGGTGAATGACGGGACGACTTCGGACAGAGACGGAGAACGGAGTGGTGAAGGTGGGGGGATAGTGGATGGAGAGGGGGACTTGGTTGCCTTGGAAAGAGAACGAGCGTAGAGTGCTGGGCGATGAAGAGGCATAGTACTAGTCGTCGGTTGGTGTGACAGCTTATGGGGCCCTTCTTATATATATGACTAGGGTGGTGTCATCATGATGTCTGAATCGAGCTCTCTTATCTCGCCCCCGACCGGACCGTTCGTTACCAAATTCGGATGCATTCGGGCTTGAAGCTACCTGAGGCCGCATGCCCGATCCGCTCTTTCGTCGCTGGAAAGGCCGAAGGCGTAGGCGATCTGTCATGGCTCGTCGGAGCCACGTTGGTAGCGAATCACAGGTCTGGGGTGAAGTCAGTCTCGTTACATGTAACGCCCCTTTCTCTGATTAGCGCCAGACGCGTCATTAACACTGTCAGCCCCACGTGCGTTCAGCTGACGCACGCGTTCAAGTGTAGGGGCCGTATGAACGTTCAAGAAACCCAAGCTCGATTCTGAACAGCTCCCGGCCTCTCACGAACTTCGTCGGTAGCCTTGCGTCGGCCATCTCCCGTCAAACCGCGGCAATATTTGATACCCCTTCGATTCGTTTTATCTCATGATCAGTCCAACGCCATTCTCTGTCAGCTCGCTGTTAATAAGTCTTCGGCCCTGTTCTGTCGCTGATATGGAAATCGTGCATATTGATAGATGCACCATTACAACTGCTGTGCCCATCCTTTCGTGCATTTGAAGACCGTTTGAAGCACGAAAACGCACCCCTAGCTCACAGCAAATGCAGACCCGAATTCCGGTTTAACCCCTGCCCATCGTCCCAAAGACTTTACAGCCCGAAAGGGTGGGCCCAGTCCTTCGTCTCCCACTCCCGCCTCATCCTCCAGCTCGACAGCACCACAGTCAACCGCGAAGTACGCCGCCTCGGCACGAGCAACATCATCATGGACTCCCTCTAATTTAACAGGGGGTACGCGCAACCTCGACGGTCACGTCAGATTCTTTGCCGCCGGTACGTCCTGGACCGGATCAATGTTCGAGTGCTATCTCTGTCACAGGACGTATCATATCTCCCAAGATCTGAAACAGCACTCACGAGCCCGCGGAATCAGGGATATACTTTTTCCCGCTGAACACACGGCTCGGAGTGCATTGTGCCAGTAGATTGACTCCGAGAGCGATAAATGTGGGGTCGCGAGATTTGGCGAGCCCCAAGCTGCCCCATATGAATAGGAACATTGGAAGGCTGCAGGGATGTTCTGTCAATTGATTGATTGGGGATTACAGAATCCACAATCCATGTGAATTACGCCCGGGTGCTATTTACATTCATCAGACCCAGAGTTGGTCCGATGAGGGGAAAGGAAGGCCTTGCCTTCCCAAACTGGTGAGGTTTCGTGTACACACGCCTGGCCGGGTCTCCCCGCGCGTGCAGCAGTCAGGCGAAGGGCACTTGCCATAAGCTCTGAGCTGGTGCCGCTGGCCTCCCCCGCTTCAGCTTCTCTTGTCAAATTCGGAAGGGAAGTCAAGGGTGTCGATCCAGGCAACCTCGGAACCGAAGAGTTTCATTTCGTCGAGGAGGCCCTCTACAAGGTGGGGATCATGTAATCGTTTTAGGCGATCGGAAAGGCTCAAAAGATTTGCACGATATCTTGCTATTTCGCAATGTCGATCTGACGCCTGAACAGCAATATGGATTGGTGAAGGTATGTCGGTGTTCAGTGGTAGAACGATGACCGATGACCGTGCACATTGCAGGCCTTTGATCCCAAGTCGGAAGAGTACGGCCACAGGAAATCTCTCAGCAAGAACAAGAAGTCCATGCTCAGCTACCTCACCGGCATCCCCCGCGTCCCACAAGTACAGGTAATCGACCACGGGAAAGTCACAGACCATGAAAGCATTCCAGAACTGAACCTCAAGCACGGGCACCACGCGACGTTTCACAAGACGCGAATCCCTATCGAAGACGAAGAATCGCTCGGCGCGGCACGATTTCTCCGATGGCATATGGATGCGGCGCTGTACGAGCATGCGCCGGCTAATGTCACAGTATTGTATGCCATCCGTGTGCCTACCGGTCCAGAACAGACGGTGAGATATGATGATGGGAGCGGGGATGAGCTGAGTGTTCCGCTCGGGACGACGGCGTTTGTGTCAGGAAAGACGATATTTGATATTTTACCCCGGGAGCTGAAGAATTTGGCTGTGAGGTGCCGAGCTAGGTCTGCTCCGCATGCGTTTGAGTGGATGAGGACTGCACGGGCGGTTTCAACGGGGTTAGGGTTGGAGTCGGAAGGGTTGGAGAAACCGCTTGAAGAGCTTTCTGAGTGGGAGGAAGCAAAGGTGAAGACGTATCCTTTTGTGAGTTTAACGATGCCTCCTTGATAGCCGCGGCTGTGATTGACGTACCTTTATGGGATGGCTAGTTGTGGAAAAATCCTGTGACCGGTCACCTACACCTTGAGGTTCATCCCTGCGCTATCATGGAATTGTTGGTCGACCCATTGCCGAATGGGGCGGACCGCGAAGGAACCTTGTACCCTGATGGAGCCCACCTTAAGGACCTACGAGCGATAAGAGATCTGTGTTATCAGCTCCAGCGACCTGGAATCGCTCCTCGTGTGAGTTGCAATTTGCATATGATTATCACGGGAAGGGTGCTCACCTTCAGGGGTTCATTCCAGCTTGTATACCCGCATCCTTGGTAAGTTCTAGGATCATTCCAGACTTGGAGTTCACCCTTCGAACAATTTGCAGGGCCGAAAAAGACTTGGTCTTATTTCACAACCGTGGCTTGATGCATAGCGTCGTTGGAGTGTTCAGAGAGGACCGAGTCAGGTTGTTCCATCAGTGCAACACCGCTGCCTCGGATGATCCTGAAGGGCCCAGTGAGGATGACGTCTTGAGGTGGACCATGAAAACATAGGTATGCATGGCGATAGACGAAGGCCCCATATGGGTCCCAAGTAATGCCGATTGATACTCTAGTAAATGGACTTGGATATCATTTCTGAGAGTCGAGGTTGAGGTCTGCCGTAAGAGGGCGGAGTATGCATGTTGTGCCTTGTGAATATGACATCAACCGACTGTGCCAGTGCCACGACTGCAGCTCCGCTATCTCTCCCTCAGGCGTGCGTTGAGGGCAAATGGCTGAATCACAACAAGCCAAGAAGAAGGGGTCCCAACGAGTTTCGAGCTCGACTCCTCTCTTACCCCTCAGTAACTCACCACTCGTCCACAGAAAGCAGCCAAAGCCAACAAGCAGGCAGGCGGCTTGTCAACTATTCTCAAAATCGCGACTGTCAGCGTCGTCGTCGTTAGTGTGGGATATGCATACCTGGTGGGTGAATACTCTGCATGTTTCCATGTCTGTTGAACTTGGGACTTGTGCAGGATACCTTGACGTCCTTCGTAGATTCCTGGATAGGCTTCTCGCACGAGTACAATCAACCAACGACTCTGGAAACATTCCATCACCTACCAGCGGATACTGAGAAACGCGAAGCCGTCGTTGCTGCATTCAAGGTGTGCAGCTACAACCTTTTGCATGTAATCCGAGCTAAAGTTTACCACAGCATGCTTGGTATGCATACGGTGAATCCATACCCGCGTCCTGCGCTTGTCCGCATTGAACATTCCAATAGAGAGAGACGCCATGGGCGCGGATGAATACCATCCAACTGGTCGAACAGGTAGCAACTTGACCAAAGATGGGGGGATTGGCTATTTCGTCATCGACTCGATCGACACAATGCTATTGATGGGTCTCAACGAAGAACATGCACGGGCAAGAGACTGGGTAGCCAACAAGCTGACCTTTGAGAGAGACGGACACTTCAATACCTTCGAGGTGTGTAATAGTTATCTGCACCTCACATAGTCTCTTGATGAATTATTCAAGACAACCATCCGCGTTCTCGGTGGCCTCTTATCCGCGTTGCATTTGTCCAACGACCCCATCTATCTAGAGAAAGCTACGGAGCTGGCGGACCGAATGCTTCCAGTCTTCGACACGGATTCGGGACTACCTCTACCCATGATCAATTTGGAGAAGAGAACAGGTATTCCCAACGAAGACATGCCTACTCTCGTCAGCACCGCAGAAGTCGCTACCCTCCAGCTTGAGTTCCGTTATTTGAGCCAACTCACCAGCGATAACAGTTATTGGCGGAAAGTGGAAAACGTAGGTCCCGTTTCGTCCGTCTATCATCTAATGAATCCCACTTCTTTTACTGTAATAGGTGATGCGCATCATGAAAGCAGCCCGACTGCCCCATGGCCTGGCATCTACGTATATGCGGTACGTTTCGCGCGACAAAGTTTACAAGCCCAAGTTTTCACGCATATACATATATCTTGCCTAGTCTCAATGAGGGCCAATTTGCTATGTCCCCCATTCGCCTGGGTTCTCGCGGTGATTCATATTATGAATATCTATTGTAAGGATCTCTTTCCTGAACCTCACAATTTCGTTCTCACTTTACTGTTCTCCTAGGAAGCAATATATCCAAACGGTAGTCTCGTTCCTTTCTCTTTACTTTCCCCTCCTTCTCACGTTATCTCGAAGAATGGTTCAGAACCGGTCTATGCCGAGGTGTGCGCTTTGCTGAATCTTTTCGAGGCCTCGGTGTTGACAGTTCGTTCCTGTTTCTTCCCACAGATGTATGACGATGCCATGGATGGCATACACAACTCCCTCATTCAACGAACTACAAAATCAAAAATGACATATACAGCAGAACTCGTACCGGAGCGCAACGCGGCTGGGGAAATGTAAGCTTTGCAGCCCTCATCGCGATTGCCCCGCGTGTGGATCTAATTCATTCTAATAGTTCCTGGCGACTGATGCCCAAGCAAGACCATCTCGTTTGCTTCCTTGGAGGATCGCTGATGTTGGGAGCGACCCGAACTGGCGCTTTGGTCCATCCGGTGTCCACCCCGCCAGCAGCAGGCGAACTCTCGGAAAGAGGAATGCGCGATTGGCAGACGGGGGCGGAGCTCGTGAAAACGTGTGTTCGTACGCATGACACCTTGACGTAACTTGGCTTTTCTCTTTCCTTCGTGGTGCAGTGATGAACTGAATGGTGTGACAACACAGGGGTTTGTCGCCAGAAATCGTGCACTTCAGGATACCAAACGACGGTATGCAGAACGTGCCTTCGATACCCTCTGACTGGTACATCAGAGGCGCCCGGTAAGTCTTGTATTTGCATAACAGTACATTATTCTCCTCACGAAGTGTGAATAGGCCTGGGGCTGACCCGCCTTATGATGCGCGTTACATGCTCCGGTACGCGATCACACATTTCATTCAGACTTCAATCATAGACCTGAACATGCTCTGCTCATTTCTTTCAGTCCTGAAACGGTCGAATCGCTCTTCATAGCCTATCGACTGACCGGAAATCAGCGGTACCGCGACCATGGATGGGACATTTTCCAGGCTATCGAAAAGCATTGTCGTATTGAGAGCGGTGGGTACGCAACCGTGCTCAATGTCGATGAATCCCCTGCAAGGCATGAGGATAAGATGGAAACTTTCTTAATGGTAAATTTTCCTCGTTTCCCACCGGCAGTACTGAAGAAATTGGACTTTGACAGAGCGAAACCCTCAAATATCTCTTCCTATTATTCTCCGATTCAGATGTCTTGCCTTTGGATAGTAAGGTTCCTTCTTCAATGTGTATACCCTTGGCACTCACGCGAACTTAAGAATACGTCTTCAATACCGAAGTATGCATAGCTATCTTGTCGTGTTAAATTTGCTCACGGATCGTCCACCTTTTAGGCTCACCCTCTTCCCATATTCAATCCTACTATCAAGACAGGCTTTGTATAGTCTAAACAGGGTGATCCGAAAAGAATATCTAGGTCGGAATTTGTGTATGTACTGCAGGAGACCTTGGAGCGAAACTCAGAAATTACCTTGCTTGCAAGGTTTGCTTTCCACCCTGCTAGGGCCTTAACTCTGTATGAGGGGATGGTTTTACTGTAGGAGCCTGGGCTCACATATCAGATGAGGTGATCGAATTGTCGTCACTAATCAGGAAGGTCTGCCTTGTACTCATCCGTGGTTTGTTGACATCCTCAGCAAAACACATCTGAGGACTTATACTTCGTGGTGAAGAAACACTCATGAAGGCTTATCACAATGTCCCTTTTACATGTCAAATTGCTCTGTACTGATGAAGTAGCTCTCTGTCGACGAATCCATCACTCAAACGTCTCCAACTTGATCGCACTGATCAGGTCCAGCGCACGTATTAAATGTTTCCATGTTTCCACCTGTGCATGTTTGCTGAGCTATAATTCATTCGAATTGAGAAAAGTTTGACTTAATCTCAAAGGGTACTCACGTTTATCGCAAGCCTGTTGTCCATCAACTAAGGATGCTGGGCATCGGATCAACTTCCCATCCTCCCTCGGGCCTCTTTTGCATCCACACCCACGATACCAAGTAGCAACCGAGTATTCTTGGATACACCTAGAGAGTTTGTATTTGATCAGTCATGAGAAATTAGAGAGCTTGAGAAGTGGGATGTACATTGAGATGAACGGATCGATACAATCGGATGTGTACGTAGGTTCACAGTGGTTACTGTCAAGAGCCGCCGTCCACAGTCCAAATAAACAAACTGAAAGTGGAAGAGCTCGTGGGGCAACAAGGGGCGACACTAGTCCGCACGAGTTCCGCACTACAATCGAAGATAAACCCGCGGATCCGTGAGTAGGGCATTTGGAGGCATTTGGCCCTTCCGCATGGGTTTGAGAACGGGGAATGGGGGTATGAGGATTCTGAGGGAAGTCCACGTCCTGAAGGGGTTGGGTCGATACCAAGGTCGATACTGGTTACTTGTTACCTTGCTTGCATTACGGGTAATACCAATTACAAATCTTGCATCAATCACATACCGGCCATTGCCGTGATGTAGTAACTTGTTTTGGACACCCAGCGAAAATATGAACACTAATCATCTATCCAGGTGGCAAATGCAGCTCAAAGTCGCGCTTGAGGAGGGCTTGAGTCAAACATCTAGTGATTCCGCCTTGAAAACCTGCATTGGAGGGACGAACCGTTGAGGGTCGTGAAAGTCGATGGTGCGACCTTTGACACTGGTTAGGTACGTCACACAGCCGACGGTATGACAAATGAGGGATTATTGACTACTCGACAAGAGGGGGTATAACTTTGAGAGTTGATAAGCCGGGCGGAGTGCGGTAGAGGTTTACGGGAATGCATCGATGACGTCGTGGTTACATGGGACTCGACGCCGGATCTTCCTCCAGGAATGGTGAGGGCGCATAACAACAAAAAAACATTGTGACATTCATGATAATCGCAGGCTACTCGGATTCACTGGAAGAGGTTCCTCCGCCAAACGACTCCCTTCAAGGCCCTCTCAGTTCTCCAGAGTCCAAATAGCCTTGCAGACGAAGTCTGTTTGCGACCAATGCATCATGCCTTTGACCGCCAATGATCGCATCACCGTTACCCCACTACCAACGCACGCGGGTCCATCTTGGACAGATAGATGTCCATTCATGAAGCCCGCTGTCTCCTGCCAAAGGACACTATCATTGGGTTCTCTTGTAACATTGAAGAACAAGTCCGGGACGCGATGAGGAATGGTACCGAGTATGTGGGGATAGGCGCCGTCTGGGGCACGCGGACGGAGGTGTGGATGAAGACGAATCCATTGGTGGGTGTGGGAGGCGCGTACAAACGACGCTCTGGACGGCATTGCAGTCATCTCGGCTATAGTCGCCTCAGCACATCCTCGACTTGCAGCCGAACAACTCCTGTCTAGTTATATTCCGCTCATTCAATATTGATCTGCCACCCATTCTCCCCTTCGCCGGAATAGACTATGCTGGACGGCGTCATCGAACTCATTGACGCGGCCCAACAAGGGTGATGCGCCGACAACGAATCACAGTTTAAGTATGTAAATCTTGCCTGCCATTCCTCATAGACTGACTTGAAGTTGCAAAGTAGACTCAAGTTTCCAAGTTGTCAGCCTACATCATTTTGTATAGCCATTGCAAAATACTTGACATATGGTACCGTTTATACTCCATAGTTCTTGTCATATATAGTACGTACCCCGCAGAATATGTACTTGAAATCTGAATTTCGAATGCCCGTGATCTGTACAATTGCCTCTTACCTGCAATGTGCTTAACTTGAGTGAGCAAGGTTTCTGCCGACGAAGACGGCAATCTAGTCCGAAGGGGCACGCTTAGTGTTAAAGACAAAATGATATCATGGGCATGTTGCGTGGCTTAGCGATACATGTAGGAGTGGCCAGGCAAGCATATTTACTCTTCATCCTCGTCGCCACCACCCTCCTCTTTCTTGGCGGCAGCAGCAGCGCGCTTGCGCTTGACGCGACCTGGGCCTCCTCCACCATAAGGCGATGTAAGGGCGAAGTCAATGTGTTTTTGAGAATCGAGACGGACGACGAATGATGGGACGTTCACGATCTGCCTGCCGACACTGTGGAACGGGAAATAGCTATTGTGAATTTGAGAGGGAGTACTTGAACGTTGGGACACACCGAATGTGCCTCTGCCTGATGAGAGTCCGTGCATGATGAATGCTCTTTGCCAAACCGCTTTTGAAGACTTGAGTCTGCAGACGGCGCTCCAAGAAATCTTCGATCTTGAGAGCCAACACGTAATCGAGACGCATACGAGACTCGTCGAGGACACCAATACGGACGAGACGCCGAATTAGGGCATTACCCTCAAACAGGCGCTTGGGGTCTTTGTTATCGAGTTTGAGGAGCTCACGAGCGGCACGACGGATTTTGGAAAGGGTGAGGGCAATGCGCCAGATTTCGCGCTTGTTGCGCAGGCCGTACTCGCCCGCGAGCTACAACGCTTTAGAGAGAAAAAGATGGGGAGACAAAACTCGTACCTTCAATTCAGCATCGAGACGAGCCGACTCGTAAGGACGACGAGGGACCTTGTAACTGTAAAGTTAAAGGCAATGGGGCACGGCTTTGATCAGCACGAGTGCGGCCCTCCACTAGAGAGTGGATCTTGAAGGAGAAATGCTCACGTCTTGCTGTGGTTCCGCGGGGCCCTGGAGTAGCATTGTTAATTCGGTGCTCGTCGTCGCAGACGGCGAGGACATTACCTGGGCATTTTTCTTGAAGAAGTCGACGATGGACCTTGTGTTTATCCGCTTAAATCAGAACAGCCAAAGTTGGGCAAACAGATTAGACTCCACAACTGTAAAGGACCACATCTCAGCCACTCGGCATTTCCCGATCGCACCAAATTTGACCTCCCCACCGCCGAAACCACCAACGACCAAGCCCTCTGTAAGTCTTGACTTCTGCTGGTTCAAGGTGACCCTCTGACAGATCAACAGCCTCAAGATGCCTCACTCATTCGGTTATCGTGCGCGAACGCGCCATATGTTCAAGCGGGGTTTCAAGGGTGCGGATCTTCTCTGAATCAATGGACTTTTGAATCGCTGAAATCGTATCATCGGCTTCCTCAGAGCATGGCCCCACGAAGTTGTCCACGTTCCTCGTCAACTACCATGTCGGAGATATTGTTGACATCAAGGCTAACGCCTCGCAACAAAAGGGTATGCCCCACAAGTATTACCATGGGTGCGTCGCAATTTATATCGGTTTATACGGATACTGATTTCTTTGGTGACCTCAGACGAACTGGAATTGTGTACAACGTCACTCCCAATGCTGTCGGAGTCATCGTCCAGAAGGTTGTCGGTAACCGTTACATCGAGAAGCGCGTGAACCTCCGTGTTGAGCACGTCCGCCACTCAAAGTGCAGGCAGGAGTTCTTGGACAGGGTGAAGAGCAACCATGATTCGCACGCTGCTGCAAAGGAGAAGGGCGGTGAGTGGTGCCCCGCCTCATTTGACATCGTCACTCTCTCTGAACAACCTTTGGCAGAGCGGGTCAATTTGAGGCGTGTACCTGTTCTTCCTCGTGGCGCGCGCACCGTCTCGACTGCACAAAACGCTCCCCAGACCATGGTGCCTGTACCTTACGAGACGACAATCTAGATGGAGCGATACTTTTTTTCACTGTATCGGCTTGATGTCCATCCGTTACCTTCATGCCTCATGCAGATATCAAAACATGAAAACAATATGCCCGAGCTCAATGCTTCATATATGAAGCGTGCAAAAATCCAGTCAGTTTACAAGCCAGAGCATGTGGGATTCATCTGAGCTGTCCTGAATAAGCCCATCACACCCAACGTTCCTAGACATCTGTTTCCAGCCGAAACTCCATTGTATACGTTGAGTACTTGTGGGAGAGCACGAGGAGAGCCTTGTACAGCATGTGCTAGCATGTGTCATCTCGTGGCGTACTTAACTTGAGCATCCACCTTTACTTCACTCACCATCATGGCCATCGAACTTGTCCCTCTTCCTCTCCCAGCTACCGCAGATCCCTCTAAATTCCTAGATTTTGGAAGAGAAGTCAAGGGTGTTGATCCGAGTAATCTCAACGAAGCACTACTGGCCGAGGTCAAAGAGGCGCTGTACAAGGTTTGTTCTGTCTCTTTACATTTATTCTTCCCTGATCCACGGTAATTTAGCACGATGCGCTCTTGTTCCGCAATGCAACGTTGACGCCAGAGCAACAGTATGCCCTCACCAAGGTCTCCTATTTACTTCGATTATTCCGATTCTTTTAACGTTTTATCTCTTGTAGGCGTTCGATCCAAAATCGGAGAATTATGGTCATGGGAATAACAAGACTCAGAACACACAGAAGTCCATCTTGCACCCCGATCTTAAGACTATCCCGCGGGTACCCCAGGTTCAACTTATAGGCAATGGCACGGTCTACAACCACGAGGGACTGGCCGAGGCCAAGCTCAAGCATCCTAGCCACACCACGTTCCACAAGACCCCAGTATCTCCGGAGGACGAAGAGAAGGGCGTGACACGATTCTATCGCTGGCACATCGACGCGGCTCTGTACGATCTATCACCACCCAAAGTGACGACGCTCTACGGGCTTAAAGTACCTAATGGCCCACCACAGGTTTGCCGATACGACGATGGAAGTGGAGACGAGCTGCCGGTGTCCCTTGGGACGACGGCGTTTGTGTCGGGCAAGACGATGTTCGATCTTCTTCCGCCCGAATTCAAGAGTCTTGCGGTGAGATCGAAGGTCAAGTATGCGCCGCATCCGTACGTGTGGATGGCCCCAGCTCGTGCAATGTCAACGGGTTTGGGCATCGAGTCCGATGGACTTGAGTTGCCTTTGAGTAGCCTTCCGCCTTGGGAAGAAGAGAAGCGCAAGACGTTCCCAATGGTGAATTGACTTGGGTCGAACTTACGTTTCTTTTCTTGGGGGCTGACCTTTTCGGCAGACGTGGAAGAATCCTGTGACTGGCAACTTGCATTTCCAGGTCCACCCATGTGGTGCGGCAGAGATCTACATTGATCCCCTTCCAAAGGACGCCAAGCGCGAAGGCGCCTTGTATCCCGATGGAGTACATCTTACGGTCCTAAAGGAAGTTCGTGAACTGTTATACAAAATGCAAAGACCCGCTATCGCCCCAAAGGTGAACTATTCCAACTTCTATCTTCCTGTCTTCCCCGATTGATTATCTGATTTCTCCCAGCTCGTTTATCCTCATGACTGGTGAGCGTCTGGTCAAGAATGTGTGGTTGTATGTGGATGTTCTGAACTTCTCATTGCAGGCGTGAAAAAGATCTTGTCCTCTTTCACAACCGAGGTGTCTTGCACTCCGTCGTTGGTGCCTTCAAGCCTGAGGTAGTACGAGCTTTCCATCAGTGCAACCTCGCGGCTTCGGACGACCCGGTTGGACCATCCGCTGAAGATGTTGCAAAGTGGGCTTGAGTGTAGGTTGTATTTCATCATTTCACCATGTGGTTGTAGAGAGACAACCAGAAAATATGGAGCGACTTGTCATTCAATGTAATTACAACTTGAAGTACATATATGCACATGACCGCGAAGTTGGGATCCACCCTGAAGCTTTGACCTCACGGTAGAACTTTCAAGCTTCAAGGCTATTGAAGAGGGCGCCGGCAACAAGAATGAATACAAGCCGTCCGAGGCAATGTGACAAGGTGATGATTCATGGACGGCGGAAACGTCGCCCCTCTCGTGTTTCAATTTTTGCTGACTCCTCCTGACTCCTCCTCTCCAGCTTTCAACTCACCTTTTATAAAAACGAACGAGGCCACACCTCAATCAGTACAATCACGCTTGCAGGACAACCTTTTCAGATAGGAACTGACATTTGGAAAGAAACTGGTGGTAATCCGAGCGTCGAAGTCAAGTCTTCAAGAAAATGAGTGTCCGAGTTGAAGATTGTCAAACGGCTCCAATCCAATTCAATGCCAAAGACTTTGAGACAAAGGTATTACTCGGGTTTTACGCCCTTCCATACAGTTCATCGAAACTTAAGTTACATGATATATAGCTCGAATCGTTCGTCAAGACGGGAATAGGGTCGACCAACGAGATTCTCTCGAGCCTGCAGCGGACACGCGTCCTCGATCTCTTGAAGGTCACTGAATCAGAATTCCACCTTCTTGATGTAGAAATCTCGCGGGTTCAAGAGCATTTGTCTTCGCTCCAGGCGAAGCGCACACGATGCGAGGCACATACGGAGAAGCTTCGCATAGCCGTCGCACCTCACAGATATCTCCCTCCGGAAATACTCGTTGAAGTCTTCATGCATTGCTTGCACCATTATCCTCTGGATGGGAGACTTACGATTCCAAGACGTTTGTCACCAGTGCCATGGGTGTTGGGCCACGTTTGCTCCAGGTGGAGAAAGATAGCATTAGGAGAAAGGCGTCTGTGGAACTCTATCTACTACGAAGGGAAGTCGCGCCGCCATGTGCTTTTCTTAAAAGAAGCTTTCAAGTATAGTGGACAATCGACGCTCCAGCTTGAGCTTGAGACTAGGGAATCTGGAGAAAAGCTCAATAAAGCCTTCTTTCGTGAGGTCATCTGTCCCCAGTCACATCGGATCACATCTCTATCACTCGGCGTCGTACCAGCAACATTCAGAGTCTTCCTTTTACTACCTTCAGGCCTTTTTGATGAACTGGAGTGCATAAAGCTTCAAATCCTCTGGGATCGTGTATCCATGTCCATGCCACCTGCCACCGTTTTCCAAGCGGCCCCTCGCTTACGGCGCGTTACTATCCCATTATACTATCATTCCCCGCTGGACTTGGCCTTGCCCTGGGGCCAACTCACTTACCTTGCTCTCACTGGAGACGTCGAGCTCACCGATTCATTTGAAGTCCTGAGTTTGTGCACGAACCTCTGGGAATGCCACATATGTCCATCTGCTGATAGTGGACCTCCAATCCCAGTCTTCCACCCCGCCAGCATCCAACTTCCTCATCTGCGGACACTCAGGCTGAACATGATGGCCTGGGAGTTCTCATATGCCGATTTTTTCCGACCCTTGGTGTTCCCGAAGCTCGAGCAATTCACCGTTGTTCTATCGAGTTCATTAGAGGGTCATCTGAACGACATCAGAGAGACCATTGATCACTTGTCCAATTCCGGACTTGCGTTTGGAACTCCACTACGTCGGGAGCCAAAAAGATGATATTATACAGTTCGCTCGTTCCTTACCCCCTCTCATGTCAATCAAAGCTGATAACTGCTCTCTATCTTTTTTTTTTTTTTTTTTGGCGTTGAGTTTATTGTCTATGGAGGCGTTGTGACCTATATGAGACATTACTTTATTTATGCACTACGGTGGGCCCCTAGTGCCCCTCTGTCCCTTAGTCCCCACAAGCACCGTCAACGGCCCACCCTATGGTGGCATCCCCTGACAGCCCAGCAATGAAACACCATTTAGTGGGGCACCTTTGATGTGTGAGACAGGTTGTTGGCTTCTTGAATTACACGTTTAGATACCGACTGGTTGGCTGACCAGCAGATATGGGAGTTTGGCTTGTTCCTGTGGGTCGGTTAGTGTTTGGGGTACCATCCAACTCGCGGATCAGGCTATGTCGCCATAACCAGTAGTCGTCCTGTGTGATGGCAGGCCTTTTACTTTTGGTGCTATGGCGTTAGACCTTTGCGTTATCTGCATTTCTGCTTTTGTTGGATTGGGGTGTACGGTGTCACCTGTTAGCATCTTGCTCAAATCATTTTGTTTCCACCATGAACTTCACTAGCTTTTCAATGTTTTTGGATTTGGACATAATGAATTTGAAGTCTTTTGAGTGTCTTCCTATTGATTGTGCGAATGTGTGTTGCTCCCTTTCATATGTCTTGCATTCAAAGAGGAAGTGTTGTATTGACTTGGTGACTTCTATCCCTAGGTTTTTGAGGCAGGAGTTGCATTTAGCATTTTCTTGTTTCTTGATCCTGTGTAGGAACTTGTTGACCAGTACATACCCTGTTCGAATCTGTACTATAAAACTAGCCTGTTTTCTCATTAGATTGTCTTTAGCCTTGTTAAAGTTCAACATGGGGAATTGATCGTCTATGCGGGAGAACTTATCGTGATGGGGTGAATTCTTCCACCATGTCTTCCATTTGCCCTTTAAGCGCTCGTGGAATTCCTGTTTCATGGCTGATGTGTTCTTTGGGAGGGGCTGGCATAGGAAGTGTGTGTTATGGAACAGCCTCTTGTCTCTTATCTTATCTTATCAACCATGCCTCTCCTATCTTATCAAATGAACTGTCCAACACTTCAGTTTGGATGTTATGGAACAGCTCTTTATTTAATCTTTTACATTTTATCATTGTTTGGTCTTGTGGACATTATTATAAGGTTTGACAGTTGCTTGGCATTACTCCACACTGCTGA
>Ga0307516_10002626_pt1 | contig 23819 bp, 22 predicted proteins | sample 19_EM_MG_FD_203310 | JGI IMG/M metagenome (GOLD analysis project Ga0307516, IMG submission 203310) | Populus trichocarpa ectomycorrhiza microbial communities from riparian zone in the Pacific Northwest, United States - 19_EM | ecosystem: Host-associated > Plants > Roots > Unclassified | place...
TCACGCAGCTCGCCGATCAGGTCGGCGTCCTCCGAGAACCGCTCGGTGAGGATCGCCCGGGCGCCGTCGAGGGCGGCCTGCGGATCGGCCACGCCCCTGTCGGCGTCCACGAAGGCCGTGGCCGCCGCGAGCGGGTCGACCGACGGGTCGCCGAGCAGGCCCTCGGCCAGCGGCTCCAGGCCCGCCTCGCGCGCGATCTGCGCCTTCGTCCGCCGCTTCGGCTTGAACGGCAGATAGATGTCCTCCAGGCGCGCCTTAGTCTCGGCACCCCGGATCTGCGCCTCCAGCTCCTCGGTGAGCTTGCCCTGCTCGCGCACCGATTCGAGGATCGCCGTACGCCGCTCCTCCAGCTCCCGCAGATAGCGCAGCCGCTCCTCGAGGGTGCGCAGCTGCGCATCGTCGAGCATCTCCGTCGCTTCCTTGCGGTAGCGGGCGATGAAGGGCACCGTCGATCCGCCGTCGAGCAAGTCGACGGCCGCCTTGACCTGCCGCTCCCGTACGCCGAGTTCCTCGGCGATCCTGCCTTCGATGGACCCTACGAGGGGTGTCGTCACGATCCCGTACCGCCTTCTCCACTGGGGTTGCGCGGCAATTGTGGCAGGTGGCACGGACATCTGGGGATCAGGGCGGTCTCCCGGCGGGCCGGGACGGGCCGCCGCCCGCGGCGACGCGCCGCGGGCCCGGCGATCGTCCCGCGACTCAGGCCCGGCGGCCGCGGGTCGCGCTCGCCGCTCCGCCGAAGAGGCGGGCCAGTGCCCGGAAGGGCAGCGTCACGACGGTGGCGACGGCACCACCGATCTGGCGCAGTACGTCTGCGATCGCACGGAACACGAAATTCCCCTTTCCTCTCCCGGCCACCACGACCAGGAGAAGAACGGGTACCTCGCGAACGGCCGGACATGCTTCGCAGCCGCGACCGGAATGATCAGCGCTTGCCGAGCAGATCCGCCGGGAAGGCGCCGGCGGTGAGCGCGGCGCGCGTGAAACCCGCGCCGAGCTCGGTCAGGCGCGCCACGCCGTCCGCGCCCAGGTGCTCGTACGGGGCCCGGTCCAGCCGGTCCGTCTCCCGCTCGATCTCCTCGCGCAACGCGAGCCCCCGCTCGGACAGTTCGCCGTCCTCGTCCAGCAGGCCGCGCCCGCGCAGCCTCCCGACCGCGGCGTCCCACTCCTCCCGGCTCCAGCCACGTGTGTCGGACACCCACTTCGGCGTCATGCCCTTGCCGGTCGCCGTATGCGTGACCAGGGCCTCCAGGCCGTCGAGCTCCGCGGACAGCAGAACGGCGAGGTGGCCGTCGCCCCGGTGTTCGCGCAGCAGTGTGGCGGCGTGCCAGAACGCCAGGTGCGGCTCGTTCGGCACCGGTAGGTCGGCGTGCGCGGAGTACAGCGGGCGGGCGTGGCGCGAGCAGGCCTCGGCGGCGCGCAGGGCCAGGCGGGCGGCCTCCGCCATCTCCGCGGACGCCACCGCCTCCTCGCCCAGCAGGCGGCGCAGCGTCGCGTCGACGGCCCGCGCGCGTGCCGCCAGGACCTGCTCGGGCGAGGCGGTCTCCCACACCGCGGGCACATGGCCTTCCACCAGTTCGTGCTTGTAGTTGTAGAACGCCGCCGTCACCGCGCCGGCCCCCACCGGCCCCAGCGCCGCCGCCCGTACCGCGAAGTTGACGGCCCGGGGGTGTGTGACACCGATCGCGCCCAGCTCGCGGCCCAGGTCGGGGGAGAAGTAGTGCGTCGCGTGCAGGGAGTTGAGGACGTTGTGGCAGCGGCGGCCCGCGCGCGGGTCCAGGGCAACGGTAGTCATGGCGGGCATGTTACCGACCGGTCGGTACCCCTTCCGGCTACGGGTCAGGGGCCAGGTCCGGCTCCGGCCGGATCGCAGTCCACAGGGTCCGCCTCCACGATTCACCTCCACGGCTGGTGGATGGCAGGAAAGGTGGGCTCTTCGTCATTGCGGCCGTCCTCGGGTCCCCGAAGAATCGTCGGCATGGCGCAGCGAACCGTTCTCCTCGTCCTCTTCGACGGCGTCCAGAGCCTGGACGTCACCGGCCCCCTGGAAGTCTTCGCCGGTGCCGAGAAGCACACCCCGGGCACGTACCGCCTCCGCACGGCCGCCATGGACGGCGCCCCCGTGCGCACCTCAAGCGGCCTGACCCTCGTACCCGACGAGGCCCTCGACGACGCACCCGACCCGCACACCCTGCTCGTGCCGGGCGGCCAGGGCACCCGCGGCCCCGACCGGCGGCTGACCGACTGGCTGCGTGACCACGGCCCACGTGCCCGGCGCCTGGTCTCCGTGTGCACCGGTGCCGTCCGGCTCGCCGAGGCCGGACTGCTGGACGGCCGCCGCGCCACGACCCACTGGGCCTACTGCGACAAGCTCGCCCGCGACCATCCGGCCGTCGAGGTGGATCCGGACCCCATCTATGTGCGCGACGGACACGTCTCCACCTCCGCCGGTGTCACCTCGGGCATCGACCTCGCCCTCGCTCTGGTCGAGGAGGACCTGGGCCGGGACGTGGCCCTCGCCGTAGCCCGCTACCTGGTCGTCTTCCTGCGCCGGCCCGGCAACCAGGCCCAGTTCAGCGCCCAGTTGGCCGCCCAGACCGCCCGGCGTGAGCCGCTCCGCGAAGTCCAGCAGTGGATCACCGAGCACCCCGCCGCCGACCTGACCGTCGAGTCCCTCGCCGAACGCGCCAGCCTCTCACCCCGTCACTTCGCCCGGGCCTTTGGCACCGAGACCGGTATGACCCCCGGCCGCTACGTCGACCGGGTCCGTCTCGAACACGCCCGCCGCCTCCTGGAGGACACCTCCGACGGCATCGAGGGAATCTCGCGCGCCAGCGGCTACGGCACCCCCGAGGCCATGCGCCGTGCCTTCGTCAGAAGCCTCGGCACGGCCCCGGCCGAGTACCGCCGCCGTTTCCACCCCGCCTCCACCGCCCGTTGAAAGGCACGCCATGCAGATCGCCCTGCTGCTCTTCGACCGCTTCACCGCCCTCGACGCCGTCGGCCCCTTCGAGATCCTGGCCCGGCTGCCGGACGCGGAGACCGTCTTCGTCGCCGAGGAGACCGGGCCCGTCCGCAACGACTCAGACACCCTCGCGCTCACCGCCGACCGCACCCTGGCCGACGTACCGCGCCCCGACATCGTGGTCGTCCCCGGTGGCCCGGGCCAGTCCGCGCAGATGGCGAACGAGGCACTGCTCGGCTGGCTGCGCACCGTCGACGCCACCAGCACCTGGACGACCTCCGTGTGCACCGGCTCCCTGCTCCTGGCCGCCGCCGGACTGCTCGACGGCCGCCGCGCGACCTCGCACTGGCTGGCCCTGGAGCAGCTCACGGCGTACGGCGCCGAGCCCACGGGGGAGCGGGTCGTGACGGACGGCAAGTACGTCACCTCCGCCGGGGTCTCCGCCGGCATCGACATGGCCCTCACGCTGACCGGCCGGATCGCGGGTGACGAGCACGCACAGGCCGTACAGCTGGGGACGGAGTACGATCCGCAGCCGCCCTACGACGCCGGCGCCCCGCACAAGGCGCCCGCCCACCTGGTCGAACTGCTCCGCTCGCGCAGCCGATTCATCCTGACCTAGGGACTGTCCACGAGAACTCCGGGCTGCGGCGCTCCAGGAACGCGGCGACCCCCTCGGCGGTGTCGCCGCTTCCGCGTGCCTGCCCGGCCCAGTGGGCGTCCCGGTCCGTGCGCCCGTCCGCGAACTCCTTCGCCGCGGCCTGCGTCAGCTGCGAGCGGGACACCAGGACCCGGGTGAACTCCGCGACCCGCTTGCCGAGTTCACCCGCGGGCAGCACCTCGTCCACCAGACCCGAGCGCAGTGCCCGTTCCGTGTCGATCAACTCCCCCGAGAACAGCAGGTACTTGGTCGTCGCCGGGCCCACCAGCGACACCAGCCGCCGGGTGGAGGACGCCGCGTACACGATCCCGAGCTTCGCGGGCGTCACCCCGAACAGCGCGCCCTCCTCCGCGAACCGCAGATCGCAGGCCGCCGCGAGCTGCGCCCCGCCGCCCACACAGTGTCCGCGAATCGCCGCCAGCGTCGGCTTCGGGAAGGCCGCGAGGGCTTCCTCGGCGCGCACCGCGAGCCCCTGCGCCTCCTGGGGCGACCCGAGGAGCGTGGAGATGTCGGCGCCCGCGCAGAACGTCCCGCCCTCACCGGTCAGCACCAGCACCCGTACGTGCGGATCGGCCGCCAGCGTGTCGAGCAGCGGCGGCAGCGCCCGCCACATCTCGGCGGTCATCGCGTTGCGTTTGGCGGGGTGGTGGATGACGACGGTGGCCACCGAGTCGGCGACACCGTGCAGCAGCTGGGGCTCCATGCGCCGGATGCTATCCAGACGTCGGACGGCTCGGAGGCGAGGGTGGCGCGGCAGGCCATCACGCGCGGAACGAAACCGGGCGAGGCCGTCGCCCAGCGCGTACCGCCCGAATAGTTCACGAAGGCGGCGCGAAGGGGGCAGAAGTGGTCCCACGTTCGACCGTGATGTACGCCAACGGTCGGAAGTGCTCGATATCTGCTGACTTCTGTTCAGGTCTCCGGGTGGGGGAGCCGGTTCCCAACACTCAAGGTGTGGTGACAATCGAGCGCAAGGGTGGCGACCGGACGATGGACGACCATGGGCGTGGGTCCGCCCCACGCCCAGTAGACGGGGCGGACGAGCCCTTCGACCTCGGGCCGTCGGACCCGCTGCCGTACGAGGGCGTGTGGCGGTTCACCGCCCCCACCGTCGAAGCCTCCGTCCCGCAGGCGCGCCACGCCGTCCGGGACCTGCTGTACCGCCAGGGTGTGCCCCTCTCGCAGGACCTGGCCCAGGGTCTGCTGCTGATCGTCTCGGAGCTGGTCACGAACGCCGTGCGGCACGCGGCGGTGCTGTCGCCGATGCTCGCCGTGGAGGTCGCCGTCGGCGCCGACTGGTTGCGGGTGTCCGTGGAGGACAACCACCCCTACCGGCCGACGGCCCTGGAGACCGACCACGGTCGGACCGGTGGCCGCGGACTGCTGCTGGTGCGCGAGATCACCCGGGAGGCGGGCGGGATGTGCGATGTCGAGCACACCGCGAGCGGCGGCAAGGTGATCTGGGTCGCGCTGCCGCTCGACCCCCCGCGGCCGCCGAAGGACCCGCTCACCAACCGGCGGACGGACCCGTCAGCTCCCTGACCGCGGGCCGGGCCGCGTCCAGGACGGTCATGAACCAGGACGAGAAGGTGTCCTTCGCGTGTCGCTCGGCCAGCTCGGCGGGCGCCACGAAGGCCGTCTCGCCGACCTCCTCCGGATCGGGCCGCGGCGCGGACTGCACCAGCCCGACGAAGAGGTGGTTGTACTCCTGCTCCACCAGGCCCGAGTCCGGGTCCGGGTGGTTGTAGCGGACCGTGCCCGCCTCGGCGAGCAGCGACGGGGAGACCCCGAGCTCCTCGTACGTCCGCCGGGCCGCCGCCGCGAAGGGTGCCTCGCCGGGATAGGGGTGCCCGCAGCAGGTGTTGGACCACACACCGGGGGAGTGGTACTTGCCGAGCGCCCGCTGCTGGAGCAGCAGCCGGCCCCGCTCGTCGAAGAGGAACACGGAGAAGGCGCGGTGCAGCTGTCCCGGCGGCTGGTGCGCGGCCAGCTTCTCCGCGGTGCCGATCGTCACGCCGTTCTCGTCGACCAGTTCCAGCAAGATCGCGTCTGCGGTGCCGTTCGACGGACTGTTCGTCGCGGTGGCAGGTGTGATCGGCATACCCATCCTTCACATCGGTCTTCGCGCCCCAAGTGTGCCGTACCAATCCGACACTCCCGGCAGTTGTTCGTGCCCGGCGCGGCGGCCACGGAACCGCTCGCGGCGGTGCTGTGAGCATGAGGACGCAACTGTGCACCGGATCGCTGCATTCCGTCAGAACGCGTATGTCAACGACCGAACTGGCGTGTCAGTGACACAGTCGGGCCTCGTGCTCCGCGTGCCCGACCGGCTCCAGCTGGAAGGTGCAGTGCTCCACGTCGAAGTGGTCGCCGAGGCAGCCCTGGAGCTCGTGCAGCATCTTCTCGTGGCCGATCGCGCTGAGCACGTCGGAGCGCACCACCACGTGCGCCGACAGCACCGGCATCCCGGAGGTGATCGTCCACGCGTGCAGGTCGTGGACGTCGTCGACGCCGTCCAGGGCCAGGATGTGGGCCCGGACCTCCGCGATGTCGACGCCCTTGGGGGCGGCCTCCAACAGGACGTCGAGGGTCTCGCGCAGCAGCTTCCAGGTGCGCGGGACGATCATCAGGCCGATGACCAGGGAGGCGACCGGGTCGGCTGCCTGCCAGCCGGTGGTCAGGATCACCACGGCCGAGATCAGCACCGCGAGCGAACCCAGCGCGTCCGCCGCGACCTCCAGGAACGCGCCGCGCACGTTCAGGCTGTCCTTCTGGCCGCGCATCAGCAGCGTGAGCGAGATCATGTTCGCGACCAGACCGATCAGACCGAACACGATGGTCAGCCCGCCCTCGGTGGCGGCGGGTGTGACGAACCGCTGGACCGCCTCGTACAGCACATAACCGCCGACCCCGAGCAGGAGCAGACAGTTGGCGAGCGCGGCGAGGATCTCCGCGCGGGCGTAGCCGAAGGTACGCCGGTCGCTCGGCGGCAGACTGGCGAAGTGGATCGCCAGCAGCGCCATGCCCAGGCCCAGCGCGTCCGTCGCCATGTGGGCCGCGTCCGCGACCAGGGCGAGTGAGTCCGCGACCACACCGCCGACGATCTCGACCACCATCACGGTGAGTGTGATCGACAGTGCGACCCGCAGCCGCCCGCGGTACGCCGCGGTCGCCGTACCGCCGGCCGGCGGTACGTGCGCGTGACCGTGATCGTGCCCAGCCCCCATGAAAAACGCCTCCTGTGTTCCGTCCGGGATCACAGTGAACTACGGGTGGGGGGTATCCGGCAACGCGGCACTGAACACCGTTGTCATGTGCCGTGACCTGCGCAAACGCTCTGCAGGTCAGGGCGTGTGCGCCCTCAGTGGCCGTGGTGCGGCAGCCATCCCCGCCACGCCGACTCCACCATCTCCCGTACCCCGCGCCGCGCCGTCCAGCCGAGCACTTCGGCGGCCCGGGCCGCCGAGGCGACCGCGCGGGGCGCGTCCCCGGGGCGCCTGGCCTCCACCACGGGTGCCCGCCGGTCGCCGCTCACCTCGCCGATCACCGTGATCAGTTCGCGGACGGAGACGCCCTCACCGCGGCCGATGTTGACGGTCAGATCGCCCTGGGCGGCGTCCCCGGTCAGCCGCTGGGCCGCCGCGAGATGGGCCGCCGCCAGATCGGCGACGTGAATGTAGTCACGGACGCACGTGCCGTCCGGTGTCGGATAGTCGTCGCCGAAGATCCGCGGGGCCTCGTCGCGGGTGAGCCGGTCGAAGACCATCGGGATGATGTTGAACACCCCCGTGTCCGCCAGCTCCGGCGCGGCGGCGCCGGCGACGTTGAAGTAGCGCAGGCACGTCGTCGCGATGCCGTGCGCCTCGCCCGCTGCCCGCACCAGCCACTCCCCGGCCAGCTTGGTCTCGCCGTACGGGTTCACCGGGGCGCACGCGGTCTCCTCCGTGATCAGGTCCACACCGGGGTCGCCGTACACGGCGGCCGACGAGGAGAAGAGGAAACGCCTGATCCCGGCCTCGGCGACCGCCTCCAGGAGGGTGGCGAGACCGCCGACGTTCTCCCGGTAGTAGTGGGTCGGCCGGGCCACGGACTCGGCCACCTGCTTGCGCGCGGCAAGGTGCACCACCCCCGTCACCATGTGCTCGGCGCACACTCGCTTCAGCAGGGCGGCGTCCAGCGACGACCCGTGCACCAGCGGAACACCGGCCGGGAGCCGCGCGGGCACCCCGGCCGACAGGTCGTCCAGGACGAGGACGCGCTCGCCGGCGTCGGTCATGGCCCGCGCCACATGTGCTCCGATATACCCGGCACCGCCGGTGATCAGCCAAGTCATGGTCGCCCACCCTATGCCGAGGCCCGCACGCCCGGCGCAATGTCCCGGATGCCCGGACTGCGGGCGCACGTTTGTCCAAGAGGCCCGCGATCCCCGATGATGATCGCGGCAAGGGCCGGGGGAGACGACGTTGATCGGCACCTGAACGGGCGGTGAACACGGCCTTCCGGGTATCCGATAGCCTCTGCCGACATGCCGCCCGCCTGGTGCAGCCACGCGACGCCACAGGGCGCCCCCACCATGCACACGCCCGACGCCCGCGCGTCGGCACTCAGGGAGTGAGTTCGGTTGCCGACCGCCATCCTCACCGGTCAGCCGGTCCCCGGATCGTCGATCGAGGGCGATCTGCGGTCCCTCGGTTTCGACGTCCGGATCGCCTCGGACACCGCCGACACCGAGACCCTTCTCGCCCAGGTCCCCAGTGACCAGCGGGTCGCCGTGGTCGACGCCCGCTTCGTGGGCCACGTGCACGCACTGCGCCTCGGCCTCACCGACCCCCGCTTCCCGCTCGCCGCGGTCACGGGTGCCGTGACCGCCCAGTCGGCCGGCCGCCAGGCCCTGACCCGGGCGGTGGCCCGCGAGAACTCCGCGGGCGGCGGTACGGCCCTCGCCGTGGACAGCCTCGCCGACCGCCTCGTCACCGCCCTCGACGCCGACGGCACCGCCGTGCACCGCCCCGAACTCGGCAGCCTGGTCGCCGCCGTGCCCGCCGACCCGCAGGCCGGCAACGAGGCCCGGCAGGCCGTCGCCGCCGTCGATGACGAGGCCGTACGCCTGAAGTCGGCCGTAAAGGCCCGCGACGGCTTCTTCACCACCTACTGCATCAGCCCGTACTCCCGCTACATCGCACGCTGGTGCGCCCGCCGGGGCCTGACCCCGAACCAGGTCACCACCGCCTCCCTGCTCACCGCCCTGATAGCGGCGGCCTGCGCGGCCACCGGCACCCGGGGCGGCTTCGTCGCGGCAGGCGTGCTGCTGATCGCGTCCTTCGTCCTGGACTGCGCCGACGGACAGCTCGCCCGCTACTCCCTCCAGTACTCCACGCTCGGCGCCTGGCTGGACGCCACCTTCGACCGGGCCAAGGAGTACGCCTACTACGCGGGCCTCGCCCTGGGAGCCGCCCGGGGCGGCGACGACGTTTGGGCCCTCGCCCTCGGCGCCATGGTCCTGCAGACCTGCCGGCACGTCGTGGACTTCTCCTTCAACGAGGCGAACCACGACGCCACCGCGCTCGGTAAATTGTCGCTGGCCAGCCCCACGGCGGCCCTCTCCGACAAGCTCGACAGCGTCGGCTGGACGGTGTGGATACGGCGGATGATCGTCCTGCCGATCGGCGAGCGCTGGGCGATGATCGCCGTTCTCACCGCGGTGACCACTCCTCGTTTCACCTTCTACGCGCTCCTCATCGGCTGCGCCTTCGCGGCGACGTACACCACGGCCGGCCGCGTCCTACGCTCGCTGACCCGCAAGGCCCAGCGCACGGACCGCGCGGCACAGGCGCTGGCCGACCTCGCGGACAACGGACCGCTCGCCTCCCTCGTGGCCCGTGCCACACGCTTCCGGCTCGGCGCCCCGCCGCTGGTGGCGCTCGCGGGGACCGCCGTCCTCGCCGTGACTCTCTTGTCCGGTGTGACCTGGGCGCCCGTCGCGGGCGCCGTCGTGTACACCGTGACCGCCGGTCAGGCGCTGTACCGCCCCCTCAAGGGCTCCCTCGACTGGCTCGTCCCCCCGCTCTTCCGCGCCGCCGAATACGGCACCGTCCTGATCCTTGCCTACCAAGCGGACGTGAACGGGGCCCTTCCTGCGGCTTTCGGCCTGGTCGCGGCTGTCGCCTACCATCACTACGACACGGTGTACCGCATCCGCGGCGACGCCGGAGCGCCCCCGGCCTGGCTGGTGCGCGTCATCGGGGGGCACGAAGGGCGGACGCTGCTCGTCGCCGTCCTGGCCGCGGTGCTCACCGCCTCGCAGTTCACGGTCGCGCTCACGGTTCTCGCCGTGGCCGTCGCCCTGGTGGTGCTCGTCGAGAGCATCCGTTTCTGGGTGGCTGCCCACAAGGGTGGCGCGCCCGCCGTACACGATGAAGGAGAACCCGCATGATCGGCCTCGTGCTTGCGGCCGGCGCCGGACGGCGTCTGCGCCCCTACACCGACAGCCTTCCCAAGGCGCTGGTGCCGGTGGGGCCCGCGGGCATAGAGGGCGAACCCACGGTTTTGGACCTGACGCTCGGCAACTTCGCCGAGATCGGTCTGACCGAGGTCGCGATCATCGTCGGCTACCGCAAGGAGGCCGTGTACGACCGCAAGGCGGCCCTTGAGGAGAAGTACGGCCTCAAGCTCACCCTCATCGACAACGACAAGGCCGAGGAGTGGAACAACGCCTACTCCCTGTGGTGCGGACGTGACGCCCTCAAGGACGGCGTGATCCTCGCCAACGGCGACACCGTCCATCCGGTCTCCGTCGAGAAGACGCTGCTCGCCGCCCGCGGCGACGGCAAGAAGATCATCCTCGCCCTGGACACGGTGAAGTCGCTCGCGGACGAGGAGATGAAGGTCGTCGTCGACCCCGGCAAGGGCATGACGAAGATCACCAAGCTGATGGACCCGGCCGAGGCGACCGGCGAGTACATCGGCGTCACCCTCATCGAGGGCGACGCCGCCCCCGAACTGGCCGACGCGCTCAAGGCGGTCTGGGAGACGGACCCGCAGCAGTTCTACGAGCACGGCTACCAGGAACTCGTGAACCGCGGCTTCCGTATCGACGTGGCGCCGATCGGCGACGTCACATGGGTGGAGATCGACAACCACGACGACCTCGCCCGCGGACGGGAGATCGCGTGCCAGTACTGACCCGGCTCATCCCCTCCCCGCTCGTCGTCGACATCCGCCCGGGCGCCCTCGACGACCTGGGCTGCGTCCTCGCCGACGAGCGCATCTCGCACTCCGGCAAGCTCGCGATCGCCGTCAGCGGCGGCTCGGGCGCCAGGCTGCGGGAGCGGATCGCCCCCACGCTGCCCGGCGCCACCTGGTACGAGGTCGGCGGCGGCACGATCGACGACGCGGTCCGGCTGGCGAACGACATAAAGGCCGGCCACTACGACGCGGTCGTCGGCCTCGGCGGCGGGAAGATCATCGACTGTGCCAAGTTCGCGGCGGCGCGGGTCGGCCTCCCCATGGTCGCCGTGGCCACCAACCTCGCGCACGACGGCCTGTGTTCACCGGTCGCGACCCTTGACAACGACGCGGGCCGCGGCTCGTACGGTGTGCCCAACCCGATCGCGGTGGTCATCGACCTGAACGTGATCCGTGAGGCACCCGTCCGCTTCGTGCGCTCCGGCATCGGCGACGTCATCTCCAACATCTCCGCGGTCGCCGACTGGGAGCTCGCCAACCGGGTCAAGGGCGAGAAGGTCGACGGTCTCGCCGCGGCGATGGCCCGCCAGGCCGGCGAGGCGGTGCTCAGGCACCCGGGCGGTGTCGGTGACGACGCCTTCCTGCAGGTCCTGGCCGAGGCACTGGTCCTCACCGGTATCGCCATGTCGGTGTCGGGCGACTCCCGCCCGTCCTCCGGGGCCTGCCACGAGATCAACCACGCCTTCGACGTGCTCCACCCCAAGCGCGCCGCCGCCCACGGCGAACAGTGCGGACTCGGCGCGGCCTTCGCGATGTACCTGCGCGGAGCCCATGAGGAGTCGGCCTCCATGGCCGGGGTGCTGCGCCGGCACGGACTGCCGGTGCTGCCTCAGGAGATCGGCTTCACCGCGGACGAGTTCGTCCGTGCCGTGGAGTACGCCCCTCAGACCCGCCCCGGCCGGTACACGATCCTCGAACACCTCGACCTCAAGACCGAACAGATCAAGGACATCTACGCCGACTATGTCAAGGCCATCGGTAGCTGAACTACGACCGGTCGTCCACCCCGCGGGGGTGAAGGACCGGCGCAGCGGAGAGCACTGGATGGGGCGCCTCTACATGCGAGAGGTGTCCCTGCGGGTCGACCGCTACCTGGTGAACACCAGGGTCACGCCCAACCAGCTCACGTACCTGATGACCGTCTGCGGTGTCCTCGCGGCCCCGGCGCTCCTGGTGCCGGGGATCCCGGGGGCCGTGCTCGGCGTGGTCATGGTCCAGCTGTATCTGCTGCTGGACTGCGTCGACGGCGAGATCGCCCGCTGGAAGAAGCAGTACTCGCTCGGCGGGGTCTACCTGGACCGGGTCGGCGCCTATCTGACCGACGCGGCGGTGCTCGTCGGCTTCGGTCTGCGCGCCGCCGACCTGTGGGGCTCCGGGCGGATCGACTGGCTGTGGGCCTTCCTCGGCACACTGGCCGCCCTCGGCGCGATCCTGATCAAGGCCGAGACCGACCTGGTCGGCGTGGCCCGCCACCAGGGCGGGCTGCCGCCGGTCAAGGAGACGGCGTCCGAGCCGCGCTCCTCCGGCATGGCGCTGGCCCGCAAGGCCGCCGCCGCGCTGAAGTTCCACCGCCTGGTGCTCGGCATCGAGGCCTCCGTGCTGATCCTGGTCCTGGCGATCGTCGACCAGGCACGCGGCGACCTGTTCTTCACCCGGCTCGGCGTCGCCGTGCTGGCCGGCATCGCCCTGCTCCAGACCGTGCTGCACCTCGTGTCCATCCTCGCGTCGAGCAGGTTGCGATGAACGCGGGTCCGAAGGTCGGCGCGGTGATCATCACCATGGGCAACCGCCCCGACGAACTGCGCGCCCTGCTCGACTCGGTCGCCAAGCAGGACGGCGACCGTGTCGAGGTGGTCGTGGTCGGCAACGGCTCGCCCGTCCCGGACGTCCCCGAGGGGGTCCGGACCATCGAGCTGCCGGAGAACCTCGGCATCCCCGGCGGCCGCAACGTCGGCATCGAGGCCTTCGGTCCCGGCGGCCGCGAGGTCGACCTGTTGATGTTCCTGGACGACGACGGCCTCCTGGCCGGCCACGACACCGCCGAGCTGTGCCGGCAGGCCTTCGCGGCCGACCCGAAGCTCGGCATCATCAGCTTCCGCATCGCCGACCCCGAGACCGGGGTCACCCAGCGCCGCCACGTCCCGCGCCTGCGCGCCAAGGACCCGATGCGCTCCTCCCGGGTCACCACCTTCCTCGGCGGTGCCAACGCCGTCCGTACGAGGGTCTTCGCCGAAGTCGGCGGACTTCCGGACGAGTTCTTCTACGCACACGAGGAAACCGACCTGGCATGGCGGGCTCTCGACGCGGGCTGGATGATCGACTACCGGTCCGACATGGTGCTGTACCACCCCACGACCGCGCCCTCGCGGCACGCGGTCTACCACCGTATGGTCGCCCGCAACCGCGTCTGGCTCGCCCGCCGGAACCTGCCCGCGCTCCTGATCCCCGTCTACCTGGGCGTCTGGATGCTGCTCACCCTGCTGCGGCGCCCCTCGCGGTCCGCCCTGAAGGCGTGGTTCGGCGGTTTCCGGGAAGGCTGGAGCACGCCGTGCGGGCCGCGCCGGGCCATGAAGTGGCGTACCGTGTGGCGGCTGACTCGACTGGGACGGCCCCCCGTCATCTGACAAGCTCGTATCCGACAGCAACCGGGCCGTACCGAGGCCCCGGGCCCGTACCGGGGCCCTCGGCTCATGGCATGCCCGCACGGGCTGCGCATCTCGAAGACGAAAGTTTCCACTAGTGAGTGAGACAACGCACGACGGCACGGTCGCGGTGAGCGCGCCCGCGCCGGCCGACGAGGGCCTCACGGCGGCACAGCTCGCCGCCAAGCACGGACTGACCGTGAGCGGCGCCCGGCCCTCCCTCGTCGAGTACGTCCGCCAGCTCTGGGACCGGCGCCACTTCATCCTCGCGTTCTCGCGGGCGAAGCTGACCGCCCAGTACAGCCAGGCCAAGCTCGGTCAGCTGTGGCAGGTGGCCACCCCGCTGCTGAACGCGGCCGTGTACTTCTTCATCTTCGGCGTCATCCTGGACGCCGGACGCGGCATGCCACGGGATGTGTACATCCCGTTCCTGGTCACGGGCGTGTTCGTGTTCACCTTCACCCAGAGCTCGGTGATGGCGGGCGTCCGCGCGATCTCCGGCAACCTCGGCCTGGTCCGCGCACTGCACTTCCCGCGCGCCTCGCTGCCGGTCTCCTTCGCGCTGCAGCAGCTCCAGCAACTGCTGTTCTCGATGATCGTGGTGTTCGTCGTGGTGATCGCCTTCGGCAGCTATCCGGACCTGTCCTGGGTGCTGATCGTCCCGGTGCTCGCCCTGCAGTTCCTGTTCAACACCGGCCTGTCGCTGATCATGGCCCGCGCGGGCTCCAAGACTCCCGACCTCGCCCAGCTGATGCCGTTCGTGATGCGTACCTGGATGTACGCGTCCGGCGTGATGTTCTCCATCAAGATCATGCTGAAGGACAAGCCGGAGTGGATCGGCACCGTCCTGCAGTGGAACCCGGCCGCGATCTACATGGACCTGATGCGCTTCGCCCTCATCGAGGGCTACGGCTCCGAGAACCTGCCCGACCATGTGTGGGCGGCGGCGGGCGGCTGGGCCGTGCTCTTCGCGCTCGGCGGCTTCGTGTACTTCTGGAAGGCGGAGGAGAGGTACGGCCGTGGCTGAGAACATCGAGGACGCGCGAATCCCGACCGTGATCGCGGACGAGCTGCACATCGTCTACCGCGTCAACGGCGCCAAGAGCGGCAAGGGCAGCGCCACCGCGGCCCTGAGCCGGATCGTCAAGCGCGGCGAGGAGCGCGGGGTGCGCAAGGTGCACGCCGTCAAGGGCGTCTCCTTCGTCTCCTACCGCGGCGAGGCGGTCGGCCTGATCGGCTCCAACGGCTCCGGCAAGTCGACGCTGCTGCGCGCCATCGCCGGCCTGCTGCCCGCCGAGAAGGGCAAGGTCTACACCGACGGCCAGCCCTCCCTGCTCGGCGTCAACGCGGCCCTGATGAACGACCTCACCGGCGAGCGGAACGTCATATTGGGCGGGCTGGCCATGGGAATGTCCCGTGAGCAGATCAGGGAGCGCTACCAGGAGATCGTCGACTTCTCCGGGATCAACGAGAAGGGCGACTTCATCACCCTGCCGATGCGCACCTACTCCTCCGGAATGGCGGCCCGGCTCCGCTTCTCCATCGCCGCCGCCAAGGACCACGACGTCCTCATGATCGACGAGGCGCTGGCCACCGGCGACCGCAAGTTCCAGAAGCGCTCCGAGGAGCGCATCCGGGAGCTGCGCAAGGAGGCCGGCACGGTGTTCCTCGTCAGCCACAACAACAAGTCGATCCGTGACACCTGCAATCGCGTTCTGTGGCTGGAGCGCGGCGAGCTGCGCATGGACGGTCCGACCGACGAGGTTCTCAAGGAGTACGAGAAGTTCACGGGCAAGTAGTCCAGCCGCACCCGGGCGAAAGAGACCGCCCCGCTTCCCAGCGGTCCCGCCGGAACTGCTCCGGCGGGTCTCCGCGTCTGCAAAGGAAACGTCAACTTCGGCCCGTCTTGGGAATCTTGGGCCCAATCGGTGTGTTGTTGTGATCTGCAGGACACCCCAGCGAACCGCGCCGCGTTGTACAACGTAAGCTGTACCGGTCCCGAAACGCGGCAAGTGGGGCGATAATGCACGACATCCCGCGCCAGGGCCGCCGCGTGACCGGCGGGCGGCGTGTCCGAAATAGTGCGCATTGGGTCGGCGGTGTAGAACGGGAGATGTGACGGCAATGGCTACGGAAACTCCCCAGCTCCACGCAGCGTGTGCCGTCCCCGCTCCGGGCAGCCGGCGATGACGGGAACCAGCACGACCCGCCCCGGCCCGGCGGAGCGCGGCACGCTCGACAAGGCCGCCGCGGAGAACTTCCCCGTGGCCCCCTTCTTTCTGCCCGGAGCCTGGCGCACCGACCTCATGGCCGTCTACGGCTTCGCCCGCCTCGTCGACGACATCGGTGACGGCGACCTCGCGCCCGGTGGCGCCGACGCCCGCCTGCTCGGCCTGTCGCCCGCGGCGGCCGAGGACCGGATGGCGCTGCTGGACGCCTTCGAAGCCGACCTCCGCCGCGTCTTCGGCTCCACCCCGCGCCACCCGCTGCTGCGCCGCCTCCAGCCGACCGTCCGCCGCCACGCGCTCACCCCCGAGCCCTTCCTCGGCCTGATCGCCGCGAACCGCCAGGACCAGCTCGTCACCCGCTACGAGACCTACGACGACCTCCTCGCGTACTGCGAACTGTCCGCCAACCCCGTCGGCCGCCTGGTCCTCGCCGTCACCGGCACCTCGACTCCCGAGCGGATCCGCCGCTCCGACGCGATCTGCACGGCCCTGCAGATCGTCGAACACCTCCAGGACGTAGCCGAGGACCTCGGCCGTGACCGCATCTACCTGCCCGCCGAGGACATGAAGCGCTTTCACGTCCAGGAGGCGGATCTCGCCACGAAAACCGGGGGCGCGTCGGCGCGCGCGCTGGTTGCATACGAAGCGCAACGCGCCCGCGACCTCCTGAATGAAGGCGCCCCCCTCGTGGGTAGCGTCCACGGCAGGTTGAAGCTGCTGCTCGCAGGGTTCGTAGCGGGAGGAAGGGCGGCGATCCGGGCGATCGCCGCCGCCGAATACGACGTACTTCCCGGCCCGCCCAAGCCCGGCAAGCTCCAACTGCTGCGCGAGGTGGGCGTCACTCTGCGAGGAGAGGGGTGATCCGGACCGTGGAGTCGGAACCGCACATGTCCGCACCGGTACTCGCCGCCTACAGCTACTGCGAGACCGTCACCGGGCAGCAGGCTCGTAACTTCGCGTACGGGATCAGGCTGCTGCCGACGCCCAAACGCCGTGCGATGTCGGCGCTGTACGCGTTCTCGCGGCGCGTCGACGACATCGGCGACGGGGCGCTGCCGGACGAGGTCAAGATCGAGAGACTCGACGACACCCGGGCGATGCTGGCCCGGGTGCGCGACGGCGGGGTCGACGAGGACGACACCGACCCCGTCGCGGTCGCCCTCGCCCACGCAGCCGATGTCTTCCCCATCCCGCTCGGCGGCCTGGACGAGCTCATCGGCGGCGTGCTGATGGACGCTCACGGGGAGACCTACGAGACCTGGGACGACCTGAAGGTGTACTGCCGCTGCGTGGCGGGCGCCATCGGGAGGCTGTCCCTCGGTGTGTTCGGTACGGAACCAGGGGCGCGCGGTGTGGAACGCGCGCCGGAGTACGCCGACACGCTCGGACTCGCGCTCCAGCTCACCAACATCCTGCGGGACGTCCGCGAGGACGCCGAGGGCGGGCGTACCTATCTGCCCGCCGACGACCTCGCCAAGTTCGGCTGCTCGGCCGGCTTCAGGGGGCCGAAACCACCGGAGGGCGCCGACTTCGCGGGTCTCGTGCACTTCGAAGTGCGTCGGGCCCGCGCCCTTTTCGCCGAGGGCTACCGGCTGCTCCCCATGCTCGACCGGCGCAGTGGCGCCTGTGTCGCCGCCATGGCCGGCATCTACCGCCGCCTCCTGGACCGGATCGAGCGCGACCCGGAGGCCGTACTGCGCGGCCGGGTCTCGCTGCCCGGGCGGGAGAAGGCGTACGTCGCCGTGCGTGGCCTGTCCGGCCTGGACGCCCGGCATGTGACCCGCAGGACCGTCAGGAGGCGCACCTGATGGCCAATCCGGTCCAAGGTGATGCCACCGCGGAAAAGCGGCACGCAACCCTCCGGTGGGCGACGGCGTCCTTGACTGCGACGACCAGCCATGCACCGTTCAACCTGTACGGCGGCCGGGCAGGGGAGGGCGCACGATGACCGACGGCACGCGGTCCGACGGGCCGCTCACGGACACGCCGGGACACTCCGGGTCGGACGCCGTCGTGATCGGCGGCGGACTCGCCGGGATCACCGCCGCGCTCGCGCTCGCCGACGCCGGGATGCGGGTGACGTTGCTCGAAGGCCGAACACGCCTGGGCGGACTCGCCTTCTCCTTCCAGCGCGACGAACTGACCGTCGACAACGGACAGCACGTCTATCTGCGCTGCTGCACCGCCTACCGCTGGTTCCTCGACCGGATCGAGGGCGCGGCGCTGGCTCCGCTGCAGGAACGTCTCGACGTGCCCGTTCTCGACGTCGACCGGCCTGAGGGGCGGCGGCTCGGCAGGCTACGGCGCGACGCGCTGCCGGTGCCCCTGCATCTGGGGCGCAGCCTCGCCACGTATCCGCATCTCTCGCTCGCCGAGCGTGCCAAGGTCGGGCGTGCCGCGCTCGCGCTCAAGGGGCTCGACCTCGCCGATCCGGCTCTGGACACCCAGGACTTCGGCAGCTGGCTGACCGCGCACGGTCAGTCGGCGCGTGCCGTCGAGGCCCTGTGGGACCTGGTCGGGGTCGCCACTCTCAACGCGGTCGCGGGCGACGCCTCGCTCGGGCTCGCCGCGATGGTGTTCAAGACCGGTCTGCTGTCCGACCCGGGCGCGGCCGACATCGGATGGGCGCACGTCCCGCTGGGCGAACTGCATGACCGGCTGGCCCGCAAGGCGCTCGACTCCGCGGGCGTGCGTACCGAGGTCCGTACACGCGTCACCTCCATCTCTATTGACGAGAACGGGACTTGGCGCGTTCAGGTTCCCGGGGAAACACTTCGCACGGACGCGGTCGTCCTCGCCGTACCGCAGCGCGAGGCCCACGACCTGCTGCCCAGCGGGGCGCTCGACGCCCCCGAGCGGCTGCTGCGGATCGGCACCGCGCCGATCCTCAACGTCCATGTCGTCTACGACCGGAAGGTGCTCGGCACACCGTTCCTCGCGGCCCTCGGCACCCCGGTGCAGTGGGTGTTTGACCGGACCGAGGCATCCGGGCTGCGCCGGGGCCAGTACCTCGCCCTCTCCCAGTCGGCGGCGCGCGAGGAGATCGACGAGCCGGTCGCCGTCCTGCGTGAGCGCTACCTGCCCGAGCTGGAGCGGCTGCTGCCCCGTACCCGCGGGGCCGAGGTGCGGGACTTCTTCGTGACCAGGGAGCGTACGGCGACGTTCGCGCCCGCCCCCGGCGTCGGGCGGCTCAGGCCCGGCGCCCGTACCAAGGCCCCCGGCCTCTACCTGGCCGGAGCGTGGACCGCCACAGGGTGGCCCGCGACCATGGAGAGCGCGGTCCGCAGCGGAGTGAGCGCGGCCGACGCCGCACTCGGCGCACTGGGCCGGCCCCGTCCCCACCGTCTCTTCGAGTTGGAGGAGGCGGCCCACCGCATCGTCCCGGGGGACCACCCCCACGCCCCCGGCCGAACACCGGAGGGGACCGGCGTCTCACCGCGAGGTGGGGCCCGGTGAAGGTCGATCAGCACGGCACGGCAGGTCCCCGCACCTCCGGTACCGCGACAAGAGGAGAGACTGTGCCCACTGTGCCCCCGGCCGAGACGGCCGCTCGGAGGACCGCGGTGGACGTGACCGCGTTCCTGGAGCGCGGCCGGACCCTGGCCACACCGGTGCTGCGGGCGGCCGTGGACCGCCTGGCACCTCCCATGGACACCGTCGCCGCCTACCACTTCGGCTGGATCGACGCCCAGGGCAACCCCGCGGACGGCGACGGCGGCAAAGCCGTACGGCCCGCCCTCGCGGTGCTCTCCGCCGAGGTCACCGGCGCCGCGCCCGAGACCGGTATCCCCGGCGCGGTCGCCGTCGAGCTGGTCCACAACTTCTCACTGCTGCATGACGACCTGATGGACGGCGACGAACAGCGCCGTCACCGCGACACCGTCTGGAAGGTGCACGGCCCCGCCCAGGCCATCCTGGTCGGCGACGCCCTGTTCGCCCTCGCCAACGAGGTCCTCCTGGAACTCGGCACCGCCGAGGCCGGCCGCGCCACCCGCCGCCTCACCACCGCCACCCGCGCCCTGATCGACGGACAGGCGCAGGACATCTCCTACGAGCACCGTGACCGCGTCAGCGTCGAGGAGTGTCTGGAGATGGAGGGCAACAAGACGGGCGCCCTGCTGGCCTGCGCCAGCTCCATCGGCGCGGTGCTCGGCGGCGCGGACGACCGCACCGCCGACACGCTGGAGAAGTACGGCTACCACCTCGGCCTCGCCTTCCAGGCCGTCGACGACCTCCTCGGCATCTGGGGCGACCCGGTCTCGACCGGCAAGCAGACCTGGAGCGATCTGCGCCAGCGCAAGAAGTCCCTGCCGGTCGTGGCCGCGCTCGCGGCGAGCGGTGCCGCCTCCGAGCGGCTCGGCGAGATCCTCGCCGCCGACGCCAAGAGCAGCGACTTCGAGAACTTCTCCGAGGAGGAGTTCGCGGCCCGCGCCGCCCTTATCGAGGACGCGGGGGGCCGCGAGTGGACGGCCGAGGAAGCTCGCCGTCAGCACGCCATCGCCATCGAGGCCCTGGACTCCGTGGACATGCCCGACCGGGTACGGGCGCGGTTCACGGCGCTGGCCGACTTCGTGGTCGTACGGAAGAGATGATCACTATCGGTCGAATAGCCCTCGCGTAGTCGCCGGCCGGTGTCGCGGGAAGAGCAGCACCGGCCGACGGCGGACCCACAGCAGCACGACTCGTACGACTGCACGAAGGGGAAGCCATGACAGCGACGACCGACGGAAGCACCGGGGCCCTGCCGCCCCGCGCTGCCTCGGCCAGCGACACCGAGACCACCATCCCCGTGACGGCGGGGGTACACGATGCCGCCGTACGCGCCGCACAGCGATCCACCGACTTCCTGCTGTCCCTACAGGACGCCGAGGGCTGGTGGAAGGGCGACCTCGAGACCAACGTCACGATGGACGCCGAGGATCTGCTGCTGCGGCAGTTCCTGGGTATCCGCGACGACGCGACGACCCAGGCCGCCGCGCTCTTCGTGCGTGGCGAACAGCGCGAGGACGGCGCCTGGGCGAGCTTCTACGGCGGCCCCGGCGAACTCTCCGCCACCATCGAGGCGTACGTCGCCCTCCGCCTCGCCGGTGACGCACCGGACGCCCCGCACATGGCGAAGGCATCCGCCTGGATCCGAGAGCGGGGCGGGATCGCCGCCGCCCGGGTCTTCACCCGGATCTGGCTGGCCCTGTTCGGCTGGTGGAAGTGGGAGGACCTGCCCGAACTCCCGCCGGAGCTGATCTACTTCCCCCCCTGGGTACCGCTCAACATCTACGACTTCGGGTGCTGGGCCCGGCAGACCATCGTCCCGCTGACGATCGTCTCCGCGAAGCGGCCGGTGCGGCCCGCGCCCTTCCCGCTCGACGAACTGCACACCGACCCGGCCGTCCCCAATCCCTCCAAGCCCCTGGCATCCGTGGCGAGTTGGGACGGCGCCTTCCAAAGACTCGACAAGGCCCTGCACGCACTGCGCGGGGTCGCACCGCGCCGGCTGCGCAAGGCCGCGATGAACTCCGCCGCCCGCTGGATCATCGAGCGGCAGGAGAACGACGGCTGCTGGGGCGGCATCCAGCCGCCGGCCGTGTACTCGGTGATTGCCCTGCACCTGCTCGGCTACGACCTCGAACACCCCGTGATGCGCGCGGGACTCGAGTCACTGGACCGGTTCGCCGTGTGGCGCGAGGACGGCGCCCGGATGATCGAGGCCTGCCAGTCGCCGGTCTGGGACACCTGCCTCGCGACCATCGCGCTCGCCGACGCGGGCGTGCCCGCCGATCATCCCCAACTGGTCAAGGCCGCCGACTGGATGCTCGGCGAACAGATCGTGCGGCCCGGAGACTGGTCGGTGAAGCGGCCCGGGCTCCCGCCGGGCGGCTGGGCGTTCGAGTTCCACAACGACAACTACCCGGACATCGACGACACCGCTGAGGTCGTTCTCGCGCTGCGCCGGGTCAAGCACCACGACCCGGAGCGGGTGGAGAACGCGATCGGGCGCGGGGTGCGCTGGAACCTCGGTATGCAGTCGAAGAACGGCGCGTGGGGCGCCTTCGACGTCGACAACACCAGCCCGTTCCCCAACCGGCTGCCGTTCTGCGACTTCGGGGAGGTCATCGACCCGCCGTCCGCCGATGTCACCGCGCACGTGGTGGAGATGCTGGCCGTCGAGGGGCTCTCGCACGATCCGCGCACCCGGCGCGGCATCCAGTGGCTGCTCGCCGAACAGGAGCCGGACGGCTCGTGGTTCGGACGCTGGGGCGTCAACTACGTCTACGGCACGGGGTCGGTGGTGCCCGCCCTGGCCGCGGCCGGAATCCCCGCCTCGCACCCGGCGATCCGAAGGGCGGTGGCCTGGCTGGAGAAGGCGCAGAACGACGACGGCGGCTGGGGCGAGGACCTGCGCTCCTACCGACACGTCAAGGAGTGGAGCGGACGGGGCGCCTCCACCGCCTCGCAGACCGGATGGGCGCTGATGGCGCTGCTGGCGGCGGGGGAGCGGGACTCCAAAGCCGTCGAGCGTGGCATCGAGTGGCTCGCGAGCACCCAGCGTGCGGACGGTTCCTGGGACGAGCCGTACTTCACCGGCACCGGCTTCCCCTGGGACTTCTCGATCAACTACCACCTCTACCGGCAGGTGTTCCCGCTCACCGCCCTCGGCCGGTACCTCCACGGAGAGCCGTTCTCCGGGGCCGGAGCCGGCTGATGGCCGCCCAGCCCGCTCCGGCTCCGCTGCTGATCGCCTGCGCACTCGGCATCGAGCACCTCGCCCTGCGCAGCGGCGACCGCGGCGGCGCCGACGGGCCGGTCACCGTGCTGCGCACCGGCATGGGACCGAAGGCGGCCGAGCGGGCCATCACCCGGATGCTGACCGACCCGGCGCTCGACGGGGCCGCCGTCCTGGCCACGGGCTTCTGCGCCGGGCTGGCCCCCGGGATGCACCCCGGCGACCTGGTCGTCGCCGAGGAGACCCGGGATCCACGCGGCACCGTGCCGTGCGTCGGCACCGACCTGCTCGTGAAGGAGCTGGTGCGGGCTCTTCCCGGGCGCACGGTCCACACCGGGCCGCTCACCGGCTCCGATCACGTCGTCCGAGGTCACGAACGGTCGGATCTGCTCGTGACCGGTGCGATCGCGGTCGACATGGAGTCCGCGGCCACCCTCCTGAGCGCCGTGCGCACGGGCAAGCGCCCGGTTGCGGCCGTCCGGGTGGTCGTGGACGCTCCAGAACATGAACTCGTTCGGATCGGCACGGTACGCGGTGGAATATCGGCTTTCCGTGTACTTCGATCGGTCCTTCCCGCTTTCTATGAATGGCACCGTTCCTTGCTGCTCCCCAGGAGGTGAGCCAGATGGCCATGCCGCTGCGTCAGTCCATCAAGGTCGCTACATACTTGGCCGAACAGAAGATCCGAAAGCGGGACAAGTTCCCGCTCATCGTGGAGCTGGAACCCCTCTTCGCGTGCAATCTCAAGTGCGAGGGCTGCGGCAAGATCCAGCACCCGGCCGGGGTGCTGAAGCAGCGCATGCCGGTGGCGCAGGCCGTCGGGGCGGTGCTGGAGAGCGGTGCGCCGATGGTGTCCATCGCCGGCGGTGAACCGCTGATGCACCCTCAGATCGATGAGATCGCACGGCAGTTGGTGGCGAAGAAGAAGTACGTCTTCCTCTGCACCAACGCCATGCTGCTGCGCAAGAAGATGGACAAGTTCAAGCCCTCTCCCTACTTCGCCTTCGCCGTGCACATCGACGGGCTGCGGGAGCGGCACGACGAGTCGGTGGCGAAGGAGGGCGTGTTCGACGAGGCCGTGGAGGCGATCAAGGAGGCCAAGAGGCGGGGCTTCAGGGTCACCACCAACTCGACCTTCTTCAACACGGACACCCCGCAGACCATCATCGAGGTGCTCAACTTCCTCAACGACGACCTCAAGGTCGACGAGATGATGATCTCGCCCGCCTACGCCTACGAGAAGGCGCCCGACCAGGAGCACTTCCTGGGCGTGGAGCAGACCCGCGAGCTGTTCAAGAAGGCCTTCGCGGGTGGCAACCGCAAGAAGTGGCGGCTCAACCACTCCCCACTCTTCCTG
>Ga0307516_10002627_pt1:0-22500 | contig 23818 bp, 25 predicted proteins | sample 19_EM_MG_FD_203310 | JGI IMG/M metagenome (GOLD analysis project Ga0307516, IMG submission 203310) | Populus trichocarpa ectomycorrhiza microbial communities from riparian zone in the Pacific Northwest, United States - 19_EM | ecosystem: Host-associated > Plants > Roots > Unclassified...
AATCATAAGTACGACGCACAGGCAAACTATGATATTCACCCCAACGGCCGTTGAAATTGTGGTGCACCCGCATACAGCAAAGGCACGGCAGAGGTCGACGAACAAATACAACAAATGCCATACGATAAAGCCTTTTCCCCGGGAGATGTAGTCGGTATCAGGGTTCCCAGGGAGGATCGTACGGCAACCGACCCACACCGTATATTCTGCCGGTACTAGCTGTACCTCATCACAACCGGTATAAGCTTCAGACTGCACACGAAGTTCTTAACGTCCATTACCCTGTTACTGTTTTAAACAGAGTGCCACCAGAAGCATGTTTGGATGTGGCAGCCAACATTACAGAGACTGAGCTGACAAATATCATCACCCTCCATGCGGCTTCAGCAAAAATGTCGACGAGTGAATGGATATCAGTTTCCTGTAATTGCAAACCTCCTCATTGTACTGGGAAATGCAGATGTTTGAAGAACAAAGTGAAGTGCTCTGTCCATTGTCATGCTACAGACTGCCATAACTTGTCGGAATTGGCAATTCGCACTGAGGTGGCATTGGTTGATCGTAGGATAGAGGAAGATGAGCAATTTCCAGAGGAGGAACAGCTACAGGAGGAGAAACAGCCGCAGGAGGAGGGGCCGCAGGAGGAGGAGCAGTCTCAGGAGGAGGAGGAGCCACGGGAAGAGGAGCAGCCGCAGGAGCAAGACTACAGGCTATCTGGTATTCAAGATTCGAACCATTTACCACCACCAATTCGGAAGAGAACTCGGCAGGCTACCCACCTACAGCACCGGAATGTACGGCGGGAGACCGAGTTCTGAGAAAGAGAAGGAGACGGGTGCAGTAGTTGCTCTCCAGAGATAGACCCCTGGGTTGTAAGCAGAATTCAATTGATTGTTGGTGATAGCGAGGTGTTGTGTAGTGAGTGCCTGGGGATTAATCACTGGGGAATTGAGGGGTGGGTCTGAGATCTAGTCACCGCCGCATTAAGTGCCTCCCGCCACCGCCGTAAAAAAAAACGGAGCTATCTACCCAGTGGCGGCAGATCTCCCACCTGGCCAGCCCGCTCTCAGATATCTCCCAGCTGGCCAGCCCAGTTACCCAAAAAAATCTACCCACAGTCCGGCCAGTTCGTAGATCCAGCCCATTCATACACGGGCCGGCCAGTCTATAGATGGACCAGCCCATCTATAGACCGACCATTCTGCCCACTGGGATAGAACATATACATAGCAGGGGGCGTTACATACGTACGGTAGGTAGCTACAAAGGTCCAAATGGAAAAGTTGGTGCAGTGTGCCGCGTCGCGTCCGTTGGTAACTAATTGTGTACTTAGTTATGTGACCAGCCATATGTAAGACATCTAGCCCCGTCTTGTTGGTATATTCGCGAGGTCAAAGCTCTAAAAAAGAAAAAGCCGAGATATATATACTAAATACTGTAGCAATCCCCCCCCACAATCACCACTTAATTGCCGTACGCGTCCAGCAAAAGATCATGTCTTCATCCCCATGCACTCTTCTCGGAGTGGTTCACACCTCCCTTCCTGTCCAGATGAATTTCTGTCCATACTGTGGCATTCATCTATCGCAGCCAAACAGGAGCGAACCGAAACCTACGGCGACTGCCTCCTCCTCCTCCTCTTCCTCTTCCTCTTCCTCCTCCTCCTCCTCCTCCTCCTCATTCCCATCAACTTCCTTCAACCCAACAGCGGAAAGCAATGGAAATGCGCCAATCTTCAACTTCGATCCTGACTCCGAAACAATACCGAATGGCACCGTACCTACGAACCGGCAGACATGGAAGCCATTCTCCAGCGAGATTTTCCTACGAAATAAAGCTGTCGTGGACTTTGCTCGGAGGCAGAAGAGGAAGAGGCCAAGGGGACGTTACGAGGTGGGGGCGCCGAGGGTTGTTATCCCCGTATCGGACAATAAAGTGGTGGATATCCATATTGGTCCGGTGAGTGGAATAGCGTCGGAATATGAATTTCTCGGTAATCTTCCCCAATATTCATATTTATACAGCTTGCACTTGCTCACTCAAAGATTTCTACGCACGTTCAAGGTTCGCTATCGGTTCATTTCCGAGATGTCACTGTTCCGCTTGGGAATATGGATCTCTTTATTCGCGATCAGATCCTTGCGGAGTCGCAAGACTGGATCGACTTTCTTTCCGAAAACCCTACCTTCGACGAAGCGACGATGAAACCATATCTAGCCACCGGGACCAGCAACGGTAGATTTACGCGACTGCATCATTCCTTCCTCCGAGACGATATCACTCCAGCTGAACTACTCAGTCACTTTCCCCGTGAAGAGTCCTTTCTGTGTATTGTGGACTGGAAGCACTACCAACAGGAGGAAAAACTAGCGCAGGAAAGAAAGTCCTTGGTAGAGGTGAAGTTGGAAGAAGAGGAGGAAAATACCCCCGCTCCAGGACCTCCAATTGTTCGACAGAAAAGATCGCGTTCGATCATGAAGGTATGTTGATTAACTTCCAGGTTTCAGTTGAATAGTTGCTAACTGATACTATTAGGGCGACAGTCCTTGTACACCGTCTCCATGATCTCCGAGACGGCCAACCAAAAAGAGAAAAGGGAGGGCTCAGTGCTGTCAATGTTCGATGTAGAGTTGTGGTCCGTGTCGGGGAGAATGCTGTTGAGTATGTACATAGAGCAGCTGTAGTAATGGAGCGAGCGAGGGCATTGATGTGTTTTTTTTCCTCTCTGTTTATTCATTACTCGCATGTAACCTAGATAGATCATGGCGAGGTACACACTGTCCATTTTTCCCGTCCGCTGTCCGCGCGAGCGGCACCTTACAAAGTTCCCCTTTGCCCTCCGCTCAGGCCTGTCCCAAGAATAATAAAACGCACTAAGGAAAGGACAAAGGAGATAGCTATCAAAAGAAAGAGACAAAGGAAAAGCGACCCCCCCGTCCTCTACTCACTCTGGCGCCACACTCCCTGCGTCTTCCCAAGCCGGCACCAGCCTTTCCACATCCGTGGTGGAGAGGAAGCCCAGCACCGCCTGGCTGCACCTCACATCGGCGAGGAGGTCCCGGACCGTGAACCGACTCTTCCCTCTCCCGCTCTCCTGCCCACAGAACATTCTGCTGGGCCTTCCACTCGGGGCACACTATGAAGAGATGGTCCCGTGTCTGCATCCTGCACGAGCACCACCAGCACTGAGCGGTGGGTCGGCTCTTCGTCCAGTTCAGGTGCTACCCGGCGAAGCGGTGACCTGTCTTCATCTGGTAAAACCTCGAGGCGAGCCTCTTGGAGCTACATGCCCGCAACCGTGCCGTCCGGCTGCTCGGAATCTTGCACTTCTTCCTGGAGGCCCGGCCTCTAGCCCATTCTTCTCGGAGATGTCGCGGCGGATCTTGGGAGCGGCATCGCACGTGCCTCCGCCCGGTCCGAGTATCCTCGCCATTCCGTCCCGTGGGCGTCTGGCTCCTCCGCCGCGAGCTTGGCCCCACTCATCCGCCCCCTCGTTTCCTGGGACGCCACCGAATCTCGATGGTGATGCCCGGCCCGGCCCTCTGTAGCACCGTGATGTGCTTTCTTTTCTTGCCTGGAGCGCGTATAACATCTGACATGGGCCAGGCTCCTCCGATGGCCATGCGCCTGGATGGTGGCCTGAGCGTCCGTGAAGATCGTGACCCTTTCCGGGGGGGCGCTTGTCTTCTCGAAGCGGTTTCCAGCGCCCTGGCGAAAGTGGTGCACTCCGCGTCGTCGTAGGCTTCCTTGGTTTTAGCCCATGTGGGCTTTCATGCCCAGCAAAGATTGCCCGTTTTGCCGTGGTTGGTTGCCACTGGGGATCCGGCGGGTTCCGTCGTCAAGTCGCGACCCGTCCGTGAAAATGGCCAGTCCGGGCCGTGAAGCAGCAGGTTGTTGATGCAGTTGGAAGGATGTAGGGACGCGTTGTTCGTCACGTTGGGGATACGTCACGTGATACTAGGAGAGCCTTCGACTTGGACGATGAATACACGGGAGCAAGTAGCTAACGCCCGCCAACCACTGATCTCGTAGATAGCTCCGCCGCGTCTCTTGGGCGTACTTACGTGCTCAGTGCACTGTCCGTCCTCTCCGTTCTCCACTGTTCGGCCACCATTTTGACGGCGAAAAGGCGACACGGCGCAAACAGAGAGCCGCCAAAACCGTCGATGCTTGCACGCGCGGATTTTCAAACAGAGGTTCATTGTCGACTGCGACTTGTTTCTACGGAGAAATATCGACACAATAAAATACAGCTGACATCACAACCAAGCCTAATGAAAGAAAAATATATGACAAAGAAATGACCGAGCAGATCGAGCAAGCAGACATCACCCGCCCAGGAACGCCATACAAGGAAAGGATCCTCACGATCCATCAGGTCGGGTCACTGCGCATCCCAACTATGTAGCCTCGATCTATCCAACCCACCATCGCTGCAACCGACAATCTCCTGTTTTTCGTGGATAAAAAAAACTCAACCGGTAGAATTTTACCATGGCTCGGTGGAAAAAAAAAAAACGTATGCAAAGATCAAGAGGAGCCGGGCTTAGTGCCTCTACTCCAACGAAATTCGGAGCCAACCGACGACGTCGCGAATGGTCCACATCGTTGACGAACGCCTCCGACGAACAGAAGACGCTCTGGAGACGGGGCGGAAGTCCGGTTCGACGCATGGACCAAATCGGCAGCCAACCGAAGCTCAGGGAGCCCAACAGGGGGGGGAATTGGTAAGTGACAAGTAGTGTGTTGGAAGGCCATGAACCCATCCAGCTGTGACGGCGGGTGCAGCAGAGGTCTGTGTCCCCCGTAGGCGACCGTGAGGGAGCAGATGCATCCGAGGTGGGGGGGGGGGACATCGATTTTATTTCGCATCTATAAGCCTTTCCAGACTACGGCGAACGCCACCAACTACACCAACCCATATCCGTCCGCGAGTCTATGCTATGCGGCTCTCCCTTTGGCCCTCTTGGCCTGCTCAATAGCTATCTTACACACCACCATCTCCATCACCCTCCACCTCCATCAACTCCTTCACTCCTTCTGCTCCCACCTCCTGCTCTTCTGCAGTGCCATCGCTTGCCTGTTCCCACTCCTCTTCTCTTGCCTTCTTTCCGACATCGGTTGACTCTAGGAACTCCAGAATCGCCTTGGTGCAGCGTTCATCTGCGAAGAGATCGGCTATACGGAACCGATCCCTACCACGCTTTGTCTGTACTCGCACTGCCTTCCAGAGGATCTTCTGTTGTTTCTTCCAGGTGGTGCATACCTTGAACAGATGCTCACGGGTCTGAGTCACTCCAGGCTTACGGCACCACCAGCGATGTATCCGAGGTAGTTACATGCTGCTCTCAGCGATTTGGCGACGACTTGCACCGCGCGTACGCCTTGGGCCCTCGTCAGGTCGGGGCTCTCCCAGAGCAGCCTGACGGCCTCGTAGAACCACGTCTAGTTCACCTATACTACTGCTGTCAGCGTCCATGTTCTCGGCTGAGCCGGGTCCCGGCTGCTCGCTCGCCAGTGCGCATTGCAGGACCGTCCTGCAGTTCCTGTATCCCCACCTGACAGGCCCCCTGATGGTACAGAGGAGCGGGATAGCCAGTTGGTAGAGAATGGCTCCGATGAGTTCCGGTTGGCGGAGAACCCGTTGAGCAGCCGACTCGGACGCCGACATGATGGGCGCAGTTGAGGGCTGAGACGTAAAGAAGTGGGTGAGATGTAAGGGAGGGAGAGATGATACGTGTATGGGCAGGAGGATGATGGCAAGTGTATGGAAGCGGCGTATGAAGGATGGCAGGCGTATATAAGCGCGAGAAAGTGAAGTGTGAGTAAGGAAGGCGAGTAGGCACACGGATAGGGAGAGAGCTCTCATTGCCCAGCCCTGTCTGTTTACTGCTCGTTCTGCCGTTTAACTTACATAGTTTGTTCTAGAGTGGAGTAGAGCGGGGTGGCAATATGCTGTCTCTGGTCACGGAATCTGGCTCTAGACACCTGAACACACACACCACCACGAGCACAGCACCAAGAATATGCAAACGCATTCGAGGGTTGTAGCGTGTTAAATCCCCGTCCAAGTCCGAGGTCAGAAACATAGCCCGCGAGTGACAGCGTGTGAGCTGTCCAGTGTGGGAAGCAAGTACACCGCTGCGGATCTCACTCGTGGCGTAGCACTTGACAGCAGGGACTGTACTAGATGCGATCAATGCCTCATGGCCATCGCAGGATACCGATGTTAATGGTATTTTATTTCAAGCGACCGAGATATGTACCAACGTCACAACTCTCCTGCCCCAATATGCGAGTGGTACGTAACGACAGCATCTTCGTAAGTGCAATCAACCATTCCTCCTCGCAACACCAGTTCCATCAACAGGTGCCCCGCCCAGAAAGCAAATTCGAAAAAAAAAACCATTATACACATGGAACGAGTAAATACACAGACGGTCGCCTGTTCTCGCGTCCGTCAAGCCCCTACAGCTGCAGGCGAATGGTAACCACCTCGAATGCCCTGAAACCCAATTCGATCTCCCTGGTAGTTTCGCCATTAATCTCGACCTCCTGGAACGGCAGTTCCTCCAGATCGTCCTCGAGGATGTTAGTCTTGAATACCCTCTTGATGGGCAGCTTGGTCCTGAGCGAGGTACTGGCTCTCCCTCCGAGACTCTCGTACAGGCGGAGGATGACACTGCTGTCCTTGCGCGTTGGCAGGCCGCCGAGGGAGATGCCCTCGTCGTCCTCGCCACGCTTGACTGTGTCGAGCATGACGCTCGACTGCTTGGTGACGCTAACGGCATTGAGGAGTCCGTGGGCTTGGACGACGTCGGTGCGGCGAACATGGTTGAGCTTCAAGGGATTGTTGAAATCGGCAGCGGTGCGCACGGTGGCTTCGCCGACAGTGCCGTCGTGGGGGAACATGGCGTAGCGGAAGGTGTGGCGTCCCATGTCGGCATGGGCGTCCGGTGCCTTGGGCGCACGGATAAGGGAGAGGCGCATCACGTTTCCGGCTGTGGCGAAGCCGTACTTGCAATCGTTGAGAATGGACACACCGAAGCCGTGCTCGGAGAGGTCGGCCCATTTCTGACAGCAGACCTCGAAGCGAGCCATGTCCCAGGTGGTGTTGTAGTGGGTGGGACGCTTCAGAACTCCGTACTGAGTCTCGTAGGTGGCTTCCGTATTGACCACGTCGACGGGAAACTCCACTTTCAAAAACCTCATTGTCTCCCGCCACTCAATCTCCGAGTCGAACACGAGCATACTCCCGGCGCCTTGGACAGCAGCGTCGAGAGAGATTGTCGTCTTGATCCAGCTCTTCTCCGAGATCTTTGTCTTGACCGATAGCGCCGCACGAAGCGGGCCGGCTTCCAGGATCGTAACTTCGCTGCAGGGAAGCTCTTGGCGAGTCCTGTTATCCATGGTCAGAGTCTGGAACCTCGGCAGAAATGATGGATACCTACTCGAAGTGATAGACCTCAACATCCCATGCCTGCCAGTAGATCGGCTTGTCGTCGTAAATGACTAGCTGATTTGCCTTTTTGCCCTCAGGGATGACCTCCCGGCCCTGCGGCAAGAATATCAAACTGATGATGGCACCACCCTCAATAGTGGCTTTGATGGTGTTGTTCTGGAGAACGAACCAGCCGTTTGCTTCCTGTCTAGCCGTAGCACAAGAGAAAGTGGCATCGGCGGGGCAGATAATACCGACACCAGTGCCCGGAACATCCCTTGCCAGAATGTACGTGTCGTCGCAACCGTTGATCGTCTGCTGGTAAAACTCGCCGTTCGCAATCGCGTCTTTGGGAATTTTGACAACCTCGGTACGCGGCCAGGGATGGGTGTTGACGATCCGAGGCACGGTGTCACGTCCCGGCTTTGAGAAGTATCCAAGCGCTTCGGATGCCTCGTCGATGATCCGCGCACCCTGCTTGAAGAGAGCGGCGTACATCCGGTCGGTATCGCGGTAGACCATCTCGATGCAGCTCCCCGGGAGACAATCGTGGAATTGCATCAAGCAAATGTCCTCCCACATGTCGTCGATCTCCTGCTTGGGGTAAACGTAGTTGGTCTGAACACTGGCGTAGGCGGCCAACATCTCGAGATCCTTCATCAACACCTCCGAGCGCCGATTGCCCTTCTTGTTCTTGCTCTGGGTGGTGTACGTTCCGCGGTGGAACTCCAAGTACAGCTCTCCGTACCAGGTGACGAACTTGTTGCCGGCGAGCTCCTTCTTCTCGAGGTTGCTAAAGAACTCGTCGACCGAATTGCCCAGATGAACGCGGGGAAGTAGCCCGACAGTGTCGCTAATGCCGCGACACCTCCTCAGTTTCTCGAGCTGTTCCATCGTCGGGCCTCCTCCGCCATCACCCTTTCCGAAGACGAGCAGAGAAGTGTTGTCCTGGTCCAAGGATTTGTGTTGGGACACGGAGCGCTTGACATCGCCAAAGTGCGCATCGGCGGTGTAAGTCTCACTCGGTGGCATGTGACAGAGCACCTGGCTGCCGTCCAACGAGATCCAGTTGAAGGTGCTGTGTGGGAACGTGTCGATGTTATTCTGCCAGCAACTCATCAGCAACCCATTTCGACCCAATGTTCGGGGGACGGTGTGGGCAGTCTCACCCATGACAGCTTTTGAGTGAAGAACCTGGTCATGCCCGACAGCCGACAAAGTTGGGGCAGCTGGGCGCTGTATCCAAAGGTGTCGGGGAGCCAGAAGGTAGTACACCTAGCTCCGAACCGGCTCTGGAAGTATCGCTGGCCGAGGATAAACTGACGAGACAAGCTCTCTCCGCTCGGCATGTTGGTGTCGTGCTCCACCCAACTGCCGCCGATGTACTGAAACTTGCCTTCGTGGACCTTCTCGCGGACGCGCTCGAAGGTCTTGGGGTACAGCTTCTCGAGCCACTTGTACTGTTGCGCCGAGGAGCAGGTGAATCGGTGCTCCGGATACAGGTCCATCAGATTGCACTGCGAGGCCCATGAACGCGCAACCTTGCCTGTAAGCCGTCAGTCGGGATTCATCTTGGGGGTTAAGCCGGTAGCGTACGCTTGGTCTCATCGAACGGCCATAACCATGCCGTATCGATGTGGCAATGGCCGGTTCCAAACACCAGCGGTGTGTTCCCGGTCTTGTAGACATCGGCCGAAGAAACCTTGTCGCCGAGGTATTTCGCCGCGATCTTGCGACACTTCTTCACACTCTCCTGATCGCCCTGGACGAACGTATTGACGATTTCATTGCACACCTGGGTAGCAGCGTGTGCCTCCTGCGAACGATTATTATCTTCCTAGCCGGGACATATTCGACGGTCTACATACCCAAGACTCGTGAGGAAATTCCCTAGAGGCGTCCCCGATGATCCAAAAGTCGATGTAAAGACCCACGGCCTCGAGGTTGGGGACCACGATGTCGGCTTGGACGAGCTGGAAGGTCCTATTCGGGCTCGGCGGCTGGATGGTATCACCTATCCCCCACGCGCATCAGTCACTGCAGTACCCATGCGGGGGACGACACAGAGCGAGCCACTCACCGCCAGTCGGGTTCCCAAACATGCCATTGCACGCCATCTCGACGTAAAAGACGTGCGTCATCCGGTCGTTCTTCCACTTCTGCGGGAAGATCCACTCGACTCTCTCGCCGCCTCCCGTCAGTCCCTGCACGGCGTCGCCGTCCTCGGTCCAGATCATCGCCTCCGAGCTGCTGTCCCAGTTGAACTGCACACGCTCCTGGTGCCTCATCCGCAAGGGGACCGTCATCTTTACGCGGAACCAATGGGTGGACCAGGAGGGGCCGAATCTGGCGTGCTTGCCCGTGGGCTTGAAGGTACCTGTCCCCCCACCGAAAACTCCGTTAGCCACAAGCCCCTCCAGCCCCACCGATCGCCCGCGCGGAGATGAATGTCCGATGGAAACGCACCCTTCATAGCCTCATGGAACGTCGGTCTCTCCAGTCCGGGCACAGCGTAGGTCTCGAGCTCGACGAATTCCTTTCCGTCCTCTGTGTCGGCGACGAACATGGAGCGGAGATTGACATGCTGGTACTGGCCGTTCGAAGTGAAGTTGCGGATGCGGCTCTGGTAGATGTCGCGGATCTGGGCGCCCTTCGGCGTGAAATTGAGCTGCGGGTAGCCCGTCTCCGCCGAGGCGGGCTTTCCGCCGCCGCCCATGCTGGCTAACGCTTGCTGGAGTGGCTGGGAGTTCGGGAGGAAGTGGGACCCGGAGGAGGAGGAAGCGTGGTCGTGGTGGCAGTGGGAGCTGACAGGTAGAGAGAGTGAGTTTAAAGTCCAGGAATTGAGGGGATAGAGAGAAGCGGTGGGCAGTGATGGAGACACGGAGGAGGGGGGACGGTCTCCCAGCCTATGTAGCTATTCTCCGTCCGAGCCACTATTGCGGGGAACGACAGGGATCAGCTCGCGCAGGGACGAGGCATTGATTTTAGCCGCGAAGCAGGCAGGCACAATTATTATGGTAGTTAGAGCAGAGCGAAGCCAGAACGGAGTGCGCGCGAAAGTGAGAGAGATCAATTCACCTCGTCATTCTTCGTATTCGATTCGAATCGATTCGCGGTGGATGGGCGTGATAAGAGTCCCTCCCCTTCCCTCTTCGTCACAGTCCGCGCCATCTTTATACTTCCCAGCCTTTTTTTTTTTTTTTAGTTATTATTATTATTACGAGGTGTGTGTTCTGCCCCTCGCACATTTGCTTGGTGCGGGGCCAGCAGGCCCCACCGTGCCACGCTGCGCAGATGATTCGTCGCTCGCGGTCATATGGCCGTGCATATGTACCAGAGCAGTCTTTCGATTTGCATACATAGCTGGCTATATACCTGTCAGTCCGGGGCCTGAGTCGATCGCCCCCGCCCCGTTCGACCGCGGGCTGTCGGGTGACGAATTCTTGGTACATATATCTGTGCAGTTATTGCCCGCGTCAGTTGACCGGGAAGCTTGCCCAAAACCTGACACGCACGACGCACGCAGCACCCATATGGAAGCGTGCAACCTCACGACGTGGGCCCACAATCGCCGATGGGGGGGGGAGGACAGCGAGCCGCCCACGGACTGGCAGTGGACGGGAACCGGAGTGGCGTATATATATTGCACACGCAATCGGTGGAGAAAGCCATCGCGGTTCGGTCGGAACGAAAGCGGGGACGCAAATGGATGTTGGGGGGGAGAATCTCGTCACTTGCTACATACATAGCAGTGGCCATTGAGTCTGATTGTGCACGGGCGACGACTACCAAGCCTAGTTTCCTTGCTAGTGTGTACATGCGCCCGCTGTCTGACGTAACCAAGTCGATGGTGGTGGTTTGCATTGATCGCCTTTGTATGTACATATCTAGACCATGGCGATACACGAGTCCGATGACGGAGCCATTGAGCTGCAGAGAACAGGTGTTGTATATTTCCCTGTCCCCGTAACGATCTCACACATATACAAGAAACAAACGCCGTTGAGCGCAACACGCTCCCAAGCCCCCCAGCCCACAAGAAAACAGGGAAAATTGCTGCAAACCCCCTAGATAGAAGATGCCCTTTAGTCCGTGTATGTATGTACGTGTGTATAAAACCGCCCCGGTCCCCAGCGATCCCTTTACTTCGTCTTCTTTCTGTACGGCACTGTGACAACACACACAGGTTGATCGAATCAGTATCTCCCAAAGAACGGACGGATCCAAATACGTTGTCACACGCGGAGTCACATACGCGGGTTGAACGAATACGCGGCCTGCATCGGATTGCCGAAGAAGCTGCCGCTGGGGGAACTAGCCGCGCTGTCGGGCACGGAGGAGAAGCCGCGTGCGAACGGGTTGGCGTCGGGCTTGACCGTCTCGGGGCGCCACGCGAAGCCGCCGGTTACCCCACCGGCGGCGGCGGCTTTGCGGCTGTTGATCGACGATTCCTCGTCTTCCTCGTAGCGCTCCCCCTCGCCATCGGAGTCGTCGCCGGTGCCGTCGCCGCCCTCGTCGTCGGATTCGTCCGAGGAGAGGTCGTCGTCGTCGATGGGGGTGAGGTCTGGTCGGCCGAGGGGCCGCGGTGGTTAGTTAAGCGCTTTGATGCTAAAACGTACGCGATGATGGAGTGGGTGGGTAAATACCGCATTTTACGCCGCGGAGCGCACGCCCGGTCACCTCGAGTCCGCCGGCGAGACTGACGCGCTTGCTTTCGAGCTGGTCGCGCCGCTTCTGGTCCTCCGGGGCTTCCTCGCACACGGCTGCGACCGTCTCGGGCGACATCCGCACGACGCTGAGCGGCGAGAAGATCTCCCAGAGGTCGCCGACGAGACGGCGCTCGACGACGATGGTGGCGACGTTGTCGACGAAGGTTTTGTATGCCACCTGTGAGGAGACCGTCAGCCCAGCGAAAAGCGGGGGGGAAATCGGGAGGTTATAAACGATGGATATGTATGTACCTTGTAGAAAGCGAGCATAGAGTCCAACGCCTCCTGGCACGCATAGTCGTCCATGCTCGCCTCCGTAGGCGTCGCGATGGCCTGCATCAACTGCACCTTGGTCAGTGCCGCGCCCGAGTTCGACGCCTTTTTCTGTTGCTGCAGCGCCGCCTCGATGACGGCCTCGTACTGCTCCTTGAGCCGGCGGTCGCGGATCTTCTGTACGTTCTCGGTGTAGAAGTGGTTGTACGTGATGGCGTGTCGGCGGCGGTCGTTGAGGAGGCCCTCGAGCTCCTTGTTGGCACGCTGGAAGCGCGCGGCCATCTGCTGGTTGATGTGGTTCGCGAACAGGGCCTCGATGACGTCCACCGGCGCGAGTCCGACCAGCGCCAGCCGCAGGAAATCGAGGAGTTTGCGGTACACCTTTTTGAGGTGTCGCCGCGTGATAGCCTCCCAGCCCTTGGACTGTTCCCAGAACAGCTCGCTGATCAGCATCGGGTTGAACGTGCCCGGCAGTTCCCGCCCCCTCCCGCCCAGCAGCAGCGGACGGACCCACTCCATCGCCTGCACCCTCGTGACAGCCTTTGGGTTGCCGCTGTGGCTCGTGGGGAGGTCCTCGTCGCGCTCGATGATCTGGCGCGTGTGGCCCTTGAGGCGCATCTTCTTCGCGAAGTCGGCGCCGAGCGCCTGCACCTGCGCGCGCAGCCGCTTCTGCGAACCCTCGTGGTGCTGTGAGAGGCCGAAGAACATGTGCTCGTAAGTGCCCTCGACGGCGGACTTGCACAGGCCGCCAAACACCTCGCTCGCGCGCAGCAGGAGCATCCGCTGCTCGTCGAGGGTCGTCCGCCGGGTGCCCAGCAGCGCGAGCTCCGACTCGCACTCCCGCAGGGCGGTGACGATCTCGTGGTGCACGCGCGGCAGCTCGCGCTTGATGTGGTTCAGCAGCAGCACGCTCAGCCTGCTCCGCAGCGACTCGATCCCGCTGTCGATGCCCCTCCACGCGCCCCGCGCGAAGAACTCGCGCTCCAGCCGGTGCCGCTCTTCGAAGGAGCAGTCGCGCTCTTCGTAGTTGCGGTTCCGGAGCACATGCCAGCCCAGCTTGAAGTAGATGTCCTTGTTCTTGGCCAGGTTGACGAAGTCCGTCTCGCTGGCACTGCCGGCGGAGAGGGTGTCCGGCTTCGTGATGATCCCCAGCGTGCGCGAGCCTTCGGGATCGGCCTCCTTCGCACGCTTGAGCACGATCTGGTTCGCATAATCGTTCTTGGCGGTGACGACGGCGAGGATGATGGTCCGCTGGTCCATCATGTAGCGGTGGACGAGCTCGGAGACGAGCTCGACGTCGTTCTTGTTGCCCATGTGGATGAGGCCGGGGAGGTCGACGATGGTGAGCACCGGCTTATCGGGTCCAGAGATCTACACCTGCCGGTCAGCTGCCTCCTTTTTTTTTTTTTTTTTTTTTTTTAGGGGGGGGGACACCTCCCTCCCCCTCGCCAACCGCCCCGAAAACCTACCTCGATGCTGAGCGTATCCTTCGAGAAGGCGCCCTCGCCGTTGTCGATGCCCATGGCCGCCTTGGCGTCCTCGACGAGGTCCGGCAGCGACTCCAGCTTCTGGATCTCGCCCGTGAACTTCTCGAGCTTTGCGCGGTCGGCGGCGTTGCGCTGGCTATCGGGGATGATCTTGACGCGGGCGTGCGTCGTCGGCGAGCGCCTAAGCATGATCTGCGTGGCGAAGCGCGTGCACAGGTTGTCGCGGCGCGGGAACGGAATCTCGGTGATCGCTTCGAGCACGGACGACTTGCCCGAGGACTGGTCGCCGCAGACGACTAAGGGGGGGTGGGAGGACCCACTTTCCGTCAGTTGTCTGCAGCCCACGGGACACAATTCCCACGGGAACGAGAGGGGCTCGGCATACCGAGTTGTGGCAGTGACACGAAGTCGTTGACGCCATGACTCCTCAACTGTCCGTTCCACCATCGTTAGCCGCCCATCGCCCGCCACCCAAGCATTTCCTCCGGGATGCGATTGTCCACCTTGTCGATCTCGTTGAGTAGCTTCAGCTGCTCCTCGCTTTGCAGACTATTCAGCGTCCTCGTAGCGACGTGCTTGTTTTCCCTCTCGGCCCTTTCGGGCGGCGGCGTGGCGGTGGGCGGCGGCGTATCGATTGCGACGATGCTGTTCGTGTCCGAGTAGGAGTCCGCCATTGTGCGTGGGAGACGAAGAGGGGGGGAGGGAGAGAGACACGGTGGATATAGGAACAATAGAGAGAGAGAAAGAGAGAGAGAGAGGGAATCTTCATTTTGGGGGCCGGCGGGGAAGAGGCAGATATAGCTCGCAGCGGGGTACCAATACGGCGGTCTGAGACACTCTGCACGCTACCCCTCTCGACCCGTCCCGCAGTCCGTCCGTCCGCTCCTTGGCCGCCGCGGGGTAAAGTGCGCGGGGGCGGACAACGATGCCGCTGCAAGTCGCAGGCGGGGCGACGTGTTCGCCCTCTACTTGCGTGCTGCACGGCGCCAACGGCGTGTGAGCCGTAGCCGCCACGCAGGTTACATGAGATGAGAACAGCACACACCCTGCACGAGTGGATAGCTGGAGTGCGCGCATCCAATCAGCACACGGGCATCCCAAAACACTGGTTGGAGCGGGTCCATCCGTGCGGTGAGTGAGCTGTCGTGATGGAGGGGAGGATATCGATAGGGCGACGGAAGTGCGATCCAGGCTAACCATCGGGGGACAACAGGCACGTAGCGCCGCTCGAAGTGGAGATCCAGTGTCGCTGCTCCCGCTATAAATATTCGAGCCCCAGCACGTCGGCCGCTACGGCAGACTTCGCTGTCCAAGGCACTTGGAATTGGCCCGCCCGTTGCACTATTGGCAGTTCCAACTTCCAGGACGAGCGCGAGAAATCTAGAGTGGAATGGCCGTTTGAGCAAGCACGGCGGCTTGCCCTCTCCGTCACTTTTTCAAGAGAGTGTACCCAGACAAGTCGCTGCGGAACAAAGCACCATATCATTCTAGGCAGTCCGGCCTGCAGCCACATAAGGAAATTCGTGTCTATCGGTTGTCGCACTGTTTTATGTTTATCCAACCCAAACCCAACCCAGCCCAGACATGCCCTCCCTCTTGGAAGCCCCCGGAACAAACCCGCAGAACAAAGAAGAATGAGAGAAAATTAAACATAACTGAACACAAAAAAAAGAGCGTTTCATAACAAAAAAAAAAGTACGCAAAAAGAGAGAGCTTTTGGACAAACTTTTTACACGTTCCCGGCTGCCAGCATTTTCTTCCGCAGATGCGTCTTGTACTCACCGATGCTGCCCGGCCACCTGCGTACGGTCCGGTTCTCGCACACGAGGATGTCCTTGGCAATCTTGTCGAGAAGTCTGCGGTGCCCGTTAGTGACGAAAAGGTGGGCGAGGGTAGGGAAGGGAAGGGGAAGTACCTGAAGTCGTGGGACACGACGACTACTCCGCCGGAAAAGGCATTGATGGCATCGGCCAGCGAGTCGATGGTGGGAATGTCCAGGCCGTTGGTAGGCTCGTCGAGCAACAGCATGTTGGGGCTCTCAATGGCTAGGAGGGCGAACACGATTCTCGATTTCTGTGATAACGGGTATCAGCATCCGTGGGGTACATGCGTCGACCAGTGGGGGGGGAGAATATAATTATGGAGAAAAAAAAACGGGATGAAAGCTGCTCGCTCCCGCAAGACACGTCACGTATGCACAAAAAAAAAAGTATGGATATCTTACCTGTCCCTCGGACAGAGTTCCAATCAACGCAGTCTGCGAGTCTCCGGACAGACCGTACTTTCCGAGCTGCTGTCTCCAGTACTGGTAATCCTGCGAGCGGTCCGCGTACTTGTCCCTGACGAAGTCGAGCGCAGACTTGGTGAGGTCGAGCTGCTCGGCAGAGTGCTGGGAGTAGACACCGAGCTTCAAGTGGGTGTGGCGACTGACACTGCCGCCCGTGGGCGACAACTTGCCGGTCATGATCCTGAGCAGGGTGGATTTGCCAACACCGTTGGGGCCAACGAGAGCGACACGCGAGTCCATGTCGACACCCAGGTCAAGATTCTCGTAGAGGTTGTCGGAATCCTTCCCCGAGTACGAGAAGGTGACTTGGTCGAACGACAGCACGGGCGGTGGGAGCTTCTCGACGTCGGCGAAGCGGAAGGAGAAGACACGGTCCTCGGAAACCTTCTGGATCAGACCGTCGGCCTCCATCTTGTCCAAGATCTTCTGGCGCGACTTGGCCTGCTTGACGAGATTGGCGTAGGTACCAGCGGACGCGATGAACTTCTTGATGTGCGCAATCTCCTCTTGCTGCTTGGCGTACTGCTTCATCTGGTTGGTCTCCTGCTCGGCACGGGTCTTGTGGTAACTGTTCTTCGTCAGAATGGCAGAAAATAATAATAATAATAATAATAATGGTAATATGAGGTAGTAAGTAACGGAGGGTTACATACGAGTCGTAGTTACCACCGTAGTAGAGCAGGGTCTTCATGCGCATGTCGATCATGTTGGTGCAGACACCGTTCAGGAAATCCATAGAGTGCGAGACGAGGATGAGGGTGTTGGGCCACTTCTTCAGGTACTCCTCCAGCCACACGCACGCCTCCAGATCCAAGTGCGCGGTGGGGTCGTCTAGCAGCAGCAGGGAAGGCTTCACAAACAGCGCCTTAGCCAGGGCCACACGCATACGCCATCCTCCGGACATGTCCTTGGTCTTCTTCTTGATGGTGACGGGGTTGAAGCCCAGACCGGTCAGGATGAGGGATGCGCGGGTCGCGAACGTGGACGGGTCCATCTGGTCGATGCGCTAGAGACGGCAAGCTGATCAGCGGCCGGAATGGAGCAATCGCACGGACGGGCGATCATATACCTCGTACAAGTGGTCGAGCTCGGGACTTTCGTGGCCGTCACGCTCCAAGGTGTCCTCGGCGAGCTTCTCCAGCCGGGCGAGCTCCTGCTCGGCCTGCTTGACGACGTACTCGAGGGCCGAGTACTCGGTCGGGTCGGCGGGCTCGTTCAGGAGGTAGATGTCGACGTGCTCGGGGATCGGGAACTCGCGCGCGGCGAGCGCCTTGAGCAACGTCGACTTGCCGCATCCGTTCTCGCCGAGCAGTCCGTAGCGACGGCCAAAGTTGATCTCGATGGTGGTGTCGTTGAACAGCACCTTTCCGTGGAACACGAGCGACGCCGACGTGATCTTGATGTCGCGGGACGCCGTGAGCGATGCCAGCACGCCGGTGGTGACGCGGTCCGAGATGCCGTCCTCGTCCTCCTGCAGCTTGAGCTTCATCAGCTTGGCGTCGACCTCGTCGTCGCCGTTGACCGACGATGCAGCCGAGGTGTTGTTCGAGTTGGCCTGGCTCGCGGCTCTGCTCGCCTTGCTGGCGAGCGTCTTCTTCGGCTTCAGGTCCTTGCCCGCAGCGGCGGCCCTTGCGGCCTTTTCGGCGTCGCGCTTGGCCTTGGATGCGGAAACCATTGCGGACGAGTTCTGTCGGAGATTTACGTTTGTAAAAAGAGGGCACGGAAGGAACTGGTGAGACGTGGCAATTAGGATTACTGGGTGCGAGCGAGCTGCAGTGACAGAACCGTCGAGGTGGGCGGGGAGAATCAGAGGACGACGAGGTGGTGAGGGGGTGGTGAGGTGGATGGGAGGAGAGGAGGTGGGGGGACGCCGACGGGCGGCGGAGTGGAGTACGTAGGGTTGTTGGGATTCTTTTTTTTTTTTTGGGCTGACAACGTTGTGTGGCGGGGTTGATTGGATTACTGGAGGTGAGTGAGTATGAGCGAACTGTAGATACCCCGCGGGCCGGAAAGGCGCCGTGAAATGCACGCCGTGTCTCCGTCCGGGCTGCTGCCGCGGCCCTATCTTCCACAGCTCTCGCAGTCTTTCGGGAGCCCATCACGACCGTCGTGTATGCATTTTTTTTCCCCGCAGCTGTCAACCGCGCGCAGAACGCCAAGCCCGGCCGTTGGGCGTCGGCGCAGCCACCTGGCTTCGCCCAATCCGAGCTACAAAAACGCACATCCACACGAAGATAAAGAAACTCTCAGCGTTCGGCTCGGCCTTCCCGATCGAGCAGCGCAGACTCGCCGCGAGCTCAACGTCCGCGCCACAGAACACACCCCGCTGCTCCGCGGACAGCCGTCTCCGTCTCCATCTCCGTCTCCATCTCCGTCTCCGTCTCGTCTCCGTCTTGTCTCCGTCTTGTCTCCGTCTCCGTCTTGTCTCCCGCTGTGTCCGCCCGACCAACACGCACCCATGTGGAGTGCCTGCTCCAGACTGCGCCGCCCATTCGCAAGGGCTGATTCGAACATGTGGACGGCCGCTGTGTGTCCCCACTGCCGTGCTCGCGGAGAGTATCCGCCGCGGGGGTGGGGCGCGACAAGCAGGAACAAGCAGGACTGCGGAACGAAGTGATATGTAACTGTTCCGAGATACTTGCCGTCGTCGCTCGCGGACGAAAAGCCCCCCCCCCCCCCCCCCCTCTCGCCTCGCAGAGTGGTGGGCGGGGTGCAGAAAAACATCCAAACAGCCCGGCAAGTCCGCACCGCAGTCAATCTCCCCCTCCCCTCCCCTCCCCCCAAGAACACGAGCGCGGGTGAAACCGTAAGCTTCGAAACCCGGGACGGAGCGCGCACCTGCCGCTGCCGCTGCCGCTGCCGTTGGAGGCAGCGCCGTGTCACGGTGCCACCGCATCTATATATACCATGCAACGACTAACTACGTATGTAGCAGCTGCGCGCCGGCAGCTACAGAACTCGCGCGATCGCCGCAAGGACCACGGAGCGAGGCGGCCCCTCCGTGCGATCACGATCCGTGTCGACCGCGCAGTGGCACGCGACGACGACGACGAGCAGTGCTACGTGCGACTGTTAGTTATGTACGGCAAGGGGCGGGGTGGTGGTCTGATATTGAGACATGGCGCACGCCGTGTCCAGCGTTCGGTGTCCGGTGTCTGGTGCTCGGTGTTCGGTGTTCGTGTCTCGGAACGTCGGCTGGCTGGCTGGCTGGCTGGCTGGCTGGCGGCGATCGCAACGGCCGTGCCCCCGGCGCGGGCATCTGGGCTGCAGCGGCGGCAATGCTATTTCCGTCGCGAGCGCTGCACACGGTACATATCTACGTGCGACTGCGAAAGCGTCCCTGACTCCCGGCAGCGCATCTTCTCCATCCTCCTTCCCCCCCGTCCCTCCGTCCCTCCGTCCCTCCGTCCGTCCCGGCTACGAGATATACATGTAGAGGGCGGAGGCAGCGAGATATCGCACTCTATCCGCTACCAGTCCTCGCTACCAGTGCTGGACGGTGGACCGGTGCGTGCAGCGCATGCCCAGTCAGTCCTCTAATAAGATGTCTCCGCACTTGGTCCCGAAGTGAAACTGCGGGTGGGTTGCGTTGACGGGTAGCCACGGGCTTGGTTTGTTTTTCTTGCCCTGCTGCTGCGGTCACCGCAGTGCGCTGGTTCATGCTGTGTGCAAGACGGTCCCTTCTTGAATTGAACGTGCTGTAGAAATAAAATAAAAAATACATTGCCCCAATTCCAGGCACGGGGACACTGAGCAGGGAAACGAGAAGAAACCCGCTGCAACCAGCCCCGGAACAGGAGAAATTGAGCAAGCAAGCAAAAGATCAAAAAGCACACCAAACTCCCCACCCCAATTCGCCTTCGAGATCAAAAAAGTTCTAGGTGAAACCCCCCCCCTAAAAAAAAAAAGGGAAATAAGTAATAATAATAACGGCATAAATGATGTGGTCAGGTCGAGACCAGATGGAATCTCTAGTTAAGTAATGGATATATAAAAAAGAAACACGTAATGGGAGGCAAATTATGAGAAAACAAAAAAAAAACGCCATCATTGATCCGGTCCTCATAAATCGTAATCGTAGTTGTAATCCCGTTGAAAGAAAAGAAAAAGAAGGAAAAGAAAAAAGAAAAAAAGAAAAAGAATATCGGTTTCGTAAAGTCATGGTTCGTAATCGTGGTCGTGAATCGTTTGTCGTTAATCGTTGGTAGTAGTAGTACATAGTCGACAGAAAAGAACAAGACGAGGAGGAAAAGAGAACAAAGGAAACGGCACAACCATTAGGGTAGTCGTAGAGTCTCAGGGAGAATTCGCTGTACAAAGGAACCGCACCGGCCGTGGCGGCCCGAGGCAAGGAAAATAAATAAACAACACTTTTGGACAACGCCCGGCAGCGGCAAGCGACGGACGGAAAAGAAGGAGGAGGATCGGATGGGATCGGATGGGTCAGAAGACGCCCTCGAACCAGCGTCCCCAGCCGTGGGCGTCAGCCTCGCCGGGCAGGTCGACGTCGATGCGCGGGGGGAGGCGTCCGTCGCGGTCGCCGCAGGAGAAGACGGCGGCCATGACGTCGAGCCGGCTCTCCATGCCGACGCAGCGGAAGTCGAGCGTGCTCGGTTTGCGGCTGCTGGCGCGCAGCATCTGGACCTGGGCGTGCGTGGTCGGCTCGCGGCCGGTGAAGAGCTGCTTGATCTTGGCCAGCAGCAGCCGGCGGCGCGACGTCGACGAGCACGACGACAGCGAGAAGATGCTGCGGGACGTGCGGGCGGTCTTGGTCGAGCCGAAGCTGTCGGGACGGGGGCCGCCCGCGGACGGCACCCGCCGGTGGCGCGGCGAGAGAGGCATCGTGGACCGCTGCGGGTGGTGATGTTGTTGTTGGTGGTGGTGGTGCTGTTGTTGCGGTTGTTGCGGTTGTTTCTGGTGGAATTGGTGGTGGTGGCGGTGGTCCTGGTACTGCTGCTGGCGCAGCGCCTTGTGGGATGGATTGTGCAGAGTGTACGGGAGCTCGGCGGGGTTCGGCAGGACCAGGTTCGTGAAGGAGCAGTAGAAATCGCGGTCCTGGACATGGTCCTTCGTCCGCAACGGAGGTGGCATTGCGACGGTATTTGTTCTGGCAGCCAGGCCGGATGGGTGACGTGGGTGCTACGGGTTGGGCGATATTGGGGGGGGGGGCAGACAGGGAGGGATGGCGGTTGTGCGAGATGACGGGTCCGACGGTGTGGGAGCGAGTGGCTGGAGCGAGGTGAGGAATCTGCCGTTCGTGCGGATCCCAGTGGGAGGAGCGTTCGGCGGAGGCAGGGGCGGCGGGAGATCTGGCGATGGTGGCGATGGTGGTTGTGGTGACTGTGGTGGTGGTGGTGATGGCGGCGATGGCGGCGATGGCGGTGGTGGTGAATGTGGTGAATGTTGTGATGGCGGTGGAGAGCGGAGCGAGCGGTGCTGGAGCAGCGGCGCGCAGGTCGCGAGACCGCCGGACAGAGCGATGGCGGCGACGGCGGCGGAGTATATCAACCCGGGGGATCCGGTGGCGACGAGCAGCTGGGGCGGCGGGGGAGGGGGGTGGCATCCAGCATGTGTGCGGTCCGCAGGGCAGCTGCCGGCGAGCGGGCGGGGCAGCAGCAGCAGCGAGCGGACCAGTCGATTGTCTCCACCGCCTCCGCCAATCGCAGCCGCCCGCCGCCGCCCTCCAGCAGTCCAAACCCCTCCGCACACCCACACAGCAGCCCAACCCCAAAGAAGCAGCCCCCACGTCAGCCCGGGCGACGGCTGGACGCATGCTGGGCGCTCCCCAAGTGCCTCCGCTCCGCTGCCACCTGCGTTCCCGTCCGTTTCTTTGTTTTCCGTCCTCCTGGGGCATCAGGCAATCCGCTGCTCGCATGCAGCGCTGGCTGTGCTGGGCGCATGCACGACTTGCGCTCTTCCTGCGTCCAGTCCGCCCGTGCTTCGGTCCCCGTCTTGTGCGTGCGGTCTTTTTGCTTTTCGCGTCCGCTTTCGGCTCCGGCGATGGGCGGACTGGATCCGGACATCCATGCTGCCGTCCACCAGCGAATCCGCGCGCGACTCGCCGCGCCTCCGGTTGGCTGCCGTCTCCTTTTGCAGGGCGCACGCGGGAGCGGGACCCTGGCTGGCCGACTGCGTGCTGCAGCTGGACGGACAGCGGGGAGCAGCGTTTTGCTTCTTTCTTTTTCTCCCTTCTTTTTCTTCTTCGCTGCTGCAGGCGTGAGTTGTCGGGCGGTCGCCTCGACCGTGCGGAATCTGTCTGTCCGGCGCGACGAGATGGCGAGGCCCGCGGTCGAATTGGCCGTG
>Ga0307516_10002628_pt1 | contig 23806 bp, 15 predicted proteins | sample 19_EM_MG_FD_203310 | JGI IMG/M metagenome (GOLD analysis project Ga0307516, IMG submission 203310) | Populus trichocarpa ectomycorrhiza microbial communities from riparian zone in the Pacific Northwest, United States - 19_EM | ecosystem: Host-associated > Plants > Roots > Unclassified | place...
CTATTCCACTTTTATAAAAATTTTCAAATTTATTAATGACCCCCCCCCCCCCCCCCCCCCTAAACGACATATCGAAGTTGAGAAGTAAAATGTAGTGCAAAAAAGAAGTAGAAGCAGATAAAAAAGTAGAAGCGAAGAAAAGGTGTCGTATTCGGTCGAGCAGAAAAGAAAAAGAAAGGAAAGAAACAAGGTTAAACCTAACTAACCACTCTTCGCCCCGCCGATACTCTCCCCCCTACGGTCCGCGAGCGAAGTGGATGTCTCCGCCGGAGAAAGTCTGGTCCTTGAACGCCGCTGCCCCCACCACGACGCCGTGGAAATGGCCGAGGACGTTCCCGCTCTGGCTGGCGTTGTAGACAGGGTACAGGTTCTCCTCCGGCGGGACGTTCCCGTTGACCTCGATGACTGGCATAGGCGGGGATGACGGCATTGAGTTCTGTCCAGACGAGCCGGGATCTTCCTGCTGCGGCGGCGGCGGCGGTGGCGGCGGGAGGCGGACCCCGATCCTCCGACGGGCGCCGGCCCCCGTGCCGGTGCCGCCGCCACTGCCGCTACGGGGCGCGCTGTGCTGTCTCGCCTTCTGCAGTTCCGGCTCCAGCCGGCTGTTGGCCTCCAGCTGGGCCAAATCCTGCTGCGGCGGTGGCGGCGGTGGCGGCGGGAGGCGGACCTCGATCCTGCGACGGGTGTTGGTCCCCGTGCCGGTGTTGCTGCCACTGCCGCTACGGGGCCCGCTGTGCTGTCTCGCCTTCTGCAGTTCCGACTCCAGCTGCCGACTGTCGGCCTCCAGCTGGGCCAAACGCGCCTGCCGTGCTAGTTCCACCTGCTGGTGGTCGAACTTGAGTATGATCTTGGCAGGCACCTTGGCGACGTGGGGCGCGGGCGGAGACGGTGATTGCGCGAGCACGGCTGGGCTCGACCGCGCGATGTCGAACTGGGCCATCTGACCGGCGATCTCTTGAGTGGTCGGCTCCGTCTGCGTCCGCGGCCGGGGTTTGCTCTGCGTCACTGTCGCCGAGACTTTCCGCGGTCCCGCAACCGTAGCCCCAGTCGCAGCGGTGGTGACGGGCTTTCCGCCCAGGGCAGGGGTTCCGGCACGGCTGTTGGCGTTGAGCGCGGGCGTGGTGGCTCGGCTCTGCGTCCGGGACTCGGAGACCGCACTGGTACGACGCTTCGTGCCCACGATCGGCGCTGGGCCCGCAGCCGTGCGCGGCTTCCGGTCGCGGAGGGTCATGGTCAGTTCCTTGGCCGTGCCCGTGAGCGATTGTCTTGGTCCGGGCTTCTTTGCCTTTTCCAGCGCCGGGATCGGCTTGGACTCTTCGAAGGAAGGGATGAAGAAGTGGCTCAGCTCGTATGCCTGGACTTCCCACGGCTTGGGCGGCGACGGCGCGCGACTCGGCGACAGGCTGTGGAACGCACTGGAAGAGCGGCGCGGAGCTTCGGCGATGCGCGCCGCCGAGGCAGCGGTGGGGTCCATGAAGCTCGTCGTGCGGCGTTCCCGCTTCTCGGTGGCCGGCTTGGGGAACAGACGCTCCAACTCCTCAATGCGTTCCAGCGCCCACCACTCCGAACTCCACGAGACCTTCCGTTCCGAAGACGGAGCAGAGGTGGTGTACATCGTCGTTGGGATGTACGTCGCTTGGTCCGGGGGGACGCAGGAGAGACCCGAGATGTGAGCGAACACACCCGACGTGAGCGCCCGATTCGAATAGCCGCCCTCCAGCACGCTCACCACTCGGCCCTCGCAGTGTTCGTCCGCCAGCGCGACCGCATCGGCAGTGAACTTGGCGAAGAAGTCGGTGGGGACGTTCACACTATGACGCTGCATTCCCTCCGACTCGTACTCGCTGGCATCGAATCCGGCCGAGAGAAAGACGCCCGCCCTGTAGCCCCTGCTCTTGGCCGCCCTCGAGGTCTTCGCTGACTCGAGGAATTCTTCGGCGCTCCGAAAGATGCTGGAATACCGGTCTCTGTAGAGCTCCCAGAACTCGACCTGAGTGCGGTACGGCTTGAGGTGTACGTTGTGGATCGTCTGTCCGTGAGCGGCGATGTTGATCGAGGCGCCCTGGATCTTCTCCTCATCGTCGTACTCGCACGGATACGAGTTGATGTCGTGCAGCGAGAAGTAGCCGATGGCAGGAACGTGCATCCCGTGCGTCCTCTTGACCGACGTCGTGCCCGACGCAGCGAGCTTGTTGAGCGACCAGGCGATCGCCTGCGAGCCGTCGCCGTGGTGGAGGTCGAAGTCGAGGATGGCCGCGTGCGTGAGGCCGTGCTCCTTCGCTGCGTGGGCGATCGCGATGTGCACGTTGTTCAGCCAGCAGAATCCGGATGGCTCTCGTTCCGCGCAATGGTGACCTGCCACACAGTTTCTCTTCTCAGCAAGGGAGCACCCGCCACAAATCTGCCGCGGCACACCTACCCGGGGGTCGAATGCAGACGAATGCCTTCTTTACCGGTCCTCCGCCGAACACCGAATCGACGCCGTCGTAGACCGCGCCCAGACATCCCTCCAGGTCTTCCAGGCTCTCGCCGCAGAGATACAGGTCTCCCTGGTGAAAGTCCGCGGGCACCTCGACGATCCCCTGCGCCAATTTGTCCTTCGCTCCGTTCGCCATGGCGGTCAGCTCCTCCGGCCAAGTCTTCCTCGCCTTTTCGACGAGCGTGTGTGCGTGCACCAGCATGACCTCGCTGTCGTTCATCCGCCCCATTCTGGTCGTCTTCCTGATAGCGATGCGTCCCTTCCCCGCGCGGACCTGAGCTGCACAGACGCCGAGGACGGCCGCGGGAATCCGTTCGGGCCGCTCGACGATGCTCTGGATCTGCTCGGCGTTCGTCTTCGGGCGCGAGTATCTGTGCTTGTACGAGGAGTCGTGGAGGACGACGGTGGTCTCGGCGTAGGGGTCCTGCGTCGGGGGGACTAGTGCCTTCGGCTCCGAGCCCTGGCTCCGGCTGCGGTCCGGGGGCGAGGCGGAGTCCGCGCGGAGCGACAGCAAGCTGCTCCTCCTGCGCATCGGGGTGGATCTCCCCGTCGAATCCATGCTGAGCGAGGCGAGGGACGCGCGTTTCCGCACTTGGTGGTGGGGGTGCTGAGGCGGCGGCGGCGTGGACGCGGCGGCACGGATGTCGACGGAAGCGCGACGTGAGAGCGGCGGCCGCGGACTGGGCGAGAGTTTCCGGTGGGTGGTGCTGGTGGTGGTGGTGCTGCTGTTGACGGAAGACGAGGCGGACGTGGACGTGGGCGATGACTTGATGGCCAGAGCGCGGAGCGAGCGAGAGAGCGCGTCCGCGTCCGGCGGGTGGGTGTTGGGCTGCCGTTTGTTCGACATTCTGCGTTCGGCGCGCGCTTGTCGTGCGAGAGAACGAACGGGCGCGAGGGCTGACTAACGGCTACTTCCTACCAGGCGGGGCGTTCTAGCGGCGTCTCTCTCTCTCTCTCTCTCTCTCGCGCTGCGGGAAACGCGCGACGAGCGACGGAGGCGAAACGCGAAGAGGCTGGACGGCGGCGATGGAGATTGCTCGCGAGAAGCAGACGTGGAGCGGTGACGGGGTAAGTACGATGTTGGTGGAATCGATAGGGAGGCGATGGGCTGCCTGCCTGCCGGGCTGAGTACTGCTGCGCTGCCCGACTAGTCGGTTCCGGTTTAGGCGGTGCCTGGTTCCTTGATTCGCGCGGCCGAGTTCCCGGCAGGAGGCTCCGCGCTAGATATGTACAGGAATGGACGGACACTTACTATGTATAGAGTAGAGTAGTTATGTCTCGCGTATGTATCAGACGTAGAGTACATATGTATGTGGATAGCACCTGGGGAAACATCCCCTGTTGGGCGCATACCATTGACATATGTACACATCCATTCCAATCTATCGAGGTAACCTGTCTCTCCGCACGCTGAGGGAGCGGCGTGGGTTCGGTCGCTGCTTCTGGAGATATCGCCGCTATATACGCACGTGAAGATATCCTCCGATTCGAGTCTCCAGCGTCGGCTTGGCTCCAGACGGACAATGGCTCCGATCGACGAACTGGGAGGGTTGCACGAAGATCCGACTTCTCATCCGTCCGCCCTCTGGGAGCGGATGGTCGATTTCTCTCGTCGTTCCTTGAACCAACCTGCTGTAGAGGAGAGCGCTCCGTGCTGCGTGGAGAATTCAATCGATCGGTCGAGCAATCGGCTTCAGCTTCAGCTTCGATAGGAAACTTTTCATTACGGCGATGCAATCCACATGACTACATACTGCGGGAATCCACAAAGAAAGTCGTCAGGCGTGGGCAGAGAGCGAGAGCAAAAAAAGCAACAGTTACGGTAGCAAAATCAAGCAGGAACCCCCCCCCCCCCCCAAATCGATTCGTTCCCGTCCCTCTCTTCCCATACGGAGAAATAAAGAAAAAAAGATACGGTACCATCACACCAAAGAAGAAAAGAAAAAAGCCCTGCGAAATGCAAACAAACGAACAAACGATCCCATCGATCCGATCGAGCACGCTCATGTTTCGTCGCCATCACCACAGAGCATCCATTTAAGCGTCCTCGTGCAACAGCGGGGCACGCTCGCCAGAACGGCCGGGAGCGGAGTGGTCGGTGCTTCCCATGATGCCAGGGACAGCCACCGCAACACTGCCAAGGAAGACGATGGCCATGACGGCGAAGGCGAACGGCCACTGGAGCGCGACGACCTTGGTGAAGAATTGACTGAAACGAACACTCAATCAGCACGCTGCAACCGAGGCGGCGACGGAAACATGGTTGACTCTCACCCAACACCCAAGCCAGCAGCGAGGAAGGCGGTGGCGAAGCCGACGTAGTAGTCCTTGAACGCGAGCAGGTAGAAGCCAGCGAACGCGGCGACGCCCCAGACGGCGACGTTGGCCAGGACGCGGCAAGCGAGGCCGTGGCAGTGGACCATGACGGCTCCGTTCCAGAGGATCATGAAGAACGAGAAGGTCAGGGGCAGAGCGGTAACCGGCAGGTGGATCAGGCGGGGAGCCGTCGGGTTGCGGAAGTACGCGGCCACGAGCTGGAGGAAGTTGACAATCAGAACGGCCTCCGAGAAGATGGTGAGGCCGCGAGTCCAGAGCATCACCCAGGCGAACTGGAGCAGGTTGTAGCTGGGCCGAGTTAGCACGCAGCGCCCCGCGGAGCGAGACGAGCGAGCGCAGAGGACTTACGAGATGAAGTGGCTCCCCACGGAGGCAGCCGAGTCGACAGCGGTCTCATCGCTCCTAAACAGATGCCAGACGTAGACAATCTGCAGCAGCCACAGCACGATCCAGTAGATGCCGACGAACACATGGCTCAGCGTGAACGGGGTGGCGCGGTAGCCGAACAGGTGGTGGTGGCCAGTGGTGCCGTCGGTCGGGACGTGGTTCAGGTAGTAGAGGGAAGTGACGAACTGGAGGATCCACGAGACGAGGGTCAGGATCCGGTAGGCAGTGATGTTCCTGCGAGTACCCTCGACATCACGAGCGAACGGGTTGGCTACACAGCGGCGACATCCAGTCAGCAACGCCGCAGCAAGCGGCGGCGATAAGCGGCAAGGGGAGAGGGCAACACACAGAATGCCATCGCGATGGGCCTTCTCTTGTCTTTGGTGATGTTTGCGTCGCGCGGCTGGGTGTGGAGGGGATGTTAGGGGTAGAGGGAGAGGTATGAGGAGGAGGAAAAGAAGAAGAGGAGGAAAAGAAGAAGAGGAGGAAGGGTGCTTTTCAAAGGATGGGCAGCAGCAGCAACTGGTTTTGAGTGGGGGGGGGGGGGCAACCTCCACTCGCTCGCCGGTCACGTGGAGTGACGTAGCGGCTCTACATGATAGGCGCAATTTCCGAAGCGATCCCCGCAACAACCGTCGATGATCGACCCACGCACTTGCACAGACCGAGAAGGCTGGGCACCAATCAGCACGAGCCGGCGGGACGCTTGGAGGGAAATGTCATGCGACCGTTGCCATCGATGGGAACCACTTGCGCCGGACGGTTGCAGGAAATCCAACCGGAGCTCGCACTAGTGCTGGCAGTCGACTGGCCTTGGATTTTCGACCAAAGAGAATTTTCGCAAGCAGATACCTCTTTACATATCTCCCAGCAGCGGCTCCTCTCGCTCCTCTCTGCTCTCCGCCGTCGCCTGCAGTGGTGCCCCGTATGGCGACGAACCGCCATTTCAGCATCGAGTTCGGACGTTCGTAGCGGGGTCGCGATGTTGTTGGTGACGTTGCAGCCGGAAGAATGCACACATCCTCCAGCACCAGCACCAGCACTTGCTCCGTATCTGTCTGCCCCAACCGTGTCACTTCGGATTGCGGTCAACGGGGAAAAAAGAAGCAAAAGAGCAGCGCGAGAGATAGACTTGGCGTGCAGTGAGTCTCTCGTCGTTCCGGTGCGGAGGAGAGTGCCGCCGTATCGTCCACTTGGAGGTACTGCGCACAATGAGATATCCAATTGGGCAGTAACGTTGATGGCAGCTTGGCAGCTTCGATTGCCTTGGACACATAGATAACCGTCGTCCGCGACTTTATTTCCTGTTCGGGCGATGAGTACGCCGCCCAGCCAGAAAAAGCAAGCTGCCGCACCAACATCGCCGCATCTCGCCATGATCTCCATAGGTTGCACGCGAGTAATGAATAAACAAAAAAAAACCAACATCGCCGCAACGCGAGGCCTTTGGAAATTGCCGCATCCGGCCAGCCCGGTGCTGCGCAACCCTGGTTTCTTGCGAGGCTGGAATGCACGGTGCGGCGGCTGGTGATTGGCCGACGACGCTCTGGTTGGCTGCCTCGCCTCGCCCACTCCCGTGACCTCGTTTTTCCTCGAGCGATGCTGGGCTGCGCCGGAGGAGGGAACCTCTAGATTTATGATATCATATGCTTTTGTTCCGGGCGGGGCTTGGCGCAGCGTGCTCGGGCCCTCGACGTGCGCCGCCAACTGTGGAATTTCTCCCGATTGGGTCGATTATCCGCATTTGCGTCCCAATGCAGCATAGCCCCGTCACACCGCTGCTCGCGCCTCCAAACAACTCCCAGCTGCCGCTTTTCCTCCATCTCTCTCTTCGACCCGACGCCAGCTCTCACTCGTCCGCATCCGAGAAAAATCCTGACGGGCGGCTGGCAGCTCAGCAACGCCAATACCGAAATCCATCCCGCCCCCAACCGTTCTCATCATCGCGACCACCGCCATCACATCCGCCACTAATTATTTCCTTCCGCTTCGACGCGCAAATCAGCGCCACCTGCTTTTTTCTCCTTTCGTCGTCGTGCGGAGTCTTGGTTTCCGGATCGCCGTTCGGTCATCGTCGTCCTCGCTTCTTTCCCCTTTCGCGACTCATCGCACGATCCCAGCCTCGCTTACCCGCCCGCAAACATCGACGGTGACCGCGACCTCGACGGAGAACACACCCATCAGCCGACACCGACGGTCGCGATGACTCTCCTCCACATGAGTGCCTTCGCGCCGTCGCTGCCGACGCTGCCTAGCTACCCGCGGTACATCGCGCCCTCCCGCTCGGAATCCCCGTACGCCGACGCCGACAACTACCCCTACTCGGCCCCCTCGCACAAGAAGTCTCGCCCGGGAGCCTCATCGCATCGCCGCTCGCAGCCCCGCTACTCAGCACCGCTGACGCCCGATGCGTCGGATACCGACGATGGCCTGATGACACACAGCATCTACAGCGACCGCGACTACCGCAGCTCGCTGGTCGCTTCCGGCGCCGGCTTCGGCGGGTCGAGGAAGCGTACGAGGGCGGAAGTCGACACCAACGGAGACCGCGGGTACGACAACGACGACGGCCATGGGGATAGGGACGAGCGGCGTGGAGGAGGGAAGCGGCGGATCATCGATGTCGTCGGTGGGACGCTGGGGGGTGTGTTGCGCGGTGCGTGGGAGATGTTCCGACCGCGGATCCCGTTCTACGGCAGCGCGTCCGCTCCAAGCGCCGTACCTGCGCCGCCGGTGGTGGTCGAGGAGCGGAGGCGGCCCGGCGCGTGGGACCACGGGCGGACTGCGCCGCACTGGCCGGAGGACAACTATGCGGACCGGGGCGAGTCGGCGACGTATGCGGGCGGGTGGGCGCAGCAGCAGCAACAGTGGCCCGCGAGTCCGCCGTCCACGGCTGGCTCTGGCTATAGTGGGGCCAGCACGGCGGCGGGTTTGGGGAACCAGCAATCGCACTTTGAGCGCGAGCTCGAGTACACCACCGCCAACATCAGCTCGAGCCCACTGGAGACGGGGATGAGCGCGCAGTGGATCATGGTGTCGCCGTCGACCCCGTCGACACGCAGCACGCGATCCACGTCCATCAGCTCCCGCCGACCCCGCCTGGTCGCCAGCAAGAAGCGCGGGCTCAAGCCTCCAACCACGGCGCAATCCCCCGGCAAGCGGCATCGAAAGATGGCCTCGGGCGGATCAATGGAAGAGGAGGAGATGGACGACGATATGCGCAGGTTCAACGAGCGCCTCAAGGCCATGATCCGCGAGGGCAAGGAGGCCCTCGGCGCCACCGTCGAGGTCGTCTACGACGATGACGACGACATGGGTATGGACGGATTCTAGCGGGGCCCGCCTTTCACGGCTATTATTGTGGGCGTGGGCGGGGTTCGTTGATCGGATCCGGGGAACGGGAGGGAGTAATGGGCGGCTGACTGATTGCTTCGTTGCTTGCTTGCCATGTCGGATTAGACTCTTGACTTTTATCGCCCTGCGCTTGGGAATACCCTTTTTTTTTCTGTGGCTGCGATGTGCGGTGCTCTCTGTTCCGTTGGGCGGCTTTTTCTCTATCCGATTTCTTCCCATCTTGATCGGATCATCACACCACACTCACTGGAACTGTTTTTTCTGTTTGCTTTTCTGACGCTCTTTTGTTTCTTCTGTTTTTCCTTTTGGGTTCTCTATGGTGTTTCTCCTGCTTTCCTCTATCCGGGACCAAATTGTCGGCACACTCATTCGCTCATTCACTACACTCAACACACTCACTCAGTTTTCCTACATGGGTCTTTTTTCCTTTACATACTCTATATCATTGGGGATTCAATTTGTCACAACACCCGGGTTTGGGTGGGTCGGTCGGTCGGTACTGTTAACTTTTGGTTATTTATTTTTTTGGGGTTGGGGGTCACAGAATGTCCGTCTTGTCCTGTCTTGTCTGTCTTTCTGTTCTGCTCCATTTTGATTGTGCTGTATCTCTCGTGGCGGAACGAGAAGGAGGGGACGGGGATGATTGTAGGAGGCAGGAGGGAGAAGTGGACGGTCAAAATATCAATATATCTGCAAACCGATACTTCAGGGGAGAGAGGGGGCACTATGTAGAGTGAACAGTTCAACAACTGCCGGTGCTTATAGAGAGGCGATGACTGCACCACAGGGAACTGCGCAGCTTGGATACGGGGTGCATGGTCATATGCGCAGAACCATAACTGTCACTTCGCCTCCTACGCGTAAACTGAGTACCAGGTATGACCATGCCAGCAGCCTTCACATTGCGCCGCAACCCTATCTCCGTCGACCCTATCTCCGCCACTCCTATCTCCGTCCACACGTGACCGGAACGGCCCCTGCTCCACCCGCTACGCCGACTTCCTCGCCCTCCGCATCCGCTGCCGCTCCTCGACCGCCGGCACGATGTTCGCGTGCGCCTCGGCGAGCAGCCAGACGGGGACGGCGACCCAGAGGCCGTTGAAGAACGCGAGATACAGCCACCTGGCACGCGTCAGCCCCGCCTCTCGCTGTCTTCCGGCGGAGGGGGACAGGACACCTACTTGTACATCCAATTCGCGGTGACGAGGTTCGCGTTCCCGCCGAACCACTCGGGCGCGAACGTCATCCAGCCGCCGTAGATCTCGGCGGTGGCGAGCACGGCGATCCAGAACCAGCGGCGCGGGTCCGCGCGCGCGACCATGGCGGCGACGGCGAGCGCGAGCGGGCCGCCGAGCAGCACCGTGACGGCCTCGATGCAGACTACGCCGACGTCGGCGACGGCCCAGCGCGTGTCGGCGCGCGCGTACTCGTTCCACAGCGCGGCCAGCGGCGCGCTCGAGTAGCGCGTGCCGTAGCTCGTGTCGGAGCGTCCCCACAGCGTCGGGGTCGGCGCCGCGCCCGCCGCCGCCGGCGCGGAGCTGGTCAGCGAGTACCACAGGAAACTCCCCTCCAGCACCACGTGCGTCAGCCCGTCGAACACGTGCCACACGTAGATCAGCCGCGTCTTCGTAGACGCCGTGCGCGCCAGGTGCACCTGCGACAGCGCCCACGCGCCGCACAGGAGCGCGACCGTCGAGAGGAGCGAGACCACCGTCGTCGTCGAGATGAGCGCTGGTTCGGACATGGTGAGTGGATGTGGGCGTGTTGTTGCGAGGAAGGTGGAGAGTTGCAGGCAGGACGGCGCTGATGGATGTGTGGTTTTATGGCTTTAGGGGGCTTCTGCCCAGGGATATTGTATTGCCAGCACAGCGCACTGATTCTCACTCGGCCGGAATCGCGGCGGAGATGTGCGAGCGAATACGGAGACGCAGACGGGTAGCAGGTTGCCAGGGATGCGACGCGATGCGGTGCGGCCTCCATCAACCCTTGTCGTTGCGGTTTGGTGGCAGGTGCGTACACAGCGGACCTCTGGGATCATGTAATTGGAGGGTCGTCCGTAGCGCGAGTCCTCCCAGCTAGACGAGCAGTATTTTTCAGCTACGGCGGGGGCTTCTCGTATTATGTAGATAGATATTAGGAATACGGTTAATTAGGCGAGCACGGCATCTCCCTTCACGAAAAAGACAAGCAACATCAAGTGGTATAGGCGTTTAATCAATACTTAATAATAATAATAAAAAAGTAACGGAGTGGTATCACCGCGGGCGAAAACAGAACATCGCACTAATCCCTCCAGCCACCGGGGACGACCGGATTCCACGACCGCGCCAAAGCCAGCAACTCGCGGTGGAGAGCGGTCGCCCCCCAGGGGCGGGCATCGGCCTCGCACTCGACTTCCTCCGCGGCGACCATGCCGGTCTCGAAGTAGCTGCCGATGACGCTGGCGGCACAGGCGCTGGGCGTGGAGATGGAGCAGTGGCCCTCGCTGCGCTGCAGCAGCAGTCCGGCAGCGGGGAAGCGCTTCCGCATGGCGCGCGCATTGCGGAGCGGCGTGACGGGGTCGAGCGCGGTGTTGACGAAGAGCAGCGGGTGCGCGGTGGGATTGGCGCCCCACTTGGTCCCGTTCCAGCCGCTGTCATCGCCGCTGCGCCAGGGCACAAGGCCGAGCGCGGGCGCGGTGCGGCCGACGCACGCCATCTGGATGCGCGCCCAGCAGCCGCCGGCGAGTGCGCTCTGCGCCTGCAGCTCGCGCAAGTACTCGCGGAAGTCGGCGAGCGTCGCGTTGTAACCGCCGCCGTCCTGACATAGCACCGCCGAGTCCGCCTCGGTCCCCGTGTTCGGCCGCGGCTCGGCCGCGCAGTCGCACTCAAAGCCGAAGTGGAGGATCGCTACCGCCTGCGACGCGTCGCCGGATTCAAGGGCTGCCAGCGCCTCTGCCGCCACCGGAAACCGCAGCAGGGGATTGTACAGCGACCAAAATATCACCGTCAGAACGTCCGACTCCGTCGCCCAGTCCGGCGCGCGGTCGCCGTAGACCGGGACCGGTTCCCGGCGCATGGCCTCACGCAGCCGCGCGACGCGCGCTTCGACGCCGGCCGCAGTGGGCTCCGAGAGCGCGCATGTGCCGTTGGCGAGCGAGCAGTAACGGTAGAAGCTCGCGATCACCTGGTCCGCATCCTGCAGATTCTTCCGCCAGCCGCCGGCGTAGTAGTCATCAACGTCGACCACGCCATCGACTACGACTCGCTCGACGCGCGACGGGAACATGCTCGCAAACGTCTGCCCGAGCACGGAGCCGTACGAGAAGCCCCAGTAGCGCAGGCCCCGCTTCGACGCATCCTTGCCTACGGATCTCCACGACGCCTCGACAATGGAGAGCATGTCCCGAGCAACATTCGGCGTGCCGGCGAAGTCTCCACCCGTCCCACTGCTGTCGCAGACGCTCCCCAGTGACTTCGATCTCGCATACTCGATCGCGACTATCTGGCCGTCGTCGCCCCCCATGAGCCTGCCCCCAGTGCGCAGGGACCACTGCATCCTCGCGGCCTCGGTAGGAAAGCAGCTCGTGGCCGGCGTCGTGTTGTTTACACCTCGCGGATCGAAGCCGATGACCGAGTGCGTGGTGCCGACGATGCGCTGCAACATCCTACCGGATTGAATCGCGAAATCCACGCCGCTTCCGCCGGGCCCGCCTGGGTTGATGAGCATAGGACCGGACCAGACATCCGAGGTCTCCGGAACGGACGCAGGAACCTTGGTGAGTGCTATCGCGGCGCGGCGGGGATCGGACGGGCTGCTGTAGTCGAGCGGAACTTCGAGACGCGCACACTCCAGGCCATCGAAGCATGCATGCCAGATGAGCTTCGGCGTAGGGGTGATCTGCGACCGTGTTAGCAATCTTCACCACTCTTGGGGATGAGCGAAAGTACATCAGTCCATCTGAAGCTGCCAGCAGTGCCAGCAGTAGGCACAGATGTGGTCGGCGTCAAGATATCAAACAGTCCTCCGTAGGATCCGAACAGCAGGACCACCGCGATCAGGCAAACAAAGCTGACCAAGAATGTCCGTATCACCCTCCACATCTGCTGAGTCGTCGATGGGCGCTCGTGGTGGAAGAGGTTAGAAGGTGTGGATGGCGGAATCGCCTTATAGTCGTCGCGTATTGGTATATGCGCCATCGTTTGAGTCGCGGCAGTTGTCGGGGTTGTTGGAGTTGGTAAGGGTTGGTTGGAATTAAGTAGTGAGGGAACCGCTGCGGAACGCTGGCCATCCGTCTTGGCATTCAGGGTTCCGTATTTACCCGTTGGTCAGCAACCGAACTAATGGGCGGAGTAAAGCTTGTTTTGACGACGCTGTGGCGCGCGGGGTGTTGGTTAGCATAAGATGTATTCTTTACTGAAAAAGAAAGTATCATGGCTATTGACTTCCATGGACTTACAGGAGAACGGCTCTGCTGTTAGCTACTGTTCGCCGCCCTGCTTCGACCGGCCCCCACTCGCTCCCCTCGAGCGATTTGCGCTATGTACATCAACTATAATTACCCAACCACGAACAACCTCCGGAGGAACGTCGCGGGTTTCTGAGTCACTTTGACATACCCCACCGACTTCTTCCAAGATAACCATCTCTAATATGTGTGGACTACCGCACCAAAACTTCTCTGGTTAAGTACCGGGTCCTGAATTGCTCAGAAACCGAGCATGCGATATATTCGGCATGACAGCTTTGAGGAAGCTGAATTACGGACCGATATTCGCCTCGCTGGGATCAGTGCAAGGTATGGTGGGGGCGGCAGTGTTCGCGAATCCGTGTACACACACAGAGTGTATGTCTCTAGAGTGAGTTCGGACGCGAGAAGGATTAGACCCACGATTTCAGAGCTATGTGTACACCTACCGATCTTCTTGCACTTAAATCCAGCGGAAGCCAGTGTGGGGCAGACGGGTGCATGGTTCCGTGGGGATCAGTAGCTAGAAAGGACACCGATAGCCGTCCAGCTCACGTAAGAATCTTGTAAAGCAGCAATTCTACAAATAGTTTCGGTGGATCAGTTGCTGTGACTCGCCTCGCTCTTGGAATAGATACATGACGGCCCTCTTTGAGTGCCCATACGATGCTTTTCCCATTCGTTATGGAGGCTTCATCCCATCGACGAGGTGACCAACGGACCAATCTCACGTACCACCCACGCAGACCACATACCCCAGAGCCTTAAACGTTTCCAGTGCCCAAGTACAACCACCAGAGAGCACCGGCAGGCTTCTGGCACTGCCGTACGTCTGCTCGACGTCAGCGGATATCGAGCCGGTACTCGGGGTTTCCGGAGCCGCGTGAATGCGAACCTTCGCTGTTCATGGGGCCCGCTCGAGCTTGTGGCTGCTCTGAGCATCGTCTCGCGGGCGATCTCTGTTGGTCCTGGAGTCGTAGCTTGTGGTCGGCGGCCGGTGTGGGGGGCACGCAAGTCGGACGGTGGAGGGAGTCGCCGCGACAATGGTGAAGGTGCGGTAGCTTTATGGATAGTATCGGCGGAGCAGATCACCCCCTGTCACTCTGTTAACTCTGTAACTCGGGCTGGCGTGATTTGGAATTCGCCCTTACTAGCGGGGCAACAGCTAACATGCCTCTGGATAGGCTGTCAGGTAGACCCCTAGCGACGTCAGAAGGTATAGGTGAACCCACAATGTTTCAGTGGGTACTAGCGGCACGGTTGTACCCACGATTTGTAACTGAGAAGGAATGGCAGCTAGAAGCAAGCCTTCGATGATCGAACAGAAGACTGAGAGGCCTTGATATAGGAAGGCAAGGAACTAAGATTGAAGGCCGGTCGAAGGTTGTCCGGCCCGGGCTACTGTCTGTAAGAAGCTGTTCACGGTGAGCGGGAAGGGGAAAACAATGGGTGGCAAGAACAGCGGAGAGGAGAGAAGGTAGGACGGAGGCGGGTAGGCTGGGACAGGAACCGTGATCAGCCAATGAAAAGTTGGAGTGGCAGCGTCGAAGAGAATCGTCATTGGGACGGTAGAAAAGATATCTTTCTTGCAAGAGAGCTTCCATGAAAGACTCTCAGAGTCTGCGGTGACTTGTAGGTAATGTCATCTTCTTGCCAAGCCTAACATCTGTAATCTCTGGTCTACACTGCAGGTATTTCCTGTTCCGGGATTGTATTCCGGCTGGTCGGCTTGAATAGGTCACTGTTGTTTCTACTGAGCGAAGCGAACTAAGTCTCCTAGTCTTCGTTCCTTCACCCGACAACCCCCAAATCCTTTCCAACAGAAACCCAATCCTTTAAAGGAAAACCGCCAATCCTTTACAACAATCCCCACTCCTTTACAAGAACAGCCCCTACCATCTCAATCCCCACTCAAAGCAAATCATTAAACCATCATCCTCACCATGGTTTCTACTAAGAGTAAGCAGCTGGCCCAACACGCTCACGGATCAATGTGGTCCTCGACCCTCTCCGGTCATTCCTCCCGTCAGGACGATGCTGTCCCCAAGACCAGCAGCAGCAGCGTCATGGCTGCCAGCGATAACGGCCTAACTGTCAGTGACTCCGGAGAACTTACTGGTTACACCCCCATTCCTACTCCCACTTGTAAATTATGAAACCCCACACTGATACGACAGCTTTCTGTTTCGAAGACGGACCCTCCGCAGCCTCCACTGTCTCTGTGTCCTCAAACATCCCTCCCATCGTTAATGCCGCTTTCGCTGCCGGAGGAATGGGTCGGTCCGCTGTCTTCTCGAACCGTACGGATTGTTCTGAAACTACTTTCACTCTGCAGATGCAAGTACTGATCCACCCAAGTCCTCACAGGGAGGGTTACCATTCTCCGTCGCCCCCCGCATGCTATGGGCTCTCAGGATTCCTTGGGTTTGTCTCTCAGCCTCCATCTTTCATCGAAAATAACTTAAAGTCTTCCAGCAGTTGCGGTCCCCACTACCCCCTCTGAGGTCCCTGTCCCTAGTGAACCCACCACCCGCCATCATTCTCGTCGTGGCGACATTCAACAGGAGCAGAGCACCAGTCGCCAACTCACCGAGGAGTCGCTGCAACTTGTCCCGACTTCGAGGGACGAGGCTCTTCGCCGTTGGTTGTTGCAGGACAAGGATGACGATGCCTCTTCCCACACACCCTCCCTCAACAATACCCGCAGCAGGGGCGGTCGTGCTCTCCGCTCTAATGGAGCTAGTGGCCGGAACGGAGGTGTAGGTGGCCGCAATGGAGTCAGAGGCCGCAATGGCGGAGCCGGAGGCCGCAACGGCGAGGTCGGATGCCGCAACGGCGAGGTCGGAGCTCGCAACGGAGGACGTGGCCACAAGCGCTAGATCGCAGATTCGTCCGTTGAGACACATTGGCGTTGACTTTTCGTGAGAGATTTGATGATTTTTGTTTTTCCTTGTTTGTTTCCTCTAGCATGATTTGTGGAGGGCATTAGCCTCTCCGGTTTAACGATTGGTTGCTATTTGGTGAGGTGGATGGATGGATGGATGGATGGATGTACAGTAGGATTTTGCATACTCTCACATGCCAGCACGAAATGCAGTCACAAAAATTGCCGACACCGTTGATGACCCGGCTGGTTCCAGTCGATAATGCCTCGTGATGGCTCGGGTGTTGCAGCTGCCCTGGGAGCGGGACGAATCCCGCGCTCAATTCTAGATGAAATATACAGGTCTTCAACCTATACACTCCTCCGGTTTTCGGTTGCCTGCGGCAGGTGATGTAGAGGTTGAACTGCCTCGGAAAATGTCCAGGGACGATAGCTAACGATAAGTGGTAGAATACTGTTCAAACGACAACCGCAATACGTTTGCCAATCTTTGCGCTTCGCGTCGAACAGTACCAAGCAGCACATCGCCATGGGAGCTTGCAACTTGCCGGCCTCACGCGGACAGCGGACGGGAGACCCGGATAGGAAAGGGTGCCGCCATAGTCTGGATAGGCTGGGTGCGAGAGCGAATAAACCAAAAAAATGCGTCACATCACCCCTTTGCCCAGTACGTACAACAGCTTGATGAAGACAAAAGACGCAAAGGGCAGCACTGCGAGATAGAGTTACGCCAACGGCAACCATCCAGGTATTCCAGTATCCCGTGCACTGCAGAGCGGTTGGAGTTCGCTGATGAGCTCTGACAGAAATCTACTAGCTCCCTCCCCTCCCCTCCGACGCCACCCTATCTAGTAAGCAGCAGATATGATGGTAAGTGCTCCTCGCGTTCACCGAACACCCACACATGGCCAACTAAATCCGCTCTTCGCAGCTGGCTTTCGGCTAAGTTGGTGCGATTAATTATCGGAGGGCGTCGCGAACAAGCTCGTATCAGCCTGCGTCTAGGGGATATGTGTGCACTTCACTTCCCTCCAGTACCTTGTCGTTGCATGGCCGCTAGTTTCCGCAGCATTCACCCAAGTGGAGCAAGATCACCGGATCTGACGGGCTTGTTGCCCTCGGTACAGAATCCAATTAGACATCGGAGACAACTGAGGCAAGGAGGACTGGTTCGACCGGCACAGGATCACAAGTGGCGTAAGCAGAGTGATGGCCTGTCATAATGGATAGCTACACAAGTCTAACTGGCTTACAGATCCTCGTTCACCACCGTCCGCCGTCGATAACCCGCCTCACGGTATCACTTTATATGAAGGACGCCGCTTATTCATCGAATATCGCCCACCGCCCACCGCCCACCCATTCTGTATCCGATAATGCTTTGTTCGTTTCCCAAGGTTTTATTCCAGCTGAGAGCACAAGTCGCTTGACTTGTCCGGTTGGTGGTTGATTGCCCTGGTAGGGCGATCGCAAGCTCCGTGGGCCTGTGGATATGGGGTTCAGAAATGGCGGAGGTCGTCGAACTGAGCAGATTGCGGACTATGGTACATGTTTCTGTCTTTCTTGGGATGGATCCTCTACAGCGCCCGGGATAGGCGTGCCCAATTGACTGAGTAACACTTCACAGACCTTCGCCCACCGCCCGCGGCACGTTTCATTCGACGCTGTTCCGAATTTCTCGGTTGCCAGCTTTTCCCTCGGTCTACTTAACCCCACCCCTTGGGTGATTGATAGCATAGGACAACCTTGGGCTTGGTGGATTTGCTATGAGGTGGGGAGACGGCGAAGGCCCGTCGGGCTGAGCAGGCGGCGGACTGCAGGTTTCTGGCTTCCCCGCGGATTCTCCCTTACAGGCCGAGGGATAGCTGTGCATGATTCACAAAGTGCTATTTTATAGTCCGTTCCCCCACGCAACACCTCGTCCACTGTCCGCCGCGCGTCTCTCTCGTCGCACCTTCCCCGCTGCCGAGATTCCGGTTTGCGGGTGAAAATTGCTGCTTTATCGGTCGCTGTTGGACTGCTGAACACGGCGAAGGCTAACGTACTTGGTATGGAGCATCTGTTCCTTAGCTTGCGGAACAGTCTTTGAGAGCTAGCAGGTTGCTCTATGTATGTAGGCGGACGGAAAGCGGGCACCACTCCCGGTTTGCGCTCGGCAGCGGGTTTCCGGTCGGCGACATCCCCCTCGGTCGAGACATTCCGCTACACTCCGGCTCTCTGCTCAGGAGCAGCTTTTCGTTCGGCGGCGGTATTCTTCTCTCTGGCCCTTACAACACGGCTCGCCTCCCAGATCGCTCGTTCCGCTCGTCTGCGACTTGTCAGTCTGCCCGCTTCTCGGTTTGCTCCTGCTCTTCGCTCGGCGGTAGCTTTCTGCTCGCCGTCGGGTTTGGGTTTGGTGGCGGTCCTCTGCTGGGCGGCGGTTTGCCATGCGACTCGCTCCTCATTTTGCGTCTGCTTTCTGCTAGTCGGCGGCTTGCAACACGGCTAGACTCGATACAGATATCAAGGTGACCTGGTTAAAACCCGCTATCTCTCGTGAACTCAGTCCCTTACCATACCTCACTCTACTCCTTCACTCCGCTCAGTCATATGAATTCACGCATATACGGATGGAGATGGTTGATTCGGTGATGCCTCTTGCCGGTCAGAAGAAACCTCCATATATACATGCTCGTCTCCGACTCTCCCCACTCAGTTGCACCGCCGTCTCCGTATTGGGCGCCCTCGCACGGCCGAGGCCATCTGGAGCCATCTGGCGTTTTGAATTGACACATCCATATCTTGCGACGTAGAGTGATGGCATGTGTCCGGTCGGCACGGGTCACTGGCACGAGTTTTTTGGTTTATGATTGTTCCCCCGCTTCCCCCGCTCTTGGAACCATCACAACTCGACAGCAGCTAACTGCTAGATCTAGTGCTACGTGACAGACACTCAGCTGCCGTTCGGACGGACAGACAAGACACTCGACAATTACATCCTGAAATACAATCGTGCATGGCAAATCCGCACACCTACAACAGTCTCGCCTCACTCGGAATGAGGGTGCCGTTGAGGACGGCAGCAGCATGGGCACGCGCGAGGAATCCGTAAGCGGGGAGATACCTATGGTCCAAGCATCAGTTCTGTCTCCAGCCTCCCCGTGTGCGGAGGGGGGGGGGGGGGTCGGTATCCTACTTGTCGAAGAACGGCAGCACAGTCTCGGCGCCGGGAGTATCCCTCCAGTCGCGCATGAGCTCGGTGACGATGGCGAACATGGACAGGGTCTGGACGCCGGCATCGCGCATGCGCTGGTTGGCCTCGTCGGCTATGCGCCTGCTGAACGTGCCGGAGGCGTCGGTGTTGGCGAAGACCTGGTAGCCTTCCTGGCGCAGGGACAGGGCCAAGAACGTGGTGCAGACGTCGGTGGTGATGCCGGCGAGGATGACCTGCTTCTTGCCGGTGGCGCGCACGGCGGCGCGGAACTCGGAGTTGTCCCACGCGTTGACCTCGCCATTGCGCTTCACTAGCGGTGCGGTCGCGTGCTGTGAGATGATCTCTTTCGGCAGCGGCCCGTTCGGCCCCGTCTCCGCCGACGTCGTCAGGATCACCGGCAGTGAGAACAGCGTCCCGATCGACGAGTGGGCCAGCGCCGCGTTGCGGTACTCCTCCGGCAAGCTGTCACGCACCATGTGGAACAGCCCTACTTGGATGTCGACCACCAGCAGCACCGCGTCCGTCTTGTTTAGGCGGTGGTACACGAAGCCTGGCCGTGTCAGTACGCGGGTGGAGGGTGAAGGGAAGAGGGAGCAGTACCAGACGCCTCGGCTGCCGCGAGGATGGACAAGGAGAGCAGGGTGAATAGGAACTTCATCGAGGCGAGTGAGCGGATGTTGGGGTGGAAGTGAAGCTGGATGAGGAATTGGATGAGGAGTTGAATGAGGACCTGGAGACGAAAAATTGATTGAGGGGAGGGGACGGTTCTTATACCGACCGTCTCTTCCGCAAAGTGCGAACCGGCCGCCGCCACGACACATCCGTTCGTGGGTTCACATGCGCCCTCTCGAGGTGACGTCACGACAATCGCTGCTGACATCTTCTGCATGCCTGCCTCCACCGACAAACTCCACTCGGCATAGCGCGACCCCATGGCGGGATCGGCGCCAGTTGCTTACGCCCGACGTCCGGCGGGATTACCCACATGCCCCGCTTGCTCACGCCCGACGTCCGGCGGGATTACTCGCATGCCCCGCTCCCTCTGCATGTGCCCGGGCATGGGTTATTAAAAAAAAGGAAAAAGGGATGGATGCCAAGGGAGAATATAGGCGTTCGCAACTTCGCAATGTTCGGAACCCAGACAAGAAAAGATCGATAAGATAAGCACTGATCAGGGAAGCAAGAGAAATGTGTGCAGGTAAAGCGTGGACGAGCGCTTCAGTCAAAGGATTTTCCCTTCAAACGCTCAATTTGACTGGATAGTATTGTCTGCATGTCTTTCTTGCACGCCTTCTTTTCGCGACTCTTCGCACTCTCTTCTTTCTCGGCATTCTCTCCTTTTTTGATTTCGATAACAGTAGCCAGCAAAGAGGTGTAGTTCCGGTTCGACGCGTACTGTGGTGGGTTATCGGGTTTAGTACATAAAACGATGAGAATTGGGCACCTTTTAACGAAAAAAGAAAGAAAGAAAGCCACGCCCCACCCTCTTGCCGTCGTTGCAGTACATATGTATATAGACTACATATCTACAGTACATAGATATCTATAAATGCCGTTATGCGAGAAAGCGGGGGCCAGATTCACGAAGCGAAAACGCCTGGGGTAGTTAATCGAGACATCCATGCACACCACAGTCGATGGCTAAACAGAAACGTGGGCCGGGAACACATATATAGAGTGTATTGTCGTCGTGACGCCCGAAGCTCAGCGCTGCGGCGCCCAACAGAAACAAAGAACCTTTGCTTAAGTGGAGATTTTCTCCGATTGATTCCAAAGGAGACTTCAGATGATCCTGGCACTGGGTTATACAGTGAGCTACCTTCAACCCAGTACAAACAGCTCCCGGTCGTCTTCCTCTTCGGCATCGCCACCATCATCACTATCGGACAATTCTCGGAAATATCTAAAGAAGAAAATACTCTGTCTCAATTCAGTCAATTGGGTGAGAGCTGGCTGAGCAGCAATGGTTTTGTCAGCTTAGACGCGGCGACGCCGATGCGACCGATACATAGAATGTCTCCCGTGCCCAGAGAGCATTAAGTGTGTCGGTGTATCGACGTGTTGGATTTATCGACGCACTCTCTATGATTCTACAAGTACAGCACAAAATACAGGTCTTCAACCCCGGTGGAGCCCCAGTACAGATTTTTTGCAAGTTTCTTTTCTGTGCGGGACGGCGCTGCCGGTAGTTTCCTTGCTTGCTGGAGACGGGTGGTCAAGTGCCGCGGGCACAGAAAGCCGGGCGTATTGTACTAGTGGGGTGGATTTGTGATCGCGGTCCTACCGTATGACGCGCGTGGCATTGGCAAACAGTGACATCCGTGGCGTCCGTGAGGGTCGTCATTGGAGTGGTAGAGTTCGTATGGATTCCACCTCCACATTTATCTATCTGGTCATCTCGATCCTGAGGTCTCTGGACTCGAGAAGCCAACGCGGCCGGCGGTTGCTTAGGGCGACTCCTCCCACCAGCCCTCACCGGTGTGGTACGGATTGGGCGCATCGATGGCACGAATATGTGCAGCAGCGGGTCCCGCCACCCTGGCAATGATGTATGGCATGACGCCATGGTGGTCTGCAGACGACGCAGGAAGCAGCCCTAAGAGTGTATCCAATTTACCGGAGCGGGTGGAGGTGGTGGCGTACTCACATTGCCGGTGATTATCCGTTTCTCCTGGTTGGTGACTGCACCGGCGTCGCTCCGTGTGCCCGCCTTGTATCTGGAGGAAGAAGTGGCTGACATCAAACTGCCCAATGGCCGCCATCACTGGGATGGTGGCCGCGGGGACACACATAGTTTAAAGTACCGCTAGCGCGATTGGGAGGTCAGGGTGGCAGCTTTGGGGCGTTGCCAGCGTTGCCTCCGATATCAAGACACGGTAGATGGTGCATACGGGTGGGAAACCGCATGTTTGCAGGGTAACATACCTTCGTCGTATCAGTCTTGTGCCCCTTTATTTGTACTACCACCTCTGACTGCGGATTGGCGAGTCGTGATGTTTCCGATCACCGATGACGTACGCTGTACTATCCGGTGGCTTCAACGATGGCGGCGCGACCATTGTGCCAGAGCTGAGTCAGCATCACAATATATCACTAACTTTTTCTCTAAGCACAGACGACGGCGAGTCAATTAGATAGCTCAGCCGAGGAATTGCGCATCGCACCCAGCTTGTAGCTTACGCCCATCTATCGAGCGGAAGCTGGTCCGGACCGCGACTAGGATGATTTTCTTTTTTTAATGACTACTGCTCCACCGTCCGTTTCGGGCAACATATACTCTCGGCCAGCATCATGCAACCGCTGGTAGCGCCCACCTCTCACGCGCTGGGGTTGCAGGATAGAAACTGTGTCCCAATATACAACTGAAAGGTCGTCGTCCGCAAACGTCGGACTGCCTCCTATCCAATCTGACTTGGACGACACCGGATGTCGTGTTTGCCTTACCTGGCGTGTATTCGCCTGAGATGCCGATCCCTAACCGCCTTTCGACGAATGCGGATGTGCTGTAACTGATGTTGCGTGATGGCAGCAGCGTCATTGCATGCCCGCAGAGCAAACCCGGGACGAAATTTTATCCAATCGAATATCAGATTTGGACGTCTGGAGAAGGCGTTCGGATGCAAAGTATCACAGCTGTACGGAGAGGTGATGGTTGAAGGAGCCAAGGACTAGGTCATACAACCTGTATTCGGGGGGGCAATGGATTAGGAGCAGGGGAACTGTTGGAAATGCTTCTCGCCGCTCCGGCGCAGCACGCCGACGGCAGCAACGGCGAAGCGAGCAACGCCATGGCAACGGCAAGGGAGCCTGGTTGAGACTGGCGTTGTGTAACGGCTTGGCATTCTTTTATAGCCGTTTCTCTCTCGTTCTTTCTTCCTTACTCTTACATACTTCGACAGAATACGATACTTGACCCGTCTACGTTGAGCTGATCTATCACACGTCAACGGACAACCATCTCTCTCTCTTTCCCTTTCTCATTACTCGGAAGTCTCTGACTCGGAAGTGATTGGGCTAAGTACAACAGGAATATGTATACTACCAGCTGAAAACTGGCCACGCTTTGACGGCAGAATTCCTCGGGTGGACAGGAAACCAGATCAGTGATGAGTGCTGGTTCTGTGTGTCTGGAGCAGTGCAGACTAGAGAACACCTCTTCAAGAATTGCCAGTCATGGAGAGTTCAAAAGGCTGATCTTTGGGTGGAGGTTCAGAAGAAGACTGGCAAACACAAGCGGAGGTGGAATATGGCAAAAATCTTTGCAGATGCGAGATGCAATGAGGCTATATTAACCTTCTTAGGGGAGGCGGAGGTGGGACTGAAGAGGAGGTGTGGCGAGGTGGATTGGAAGCGTATCCTCCACAGGGGAGGGCAGGTTGGAGGAAGAGGAGTAGTTACTTCGTTCTGTTTCTTGTGTTTGGTATGCGAGGGGCGCTGCAACGTATTGACTTACGGGGGGCCTTCAACTCAACTAGTCAGGGCGGCAGGGGAAAAATTGGTGTAATTTGCCGTGATCTAGATAGGTCGGATGTAATGAATGAAGTCTTTCTCTCTCTCTTTGCCCATTTGACGTCTGCTGTCCGCGCGGTGGCCCACTGCAAGCTCCTCTTTTCCCTCCGTCCAGGCCTGTCCCAAGAAGATGCAGAGCGTACCAAGGAAATCACAAAGGAGACGGGCTCAAACGAGCGTGAGAGACAAAAGGAAGAAACAACGGAAAGCGCCGTT